>Ga0181529_10003135_pt1 | contig 19133 bp, 18 predicted proteins | sample PEATcosm2014_Bin_36_FD_119763 | JGI IMG/M metagenome (GOLD analysis project Ga0181529, IMG submission 119763) | Peatland microbial communities from MTU Mesocosm Facility, Houghton, MI, USA - PEATcosm2014_Bin10_30_metaG | ecosystem: Environmental > Terrestrial > Soil > Wetlands > Peat | place... | reverse complement strand
TGGCTAATAAAACACTCACTCATGGTAAACACCATGCTACATGACTAGGAAAGCAGACTATTAAAACGTTCGGACGGGGGAATGCCCACACCGGAACCCTTACATGTGCCGGGTCGATAAAATATCAGACAGGGACGATCACCAAAAAAGAATACGGGAGACTTCTGGCCATGAATACCGATATGCCACATAACCCCGGGCAGGGTACAACGAAGCAAATCGCCGAGGCCATCCGTAAAGACTGTACCCGTTTCAGGATGATGCAGAGCCGGGGCGAACTCGGTGTGGCCATTGCCCGGGTCGTGCTTTTGTACCTGCCCCGCGACATCTGGCAGATGGAGCAGAATTTCGGGAACTCGATCCGGGACCTTGCACCGCAATACAAAAAAGAACTCGAAGAGGCAATCACCGGCCACCTGCTCGGAACATACCAGACAATCCGGCTCATGGACCAGCAGGGCACGTTCAGGACAAAAAAAGAGACGGTGACCGATGCAGAGAGCGCCTACTGGGACATGGTGATCGCACAGTGCCGGCCCGGAACCGGCGACCTCCGGCTCCGGTTCTTAAAATTCCTGCTTGCCGGATTCTGCATGATTGTCCAGCAGGAACCGGGCCACCCGGTGGGCCTGAGGTTTCCCGGTGGCGACCGGGTCGAACTTATTGACGGCGTGTATTACTGCCCGGTCTGGGAGAAAGCAGGCGACGTGGATGCCGCACTCTGCCCGTTCTGCCCGGCACAGCAGACCCCGGCGGTCGGATATCTCAAGCCACCGGTGAACGCAAGCGAGCACCGGAAACAGGAGTTTATCGACAACTGCTACCGGTACCATAATTTCAACGGGTAAGACAGGGGACTACTTTTACCCGGTCTGACTTGAATCCAGCACAATTTCCCTTACGCCGGTTTCACATCCCCGATCCATTCCGTTCCCGCCCGTTCAAGGAACCGTGAGCTCCGCTCCTTTGGCTCCGCATGGGTCTTATAATGGGCAAGCAGGGCCCGGATAAGATCCTGTGCCTCCTCTGAGGTGAGGCCGGTGGCGACCTGCTCTCCCTGCCGTGATTTAAAACCGCTATGTCCGCCGAAGAATACCGTCCAGCCCTTCGCGGTTCCCATGATACCGACATCTCGTACCCGGCTCTCCCCACAGCACCGCGGACAGCCGGAGACACCGATCTTGATTTTTGCCGGGAACTCTTTTCCTGCATATTCATCGGAGATCTCCCGAGCGAGGGTAATCGAGTCCTGCGTGCCGTTCTTGCAGTACGAGATTCCCGGGCAGGACTGGACATACCGGACGCCGGGCGTGATCGAGGCAGTCCCAAGAGTGCCGAGTTCCCTGCGCACTGCTGCAATATCCTGTTCCTGCACGCCAACAAGGAGGAATCGCTGGCCTGAAGTTATCTTTAGAAGGGGGATATGGTATTTCTTTGCAACCTTCGCGATCGTTTCAAGATTTTCCGGTGTGACGACACCGGCCGGGATCCGGGTCTGGATCGCGTAGGTTGTGCCGTCACGCTGAAGTTTCGCACCAAACGTTGCTTCGGTCATTGTATTTCACGGTACACTTGAATGCACCCGGTTATGAAGCCTTTGAATGGGAACGTATCACTCACCGTTACGTAAGTTATAGTTTCCCTCACAGAAACGGGCATGGAGAGATTCCGTTTACACCCAAAGCACAAGTGAAAAATGGGACAGGAATGGTATTTTACAGGTTGTTGATTGATACGGCGATCTCATGTGACCTCAATAGGACTCATGCCGGGTGGAGGCTTGATAAACCCGGCCTCCCTACCATCACAGTACACAATTAAGACATATGCATGAAATCATCAGTGCAGTGTTCCGGTGATAGTATGACCGATTCCGCACCTCCGTCGGGTTCCCCGTCGCTCTATATCAACCGTGAGCTGAGCTGGATCCGTTTCAACCACCATGTGCTCGAAGAGGCACAGGACAAACGGCACCCGCTCCTTGAACGGGTGAAGTTCCTGTCCATCTTTGCAAACAACCTTGATGAATTTTTCATGATCCGTGTCTCGGGTCTCCAGCGGCAGGCATCCCAGGGGGTGCTGAAGGCCCCACCTGACGGGATGACTGCATCGGAACAGCTTGTCGCAATAGAAAAAACACTCCTTCCCGAACTTGCTCTCCAGTATGACTGCTGGCAGGAGATCCTTCCACAGCTTTCCGGCGCCGGCATCTTCATCCATCCCTACGCGGATCTGGACGCAGAGCAGAAAAAAGCGCTCCGCACGTTCTTTGTTGAGGAAGTATTCCCGGTGCTTACCCCGCTTGCATTCGACTCCGCCCACCCGTTCCCGTTCATCTCCAACCTCTCGCTTAACCTCGCGATCACCATCCGCGACCCGGCAGGAAAGGAACTCTTCGCACGGATCAAGGTACCCACCGGCCTCTTTCCCCGGCTTGTACGGATCCCGGAGACCGGCGCCCATCGGGACGATAAGCAGGTGCACCTTGTGTACCTGGAAGATCTCGTTGCCGCTAATCTCGATCTTCTCTTCCCCGGTCTCGAAGTCGTCGGGGCATCTCCCTTCCGGATCACCCGGGATGCAGACCTTGATATCGAAGTCGACGAGGCGTCCGATCTCCTGACCACGGTCGAGGAGATCATGGAGCAGCGCGCCCGGGGCACCCCGGTCAGGATCGAAGTAGACTCCCTGATGCACGAGAGCACCTGCCACATGCTTGAAAAGAAACTGGGCATCGGGTCCCATATGCTGTACCGGATCGGCCACCCGGTGGGGATGGCCGACCTCATGGAACTGCTCTCGCTTGACCGCCCTGACTTAAAAGACAGTCCCTTCCAGCCGTCGGTTCCGCCGGAACTTGCCGAAGAAAAAGATATTTTTTCTGCGATCAGGAAAAAGGATATCCTGCTCTTCCACCCCTATGACAGTTTTACCCCGGTGATCAATTTTATCCGGCAGGCGGCCCACGATCCGGACGTCCTTGCGATCAAGATCACCCTGTACCGGGTGGGTTCGAAATCGCCGATTGTCCGGGCACTCATGGAGGCCCGCGAGAACGGGAAAGCAGTGGCGGCTCTCATCGAGCTCAAGGCAAGGTTCGACGAGGAGAACAATATCGGGTGGGCCCGGGCGCTTGAGCGGTCCGGCGTCCACGTAGTCTATGGGGTCGTCGGGCTCAAAGTGCATGCGAAGCTCTGCATGGTAGTCCGGCGCGAGAAGGACGGTATCCGGCGATATATGCACCTCGGGACTGGCAACTACAACGCGACAACAAGCCGGGTCTACACGGATTTCGGGATGTTCACCTGCGACCGGGATATCGGGTACGACGTGGCAAACCTCTTCAATTTCCTGACCGGCTACGCCCGCTTCGACCAGTACCGGAAACTCGCTGTTGCACCGGTGACTCTGCGGACAACGATTATTTCAGGGATCGACCGGGAGATCGCGTTCCACCAGGAGCACGGGGGTGGTCACCTTATCTTCAAGATGAATGCACTCGTCGATCCAGACTGCATCAGCGCCCTGTACCGCGCATCGCAGGCAGGGGTAAAGGTAGATCTCCAGGTGCGGGGCATCTGCTGCCTGAGGCCGGGCCTTCCCGGCACGAGCGAAAATATCACGGTCAGCGCAATTGTCGGGCGGTTCCTCGAACACGCGAGAATCTATTACTTCAGGAACAACGGAAAGGACGATGTGCTTCTCGGGAGTGCCGACCTCATGCCCCGGAACCTCGACCGCAGGGTTGAGGTACTGTTCCCGGTCACCGATCCCGCGATCAAAAAGGCGCTCCTTACAACGATCCTCGATACCGAGCTCATGGACAACCAGCAGCTGCGGCTGATGTCCAGCGATGGGAGATATGAGTGGAAACACCCCAAAACGGGAGAGGCACCGGTCGATTCACAGTTATGGTTCCTCGAACACCCCGGGATATGGTACAATGCCGGCACCTGAACCAACTGAATCCATGCCTGCTCCCTGCATCTTCGGGATAAGCCGGCTCCTGCCCCTTATTGACGTTCTCTCAACAGAGATTGCCGGCGTACGGGCCGCTGAGGATATCGAGCCGGTCCATCGCATGAGAGTCGCCTCCCGTCGGCTCCGTGCGGCACTGCCGCTCTTTTCTGCCTGTTTCCCGGAAAAGGACTACCGGCACTGGATACACGAAATAAAAAAAATTACCGGCGCCCTCGGGGCTGCCCGGGATACGGACGTCCAGATCGCGTTTTTAAAAAAGTACCTGAAAATGCAGGCAGGAACGGTACCGGCCGGTGCGACAGGCCCGGTCCCGGCGCCTTTACCTTCCGGTGATCCCATAGCCGAGCTCCTTGTGCAGCTCCAGAAACGGCGCAAAATTCTCCAGCAGCAGGTAATCTCCGTGCTGGATGAACTTGAGGAAACCCAGGTACTGGTCTCCCTGCAGGCGGCCTGTACCTCACCGGCAGCACCGGGACGGAGGAGGAAACGGGAGCGGTATTTCGGGATACTCCCCGGTGCTGCTGATCGGATCGGCAGACGGCTGGCCGGGCTGGACCGGTTTGAGCCTTTCGTGCACAACCCGGACGCAGTATATGAGCACCATGCCCTTAGGATTGCAGCAAAGAAACTGCGGTACACGCTGGAGACCTATGCCCCGCTCTACCGGCGCGGGTTTACAAAACCGATCGCACGGATAAAGAAGGTCCAGGATCTCCTTGGCGATATCCACGACTGCGATGTCTGGATCGAGCAGATGACCCTTGCGATCATAAAACAACATACCCGGAGGCACCCCGTGGGGACCCTTCCCGGCGCAGCGATATCAGCGGTGGCTCCGCTCCGGAGGCTGCTTGTCAACCGCGAGCGGCGCCGGGCACGGCTTTACCGGCAATTTGTCCGGTACTGGGATTCCCTTGTCCGCGCCGGGTTCCGTGATGCCCTGCGGGTCGCGGCACTGGAAGGCCAGAAAATGGCATTTGGTCACCGTTCATCCCGCGAGACAAAAGGGGAATGCGAGGCGTTTCTGCGGCTTGGTGCTACTGCGCCCGATCACGTTACCCACAGCGTGAACGTGGCGGCCCTCTCCCTCCGGCTCTTCGATGAACTCGCACCCCTCCACGGACTCGGGCGGCGCGACCGCGACCTCCTCTTTTCTGCAGCAATCGTCCACGATATCGGCTGGATTGCCGGGCAGGAAGGACACCAGAAGAAAAGCGCTGAACTGATCCTCTCAAGCGGCGACCTGCCGGTACCGGTCCGCGAGCAGGGGATCATCAGTCTCGTTGCCGGGCTCCATGGGGGGAGCACCAGGGTGAGGCCGGCCGGTTTCTGGCTTATCCTCTCACCCTCTGACAAAAAACGCGTCCGAAGTCTTGCCGCACTTCTCAGGGTCGCTGACGGCCTTGACTATCTCCATACGGGAAACGTGACTGACCTGCACTGCACAATAGAGGGGCTGGAAGTACAGTGTGTTCTTACCGGCACCGGGGATTTATCAACGGAAAAAGCCCGTGCACTAAAAAAGAGTGATCTTTTCGCAGAAGTATTCGGGAAAACGCTGGTGATACCGTGAGAGCAAAAAAGATCGGGACAGCCGGACGTGTCGTCGCCTTCATCGATATCGGCACAAACTCCGTGCGGATGCTCGTTGTCAGGTTCAATTCCAATCACTCGTACAGCATCCTTACCCGGCAGAAACAGCAGGTGCGCCTCGGGGAAGGCGAGTTTGACGATGAAGAGATAACCCCCGAGGCCATTGACCGCACCTGCCTCGTGTGCCGGAAGTTTGTCGATCTCGCCCGAACGTTTTCTGCCGAGGAGTGTATCGCTGTCGCTACATCGGCAGCCCGGGAGGCATCAAACCAGACAGAACTGCTGGCACGGCTGCAGCACGACGCGCTGCTCGATGTACGAGTGGTTTCGGGGCTCGAAGAGGCACGGTTGATCTACCTCGGGGTCGCAAGCGGAACACACCTCGGCGACCGGCAGGCTTTTTTTATCGATATCGGCGGAGGAAGCACCGAGATCGCCATCGGGGGCCAGCAGCAGTACCTGATGCTCGAAAGTTTCCGGCTCGGTGCGATACGGCTGACAAACCAGTTCTTCTCAAGGAACCAGTCCGAAGCCGTGCGTCCAGAGCAGTATAAGATCGTCCAGCAGTACGTGAAAAATGCCATTATCCATACGGTTCAGAAGATCCGCAGGGAGAAGATCGATCTCGCGGTGGGCAGCTCCGGCAGCATCATGAACCTTGCCGAGATTGCACAAAAAACTATTCACCCTGACATACCTTCCCCCCCGGGTGTGCTTATGTACCGGGACCTCAAAAAAGTGATCGACCTGCTCTGTGCGCTCCCGCTTGAAGAGCGCCGGAAAGTATCGGGGATCAATCCCGAGCGGGCCGATATCATCATCGCGGGGGCCGTGATCCTCGAGACTTTTATGAAGGAACTCTCGCTCGAATCCGTGACCACGACCAGCCGGGGGCTCCAGGATGGCCTCCTCGTAGATTATCTTTCCCGGATGGAGGATTTTCCCCTGTTCGGAAAACTCTCTCCCCGGGAGAGCAGTGTGCTCCAGCTGGGCCGGTCCTGCGGGATTAACGAGTCTCATGCACGGACCGTAACCCGGCTGGTGCTTGAGATCTTCGATTCCGCAAAAGAGATGAAACTTCATGGTTATGGCGACTGGGAACGGGAGCTTCTCGAATATGCCGCATTCCTGCACGATATAGGGTCGTTTATATCGTATACCAACCACCATGCACACTCCTATTATATTATCAAGAATTCCGAGCTGCTCGGGTTTGACCAGAAAGAGATCGATATCATGGCAAACATCGCCCGGTTCCACCGCAAGAAAAAGCCAAGAAAAAAACGCCTTGATAGTGCCGACATCGCAGACCGCGAGCAGCGGATGGTGCTGGTACTTGCGACATTTGTCCGGCTGGGCGAGAGCCTGGACCGCAGCCATGCGGGGCTTGTGGAACATGCAAAATTTGTCCGGGCGGAAAAAAACGAGGTCGTTCTCGATATCATCGCAGAGAACGACTGCCAGCTGGAGATCTGGGGCGTCGAGGCCGAACAGCGGGCCTTTGAAAGGGTGTTTTCAAAGCACTTGGCCATCGAGGTGATCGCGCCCCGGACTGATGGAGAAGAAAACGACCAAAAGGTGGAATAAAAAGAATTTGTGCCCGGTTCTTCAGTATCAAAATATATTTGATGTTACGATCTTTTTGTAACATTTTTGTGAGAGGGAACTCCTCTTCGGATCTTCTGTTACCTGTTTGTTTGCAATCCTTTTAGTGCCCGACGTGTTTTCACCGGCTTTTTGTGGTCACGGTCACGGATGAGATACTGACACTCTTGATCATATCCTGTGCCTCACCGAGATTTGCTGCATATACATCATTTGTCGGGGAAATATTCGTACCCTCATATGAAAAGATATAGGGGGTTCCCTGAACGATGGTATAGACCTGGAGACCATAGTCCGTATTGATGTTGTCATCAAGAGGCACCAGATAATAAACACTGTATGCAAAATTGTCTGAAACCTTGAGCTGGGCATCGTGCTTGGTCATCACCCAGTGGGGATAATAATCCTGAAGGGCGATAACAGCAAGATTATAGTATTTTTCCAGGTCCGTCGTCGAGGATGGATCTACATCTACACTGAAGGTTACATAAGAATCATTTCCCGGGCTAAAAAAATTCACGACGTTAATAGTATTCCGTCCGTAATCCCGCACGGCAAGCTGACCTGATTCCTGCATTTCCCAGTCCTTTGGATAGGACAGGGTTATGCCGTACTGGGAATTGGTGTACGTTGCATACTGGACTGCCGATGGTGTTACAGCGGCCGTAAGCGTCGTCGTGACCGTTTCTGGGGGGTTTGTCGCAGATGACGGTGTCGGGGTACTTTGTCCCTGTACGGGTGTCTGCGTAGGTGTTCCCGGAGAAGGTGCGGTAGTTGTCGTGCACCCGGTAATAAAAATTCCCAGTACCAGTAGTACAACGGTAAAAACACTGAATACGATTTTTGGCTTTTTCATTTCAATCAGGTTTCTATAATAAATCACCCTGCTTAAAGTTTGTCATATCTTTCTGTTGTTGAAGGAAAAAAGGGCCGCTCAATTCTGAAATACAGGGACTTCGGGAATCCGCCTACACTTTCTCCAGCATCGTTTTCAAAAATTGCCCTGTGTAACTCTCCTTCACCCCAGCCACCTTCTCCGGTGTCCCGGTCGCCACGATCTCGCCGCCGGCATCCCCGCCATCAGGCCCGATGTCGATGAGATAGTCCGCAGACTTGATCACGTCGAGGTTGTGCTCGATCACGACCACGGTGTTGCCCTTCTCCACGAGATCGTCGAGCACCTTGATCAGTTTCTTTGTGTCGTCGAAGTGGAGCCCGGTGGTCGGTTCGTCCAGCAGGTAGAGGGTTTTCCCGGTCGCCCGCTTCGCAAGTTCCCGGGTGAGCTTGATCCTTTGTGCCTCCCCGCCCGAGAGTGTTGTCGCGCTCTGCCCGAGCTTGACGTAATCGAGGCCGACCCGTGAGAGCATCTCGAGTTTGCTCTGGATCGAGGGAATGTTCTCGAAGAGCGCAAGCGCTTCCTCCACGCTCATGTCCAGCACATCGGCAATCGACTTGCCCTTGTATTTGACTTCGAGCGTCTCCCGGTTGTAGCGCTTCCCCTTGCACTCCTCGCACTCGATATACACGTCGGGCAGGAAGTTCATCTCGATCTTGATGAGGCCGTCACCTTCGCAGGCCTCGCAGCGTCCACCTTTGATGTTAAACGAGAATCTGCCCGGCTTGTAGCCCCGCATCTTTGCCTCTTTTGTCCCGGCAAAGACCGTGCGGATCTCATCGAAGACCTTGGTGTAGGTCGCCGGGTTCGAACGCGGCGTGCGGCCGATCGGGCTCTGGTCGATCACGATCACCTTGTCGATCTCTGAATCGAACACGATCCCCTTGTGCGCCCCGGCCTGCTCCCGCGAGCCGTGCAGTTTCTGCATCATGCCCTTGTAGAGCGTGTCGTACACGAGCGTTGACTTGCCCGAGCCGGAGACGCCGGTTACGACCGAAAAGAGGCCGATCGGGATCTTCACATCAATATTTTTGAGGTTGTTTTCCCTACAGCCTCTGACCGTGATGTACTTCTGTGCCTTCCGGCGTTTCTCCGGTACATCGATCTTCTTTGTCCCGGCAAGGTACTGGCCGGTGAGCGATTTCTTGTTCCTCTCGATCTGCAGGGGGGTGCCTTCAGCTATAACCTTACCGCCATGGAGCCCGGCGCCGGGCCCGATGTCGATCACGTGGTCGGCCGAGCGGATCATATCCTCGTCGTGCTCCACAACAATCAGCGTGTTCCCGATGTCGCGGAGCGTCCGCAGGGTCTCGATCAGTTTCCGGTTGTCCCGCTGGTGGAGCCCGATGGAGGGCTCGTCAAGCACGTAGAGTACGCCCATCAGGTTCGATCCGATCTGGGTCGCAAGCCGGATCCGCTGTGCTTCCCCTCCGGAGAGCGTCCCGGCATTCCGTGAGAGCGTGAGGTACCCGAGGCCGACTTTTTCGAGGAATAACAGCCGGGACCGGATCTCTTTTATGATCTGCCGGGCGATGCCCTCCTCTTTCTCGGTGAGCCGGAGACCGGAGAAGTACGCGAGGCAGGCCGAGACCGATAGATCGGTCACGTCGATGATCGATTTGTCGCTGACCCGGACGGAGAGTACCTTGTCCTTGAGCCGTTTGCCCTTGCAGGCCGGGCAGGGAAAAACCCGCATGTAGCTCTCCAGTTCGCGTTTCCGCCATTCGGACTGGGTTTGCGAATAGAGCCGGGCGGTCTGCGGGAGAAGACCTTCCCACTCGCCGTTGTGCGACCACTGGGCATCGCCGTTTCTCGTGCTCATCGAGAAGTGCATCTTCTCTCCCGACGACCCGTACATCAGCGCATTGTATTGCGTCTCAGTCAGGTCTTTTATCGGGGTGAGGGGCGAGAAACCGAAGTGTTTTGCGACCGTTGCGAGGTACTGGCCCCGGAAACCGTCCATCGGGTTCCGGTACGGTGCGACTGCACCGTCCGCGATGCACCGAGTCTTGTCCGGGATGATAAGACCGGCGTCGAACTCCATCTTGACCCCGAGGCCGTGACACTCATCGCAGGCGCCAAAGGGGCTGTTGAACGAGAACATCCTCGGCTGGAGTTCCTCAAACGCAAGGCCGCAGACCGGGCAGGCAAGAAGCGACGAGTAGGTCGATTCTTTTCCTGCTTCGTCGGCAACGAGCACGAGCCCTTCTGACTTTTTGAGCGTGTTCTCGACGGCTTCGGCCAGACGGGAACGGTCGGAGGTTTCGAGCCGGTCGATCACGATCTCGATGTCGTGCTTCTTGTACCGATCAAGCGCGATCTCCTCATCGGTCCGGATAATTTTACCGTTCAGCCTGACCCTGGCATAGCCCTCAACATTCAGGTCTTTTAAGAGCTGCTGGTAGGTTCCTTTCTTCTGACGGACTATTGGCGCAAGGACCGTGATCATGCCTGGATGCTCCGCGGCGATCTGGTCGGCAATCCTGTCCGGGCTCTGGGCAGCGATCGGGATATTGTGCTCGGGACAATACGGCGTCCCGATCCTGGCAAAGAGCAGCCGGAGGTAATCGTAGATCTCGGTCGTCGTTCCTACGGTCGAGCGGGGGTTCTTGGACGTGGTCTTCTGCTCGATCGAGATGGCGGGTGAGAGCCCTTCGATGCTGTCCACATCGGGTTTCTGCATCATGCCGAGGAACTGCCGGGCATAGGAGGAGAGCGACTCGACGTACCGCCGCTGGCCTTCGGCATAGAGCGTATCGAACGCGAGCGTTGATTTACCCGAGCCGGAGACCCCGGTGATCACGACAAGCTTGTCACGCGGGATCTCGACATTGATATTTTTCAGGTTGTGCTGGCGGGCACCTTTGATGATGATGTTTTTCATGGATACGTGCTCAGAGACTCAGCTCCGGCATATAAAGCGGTTCAGTTCGGGGCATGAAAGTGAAAGGAGAGGACAGCCGCAAAAACAGGATGATGGTGCGGTGCCGCCGGGGCGTGCGGCTAAATACCGGCCTGTCCTATACTTCCGGTAGTAAAGGTGAATGAATGCCTGTAGTAATTCTCAAGATGCGCAAAGGCTGGACCACGGAACAGAAACGCAAAATTGTCAAAGAGTTCACGAACACCCTTGTCACCACGCTCAAGATCGACCCGGATCTCGTCACGATCATGATCGATGAGCACAGCCTCGAAGACATCGGCCACGGTGGCGTGCTCCGCTGTGACGAACACTAACCCTCCCGTTTTTATAGATAATTAAAAAAGCAGCTGAACGAGTGCCAGACAAAAAAACCGGGCTCCCGGGTCATGTACCTGTTACCCGGGAGCAGACAGGGACTTACTGCATCTTTCTCCCGGTCTTGCGCTCTTCGTACGAAATCTGGGTACTTCTCCCCTGGGTGAGTTTTTCCTTTTCATCCTCTGCACTCTGGAAGCGCTCCTCAAGCGGGATACGGGCACTTCCCCCCTGGGTGAGTTCTCCCTTCTCCTCCTCCGCACTCTGGAAGCGCTCTTCAAGCGAGATCCGGCTGCTCCCGCCCTGCGTGAGTTTTTCGCTATCCGGCTGCGCACTTTGCCAGCGTTCCTCAAACGGGATCCCGCTGCTCCGATCGCGTGAGCCCGGGGGACCCCGGGGGAAATCCTGCGGCGAATCCCCATCCGGGATGAAATCAATGCCGGAATCGTCCCGCGTGTCAGCCCGTACAGCCAGGCGGCGGCCGGGCGGGTTCTGCACATTCATATCCGGGCGCAGCGGGGCGCGTGCCGCCGGCATTCCCTGGGGTCCGGGGCTGTCATCGGACGTGTGCCGTGGACCGGTGTACGCGAACCTGCTCCGGCCGGGTTCTCCTGCTGACCCGCCCCGGATCTTTGCCACCTGTTCGTCAATCTCCGCTTCTGTCTCCCGGGCACTCTTTTCCGTAAACATCAGGAACTGGAGAAAGGCCTCGGGTTCACGGAAGACCGATGCGTCGATCCTCTCGCACACAAGCTTCCGTTCGACATCTCCGTACCACCCGCCGGAGCGTATGGTGATCGCCTCACCCCGGGGTTCAAAGATGTACACCCGCTCCACTCTGCCATCGCGCCCGAACGCGGTCTCGGCAACGCCGCTGCCTTCAAACGAGAAGGTCTTCCCGACTGCACCGTAGTCTCCGCCTTCCCTCATCACGATCTGCCGTCCGCCGGCCTCGTACCGGAATGTCCGGGGCGGCTGCCCGAAGGAGAATGTCTCTTCGAGCATCCCGTAGTCGTCGAATACGAACCTGCGGAGGATCTTTCCCGGCTGTGCGGGATCGTTCTCCGTCATTGTGTTGGATGATGGATCAAACCGGTAGAGCCTGCGGGTTACATCGTGGCTGTCCAGCACCCGGACCCCACTTACGCCGTAACGGTACACCCGGCTGATCGATTCCCGCTGGTTCCCGGCAAATTCGGTGATGACTGATTCTGTCATTCCATTCAACCTCACGGTCTGCCTGATTTTTTAACGTTACTTCTTATGCGCATAAAAGGATTGTTCTCATGCAGCAAAAAAAATACGCCCGGCTCCGGTTCGTGGTTTCGCAACCTTCATTCCCTCATACTGCAAACCTATAGAATACTATGGCAGACGCATTCCCGGGAACTTCCCCTCTACCCACACCGGTACCGGCCCCTGTACCGGACTCGGAACCCCTGCCGGTGACAGAGCCGGAACGCCCACGGATGGATCATGGCAAAACCCTGTATCTTGCCAAGTGGTCTACCCGTCTCTGGGCATGGCTTATCGATATAATCCTCGTGATACTCTTCTTAAATATTATCGGTGGCATTCTCGAACCTTTCAACTGGAAGATGCATGCCCTCTGGGATTTCGGACATCTGGGACTTTTCGATTTCGGCATTGATGCATTCATCTTCTTCCTGTACTGGACCATCTGTGAGAGTTACAAGGGCCAGTCGATCGGGAAGATGGTCATGAACATACGGGTCGTGAATCGTGACGGCACAAAGATCCACTGGGGGACTGCCGCGATCGAGAGTATCGGGAAGGCGTTCATACCCATCCTCGTCCTTGATTGCCTGATCGGGTGGCTTGCGATGCCCCAGACCAAACTCCGGGTCTTCAACCGGATCTCCAATACGATCGTCATAAAAACCGATTACCGTGAGCCTGACGGCATCCTGTACGTCAGAGATAAGGAATAACCGGGCAGTATTTCCCGCAGATTTTTTTTAATAGTTCTGTCCCGTATACCAGAGGACGGGATCATCCGTTTGGTTTCGGGACCTGTTTTTTTTAATATGACTTCCTGACCGGGTCATATATCTTAAAAAAAAGGAGCATCCGGCAGCTCCACTATGGTTCGTGAAGTTTATTGGCTCGGCCGCTGTACAGAAACAACATGCCTCTCGCGTCAGAGCCGGTACGGGATATCGAATCGATGTACCACAAAAAGGACGGCCGGGTACTGATCGAGATTAAGCTGAATTCCATTATCCAGCTCTTCAACTCCTTTGACCCGGCCCCGTTTTACGAGAAAGAGATCGATACTGAAGCAGAACACTATATCGTGGATACGGTTCGGGATTTCCCGGTAAAGACAAAATTTAAGATTCTCATTTACCTGCCTCCTGCGCTTGTCGGAAGTGAAGAAGCACAGAAGATCATCCCGGCCATCCATACCCATTTCCATTACAGGATGCTTGTTGCAGTCCGGAAATTCCGGTCGAAATTACGGTTTGGCCGGATCAGTCTTGTCATCGGGCTCTCGTTTCTGGCCGTCGCCCTTGTCGCCCGCCAGCTCGTTGCAAACATGGATAATCATATTCTGTCCCAGCTCCTGTCCGATTCGATGCTGATCATCGGGTGGGCGGCGATGTGGGAGCCGATCACCGTACTGCTCTACGAACTCTGGCCCATGATCCGGTCCAGAAAGATCTACGAGAAGATCAGTACGATGGAGATCGAGGTTCTCCCCCTGCCCGGATGAATCTCTTCTTTTATGCTGTCGGCTGGCGGCGCATGGGTAAGGCATTTGCACCTTTGAGATTGCCGGCATCAAAATCATACCGTGCCCACATCACGATAAGCGAGGCACGTTCCCGGGTGGCGGTACCGGTGATCCCGCGCACGATATCCCCGTATTCGCTCTCCACCAACAGTGACCGGACCGGAATACTGATCGGGGCAATGAGGTGTTCTTTTTCCTAGAGCAGGCGGGCAGGAGGTACCATATCCTCCCGTTCTCCCCGGTTTGTACATGCAGAATGATGATCTCCTCCATGCCAGGGATCTCACCAATACATTCCAGCACCCGGTCTGCGAGGCGCGAAAAATCGGTGGCAACAAGAACCCGTTTGAACATATCTGCTCTGCATGGCTGATTCCCGGCAAGAATCGTCGTGAGAAATACTCTTGTGAGACCGATTGGATCTCCCCGATCATAATCGTTGTGAAATACGGGGAGGCACAATCAGGGGCCTCTGTCAGGAGGGAATAAAAACGTATCAGATCTGGTCGATCTGCGGCATGAGCCGCTGTTCAATCTGCTGCCGGCAGGACTTGCAGAAAATTTTCTTTTTCCCGTTGAGTTCATCGAGCGTGTCCGGGCAGAACATGATGCACTCGCGGTTGCGGCAGTGGGCAAGCCCCAGCAGGTGACCGACCTCGTGTGCCCCCTCCTTTACCAGCCGGTCGATTAGGTCCTCGTCATCCGGTGGAAGTCCGTAATATTCGTTTGAGAGCCGGGCCGTGGAGAGCACCGCAACCCCGGTGGATTCCCGTGCAAGGCCGAAAAGGGCGGAATGACCGGGGTTAAAGAGATCCTGGCTGACCACGAGCAGGATGGGATCGGATATATTGTGCTGGTGTTTGTAGGCGGCAAGGTGGTCTAGCTGTACCTGCGCATCGATCTGTTTTCGCGCATTCACAAAACCCATGATACGTACCGGGTTCTCAACAACCCCGACGGGCAGGCCGGTCACCGCCGCGATCAGCCTGCCTACCGGAAGCTGGAGACCTTCCGGGGAGAGTTGATCCCAAAAGATATGGAGCCGCATCGCTCACATCTATTGGATGGACGGCTATAAACATATTGAGCACTGCGTCGGCGCATACATTGCGGCACACTATCACCATCCCGTCGAGATCGGTGTGGGAAAGAATCCTGATGCCGCGCGGTGCATTCACGATGCGGGCGTCAGTATACGGGCGACCGATATCCGTCCCTGCCTGCTGCCGGACTGGCTTTCCTTTACCCGTGACGATATATTTTCGCCCGACCTGTCCTGCTACGCGGGCGCCGATCTGCTGTATGCTGTCCGCCCGGCAGAAGAGATGATCCCCCCACTCGTCGCGCTTGCAAAAAAGCTCGACTGCGATCTTGTGGTCTACCATCTTGGTTTTGAATCCTATGGGAACGGGGGGGAGATCACTGACTGCGGTGTCCTGCTCCACTATTATTACCGTCGTGGTCAGAACCCGTCAAAAAGCGTCGACTGATTATTGGCCACCGGTTTTTTGTCGGAGGGATCCGGTGCGGGTGTGGTCGCGGGCTCGTCAGGCGGCACATCAGGAATTGGCGCCGACAGTTTTGTCTCTGGTTGAGCGATCGGATCGGGCTCCCCGCCGGCCGTGGCTGCTTTTGTTTTCCTGCCCTTTTTCTTCTGTTCCAGTTCCTGCTCGCGTTCCATTTTTGTCACTGCCTTTACGATCTCCAGTGACCGGGCCCGGTCGTTCAAGAAGAAGTTGAGCCCTTCAACGTCAAGCACCAGTTCGCGGGTAAAGGTTTCGGGGTCGTGCTCCACGAGGAGGGCAATCGTGCCCAGGTACTTTTCGCGCAGGGTTGACTGGGGGATCTGCATGGCAGCAGCAAGGCGGGAGAGCACGGCATACCGGATTGCCTTCTGCTTTTTTGCCATGGACATCTTCTGCCAGCGCTCGGGGGGCAGGATGCGGGTGTGGATGCCTTTTCCCCCGGCTGCATCGGCGACGCCGAGAAGCATCACCGCTGTCGCGTAGCGCCAGAGCGTATGGTACTGGCGCCGGTAGGTGTACCCGATGTACTCGTCGGCACGCGCAAGCGAGCGGTAGGCCCGTTCCATAGCGACGGGATCGGCAATAACGTGCACGTTACCCTCTACCCACTGCTCGATATTTTCGGGTGTATCATCGACGTCCCACGACAGTTTCATCAGGTCCTCGTCAGGGGTCTTTGAGAATACTGCCGAAACGAGCGAGAAGATCGAGACCCGTTCATCTTTCTGGGAGGTATGCACCTGGTCCTCTGCCAGCGATTCGCGACCGATTGCCGCGGCATAGAGCATGTTCACGGCCGCCCTCATGTCCCCCCCGGCACTTTCGGCTATCTCGTGGATCGCCGCTTCCGAGCAGGCGATCTTCTCGGTTGCGCAAATAAATTTGAGCCGGGGGGCGATCGACCGGGCCACAAGCGCCCTGAACTGGACCGGCTCGCAGCGCACCCGGAGCTCCGGGGCAAGGCCGTAGAGATCGTTTGCGATAAGGACAATGGGCTGCCGGGCGTTTTTTATGCATTCGATGATTGCCTTTGCCCCGCCCCGGTCGGCAGTTCCCTGCAGGTTGTCGGCCTCATCCATCACGATAAGTTTCCGCAGAGACCCGGTCAGGCTCGCCGTGGTGCTGCCGGCGCCGGCGATCCGCTCGATCACGGCAGCGGTCCGCTGGTTGCTTGCGTTGAGCTCGATCACGTCCCAGCTCATATCCCGGGCAAGAGCGTACGCCGCAGACGTCTTGCCGATGCCGGGCTTCCCGTAGAGCAGGAGAGGTTTTGACCGGAATGTCCAGGTCTTTGCCCAGTCCGCCATCTGTCGTATCGCGGTGGTGTTTCCCGCAATATCCGCCAGATGTAGAGGACGATATTTCTCTGCCCATTCCATACCAAAGGTGTCGACCCCCTATCAAATAAATTATCTCTGATGAGACCCCACATAGCGTACCACATTCTATCCAGTGGTGAATATCCGGGTGACAATAGTGGTTTCTGACTGTTCCACAACAAAGATCGCGCAGGTAGTCAGGGAATATGAAGGAGTGAAGCGCAAACATGCCATCGGAGAGATGGTCAAGGCCCTCAGGATCGATGCCCCCCATGTCGTTGCCTCGTTCGGTGAGGATGCGGCAGTCATCGAGAACAATGGCGAGGCACTGCTTCTTGCAGCCGATGGCATCTGGAGCCGTCTCATGGAGTCCGACCCGTACTGGGCCGGGTACTGCTCGGTCCTTGTCAATATCCACGATATCGCCGCCATGGGCGGGAAGCCGATTGCGATGGTGGATGTCTTTTCGATGCCAAAGGAGTCCCGTATCCACGAGCAGGTGGTCAAGGGGATGCATGATGCGTCCGCCCAGTTCGGCGTGCCGATTGTCGGCGGGCATCTTCATCCCGATGCTCCTTACAGCGTGATCGATGTCTCGATTCTCGGATCAGCCCGGCTTGATTCGATCATCTATTCCAATACCGCACAGGAAGGCGACAGTATCATCGCGGCCATCGATCTTGTGGGGCGTGTCCACCCGTCCTGTGCCCTCAACTGGGACTCGGTGACCATGAAGTCTGCCGCACAGGTGCGTGCCCAGATTGCGCTCTTAGAAGAGATCGGGCGGGATCATCTCGTCACCGCAGGAAAGGATATCAGCAACCCCGGCCTTATCGGGACGATCGGGATGCTCCTTGAGGTGAGCGGGAAAGGGGCCGAGCTCGATCTCGGCCGGGTGCCAAAGCCCGATCTTGCGGCAAACCATATGACATTCGAGCAGTGGGTGAAGATGTACCCCGGCATGGGTTTTGTCCTGACCGCAAAAAAAGAGCACGTTGACGAACTGGTCCGGCGCTTTGCTGCTGTGGGTATGACTGCACATGCCATAGGTACTGTGGATACCACGCGCCGGCTCAGGATCCAGTATGACGGGAACGAGGCAGAAGTTTTCGATTTTGCCGAGAACGGCATCACCTGCCTCTCCCCGGATGAGGCGTTATGCAGGCCGCAGTGAAAAAGATCGGGATCGGCATCGGTGCGGATGCAGGAAAGGTCATCGACAGTGCCTGTCGCGTCGATGTCCCCTGCGATATTATCTGTTACTGTCGGACGGGCAGCGCAACAGTCCCTTCCGGCCATCCCCGGGTGCGGATAATCGAGAGCGGGGTCCCTGAAGCAGCGCTTATTGCTGATCTGATGGCGGGCGTGATCGATGCGGCAGTCAGGGGCACGCTGCCGGCAAATGCAACGTTACAGGCACTTAAGGCCGCTGCCGGGGTCAACCACCTTGAACGGATCGCACTTCTTGAGACGGCAGGGGGGAAAAAGTTCCTGTTTGCCCCTGTAGGTATCGATGAGGGCTGGACCGTTGCCGACAAGATTGCGCTGATAAAGAAAGGCCGGGCGATTGCCCGCCGGATTGGCCTTCCGGAAAAAGTGGGTGTCCTCTCGGGAGGCCGGTTCGGTGATGTCGGCCGGCATCCCCGGGTAGACCGGAGCATGGCCGATGCCGAACTTGTCTCAAAACTTGGCGATGCACAGCATTACGAGATCCTTATTGAGGATGCGATCGGGTCCTGCGGCCTGATTATCGCACCTGACGGGATATCCGGCAATTTGGTCTTCCGTACACTCGCCTTTCTTGGAGCCGGGCACGGCCATGGGGCGCCGGTCGTAAATATCGATAGAATTTTTGTGGATACCTCGCGCGCCCAACCGGATTACACGAATGCGCTATTGCTCGCAGCATCGTTGTTGGAATAAATTTTAACCGCTTAAAGCGGCTTATTCTTTAAAATAGCCGATTATATGGCTATAAAAAATATTCTGCGAAATTACGTGGCGCGTTTTACCTGTACGGTTCTCCAAGGCTTCCGATATCATTTTCGTAAGCAATATGGGGGATTTTCCCGGAAAGTTTTTATAGGTGCCAAGTGACTTTCTTTTTGAGGTAAGAAAAATGGCAGATTTACCAATCGCCGCAGTTGTACGCATTGCAAAGAAGAACGGAGCCGAAAGAGTGGGCAGCGATGCAGCTGAAGCACTCGTAGTCAAGGCT
>Ga0181529_10003134_pt1 | contig 19137 bp, 19 predicted proteins | sample PEATcosm2014_Bin_36_FD_119763 | JGI IMG/M metagenome (GOLD analysis project Ga0181529, IMG submission 119763) | Peatland microbial communities from MTU Mesocosm Facility, Houghton, MI, USA - PEATcosm2014_Bin10_30_metaG | ecosystem: Environmental > Terrestrial > Soil > Wetlands > Peat | place... | reverse complement strand
TCCGCCAAGGTCTGATAGGTCCAGTGTCCCTCCATCTCGGCTTGCCAGTTGGCATCGAGTGCCGCGAGGACTTTCGCAAGCTTACCGTCGGTCAACACTTCATTGGCCATGTGTCCCTCCTATCGTGCAGGTCGAAGTGCTCGGAGCAACACTAGGCCAGGTGTCGCTCCGATATCTCGTATTGACGGGACCCTCCGGGCTCAATAGGAAACAGTAAGGAGATTTGAAACGCTGCCCACCCCAGGTGCGGAGAAAGCGGCGTGCTCGGCGTCGTCGTGTTCTCTCCATGAATGCACACGTCCGCGCAAGGTCACCAGGTTGCCAGAAGTTTCGACAGTAACATCCTTCGCCTCAATCTGGGCATCGCGTTTGAGTGCGTCCTCGATCTTGATGTCCGTGGTATTCAAGGTCGGCTTGAGTGCGACCTCGTTCGATACTGCTTTGACGCCGCGCATGGACCGAACAGCTCTTGCAGCTTCTTCTTTTTGGTATTGCCATTCGGCAGTTCCTTGAAGCGTGATCCAGCCGTTTGAAACGCTGACCTTGATGGTGTCAGGCACCTGGGAGTTCCAGTTCAAGTGATTCGCAGCCGCAGACGCAATCTCTTCATCTGTGCGCTCGCTCTCGAAAGGTAGATCGACGATAATCTCACTTGCGACCGAGGTGACGTCAACAACTCGGAGGGCCGCCCGCTCGGCTGCCCACTTCTCATACAAACTACCGACATGCCCATCAAGCTCAACAACCCCATTGTTGACCGAGACGCCAATCTTGATTGCGCAAACGCTTGGTTCCCAGCGCAATTCCTGCTCCACATGGTTTTTAATCGTTTCCGCTGTTTTCACTCGAACACCTTTTCTTCCGGTTAAGCTATCAATTGATCTTCGTGATCCTACACGGGATCGTGGCTAAATCATTGCAGGGTCGAGGTCCTGGAACTGTGCCAGATTGCTCTGCGCGGTGTGGGCGAGACAGACGCTCACAATCTTCTTCGCGGCCACGAACCCAAAACTTGGGTAAACCGACCTAAGAAGTTGGTTTGGAGCATTCCATGTTGAAGGGCTGGATGCGATGAGCAAACTGGAACAGTATCTCTGCCTGGCAGGTGAAATCCTATAAGGATGAATGATCATATTCGTCAAGATCATGAAGACCTTCTTGATAGCCTCGTCGGCGGCAAACTGCCGCGCAATCTGAGTTGGAACGCCGTAGTTGACCTCATCGGACAGATTGGCGAGGTCCAGCCGCACGGAAACGACGAGTTTGTGTTTGTGGTGGGTTCCCAGAGGGGATTCTTCAAGCTTCCCGGCACCCATAATCTTGAAGTTGAAGAGGTCTCCAGGCTTCGTAGCTTTCTAAGAGAAGCTGGTGTCCTTGGGAAACCCGCGAAAGCGCATCAGATCGGACGAATGGTTGTCGTTATCGATCATCATGCGGCCCATATTTACCACGATCTCGGCGGCAGCCGGCCTCAAGACGACGTCACCGTCAAGCCGTATGATCCATTTGGATTTCAGCATCATCTGATCCATCGGAAGGAAGTCCATTACAAGGGTGAGCATGTCCCAGAGGAAGAATCTTACTACGAAGAGATTGCAACGGATCTTGTCCATGCGGAAGCGATCATCCTGATCGGTCATGCAACAGGCAAAAGCAGTGCTGTCAATTTCCTCAGCGAGTATTTGAAGACCCATCACCCTGAAACGTTCCAGCGAATTATCGCCACCGAGACGGCGGATCTCTCTGCGTTAACCGAGCCGGAAATCGAGGAGATCGCAAAGAAGCACATTCGTGCAGTCCCTATACCGGCCTGAAAGGGCATCTTGGCACTTGCGCGCACTGAGCCTGAATGGGTCGGCCGCATTCCTGGATGGTGTATCTTTGCACCCGTAGCCTTGTGTTCGCCCATTGCCGCACAACGAGATGTGATGAGGATTTCATGCCTGGATATAGGTCGATCGACAGGATTCGAACCGTCACCGCCAGCACATTTGACCGGCTGGTATTGAATGGTGAAGGGCCGATTGTAGTCGAATTCATGTCATACGGATGTGCACATTGCGGTGTGATCGAGCCGGATCTTCAGCAGGTTGCGGAGATGGTGGAGTCCACGGAGAAGATCTTCAGGGTCAACATTGCCCTCGACCGGGAACTCGCTGATGCTTACGAGGTACAGGGGACACCCACCCTGATCATGTTTCTCAACGGAGCGGTCGTCGGGCGCGAAGAGGGTCCAAGTCCAGACGTATCGAATCTACTGGCTGTGGTGCGCCAACCATACGTGTCATGAAATGAGTTTGGACTATGCAGAGCAGAAATCAAACAGCGCCAGTCCTACTGTTCAATGACGAGTGCGGAGTCTGTCGAAGCATCGCCGGTTGGGTGAAGAAACAGGTGCAGACTGGTTCGGGCTCCGCCTCGATTGTGGTACGACCGATTGGTCAGGATCCCGAGGAGTTGCGGACTCTCAATCAAGACCTGAACATCTGGGATGCCTACGCAACAATTCATCTGCTGATGCCGGATGGCTCGATGAAACTCGGAGGGGAAGCCGTTGCTGAGGTTCTGCGAAATCTACCCAGTACCAGATGGTTCACATGGACGTTCGCAATCAGTGTCTTCGGGGTTCGACCATTCCAGGCGATCCTCAATCTGGCCTATGCCATCCTGGCAGACGTGCGCCCGGTATTTGGCTGCGAGAGTTGCGGCACGCCGAGTCCTTGGGTGCGTCCAATCCGATGGATCGTAAAATGGACAGCTTCACTATTGGGTGCGAGTCATCATGCGAATCCAAGCCCCCATTTCACCTCGTTGCCGGGCAAGGGGCGTACCTGAGTTCAGTTGTTCAACTTGAAACAATCGACTGGCAGCTGGTCCGCGTCCCAGGACCGATAAACGCCTTTCAATCTCGTAGCAGGTTTCGTGGCTTCGCGGGAGAGTTGAGTATCGACTTGGGTTTCTTGCCCGCGGCGAATTCCTCGATAACGTGACATATGAAGTTCGCCGTTCCGTTCAGCATGAGGTCAGTTAGCCCTGCAATGTGGGGAGTCACCAGCACCTGAGGAAGTTGAAGCAAAGCGTCCTTGCGATCGGGCGGTTCATTCTTCAAGACGTCGAGCCCGGCGGCCGAAAGTTGCCCATTCGTAACTGCATTGACCAGCGCTGCCTCGTCGATGAGCATGCCGCGAGCGATGTTGACAAGGATGGCGCCGCGCTTCATCGCAGCAAGCACAGCCGCATTGATCAGGTTCTCATTTTCTTTGCTGGCTCGAACACAGATGATTACAAAATCGGCATGGGCGACGGCGGTATTCAGTTGATCGGCAGGATAGGCATGGACATCGGCCGGCGCATTTTCAGGATGTTCGTCTGTTGCTATCATCTTCATGCCGAATGGACGCAAGCGATCTACGAGCTGTTGCCCGATGGTGCCCAGGCCAACTATACAAACCGTCTTCCCGCTTAGTGCGAGACTGAGAGTGGGAGGCCTGACAGGGTCTCCTCGAAGGGAAGTCAGAGCCTCTCCTAAATGTCGCGCCGCGCCGAGCAGAAGCAAGACCGCGAATTCCGCAACAGAAGTCGCATTCCCGGTAAGGTCGGCCGGGGCATAAGAAACCCAAATGCCGAGTTCGCTGGCAGCATCTATGTCGACATTTTCATACCCGTCGCTGGCCGTCTGAACGAGCGTGAGCTTTGGCTGGGCGAGAAACAAGTCGCGCCCGACATTACTCATGGCGAGCAGCACATCAAAATCGAACGCGGGAGCGTCCCTGCCGTCGAGCCATTCAACCACTTCATGGTGCGCCAGCGCAGTACGAAAATTTCGCAGAAGCTCCGATGTAAAGAAGTTCCTGGTATGGAGAAAAGCGATCTTCATGTTTATGCCTTCAACTTTGTTTGCCGAATGCCGGTAGATGCTTGACGCACCTTGTTTGTTCAGGAAATACGGAGGCGAGCAAAGACAGGAATCTTGACCATATCCAGAATCGCGCCGAAGGTAATAGCAGCGCCGAACTCGGCAGCTATGACCGCTAGGGGCAACGGCGCCATGGCGATGCCAAATGTTGCCAGAGTTGAAATGATAAGAACATCGGCTACTGAAGAAGATACGAGCCAAATGCTGGGGCGCAGACCCCAGAAATGCTGGCGTCCGCGAATGACATAGGTCGTGGCCTGGCTGCCAAACACGATACTGACCGCGGTCAGCGTTTGAAGTGCCTCGAGGCCGAGATGCCATTGAAATTTGCCCACTGCCAGTATTGCCGTGGAGAAGGCAAGGAAACAGAGTCCTAGCATCACTCCTGCACTAGTGATTCGGCCGATCTGCCAGGAGTTTGGCGTCGCTGATGGCCGCACTCGGTCGGTGGTCAGCGACATGGCAAGGAAGTCGCCGGTGATCATCACAATGACCATCAGCATCGGAGTCAGCACCGCGTGTCCCGTAATGACAAGGCCAACAGCCAGCAAGAGTGCCTGAAACACCTTCTTCTGAACCGAGTTGAGCGTATAGGTGAGAATGCGTTGAAACGTGACTCTTCCTTCTTTTACGGCAGCTACAATGCCGCCCAGCCCAGCCTTGGTTAGAACAACGCCGGCAGCCGATTTGGCCACGTCGGTTGCGGTCGAGACAGCAATACCAATCTGTGCCTGGCGCAGCGCAGGCGCGTCGTTGGCCCCGTCGCCACACATTCCGACTGTATGTCCGCTCTTCTGGAACGCTTTAACGAGGTCAAACTTGCCCTCCGGAAGAACACTCGCGAAGACCGAGAAGTCTTCCGGCTTGATGCCGTCCGGCAGTTTGCCGGCCGGGCAGATTGCTCCCTGCAACCCAACCGCGTGAGCGACGATTGCCGCTGTGGCCGGAGCATCTCCTGTCACCATGACTGTGCGCACGCCGAGACCGTTCAACTCCGAGATAAGAGAGATCGAGTCGGTCCGCGGCGGATCGCTGAGGGCAATCAATCCAATAATCTGGTTAGAGGCAGCCGGTCCCGCAGCAACTGCCAAGACTCTAAAACCTTGCTTCTCAAGTTCGTCGGCGATAGCGGCTGCGCCAAGGGAAGGCGCAGCGAGGGCGACAACCGAAGTAAACGCACCCTTGATGATTCGCTCGGAACTGCCCTCTGGATTTGTCGCGGTTGCTTCCGAGGTTTTCTTTACTGGATCGAACGGAACAAAAGCGATCAGCTTTGGCAAGCCGGTGGCTGTCTTCTGCGATGCAGCAAGTCGAATGGCCGCATCGACAGGGTCCTCGCCACCATCAGAACTCGCAAGCGCCGCCATTCCGAGAACGTGCGCTTCGTCGAATCCGGGCAGTGGACGAACGCTTGTGACGGTGAGTTCGTTGCAGGTCAGAGTTCCCGTCTTATCTGAGCACAACACATCGATCGATGCTGCTTCATCCACGGCGGAAAGCCGTGTTGGCAACACACCCTGCTTCGCGAGAGCACGAGCTCCAATAGCGGCAGCGAGGGTGAATGTTGCCGGCAATGCGACCGGGATGATGGCCAGGACCGAGGTCAGCAACAACGGAATCATCTCACTCGATGGCATCGCATGGTGCCAGGCATAGGCTCCCATCCCACCGATGATGAGGCAATTGAAGACCGCCAGGTTGCGGATGATCCTGAGCACGGCCTTTTGCTGTGTACTCACTACGTGTGCCGACCGAATGAGTTCCGCCGTGCGGCCGAATTTGGTGCCGGTGCCGGTAGCCGTAACGACGGCGGTGGCTTCGCCGCGCCGCACCAGGGCCCCCGCAAACGTGTCTGTGCCGGCACCTGCGTCGATCGGGAGAGATTCACCTGTAAGCATCGACTGGTCGAGCTCAACCGACCCGCCGGTCAGGTGCACATCCGCGGCTACGACACCGCCAAGCGAAAGCTTCACCAGGTCGCCGCATACCAGTTCCGCCGCAGGTACAGTCTTCCATGCACCGTCTCGGTGAACCGAGGCGTTGAGCGCCAGACGGGATTTGAGAGCAGCAAGCGTGGCCTGAGCGCGACTCTCTTGCAAATAAGCAAGTGCCGCGTTGAAAAGGAGCAAAGCTGCTATGACCGCGGCTTCGTAATACTTATGCAGTGCGGTCTCAAGCACAATGGACGCTTCAAGCAGCCATGGTACAGGTGCCCAGAACTTGGTCAGTGCATTCCGAAGCGGATGAGCAGACGCTTCCGGCATTGCATTGGGACCGTCTTTTTCAAGACGAGTACGGGCTTCTTCGTTTGTAAGGCCAACCGGGACGCCATCCGGAGCCGGTTTTACGGCCGGACTGCTTGATGCCGGGGCGACAAGGTTAGTCGAGCTCACCATTGGTCACCTGAAGCGCTAATCTCACTACCACCATTCCATTGAGCGGTCTGAGGTCGTTTTTACGTCTGATTCCGGCTTGGCTGAATGAAGTAGTAGGAGAGGACACTGTGCGAGCTTCACGACCTTTTCGGCAATCGAGCCAAATACAAGCGGGTGCCAGCCTAAGATACCGTGGGTCGAGATCACGATCATGTCAATATGTTCGCGATCGACCACTTTCATGATGTTGCCGACTATGTCATTTCCAACTTCAACGCTGAAAGTTGACTTCACTCCTCTTGCTACAAGTGCAGCCTTGCACTTGGCCAAATGAGTCTCTGCGTATTTTCTTGCATTCTCAAGAAAGGCAGCCTCTGGGATGAGGTCTGGAATTGTAGTGGTCGGAAACTCAGGAATCACGTTCACGAGATAGAGCTCCGCCTGAAAGTGCTGGGCAAGGTCTGCAGCCATATCCAGCGCGGCCTGGGATGACGGACTGAAGTCTATGGGCAGAAGAATCTTTGTGGGGATGGAAGGGAAACGATTGACTTCGGACATGATGGCTCTCGATCACTGATCAGATTGACTAGGCACAAGTCTCCTTCGTCTTGAGAGCAATGGCTGTGCTCTTTTGGACATCTGAACGCAGAGTGTTTGTCCGATCTCCGTTCGGCCGGCATCGATTCGCACAGACGCCTATAATGGGGTTGACCCCAGAAAGAGACCTAATCTGTTAAAGAAACCCTTGATTATCAGTTTCGTTGCCGCGTTGGCATTCTCTTTCTTTCCCGCTGCAAGAGGGGCAGGAGCAACGACGCCTGCGGATTCCGTACCTTATCGCCTTCGCCTCTATCACCTTCATACCGGAGAACATCTCGATGTCGTCTACCGGATAGGCGACCAATATCTTCCAGGGGGCGTTGCGGCGTTGGACCATTTTCTTCGCGACCACCGTACGGGTGACGAGAAGGAATATGACATCAGGGAATTCGATCTTCTGCATGACCTATTGGCCAAACTGGGACATCTCGACAGCGAGATCGACATCGTCTGCGGGTATCGCACTCCCTGGAGCAATAACTATCTCCGCGAGCATAGCAGTGGCGTTGCGCTGCATAGCCAGCATATGGAAGCTAAAGCGATCGATATTCGCATCCCGGGGATACCCACCGCTCAGGTTCGCGATGCTGCGCTGTCTCTAAGGCGCGGTGGCGTCGGATATTACGCGCAATCCAATTTTGTGCATGTTGACGTAGGCCCGGTGCGCCGCTGGTAGCGGCTCTCTCGATTAACGGTTCGTCTGGTTCTTTGCCAAGGCATCGTTGAGAGCCCCGTCAAGTCCATAGATGTCGTTGTAGAAATAGACTTCACCGTTCTCCTCGACAATTGCCGTTAGATAAACGATGACCACCGGCACTGGCCTCGTAAGGTTTACCTGGTGGTTGTCAGGGCCAGACTGCATGGCTGCCTTGATATCTTCCAGCGTCCACTTGGGCTGATCCTGGAGCAGCCACGCCGCAAGCACCGCCGGTTCCTCCACGCGGATACACCCGTGACTGAAGTCGCGCCGCGACTGGTCGAACAGCTCCGGCGCCGGCGTGCTGTGCAGGTATATATCGAATTCGTTAGGAAACATGAATTTGATCAAACCTAGCGCGTTTCGCGGTCCGGGCTTCTGCCGTATCAGGATCCTGCCTGACTTTATCTCTGCCAGCATGGCTTGGCTCACCGCTCCCGCGGCTACGATTTGCCCATTCTGGTCCGTGGCCTCGAAGCCCTTCCTCGCTAGGTAGCGTGGGTCCCTTTGAAGCTTGGGAACGATCTCCGCGCGAGTAATGTCGAGGGGAAGATTCCAATACGGCCGGAAGATGATGTACTTCATTTCCTTGGCAAAGACCGGCGTCTGATGATTGAGCGCCTTCCCCACCACAACATTCATCCGCAACGCAATGGTGTGATCGTCTGAAAAGACGCGCAGTTTAAATCCGGGGATATTCACCGCGACCGGCAATTGAGGGTAGTCCGCCGGAAGCCATCTCCACCTTTCAAGAGAATCTTCCAACTGGATTACGCGGATACTTAACGGGATATTCAGCTGAGCAATCGTTTCCTTGTCCAGCCGTCCTTCGGACTTCAACCCGTGTCGCACTTGAAAGTGCTTAACCCCTTCTACCAATTGCTGATCGTAGGTAGTTGCGTTCGGATCGGGAACAGCGCTCGGCGGCAGGTCGCCAAGCAGGCGAAGCCGTTCACGTAATTGCTGAACACCGGAATACGCATCGCCGATCTTCACCGTCTTTGGCACATCGGGCAACGGCTGGCTATGGTCCTGGGCCGCCAGGGCCAGATATGTCCTTAGCACGGTCTCGGTTCGTTGGTAGCCCAGGTATTGGGGTTCTACCTTGTTTAATACGTCCCCGAGATTGCTTCCCGTCAGAACCTTCTGCACCAAGAACTGCGGCATGTCGTAGTGTTTCTGATCGAGATCGATGCCAAACTCCAAGGGCTTCGGGTTTACTCTGCCGATTCGGAGATTGGAGAGATACCTCATGGCGTTGACCGTCAAAGCGGCGTCAAATTGTGCCACGGTATCCGCGTTTCCCGGCGCGGCCTTGAGTGCAGCCATTCGCTCGGGCCAGTGCGATGCATCGTAGTCTTCCGGATTGAGCCCTTTTTGTTGGCTGTTCTCGATTGCCGAAATTACGGCAAGCGCCTGTGGGGTCGCCTGTCCGTCGCGCACCCAAGCGGGTAAATATTGGATCGCCTCATATACCTTTTGAGCATTCTTTCGATCGTCGATGAGGTTCGCCGAATGGCTCTCAGAGGGTGTTTCGGCAGATGTCAGCGAGCGCAGTTTCTCGGCGACGGCCCCGGCGTCTAACGCAGTGCTTCCAATGCCAGGCTTAGCAACTGGCAGCGAATGACAACCGATCGCAGTCAGGCAAATAAGCAGTAACGCGATTCCGGTCGAAACAGATCTTTCCCTTTTGAGAGAGATCGGTATGGGTGGGTACATTCCTTTGAACGCATTGCTGGTGGCAACGTGTGATTCTGATGCCATGGTGGATGAAGCGCGTCCTGAACGCAATGTAACCACAGTTGAGATCAATGGGCTTGCTCGATGCAAGCTTCGTCGACCGAGTCAACTCGCCGATGTAAGCGGATCAAGTCTGAAGCTTGTGCGACCACGTCCGTGTGCTGCGCACCGGTCTTTTGCCACCAGATGTTGAACCCGTCGGCGGCAAGACTTGGGTTCGGAAGTATGTCAAGGTCTTTTCGCTTCTTCCGCGCTGCGGAGGGCTCAGGGCTTTGTGCGTTGAAGTCTAGATACATATTGATTTCGTCCTATTCCGATCCGCATTCGCATACGGGTTATCAGGCTGGCGGAATTGCGTCAAGGAGATATATTGGTTACCTAAGTCGAGCGAACTGGCTCAACTGGTCAGCATCGGCTGGCTGTGAACGCAGTAGTTGCCGGTGCCGGAACCATCGAGAATGAACCGGGCACCATAAACCGCATCAGGCAAACCATGGACGATCAACAGGAACTTATCGGTCTTTAATGCTGCTTCATACTTGATGACGCTGTCCTTCGGAATGCCAATGCTCACTAGGCCTGCTCCGAGAGCGCTGACGCCGCCGACTACAACCGCTCCTTCAAGTCCTGCGACAATCCAACTAACCAGCGGACCCGCGACGAGAACTGGTCCAATGCCTGGTATTGCAAAGAGCGCGGATCCAAAGAGTAGCCCCCAGAAGCCGCCCCAAAATGCTCCGACCTTGCCCCAGTACTTCATCCGGTCACCAGCGTTGTAGTAGCCGACAACATGTTCGTCAGTGTATGTGCCTCTGCTCGCTATCGAGAGGCTCTGCATGTCGACTCCGGTCCGTTGGAGCGCCTTAATGGCACGTTCTGCCTCGCCGTGAGAGTCGTAGACGGCGACAACTGAGTTTGTTGCTGACATTGCTTTCTCCCGGTTCTTCGAATTAGTTAGGCCGGCCGCGGATTGCAGCAACTGCGGAGCAAATGCCATGGTGATGGCTTTCTCGGTGGATGCCATTGGCCATCGTTGAAAGCCTGCGCCGTGCTCGGAAGTCTTTCCCGCGCGCTCACGACGATTCTCCGGCCTGGCGCGGCAGACCATCTGATCAATTAGATACAGTCATTCCCACCTTGCGGATTGACAATCGGCTTAGGCGCTCTTAGTACTCACGTTTAGAGTTCTTTAGCACAATCGCGGCAAGAGTGAATGGGCAAAGAGAAAGTGTGAAATGATCCCTGTGAAACGGCCTGATGACAACGCAACAATATATCTTGTGGGCGGGGGCATCGCTTCTCTTGCCGCTGCAGTCTTTCTCATTCGCGACGGAGATGTCCAAGGGCACACGATCACGATCCTGGAAGAGTCTTCCCGGATCGGCGGCAGCCTTGACGCAGCCGGAAGTGCGACTGAGGGCTATGTGATGCGCGGGGGCCGCATGATTGAGAGCAAATACCTGTGCACCTACGACCTTTTTTCATCGATTCCGACTCTCGATGGGTCGAAGTCGGTGACGCAGGAGATATTTGACTGGAACAAGACGATGAAGACCGCCTCCAAATCGCGGCTGTTTCGGGACGGTCAAAGGGTCGACGGTCCAAGTTTTGGCTTGAGCGAGGTAGATATCCTCAACCTCGAGCGTCTGGCGATGGAGCCGGAGGAGTTACTTGGACGGACCATGATCTCCGACCAGTTCGCCCCGGGGTTCTTTGAGACAGACTTCTGGCACATGTGGTGTACCACCTTCGCCTTTCAGCCTTGGCATAGCGCTGTGGAGTTCAAACGCTATCTGGTGCGCTTCACCCACATGGTTTCCGGTTTCAATACGCTTACTGGCATTATGCGCACTGTATACAACCAGTTCGATTCGATGGTGCGTCCGCTTTACAAATGGCTCGAAGAGCGCGGTGTGAAGTTCATGCTCAAGACAACAGTCACGAACCTTGTTCTTATTGAAGACAGGGCTGGCTTTGCTGTCGATAAGATCGTGGTCCAGGAAAACGGCGTCCTCAGAAGCATTCGTGTCACCGAAGACGACAAAGTCATCGTGACCCTCGGGTCTATGACCGAAGGATCGAGTCTGGGTTCAATGGATTCGGCCGCCGCCCTATTGGGGAAAACAGACGGTGGTTCTTGGGCTCTTTGGGAGAAAATCGCCGTCAGCCAGACGCAATTCGGGCATCCGTCGAACTTTGCCGATCACGTTGAGCAGTCCAAGTGGATGTCCTTTACGACCACGCTTCACGACCCCAAGTTTTTCGAACTAATCCGGGACTTGACGAGCAACGTACCTGGAGAAGGCGGGCTCATTACATTTCCGGAGTCCAGTTGGCTGGCTTCAATAGTGTTGCCCCATCAACCACATTTCATTGGGCAGCCAGAGGGAGTGCAGGTGTTCTGGGGGTATGGGCTGTTTGTTGATATACCAGGAAATTTCGTAAAGAAGCCCATGTCCGCATGCACAGGGCGCGAAATCATGACGGAGATCCTGGGCCATTTGCGCATCCAAGCGCACACTGCCGGGATTCTCGACGCGTATACTTGCATCCCGTGCATGATGCCCTTCATCACCAGCCAGTTTCTCCCTCGAAGCAAGGGCGATCGAGCCATGGTCAGGCCGGACGGTTCAAAGAACCTGGCCTTCGTCGGACAGTTTTGTGAACTCCCAGATGATGTGGTGTTCACAGTTGAGTACTCCGTTCGCTCTGCGCAAATGGCCGTCTACTCGCTTCTTGACTTGGAACGTGATATCCCGCCCGTCTACAAGGGGCAATTCAATCTCCGCGTTTTGCTGGAGGCTTTTCAAGCCTTGCACGAACTCAGCGTCTAGGCCGGAGGGCTCGGCAGGAGCTGAGACTGGCCAGGTCAACTCTGGCTGCGGCCGAGAGACTGAGGCCAAGTAGGGGGACTGCTGTTGCCCGTTTGGAAGTCGTTTCTTATCGCATTCAGTGTGCTCTTGCCGCTGATCAATCCGCTTGGGTCGGCTCTCGTGTTTCTTGGCCTCGCCGGCGAAGCGCCACCTGCCGTCTATCGGTCTCTGGCGCGCAAGATCGCAATCAATAACATCATCTTTCTGGCTATCATTGAGCTTCTGGGTGCGGCCATTCTCAACTTCTTCGGAATCTCTTTGCCTATCGTGCAACTCTCCGGCGGTATTGTGATAGCGGCGATGGGATGGTCGGTACTGAACGAGAGGGATGCACGCGCGATTGTTAAGAACAAGCAGGAGGAAAGCGAGGTACGGGCCGAAACCCGGACAGAGTACCTTCAGCAGGCAACGTTCTATCCATTCACCTTTCCCGTAACCTCGGGTCCGGGGACGCTTGTCGCGCTGCTGACACTCACGGCACACATCTCGAATCGTGATATTTCGAGAGATGTTGAGGCCCATATTGGCGTGTTTCTTGCTGTGGTGGTTCTCAGTGTGCTCGTTTATTTCTGCTACGCGTATGCTCCAAAGATCACCAAGATCATTCCTCCGGCTACTGCGCATGGCATTCTGCGGGTCGTTGCGTTTATTTTGCTTTGCATCGGTGTGCAAATCGCATGGAACGGACTCGCCGTTCTGATCGCCACTGTTCTAAGACCGTGACCGGGAGCAGGGTGAGCAAAAGAGCGCAGAAGATGGTTCCCTGCGAGTGGTTCAATCACAGAAGCGATCATTCCTTGTGAATCGCATCCAAGCTGCATGGTCTGCATATCTTTCTGGAATTAAATGCACCCATAACCCTGCGGGCGTTGAGACTCGTTTTCATGGGGCATACATATGAAAACCCTGACGGAGTGGTCCAGGCATCTTCTGGCTGGCATCGGCGTGTTCGGCGTCGCCCTTGCTCTCGGGCCGCTGCAATTGCAGGCGGTTCAGCAACTCGGACCAGGGGCTCAAACCGCTGCCCAGCCTCCTTCCGCTCCATTGGCTCCGGAACAGCTGCAGCAGTTGGTCGCGCCAATCGCGCTTTACCCGGATGCCCTCGTTGCGCAGATTCTTGCAGCTTCTACTTATCCAACGCAGATTGTCGAAGCGGAGAGATTTCTCCAGCAGAATCCCAATCTGACCGGCGCTGCGCTGGGAGCACGCGCGCCAGGCGGTTCACAAAGTTATCTTGTAAACGGGAAAATGACACACGGATTTGCTTTTCTTGCCTATCCGGCAGAGTATCGCTCCTCTGGGGTGATGACATTTCTTGTGGGACAGGATGGAATTGTTTACGAGAAGGACCTATGCCGCAAGACTGACGAAGTCGCGAAGTCGTTGCAACGATATGCCCGCGATGGAACCTGGCGTAAAGCCGATTAAAGCGCTCGCGATTGACAAACCTGCGAACCATCGCCTGCCGATGTTTAGGCGGACGACGATAGCAGCGGGATAGCAATCAGAGGGCGGCATCGATCGGGCTTGGTGTCTTCTCCGGTTGCGTGGAGATCACTCCCGACTCCAGAGCCGGATGCATCTTCCATCCGTCTAAATCATCCGAATGCGAAGGAACAGTTTTCACTAAGGACCCATCCTCATGATTTCTCTATCAGACCCGATCCAGATTGGCGAGATCCACTTGCCGAACCGGGTTATTATGTCTCCCCTGACTCGCTTGCGTGGCACACCCGAGCACATTCCTACGCAACTCATGGCCGAATACTATGCACAGCGTGCTGGTGCAGGCTTGATCATCTCTGAAGGCATCCCGGTTATACCGCAGGGTGTTGGTTACGCGAATGTGCCAGGGATCTGGTCGACAGACCAAATCGAAGCCTGGAAATGGGTAACGAAGGCAGTGCACCAGGCAGGGGGCCGCATCTTTGCACAACTCTGGCATGTGGGCCGCATCTCAGACCCACGCTTTCTCGGCGGTCGACTTCCGGTTGCTCCCAGCGCTATCCGACCCGCAGGTCATGTAAGCCTCGTGCGCCCTGCATCAAATTACGTGACGCCACGCGCGCTTGAGACAACTGAGCTTCCCGGCATCGTCGAAGCTTTCCGCAAGGGAGCAGAGAACGCGAAGCTCGCCCGTTTTGACGGAGTGGAGATACACGGAGCCAATGGCTATCTGCTCGATCAGTTCCTGCAGGACGGATCCAATCATCGTACTGACGAATATGGCGGACCGATTGAAAACCGAGCTCGCCTTATGCTTGAAGTCGCCGATGCAGTTATCTCTGTGTGGGGCGCAAAGCGTGTGGGCATGCACCTGGCCCCGCGCGGTGATTCGCAGGACATGCACGATTCAAACCCGCCGGCAACCTTCGGCTACGTGGCGCGCGAGCTAGGCAGGCGCGAACTCGGCTTCCTGTTTGCGCGCGAGTATTTTGGACCCGACCGATTGGGGCCGCAACTCAAGAAGCAATTCGGCGGCGTCTTCATCGCAAATGAAAAATACACGCTGGCACAAGCGAATCAGGTCATCGCGGACGGAGAGGCGGATGCGGTAGCCTTCGGCCAGCTCTTTATCGCCAATCCTGATCTGCCGGCGCGGTTTACGAGCAATGCGCCGCTCAATGTGCCGGACGGAAGCACCTTCTTTACGTCGGGGCCGCATGGCTATACAGACTACCCTGCGCTGAGCGTGTAGCAAAAACTCAATGCAATCATTGTCAAGTTGGTTTGCTCGGTTCTTGACATCAGTAGTCGGTCGAAGCAAACGAGGAGCCTCGATGAATGAGACCATTCGCCTATTGCAGGCGCATCACAGCAGCCGCAGCTATAAGCCCGACCCAATCCCGGAGGAAATCCTCGAAGCCGTTGTCGAATCCGCGCGCCGTGCTCCGACATCCACGAACAGCCACGAGATATCACTGGTGGTCGTTCGCAACCCGCACAGCCGCGCACGCATCGCCGAGATCGCCGGTGGTCAGCCATGGATCGCTCAAGCACCCGTGTTCATCGCGGTCATCGCAGACCTCTACAAGACTGGCCTGGGCGTCAAGAAGGCCGGCGCAGAGCAGGTATTCCAACGCAGCCTTGAAGGGATACTGGCTGCGGTCAGCGATGCCGGAATCGCGATGGCGACACTTATGACTGCGGCACGTTCATTCAGCCTCGGCGTTGTTCCCATTGGCGGAATTCGCCGCGACCCACAGGCAATGATCGACCTGCTTCAGTTGCCGCCAAACACTTTCCCAGTGGACGGAGTCGTGCTTGGATACGTTGCCGAAGAGTCTTCACAAAAGCCCCGCATGGCCATCGAGAGCTTCCGTCACGAGGAAACATATCATCCAGAAGTGCTCGAGCCAGCGATTGACGCATACGACCGGACTCTGCAGGAGTATTGGCAGAAGATTGGGCGCGCCGACGGGCTGTCTTGGTCTGCGAACATGGCTCAGCACTACAGCACGTTTTCCCGATTGATCAAAGCTGTGGCACAAAAGCAGGGTTTCACGATCGAGGTGTAACTTGGTGAACCAATTCAGCGATCATCGACTCTCTGGCGTCTCCCGTGGTGAACGGTGATTTCAGCCGACCACGATGAGTTAACACGCGGCCCTCGACAGCGGGCTGCAGTTGTCGTCGCTCACCCGGATGACGAGACGCTCTGGTGCGGTGGATACATACTTGCCCACCCGGAATATGATTGGCGCGTTGTGACTCTTTGCAGAGCATCCGATCCAGACCGAGCACCAAAGTTCCGCCGGGTTCTGGAGCAATTGGGAGCGGTGGGCGAGTTGGCGGATCTGGATGATGGGCCGGACCAAGTGCCGCTGCCAATCGAACAGATTCAGGCAACGATAACCCGATTATTGGCTGGAAGCAGTTACAGCTTGATCCTCACCCATGGTCCGCGTGGCGAGTACACACGTCATCGTCGGCATGAGGAGTGCTGCCGAAGCGTCGTTGACCTTTGGCTATCGGGCAGCATTGTCACAACCTGTCTATGGGTTTTTGCTTACGAAGATGGAGGGCAGACCTACTTGCCTCGGGTTCGCGACGATGCAGATCGGCGAGACATGTTGGCAGAGAACGCCTGGCTCGAAAAGCGCCGGCTGATTATAGACGTTTACGGGTATGGCATCGACAGTTGGGAAGCGAGGACCGTTCCTCGCGAAGAAGGATTCTGGTGCTTTGACTCAGCACAGGCAGCAGCAAAGCGTACGGCGATCAGGGAGCAATAAGCGTGAAAGTACTCGTATTGAGCGAATATCCGGCGCCGGCGGCTGGCTTGGCCCTCCAAGGTGAGTTGTTATGCAGGGGCCTGTCCGAGATGGGCGTGGAGGTTCATCCGGTCCACCTGGAATCGGATTTGGAAAAGGAGTGGTACTATCGCTGGTTTAAGCCCGATGTGGTGGTCGGCGTGGGGTTCTGGGGCCATATCCCAAACCTGGTTCTGCACCCCCAGCAATTTGGGATGAAGGCCGTGCCGTGGCTCGTGGCCGATGGTTATATCGCGGAACACCGTGACGTTCTGAATGCTCTGCCCCTGATCCTGGTCACCTCCAATTGGGTGAAAGAGGTCTATATCCGGGATGGCATCAAGGGAGACAACATTGAGGTGCTACCCGTGGGTTGCGATACAGATCGCTACGCGCCGCATAGTCGCGATGACCTGAAGGTCCAATCGATCCGCGAGGATTTGGGAGTTTCGCAAAACCAGCTGATGATCCTGACCGCAGGCGGCGATGGTGCTTCTAAAGGTGCTCAGGAGGTTATGCAGGCATTGGCGCTGATTGATACTGAGGTCCCAGACTGGAGATATGTCTGCAAGGTCTGGCCTCAAGCCCGTACTGACCAACAAAATCTGATCGACCTCAAGATGGCAGCGGATTTGGGCATAGGAGAGAAAGTCACTATCTCGACCAATGTTGTCTCGCAGAATTTCATGCCCTACTTATTGTCTGCCTGCGACATCTACGCTGCGCCTTCGCGGCTGGAGGGTTTTGGCATGATTCAGGTGGAGGCGAATGCCTGCGAAAGGCCCGTGATCGCAATCGATGCCATGGCATTTCGCGACACGATGGTGCACGGCGAGACGGCATTCCTGGCGAAAATCGCAGAGGAAAGAAAGATTACCGAGGCGCTGTACGGCGAAGGGCACGACTACGAGAAGAGTCATCGAATCGTGTTTCCAAATCCGCGCACTGCTGAATATCGAGCCAGTGTCCCCGACATCGCCAAATACCTTCTTCTGCTCATGAAGGACAGCGCGCTACGTCAGCGCATGGGAGAAGCAGGCCGCAAGCGCGTAGTCGAGTTGTTCGACTATCGCCGGGTTGCAAGGCAATTTGTGGAGATCGTATCCGACCGATTGGGTATCCAGTAGGAAGCAACGAGGCGAAGACATTCGCCCTTCCAATCCAACACGCCATTGAGGAATCTATGTCATTCGACGAGAATTCGCTAGCCTCCATTGAACTGGCTAAAGAGGCCGCCCTACAAATCCTGCTGCATAACGCACAGGGACCTTTTGAAGGACTACCTCGAACCGCTGGTTGGGGATACCCGGAACCCTACACTCGGGACCTGATGATTTCAGCTCTCGGCTTTCTGGCCACTGGCAACGAGCAACTTGCGGATGCTCTGGAGCGCACGCTGGTGGCGCTTGCCAATAATCAGACGTTGCACGGCCATATCTCATCCCTCGCGCATGATCCAGCCAACCGGGGTTCCAGCGACTCGACGCCTCTTTTCCTCTTCGGGCTAGCTCTCTACAGAATATCGAGGAACCAGCCGGAGTTCCTCCTTGAAGCAGCAGAGAAGGCGCGAAAGTGGATGCAGTACCAGAGCCCGGATGATAGGGTGATGGTTGCACAGTTGCCCACCAGCGACTGGCGTGATGAACAGTATGTAATGGGCTATGGGCTGTACGTGAACATGATCGTCTATGCGTGTCTTCGTCTTTACGGTGAACACGAGTCTGCTGAGCAACTGCGTAGTTTACTGAGCCGTTTGGAAGTCAGTGGCGAATTGAAGAATAGTTATGAGCAAGAGGCTCTTGTCGAGCCAACCGCTCCCTACTACGCTCTGTATTCGTACAAGGTGATGAGCAGCGGCCGTTTTGACTTGCTTGGCAACAGTCTGGCGATTCTGACCGGGATCGCTTCACCTCAGTGGGCCACGAACATGTTGACGTGGATTGAAGCCGAGTGCGAGGCCATGCGGGGCCGCGGAGAGCTTATCGTGGATTTGCCGCCCTGTCTGTTTCCATACATTCTGCCCCATCATGCGGACTGGCTGCCACGATACGAGCGCTATAACCGCCCGGGAGATTATCACAACGGGGGAGTGTGGCCATTCATTTGTGGCTTCTACGTCTCGGCGTGCGTTGCTGCAGGAGAGATGGATCTGGCAGAGCGAAAACTCTTGGCGCTTACAGAACTCGTCAAGCCGTGGCATGAAAACGCCGCGGAGTGGGGCTTCAACGAATGGATCCACGCCCAAACCGGAAAACCAAGCGGCCGGGACTGGCAAACCTGGTCGGCTGCAATGTACTTGTACGCTGCTGAGTGTGTATTGCAGCGGGGCACACCGTTCTTTGACGACATACGCGGGGCAATCTGAGCGCAGCGATGTAGACATGGACAGTATCAAACACACCGGCTGAAAGCTGGTGTGTGTGGCCGCAACTGAAATATCGATTTGGCTTCATCAAGCGAGTGCCATCCTAGAGAGAAGACCCTCCTTCAGTACGTTTAACTACCGTTGATTACGGTCCATTACTCAAAGCTTCGCTGGATTGGCATTGGGATACAGTAACCTCGGCGGTCACGCAAAAGCGGCCATACGTTATCACCTCAAAACCGGCCATAGAGGAATGACCTAAGACATTAGCTTCGACCGGGGCAGTTAGTCTCGGTTGGCATGGGGAATGTCTTGAGC
>Ga0181529_10003132_pt1 | contig 19139 bp, 15 predicted proteins | sample PEATcosm2014_Bin_36_FD_119763 | JGI IMG/M metagenome (GOLD analysis project Ga0181529, IMG submission 119763) | Peatland microbial communities from MTU Mesocosm Facility, Houghton, MI, USA - PEATcosm2014_Bin10_30_metaG | ecosystem: Environmental > Terrestrial > Soil > Wetlands > Peat | place... | reverse complement strand
TCGCCGGCACGGGCGGCGGCCAGGGCGGCGATCGCCACCTCGATCTGAGAGTCGTCCGGCTCCCGGGTGGAGAGCCGCTGGGCGGCGAGGACCGGCACCAGGGCGATGCGTCCGAAGCGTGTGTGGCGGATCCGGGCCAGGCCCCGGATCGCCTCGTACGAGACCCCTGCGACCACCGGGATGAGGGCGATCTGGCAGGCGATCCGCACCGGCCAGAAGAGCCAGCCGAGAGGGGTGAAGAAGATCACGCTCACCAACGCCACCACCACCAGGAAGCCGGTGCCGCAACGGGGGTGGAGCCGGCTGGCGAGGCGGACGTTCTCGACCTCCACAGGAGCGCCGGACTCCAGGCAGTTGATGGCCTTGTGCTCGGCACCGTGATACTCGAAGACGCGGCGCACATTCTTGCCCAGGCCGATCAGGAAGAGGTATCCGAGCAGGATCGCGGCGCGGGCCACCCCCTCGATGAGGACCGAGCCCACCGACTGGGGGGCGCCACGGTGGATCAGCGACGAGGCGAGCAGGGGCAGACCGATGAAGAGGCCGAGGCCGAAGACGATGGAGATGCCGATGGTCGTCCGCATCGCGCGCGGGCTGATCTCCGCATCCTCGCCGAGCTGGACGTTGGCCGACCACTGCAACGCCCGCATGCCGAGGGCGAGCATCTCCCAGAGCGCGGCCGCCCCACGGAAGAAGGGGAGCGCCCACGGCCGGCCGGTGTACACCCGGGAGCGCAGCCGCTCCGAGAGCACGGTGATGCTGCCATCGGGACGGCGCGCGGCCACCGCGTACTGGCGCCGGCCGCGCATCAGGACACCCTCGATGACGGCCTGCCCACCGTAGAAGAAGGTGGCGGGCGGCGCCGCGGCGGCGTTGAGGGCCGCGGTGCGGAGGATGTCGCCCACGGAGGGGCCGCGCTCTCTCACCGCGCCCATCGTACTCGGCGATCGGGGCGGGCGTGCCAATCGGAGGCGGAGGCGCCGGGGGACCGCCCTAGGAGATCATCCGGGCGGGTCGGGTGGGCAAAGTGCTGCACGCGTCGAACGGCGCAGGCCGTGTGCCCCACCACCCGTGCACCCCTTAAGGACACTTCTGTCCTAAAGGCCCGGACAGAGGGTGGCCAGTCCCCCGGCAGGCCAGGCTGGACCCGTCGGAGGGCCGTCAGCGAGGCCGCGGCAGCGGCACCGGCACCGGCACCGAGGGTGGGATGGAGGCGGCAGCCGATGACGGCGCCGTGCGTCGAAGGGTGGACTGCCAGAGGAGGCCCAGGATGGAGGGGATCGACCAACGGAGGCCGCGCTACGGTGCGAGGCGACGACATGGCCGCGACCGACCTCAGGGGTTGATCACCGATGCTGGCCTGGGCGAGGCCGACCTCGCCGGGAGGTGGCCTAGCGGGTCGCGGTGCGAGCGGCGGCTCGGCGCCGGAAGCGCTCCACCTGGCCGCCGGTGTCCACGATCCTCTGGGTCCCCGTGAAGAACGGGTGGCAGAGCGAGCAGACCTCGGTCTTGAGCTCCGGGAGGGTCGAGCCGGTCAGGAACGTGTTGCCACAGACGCAGGTCACGACGGCGTCGGTGTGGAACTGGGGGTGCAGGGCAGCTTTCATGGACAGGCTCGTACTGAGGGGAGCGGAACGCACCGAGGATACCACGGGACCCGCGAATCGAAGCGGCCATGGGGTGGTGCTTCGCTCCAGCCCCCTGAGCGGGCACCCCAGGCCCGGGCTCGTCCCGGTCAGCCCTGATGCGCGACCGGCCGGGTGAAGTTGCCGTGGGCCACGGCGGGAAGCCGCCGCCGGACCGTCTCCAGGGCGGCCCCCATGCCGATTCCCGGCTCCATCTCCGGCAGCTCCTCGACGAGCCAGTCGTGGTCGACGTTGAGGCTCCGCCACTGGATCTGGTCGACCCCCATCTCGGCGCAGGCGGCGACGGTCGCCTCCAGCTCCCGCGGGGTGTCGGTGATGCCGGGGAAGGCGAGAAGATTGAGACAGACCTGGCCTCCCTCCCGCTTGACGATCCGGCCGCATTCGAGCACCTCGGCGAGCCCGTACCCGACAGGGCGGTAATAGGCCCGGAAGATCGCATCGGTGAAGGAGATGGCGCTGATCCGGACGCTGTCGCAGCCGGCCGCGACCATCCGCTCCAGCACCCGAGGCCGGCTCCCATTGGTGTTCACATGGATGGTGGCGGTGGGATGGCGTTCGCGGATGGCGGCGGTGGCCTCCACCAGGGCTCGGCCCCGGGTGAGCGCCTCCCCCTCGCAGCCCTGGCCAAAGGAGACCATCGCCGCCTCATCTCCCCCCAGGAAGTGGTCGGCGAGCCCGGCCAGCTCCGCCGGCGTCGGCGCGAAACCCATCCGCGCCTGGGGCGAGGGCACGGCGCCGTCGCTCTGCAAGGAGATGCAGCCGAGGCAGTCGGCGTTGCAGGCAGGGGACGCCGGCAGGGCGGCCTCGTAGCGGCGCAGGAAGGTGTTCTGGGCGGTGTAGCAGCGGTACTCGAGCGCGCAGCGGGCCAGGTGCTCGACCAGACGATTGCCGGGGAGAGCGCTTCGGGCTGCGTCGACGGCCTCGGGGAGACCCGCCGCGGTGTGACGGCTCGGCTGCCACCACTCGAACGCGTCGGTCGAGATGGCGGCGACCACCAGCTCCCCGTCCCGTTCCGCGACTGCGGTGTAGCCGAAGAGGGGGAGGCGGCGGCTGCCCGCGACGGGCTGGGAGGCCGGCAACAGGGTCCTCAGATGCCCGACCGGGAGGATTGCGGCGACCGGCACCCACCGGTCGTCCAGCGCAGCGAAGCTCCCGTGGCGGTCCACGCCCTGGGCGCGCCGTCCCGGGAGGTGGGCGATGGTGGCGCCCTCCGGCAGTGGGATGACGTCGGAATCCTCCAGGGGAACCAGGCGGTGGCCCGACCTGGCGGCAGGCCGGAGCCCCTCGCGCACGTCGAGGGCGCCGTCGGGATGGGCAACACAGAGGCGCACGGACCCATTGTGTCCGGGTCAGGCCCGGCGCAGCATCGGGGACAGGACCGCCGCGGACCGGATGGGGGTGGTCGGGAGGCCGCGGGCCCGGGGGGTGTCGGGGAACGCCGGGAGCCGGCCCGGCGTAGGAGGAGGGGTGGGCCACAACCTCCTGTTAACCGAATGCGGCACAGCCCCCCATCGCTTCGCGTACCGTAACGGCGGCTCCGCCCCCAACGTATATACACGGGGAGGGCGGACCGCCCGTCCGACGTCGCTGGATAACGAGGGATAGGGGCACAGTCGGTCAATGCGAATCCGCCGCCCGCCAGTCGAACCCGCGCGCCCAGGCCACCCGAAGGCTGCGGAGACGGCTGCCACCGACACGGCCGCCGAGCCGGCGAGCGAGGTCACAGCGGAATCCGTCGGGGGCGTCGTCGCGGGTGACACCCCGAGCCGGCTGCTGGCGGCCATCCGCCTCGGAGGCCGCCGCCAGTGGATCACGGCCGCCGCCGGCTCGGCCGCCCTCTGCGCCGTCCTCGGGTGGCTCCTGGGCAACGACCTGGCGCAGTACTTCGAGGCCCAGGGGATGGACGACGAGCGCGCCTACCTGCTCACCGCCATGGTCCTGGTGATCCTGGCAACCGCCGTGGTCGGAGCCGCCTCGCGCCGCCCTGCGCCGACCAGGGTCGGTGGCCTGGTCGGGTTCGCGTGCATCCAGATCGTGCCCTTCCTGGCACGAGCGGCCGGCCAACCTGCCATCCCGGGGCTCAAGTACCAGCAGAACATCCTGGGCTGGATCCTGCAGCCGCTCGGCATGCTCCTCCTCGCGGTGATCAGCGTGGTCGTGGGGGCCGCGCTCGGCGTTGGCCTGGCCCGGGACGCCGCCCACCTCCCCTCCCTGTTTCGCCGGCGCCGGTTCTGGCCGGCGATCCCGGTGGGGATCGCGCTGGTCATCTTTGCGGGGGGGGCGGCGGTGACCGCACTCCAGGATGGTCCCCTCAGCGCCCTCCGCAACTACTCGCAACCGACGGCCGTCCTCCCCAGCACCCCGACCGGGACGGTCTCGGCCGGACCCGCCGCCGTCGTGCCCGACCCCACGCCCGACATCTCAATCCTCCGCCAGCTCCCCGGGGAGGTCTCGTACCTCACCATCGCCACCCGCCAGGTCGACGTCTACGTCCCCGGCGTCTACGAGGCGGTCCCCGGACTGAGCCTCCCGGTCGTCTATCTGCTCCACGGCACGCCCGGACAGCAGGCCGACTGGCTCAACGGCGCGCAACTGGCCGCCGTCCTCAATCAGATGATCGGGAACGGCACCATGCCTCCGACCATCGTGGTGCTTCCCAATGGGAACACACCCCAGAGCACGGACACGGAGTGGGGGGACAGCTCGTCCGGAGACGTCGAGGCCTGGATCGTCAACCAGGTCGTGCCGAGCATCGACCTCCAGTACCGCACCCTGGGAGCGGCGTATCGCGGCATCGCCGGGCTGAGCAGCGGCGGCTACGGAGCCGTGAACATCGCCTTCCAGAATCCGACGGTGTTCGACTGGGCGGGCAGTTACTCGGGGTACTTCGTCGGCCGCCAGGCGACCTTCGGGTCGGCGTGGAGGGCCAACAGCCCGCTCTACACCGCTGCCGGCGTCCCCGTCGCCGAGCGCATGCCCCTCTATCTGGGTGCCGGTAACACGGACTACGTCTTCAAGCCTGACACCGTGCAGTTCGCCGCCACCCTGACCAGGCTGGATTGGCCCGACGTCGACCTCGCGACGGTGCCGGGTGGGCACGGCTGGGTGTCCTGGACGCCCGAGATGGTCCAGAGCTTCACCATGCTCGGGCAGCTGTGGGGTCCTGAACCGTGGCTGACTCCGGGCAGCCCGCTGCAGACGTCGCCGGCGGCGGCGGCGGCCGGCAGCGAGACCACGAGGGGGAATCTATGATGCCCGCGGTGAGTTTGGTCGCGGCGCTCGCCCAGCATGCGGTCACGGGCCAGGGACCGTTCCTGCTGGGCCATCTGCTGGGACCCGTGGTCATCGGCCTGGGACTGCTGGCCGCCCTCGGAGGGAGCGTCCGGCATGCGCGGCCAGTGGTCGCGGCTGCGACCTTCGCCGTCCTGGCCGGCGGCTTCAGCCTCGTGGTGCCGAGGAGCCCGCTCGCCGACTGGCTGGGGCTGGTCGCCCTCGCCGCGGCGATCGGATTCGAGGTCGGCTTCGCGCTCGCGACCCGCGGTGCGGCGGGCGAGACCAGGATCCCCGGTGAGACGGAGCGGCTCCGCCTCCTCCACGGTCGGACCCACATCTCCTGCTTTGCGGGGGACCGGGCCAAGAGCGTCCTCCACACCGGCGGGGGGGTCGTCGGCTTCGAGGAGCGCTGGGGAGCCGCGGTGGCGGTGGGGGATCCCCTGGTCGCCCCGGGCCTCCGCCGGATCGCGGTGACCGGGTTTCTCGACATGTGTGCCGAGCGGCGCTGGGTACCCTGCTTCTTCCAGACGGACGCCGCCCTCCGGGACGGGTACCGCACCTCGGGCTTTCGCCTCCTCAAGTTCGGCGAGGAGGCGGTGGTGGAGCTCGACCGATTCGACCTGGCCGCTCCGGCGCGGGCCGATGCCCGGCACGAGGTCGCCCGGGCGCGGCGCGCGGGCCTGGAGGTCGTCACGGTCTGGGAACCACAGCCGCCAGGGGGGCTGTGGACCGAGCTGGAGCATGTGTCCCGCGACTGGCTCCAGGTCCGGGGCGGCCGCGAGATGGGATTCTCCCTGGGGCGCCTGAGGGACGTCGACGCCAGCACTCGCTACACCGTCGCCCGCGATCGGAGCGGGCGGGTCCACGCCTTCTGCTCGTGGATCGAGATGGGCGACGACGGGATGGCCCTCGACCTCATCCGGCGCCGTCCCGACGCCGCGGCGGGCGCCGTCGACCTCTGCATCGTGACCGCGCTCGAGCGGAGCCGGGTCGACGGCAGGGCCCGGGTGTCGCTCGGCTCGGTGCCCTTCCGCGAAACCCTCGGCGACCCTCCGGACGGCCGTCTGGCGCGTGAGACCCGGGCCTACCTCTACGAGCACGGCGTCTGGGGCTACAGCTACCGGGGGCTCGCCCATTTCAAGGCGAAGTTCGCGACCAGGTGGGAGAGCCGGGACGTCGCAGTACCGCGAGGCCTGAGCGGCCTTCTGGCCCTGGCCGCGCTGATCCGCTTGCACAGCGGCGCAGCACCCTCCACGACCGGGGCCTCTCCCGCCCCGGTTGGTTTGGAGGCGGCGCCCCTGCCCTGAGCGGTCGGAGGCGCGAACCTCAGGCGTCCGGGCCTTCGCTGCGCACCTTCTCGACGTGGACCAGCGCCTCGCGGAGGCTGTCGATCCACTCGCCCTGGTGGCGGGCCACCAGGCGGACGCACCAGGCCAGAGCCTCGCTCCGACTCCGCGCAACGCCCGCGTCGATCAGGGTGTCGAGGACACGCCGATCGGCGAGCCGCAGCCGGGTCATCACGGGGACGCCGAGGGTCGTGAAGTGCTGGGTCACGTCCCCGCAGCGCGCTCCCCAGGAGACGGTGCGACCGAAGAGCCGTTCGGCATCGCGGGCGACCGCGATCCGCGCCTGCTTGGTGTCGGCGCGAAAGCGCTCGATGCGCGCCGCGCGCGCCGTGGCCCGGGCGGAGTCGCCGGTGTCCGCAGCCAGGTCGACATCGGGGATCTCGCCGACGACGAGGATCTCGTCACGGTCCCCGATGATGGTCGGGGAGCCGGTGAAGAGCCCTTCGGGAAGCCGCCCGGCGAACCAGCCCTGCAGTTCCTCGTCGGTGAGCGCGGGGGCGGCGGTGGGTTCGGCCTGGTGATGGGGGTGTTGGTGTTCGAATCTCATAGATTACATAATTACAGAGAAAGCCGTGAGAGTCAACACCCCCGGGGGCCGGGCTCAGCGATGGAGGATCAGTTGCCGCGGCCCTTGTCGCGGCCCTTCTTGGACTGGTCCATGAGGTCCTGGAAGGTCTGCTGGCCGGCTCCGGGAAGCTGCTGTCCAGCACCCCAGCCGGGCTGCATCCCACCCATCGCCCCCCGCTGGGCTGCACCCTGGGTGGCCTTCGCGACCATCTGGCTGAGCCAGGCCTGTGCGTCCTCCCGGGTCCTGAACTTCCCGGACCTGACCAGGGCGTCGAGAACCCGCGGATTCTGGACGGAGGCGGTGAGCTGGGCGAGGCCGTCCGCACCCGAGAAGCCGCCGGGCATCCCGCCACCGAATCCGCCCGGGAAACCCCCGGGCATCCCGCCACCGAATCCGGGAGGGAAGCCCCCGGGTACGCCGCCGCCGAAGGCGGGGGGGAAGCCGGGAGGCATGGCGTCCGCCGCGGCTGGGGGGAAGCCCGGGGGCATGGCGTCCGCCGCAGCCGGGGGGAAGCCCGGAGGCATGGCGGCTGGCGGGAAGCCCGGGGGCATGGCGTCCGCCGCAGCCGGGGGGAAGCCCGGAGGCATGGCGGCCGGAGCGAACCCCGGGGGCATGGCATCCGCCGGCGCTGGCGGGAAGCCCGGGGGCAGGGCATCCGCCGGCGCCGGCGGGAACCCGGGGGCATGGCGGCCGGAGCGAACCCTGGGGGCATGGCGTCCGCCGTCGCCGGGGGAACGCTCGCCGGCTGGTCGACCGGGGCATTCGGGGAGTAGCCGAAGAGGGACGCACCGCCCGAGGGCGGCGGGTAGCTGGGCGGTGGAACGGGAACGGGCTCGGGCTCTGGGGACTGGCGGCGGCCGAATTTCATACAAGGCATGCTCGCAGGCGGGGAGCGACGGTGTCAAACCCCGACGGCTCAGCCAGGAAGGCTGCGGGCGGCGTCCTCCAGGGCGGCCCGGAGCAGCGGCCCGGCGATCGGGTCCGCCGCCAGCGGCATCCCCTTCCCCAGGATGTCGCGCCGGGTCTTGCGGATGTAGCGGCGGGTGAACTCGGGATCGCCATGAGCCACCACGTCCCGGATGTTGGAGAGGCGGTCGGCGGCCTTCAGCAGGGTGGCGTCGGGGTCCTTCCAGATCTCGCGGTAGTGAGCCCTCCGCGTCGCGCCGGTCATCGCGGAAGCCGGGTCGGTGAGCAGGGCGACGAGCTGACGGGTGCGCTCCGGGAAGTCGACCAGTTCGTCGACGGTGAGGTCGGAGTCCTCGACCGCATCGTGCAGGAGCCCGGCCGCGAGGATCGCCGGATCGGTGACCCCCAGCTGCTCGCGGAGGATGAGCGCCACCTCCAGCAGGTGGTCGATGTACGGGGTCCCCTGGCGCCGGGGCTGCCCCGCGTGGGCGCGTTCGGCGATCGTGTGGGCACGGGTGAGCAGGGCCGCATCCGGCTCCGGAACGCGTGCCAGCAGGTCGTCCAGATCGGTGGTCGGCGGGACGGCGGCGGCCATGTGGCGACGATACAGGGGGCACCGGATGTGACGGCCCGGCGGCCCCGCGTGCCCCGGGCGGGAAGCGGCTCGCCCGCGCGCCCGGCGAGATCACGCCATCATTGCCGGTGACATCACCCAAGGAGAGCCGATGGGCGCGGGAGCGCTGTTCATCGCGGTGTTCCTCGCCTGCACCGTGGAGGCGGTCGAGGCGACCACCATCGTCCTGGCGGCCGGCCTCGCCCGCGGCTGGAGGTCGGCCGGATACGGCGCCGTGGCGGCGGCCGCCATCCTCACCGTCGTGGTGGCAGGGCTCGGGCCCGCGCTCACCGCGATCCCGACGAATGTCCTGCGCCTCGTCATCGGCACCATCCTGCTGGTGTTCGGCCTGCAATGGCTGCGCAAGGCGGTGCTGCGCGCTGGCGGCGTGACCGCCCTGCACGATGAGGAGACGATCTTCCGGACGAAGCTGGCGGTGGCACAGCGGGCCGCCGCGCAGCGGAGGGGCACCGTCCCGGACTGGTACGGGTTCACGCTCGCCTTCCAGGGTGTCTTCCTCGAGGGGACGGAGGTGGCCTTCATCGTGCTCACCTTCGGGAGCAACCAGCACGCCATCCCCCTGGCCTCGGCCGCCGCCGGAGCTGCGATCCTGCTGGTGGGCGCGGCCGGCTTCGCGGTGCGGGCGCCGCTCGCCCGGGTGCCCGAGAACGCCCTCAAGTTCCTGGTCGGGGTGATGCTGACCGGGTTCGGTGCCTTCTGGGCGGCGGAGGGGGCGGGGGCGCGCTGGCCGGGCTCGGACGCGGCGCTGCTCGTTCTGCTGCCTGGTATCGCGGTCCTCGGCCTGCTGCTCATCGCCGGGCTGCTCCGGCAGGATGGCGCCCGGGATGGCGAGAGCGCGGCCGCGTCGCCCACCCAGCCGGCGAGCTGATGGACCGAGGCTTGCGCGCTCTGGCCGCGTTTGTGCACGACCTGGTCATCGGCGACGACTGGAGGGCGGCGCTGGGGCTGGCCATGGCTGTGGCCGTGACCGCCGCGATCAGCCGGACCGCGTTCCCGAGCTGGTGGCTGCTGCCCACCGCGATCCTGGCCCTGCTCCCCTGGAGCGTCTGGCGGACGGCACGCCGCCGCGCCTGAGCCGTCTCGGCAAAGCCTGGGCGGCGCCGAGGGAGTCCAGATCGGCGCCCGGGCCGTTCCTCAGACCAGGCGGTGGGCGTCCCGTGAGTCGAGGGCCACATGGTGCTTGGTCCGGATGTCGCGCACCGTGCCGCTCTGCGCCCGCATCACCAGGCTGTGGGTCTCCGCCCACCAGTTGTGGTACTGCACGCCGCGCACCAGGCCGCCCCCGGTCACCCCGGTGACCGCAACCGCGACATCCTTGCCCGGGACCAGATCGGCGATGCCGAGCTTCGCCTCGGGATCGAACCCGGCGGCGCGGAGTGCCGCCGACTCCTCCTGGTTGCGCATCCAGGGCCGGCACTGCATCTCGCCACCGAGGCAGCGCAGGGCGCAGGCGGCGAGGACCGCCTCGGCGGTGCCCCCGGACCCGATGAAGACGTCGATGCCGCTGCCCGGCCAGGCCGTCATCAGCGCCGCGGCGATATCGCCGTCGCTGATGAGCACGAGCCGGCTGCCCAGCACGCGCACCCGCTCGATGAGGCTCTGATGCCGGGGGCGATCGAGAAGCATGACGGTCAGGTCGGGGACCTGCACGTCCATGGCGAAGGCGATGCGACGCAGGTTGTTCTCGGGAGTGTCGGCGATGTCGATGGCGCCCCGCGCCCGTGGCCCCACCGCCAGCTTGTGCATGTAGGCGCAGGGGGGCGGCTTGGCGATCCCCCCGGGCTCGGCGGCCGCGGCGATCGAGAGTGCCTGCGAGAGGCCCTTGGCCACCAGGCTCACACCATCGACCGAGTCGATCGCCAGGTCCACCGGATCGCGTCCGACCCCGATGCGCCGACCCGGGCTGAGGGGGTCGGCCACGCCGCCGGCATCGATGACGATGTGGCCATCGAAGGGCATGCCGAGAAGGGCCTCCTCCATGGCGCGCTCCCCGACATCGCGCGTGCTCGACTTGTCCCCGCGGCCGAGCCAGCGGCCCACGGCCAGGGCGGCGGCCTCGGTGGCGCGCAGCAGCTCGAGGCCGCGATGCCGTTCGCGGCTCAACCGTGCCGGCGAAACCGTGGCCGCTCGATGCTCTGCTGCAGTCAGGGCTCAGCGGCCTCCATGGCCGGGTCGGCGCGGGACGAGAGGACGCCCCGCACGGCTCCCAGGACCTCGTCGGCGGCCGCTGCCGGAGCGGCGGAGGCCCCGGCAGCCCCCGCATCGCTCGCCTCGGCGTCGACGCCGGCCCGGCGGCAGACCGCGGCCATGAAGTCCCGGAAGAGTGGGTGGGGCCGGCCCGGCCGCGAGCGGAACTCGGGGTGGAACTGCGATCCGACGAAGAAAGGATGGTCGCGCAGCTCGATGATCTCGACCAGGCGCCCATTCGGTGAGGTCCCACTGTAGACGACGCCGAATTCGGCCAGCCGCTCCCGGTATTGATTGTTGAACTCAAAGCGATGGCGATGACGCTCGTACACGACCGACTCCCCGTAGGCGGCCGCGGCGTGGGTGCCCGGCTGCAGCTTGCAGGGATAGACGCCCAGGCGCATGGTCCCGCCCTTGTTCTCGATGTCACGCTGCTCGGGGAGCAGGTCGATGACCGGGTTGGCGGTGAAGGCGTTGAACTCGGTGGAGTTGGCGTCCTCGGTGCCCAGCGCCTCGCGCGCGATATCGATGGTCGCGCACTGCATGCCCAGACAGAGCCCGAGATAGGGCACCTCGTGGTGGCGGGCGAACCGGGACGCGAGCACCTTGCCCTCGATCCCTCGATGGCCGAATCCGCCGGGCACCACCACGCCGTCGACACCCTCCAGCCTCTCCGGGGTCATCTCCTCGGCGTTGACCCACTCCAGGTTCAGGTCGACGCCGCAGTGCACCGCAGCGTGGCGGAGCGCCTCGGCGACGCTGATGTAGGCGTCGGGCATGGCCACGTACTTACCGACCAGGGCGACGCTCACCGCCGGCTTCGGCGCCTCGATGCGAGCCACCATCCGGCGCCAGTCCTCGAGATCTGGCGGCCCCGCCGAGATGCCCAGCAGCTCGACGATGTAATCGCCCAGCCCGGCCGCCTCGAGCATCAGCGGCACCTCATAGATCGAGCGGGCGTCGGGAACATTGATGACGGCTCGCAGGGGAACGTCGCCGAAGAGAGCGATCTTCTCCTTCTGGCCCTCACCGATCAAGCGGTCGCTGCGCGCGACGATGACGTCCGGCTGAATGCCGATGGACCGGAGCTCGTTCACCGAATGCTGGGTCGGCTTGCTCTTGAACTCCTCGCTGGCCGCGATGTAGGGAACGAGGGTGAGGTGCACGTAGCAGACGTTGCTGCGGCCGATGTCGTTCTTGAACTGACGGATGGCCTCGAGGAAGGGCAGCGACTCGATGTCGCCCACGGTCCCGCCGACCTCGACGATCACGACATCCGGTTCCGGAAGCTCGTTTTCGGCAACCCGGAGAACGCGCTGCTTGATCTCGTTGGTGATGTGGGGAATGACCTGGACCGTCCCCCCAAGGTAATCGCCACGCCGTTCCTTGGCGATCACGCTCGCGTAGATGCGACCGGTGGTGACGTTGCTCGCCTGGGAGAGCGCGACGTCGACGAAGCGCTCGTAATGGCCGAGGTCGAGGTCGGTTTCAGCTCCATCGTCGGTGACGAAGACCTCGCCGTGCTGATAGGGCGACATGGTGCCGGGATCGACGTTCAAGTACGGATCGAGCTTCTGCATCCCGACGTGAAGCCCCCGAGCCTTGAGGATCGTGCCGATGGAGGCGGCGGTGATGCCCTTGCCGAGGGAGGAGACGACACCGCCGGTCACGAACACGAACTTGGCCATCGTGGAGGACCTCCCGGTGCCGTGGTTTTGCCGATGTTACCAGGTACCTATGCGCGCGACACACTGTCGGGGAGTGGAAGCGCCTCCTCCGCATCCGGACCGGTCGGGTCAGGCCGCCCGTTGCCCGTTCAGCCGGCACCCCGCGGTTCGAGGATCACAACCCGGGTCTCCTCCGCCGCTCCCATCGCCCCGGTGAGGCTGAGCTTGGGTTGGGTCGGCAGGGTCTCCTCGGTGAGCCCCATCTCCTTGGCAAACCTGTCGAGGGGCTCGTAGTCGCCGCTGCCCTCCACACCGCTGCTGCGGTAGCGGACCGGCACGACGATCGACGGTGCGATGGCATTGACGACCTTGGTGGCAGCCACCGCGCCGAGTGCATCCACGCCGCCGACGGGCACGGCGAGCACATCCACCCGGCCCAGCTGATCCACCTCGTCCTCGGTGAGCTGGCGGTCCAGCCTGCCCAGCGCAGCGACGCACACCTCGTCGACCTCGATGCGCATGATCGTCGTCTCGCCGGACGGCAGCCCCCGGATGGTCACGCCTCGGACCTCGAACTCCCCGGGCCCGGCCACCTCCTGCGCTTGGCCCTCCCGGGGACGCAGCCGCTCGGGGACGGTCTCCCCGTCGGTGCGCACGATGATGTCCGGTTGCGAACGGCCGAGGCCCGGCAGCGTCGTCGTGGGTGGGTCGACGAGCACCACGACATCGCGACCGCGCAGGCGGAGGCAGGAAAGGCCGAGATAGGTGATCTCCACGGTCCGAGCGATCTTAGCGGGGATCGCGGTCAGAGCGGCCGTGCCCGGCCAGGGGAGAGCCCGCCGGCCGGCCGAGCGCGGCCGAGCTCAGGACGGTCCGGGTGCGGGCGTGGGAGCCGGCCCCACCAGGACCGCGATGGTCTGGGTGGCCGTCCCCCTGATCACCGTGACCTCGGCGGTGTCTCCAGGGCTCAGACCGAGGGAGGCGGGATCGAAGGGATGGGTGGCGTCCATGGCGATCCCGTTGACCGAGGTGACGATGTCGCCCACCTGCAGGCAGGCGGTGTCTGCAGGGCAGACGGCATCGACGGAGGTGATCAGGGCGCCGGGGGTGAGGCCGGCCGCGGCGGCGCGGGCCGGGTCGAGGTAGCTGGAGACGACCCCGAACGTCCCCCGGGCCTGCCCCGCGACCTCCGAGACGCTCGCGATCAGGGTGACGGCCGCGCTCAGGGAGAGGGCGGTGATCCCGGGTGGAGATGGAGCCTGGGTGATCGTGTCGACGATGCCGATCAGGTCGCCCGCGGCGTTGAGCACCGGCGCCCCGTCGGCCTCGGGTTCGCTGATGGCATCGATGCTGATCGCCCCCTGCAGGGTCGTCGGTCCGTTGACGGTGGCGGTGGCGGTGGTCACGGTCACCCCCACCGCGCTCACGTCGCCCGCTTCCACGTTCAGTCCCCCGGAGGCCGGGCGGCTGAGAACGACGGCCTGGTCGCCGACCGCCGGGGCGGAGGCGGCAAGCGGGAGCTCGTCGAGATTGCTGACGCCGGTGATGCGCAGCACGGCCAGGCCGTGGGTGGCATCGACTCCCCCTTTCGCGATCACGGCATCGTAGCCCTGGCCGTCGGCGAGACCCACTCGGAACTGGGTGCCGCCATTGAGGGCGTGAGCGCTGGTGAGGATCAATCCATCCGAGCTGACCACGACGCCGTCGACCAGGCTGGCACTCCCGTCCGCCAGCTCGGCGGCGGTCACCGGCTGGGTGGCAATGGTGACCACCGACGCCGCGTTCGCCTGGGCGAGCTCACCGATGGTCTGGGTCTGGGTGCCCGGCGATCCGCTGATCTGCTGGTACACGATGCGCTGGACCGGGCCGTAGTGCTGGTAGATCGACCAGGCGGCGGCACCCCCGCCCAGTGCCCCGACGAGGGCGGCGAGAATCACGGCCGCGAGCAGCCGCACCCGAGGGCCGGGACGGATCAGCGGCTGGGCGGGCGGGGACTCCGGCGCGATCTCTTCCATCGACCCCGCAGGGTACGCCACACGAGGGCGGCCATTCGCCGCCCCACTCGGCGGGGATGCGGCCGGCGCGCCGGGTCCGCGCCTCGGGGCGCCCCCTATGCTCGGCCCTGCCGGGAGCGATCCTGGCTGGCTGCGCCTACGGCGAGGGGGTCGGGGTGGCGCCGGCCGGGGTGGCGGTCGGCGTCGGGAGGGGCACCCCACCCGAGGTGAGCAGCTGGTCCAGCTGGGTGATGTCGGCGTTGATCGCCGCCTGCGCCTGGCCCGCCGCGCTCAGGTTGCCGCTCGCGTAGTCGGCCTTGAGGTTGGCCTCCTGGGTGACCAGGTCCGTGATGAGGAGGAGCTCCTGGGAGGTGTAGGCGCCGGACGGCGAGGACGCCGACGGGCTCGCCGTCGGGGTCGGCGAGGCGCCCGGCGACGCCACCGGCGTTGCCTCGGGTGAGGCCGGCGCGGTCGTCGTGGGAGGAGCCAGGCCCACGGGTAACGTGGTGACGTTGTAGAGGGTGGCGATGGCAGCGGACAGACTCGTCCCCATGGCAACGCTGTTCTGCGTGCCCACGATCACGAAGCGGAGCTGGGGGAAGCTCACCCCGCTGGCCTGGTTGGGCAGCACGTAGAAGGGGCGGACGAAGAGGAAGGAGTCGTCGTTGAAGGGCAGCACGATGACGTTGCCCAGGTACACCTGGGAGCCCGACTGCCCGACCAGGGTGCGCTCCTCGCTGATGGTGGGATCGGTGTTGGAGTTGTTGTCGAACTGGTAGGGGCCGCGCACGTTGGTGTTGTTCCCCAGGGGGACGGCCACCAGAGGCGGATGGTCCGTCGTCGTGTAGTCAGACTCCGCCGCCAGCCATGCGGTCATGTTGGTGGCCTGCCCGCCACTCCCACTCTGGTAGGGGCTGAACGTCTGCATCAGGACGAACTCCGGGGCCGAGCTGCCCGGCAGGGTCAGCTCGACGTACTGGGGTGTGGTGGTGACCACGGTGCCATCCGGCTGCAGCCCCTGGGAGGGGCTGTAGAAGTCGTTCTTGGAGAAGAAGTCGGAGGCCACCTGGGGGTTGGAGACGGGAAGGCACACGCCCCCGGGCACCCCGCAGCCCTCCTCGTCCACGTGCACCTGGGCGTAGACCTTGACCTGGTTGCTGAAGAGGTCCTCCGGGTAGCGCAGGTGCTGGACCAGGACGGAGGGCATCTGGCTGATCGGGTGGAGAAGCCCGGGGTAGATGCCGTTCCAGGCGGCGGTCAGCGGCTCGTTCATGTCGACCGCGTAGAGGGTGACCGCGCAGGTGCGGGCGTCGACCACGGCCTTCACGGCGTTGCGCTGGTAGGAGATCCCGCTGACGTTGTCGGACTCGGGGAAGTTGCCGGTCTCGACGTACGCGTCGGCGATCCACATCAGGTCGTCGGTCTGCGGGTCAGCCACGATGTAGGGGTCCGAGTCGACGGTCAGGAAGGGAGCGATGCTCTGGATCCGCTGGTCGACGGTCCGGTTCATCAGGACCTCGCTCTGGCTGTTGGGGATGTTGCTCAGGAAGAGGTTGAGACCCCCGAACTCGGCGATCGAGGTGGCCAGCTTGTCGATCGGGTTGTTGATGGTGAAGCCGGCCATGCCGGCCCCGGCGTGGATGTAGGCATCCGGGGTGGAGGGGTAGTTGAACTCCAGCTGGTTGGTGTTGACCACCACCGGCTGGGTGGTCTGCTCGCCGCAGTAGATCTCCGGGTTGCCGGCGGTGTTGCCGGAACCGGTGGCGCCGAAGCTCAGTGCCGGCGGGGCGGTCGTGTCGACCTGCTGGAGCGGCTCCTTGCCGTCCAGGATGTTCGGCTCGCCCTCGTCTCCGACCTGGTTCACCGAGACCGCGGTGATGCCATAGCCGTGGGTGTAGACGAAGGTGTCGTTGACGAAGTTGGAGTTGGGGATGTCGCCCTCGGCGATCTCGCGAACCCCGATCATCACCTCGGTCTCCTGACCGCTGGCGTTGGGGTAGCGGTCGATGGTGACGTTGTTGTCGAAGGTCTGGTAGCTCCGGGTGCGGTCGAGCTGGTTGAGGACCGCCGGGAGCTGGGTGGGGTCCTGGACCCGGATGTTCTCGAGTGTCGTCGGATCGGCGCCGAGATCAGTGGTGAGTATTGGGCTCTCGACGGTGTTGAAAGGCTTGTCGACGACGGATGGGGAACTGGACGGGGTGGTGGCGGTTGCCTGGGTTGCGGTGGCCTCCAGGCCCCAGGCGTAGCGGCTCGAGGTCAGGTAGTTGTCGATCGACTTGGCCTGGGCCTGCTCGGCGTTGGGGTTGACAGCCGTGGCTGTGTAGACCGCCTCGGGGATGGAGGTGAGCGCGCCCGCCAGCACCAGCCAGCCCCCGAGCACGCCGCCCATCCATGCGACCGTCCCCCAGGTCGGGCGGCGCCGGCTCGTCCTCAGCAGAAGCGCGCCGGTCGCGACCGCGAAGATGAGCGCGATCCACTGGAGGGCGCTGAGCACGGGGATGAGCACGTTCAGGTCGGTGGCGTTGGGACCGACGAAGGAGTACTGGGAGTTGGACTCGGTCGCCAGGTGGTAGACGCCGAAATGCGCTCCCAGCGCGGCCATGATGAAGATGCCGATCAGCGCCACCCCGGCGTGCCGCGTGCCGATCCTGAGCGCGTCGTCGGCGCTCATCCCCTTGGCCGGGTGGAGCTGGACGTCCAGCTCGTTGGGGGCATGGATCACCATCAGGGCGACGCCCACCACCGCGAGCGCACCGAGGAAGCCGACGACCACGCCCCCCCAGAGCATCGCCGCGAAGGCGTCGATCACGGGGAGGGTGAAGACGAAGAAGCCGTAGTCCATGTGGAAGACGGGGTCGGTGGCGCCGAAGGCGTGGCCGTGGAGGAAGAGGAGGACGTCCTGCCAGGAGCCGGCGAGGTGCGCGCCCCCGCCGATGCCGGCGAGGATGGCGATGGCGATGCCGGTCCAGAAGGTGACCCGGCCGGAGAGGGCGTCGATGCCCCGGATGGCGCGCGCCCAGAACGGCACGCTGGCTCCGACCAGGCCGCCGGTGATGATGAGCCCGATCAGGAAGAGGACGACCTGGGCGATCAGCGGGGTCCAGAAGACGTTGGAATGGCCGAGGCTGGAGAGATAGAGGAAGTTGACCCGGAGCTGTGCCAGCGCCAGGGCCACGATCACCAGGACGACGATCACGGCGAGGACGATCAGCGCGATCTTCCGGAACCGGGTGTAGCGGGGGCTCCGCACCACCCGGGGCCGGCGCCGCCGGAACAGCAACTCAGGGTCGAAGTTGAAGGTGCTCACCGATCGGCCGATGGTACTCGTTGTGACCCCGGCGGTCGCGCCAGGACATCCCCTCCCCGGTCGACCCCGGGCCTGAGGTGGCGCGCCTACCGCCGGCGGCTAGCGTCGCTGGAGCAGGAGACGGACGTCGAAGGGGTCGCGACGACGTCGGATCCGCCGCGATACCTCGGGGCGGACCTGGACCATGTAGGGCTCCTGCTCGCGCAGGACCTCCTCGATGGCGTCGGCGACCAGCATGCCGGCGTGGACCGTCGGCACCCGGTCGGCGAGGGCGTCGGCCATCCGCTCGGTGACGACCGTGATCTCCATCTCGTGGGCCTGCTCCAGGAGGGTCAGGCAGTCGTCAAGGCGACGGAGCCGCTGTCGACGGTCCTCGCCACCCTGCAACTCGATCATGCATCCAAAATAGCGCAATTCGACCAAAACAGGGAGTCCCGCAGGGCTAAGGGCCGGCCCCCGGCTCCGCGGACACCTCCGGGCACCTCCGGCCGGTCCGCGCCTCCGGGCTCGGGATCAGCGGAAAGCCGCCCCCGCCCGCCGAGGACGAGCCCGGGAGCCGGGAAGGGTGGCGGCGGGTGGGGCGGCAACCACCGCAGCCGGACGCTCGGGCCGGCGCGGCCTGCTGCCGTTGCCGGCGGCGGCGCCGATGATCGGCCGGAGGTAGATCCCCGTGGCGCTGCGCGGCTCGCCGGCGATCATCTCCGGGGTGCCGGCCGCCACCACCTCGCCCCCTGCATCCCCGCCGTCCGGGCCCAGGTCGATGATCCAGTCGGCGGTCTTCACGACGTCCAGGTTGTGCTCGATGACGATGACGGTGTTGCCCGCGTCCACCAACCGGTGGAGGACGGTGAGGAGCTTCTCCACGTCCGCGAAGTGCAGCCCGGTGGTGGGCTCGTCGAGGATGTAGAGGGTGCGCCCGGTGTCGCGCCGCGAGAGCTCGGTGGAGAGCTTGACCCGCTGCGCCTCGCCTCCGGAGAGCTGGGTGGCGGGCTGGCCCAGCCGGATGTAGCCGAGCCCGACGTCCTGGAGGGTGCGGAGGCGGCGGACGATGCGGGGCTGGTTGGCAAAGAGCGCGGCGGCGTCGTCGACGGTCATCTCCAGCACGTCGGCGATCGACTGGTCGCGAAACTTCACCTCCAGTGCCTCGCGGGTGTAGCGGCGGCCCTTGCAGACGTCGCAGGCGACGTAGATGTCGGGCAGGAAGTGCATCTCGATCTTGATCATCCCGTCCCCGGAGCAGGCCTCACAGCGCCCCCCGGAAACGTTGAAGGAGAAGCGGCCCGGCTTGTAGCCGCGGATCTTGGCCTCGGGCAACTTGGCGAAGAGATCGCGGATGTCGGTGAAGACGCCCACGTAGGTGGCCGGGTTGCTGCGCGGGGTCCGGCCGATGGGCGACTGGTCGACGTCGATGACCTTGTCGATGTGCTGGATGCCCTCGACCTTCTCGTGCTTGCCGGGGCGCTCCTTGGCCCGGTAGAGGGCCTGGGCCAGACGGCGGTAGAGGATGTCGTTGACGAGCGTCGACTTGCCGCTGCCGCTCACCCCGGTGACGCAGATGAAGAGCCCGAGGGGGAACGCTACGGTCACCGACTTGAGGTTGTTCTCGGTGGC
>Ga0181529_10003131_pt1 | contig 19144 bp, 18 predicted proteins | sample PEATcosm2014_Bin_36_FD_119763 | JGI IMG/M metagenome (GOLD analysis project Ga0181529, IMG submission 119763) | Peatland microbial communities from MTU Mesocosm Facility, Houghton, MI, USA - PEATcosm2014_Bin10_30_metaG | ecosystem: Environmental > Terrestrial > Soil > Wetlands > Peat | place... | reverse complement strand
GGCGCCTTCGCCCATCCGACGACGCCGTCGGCGCACCCCTACGTTCTGGTCAATTACCTCGGCAAGCCGCGCGACGTCATGACGCTGGCGCACGAACTCGGCCACGGCGTCCACCAGGTGCTCGCCGCGCCCAACGGCGCCTTGATGGCGCCGACGCCGCTGACGCTGGCCGAGACCGCCTCGGTGTTCGGCGAAATGCTGACCTTCCGCGCGCTGCTCGCATCCGCCGACGACGCCGCGACGCGCCGCGCGTTGCTCGCCGCGAAGGTCGAGGACATGCTCAACACCGTCGTCCGCCAGATCGCTTTCTATACGTTCGAGCGCCGCCTCCACACCGAGCGGCGCGCCGGCGAGCTGACGCCGGAGGCGATCGCCGCCGCCTGGATGAGCGTGCAGAGCGAGAGCCTGGGCCCGGCGATCCGGCTCGGTCCGGGCTACGAGACCTTCTGGGCCTATATCGGCCACTTCATCCATTCGCCGTTCTACGTCTACGCCTACGCTTTCGGCGACTGCCTGGTGAACTCGCTCTACGGCCTGTACGAGCGCGCCCCGGCGGGTTTCGCCGAACGCTATCTGGCGATGCTCGCCGCCGGCGGCGCCAAGCCGCACGGCGAATTGCTCGCCCCGTTCGGCCTCGACGCGCGCGATCCGGCCTTCTGGGACATCGGGCTGTCGCTGATCGAACGGATGATCGGCGAGCTGGAGGCGCTTGGCTGAGGCGCCGTCGCGGCGCGCCCGTAGCCGGCGGGCGCGAGTGCGCTTTAAACATACCGATGACGTAGAGTTCGCCCGCGCGGACCAAAATCGATATGACTTTTAAGTTTCGATAAACCAATCCTGTTTAGGACTTGTGCTGCGATCGACGGAGCCTGCCATGGGGGGCGACTTCGCGGCATGAGGCCACTCGCTCGCGTCGGATTCCAAACCGACATGCCCCTTTCGCCATTGAATGTGACGGTTTGAGCGTCGCGCGCTGCGCCATTCGGCGCGACGGGTCGCCAGCCGCCGCCGGCGCATGTGGGGGAGATTTTTCGCCATCGCGAGGCCGTATGAAAGCGTTCGCACGCCAGTTCTCTCCGCAATCGGACGCCCACGCGCCGACGCGCGCCCGCGCCGGGGGGATATGATGGCGAGGCCTTCGATCCCGCGGCGACGGTCGCGCAAGCCCGGATTCGCCAAAGGCGAGTACTACCCGAAAGTCGATCTCAGCGACCTCGACGGCAGGCTGCCGTCGTCGTGGTCGCCGTCCAGCGTCGTAACGCCCGCCGAGGAACCGGCCGACGAAGAGTCGGTCGCCGCAGCCGAACCGGCGCGCGTGGAGGAGGAATTCATGCCCCCGCCTGTGGTGTATCTCGAAACGTCGGCTCCGGCCGCGGCCCCGGCCGCGTCGCCTTCGCCTCCTCCGGCGCCCGTCGCGACAGCGTCGAGCGACGACGCAGACGGCGTCCTGCGCTTGCCGAGTTCGCTCGACCTGCCCGCGGCGCGACCGCTCGCCGCCACGCTGCTCGAACGCCGCGGCAAGCCCATCACGATCGACGCGTCTGCGGTCGGCCAGGTCGGCGCGCAATGCGTTCAGGTGCTGCTGTCGGCTAAGCGGACATGGCAAGCCGACGGCGTGTCGTTGTCGATCGTCAATTGCGCCGCCCGAATGATCGAGGATCTCAAACTCATCGGACTCGACCGGACGCTATCGACTGGAGAACTGCCACAATGAGTATGACGATCCTGACTGTGGACGATTCCCGCACCATGCGCGACATGCTGAAGGTCGCGCTGATGGAGGCGGGTTATCGCGTCATCCAGGCGGTCGACGGCCAGCACGGGCTCGAGGTCCTCGAGCAAGAGACGCCTCACGTCATCATCACCGACATCAACATGCCGAAGCTCGACGGCTTCGGCTTCATCGAAAATGTCCGCCGCGATCAGCGCTATCTCGGCATTCCGATTCTCGTCCTGACGACCGAAAGCTCGCCCGAGAAGAAGAACCTCGCGCGACGCGCCGGCGCCACCGGATGGATCGTCAAGCCGTTCGACTCGGCCAAGCTGGTCGACGTCGTGCGGCGCGTGGCGGCTTAACGGAAGTTCGAGGACGGCTCGTATGGACACGATGGCGGCGATCCGGGAGACCTTCTTCCAGGAGTGCGAAGAACAGCTCGGAGAGCTGGAGGTCGGCCTGAACGCCATGGAAGAGGGCGTCGCCGATTCCGAGACGGTCAACGCCGTGTTTCGCGCCGTCCACTCGATCAAGGGCGGCGCCGGCGCCTTCAAGCTCGACCGACTGGTGCGTTTCGCCCACACGTTCGAGACCAGCCTCGATCTGATTCGCGCCGGGCAGCTCGCCACGTCGCCGACGGTGATGCGCACGATGCTGCGCTCAGCCGATTTGCTCGCCGACCTGGTCAAGGCGTCGCGCAGCGACCACCCGGTCGACGAGGCGCGGGTCGACGCGCAGATCGCCGAATTGAAGGCCCTGTCCGAAGACGTCAAGGAAGCGCCGACCGAGGCGAACGCCGGCGGCGGCGGAGCCGACGGGCTCGATTTCCAGCCGGTTCTGCTCCAGCTCGACGATTTCGGCGAGACCGAACCGCAGGCGGCTCGCTACGCCATCAAGCTCATTCCCGCGCCCGACCTCTATCGCAAGGGCAACGAGACGGTTCGCCTGCTGCGCGAATTGTCGCGCATGGGCGAATTTCGCGTCGAATGCGACACGCGCCACGTGCCAATGCTCGACGCCCTCGATCCCGAAGGCGCCTATTTCGGCTGGCGCGTCGAGCTGACGACCAGCGAAGACGAGGCGGCGATCCACGAGTTGTTCGAATTCGTCGTCGATGACTGCGAACTGGAGATCGTCGTCGATCGCGCCGGCCCCGCCGTCGCGCCCGAGGCGAGCGCGCCGGCCGCAGCCGAGCCGATCGCGCCCCTCGTCGCAGCGCCCGCGTTCGTTGCGCCGGTCGCTCCCGCGCCGGCCGAACCGATCGAGGCCGTCGCGGCCGCGACCGCGACCGTCGTCGAGCCCGACAAAGCCAAGGTCGAAGCCGCCAAGCCGGATGCCGCGGCGAGTTTGGCGACGATCCGCGTCGATCTCGAACGCGTCGATCGTCTGATCAATCTCGTCGGCGAGCTGGTGATCAACCAGGCGATGCTGTCGCAGCGGGTGCTGGAGGCGGGGCTGGCGCGCTCGTCGAGCGTCGCGGCCGGCCTCGGCGCGCTCGAGCAATTGACGCGCGAGATCCAGGAAGGCGTGATGGCGATCCGCGCCCAGCCGGTCAAGCCGCTGTTCCAGCGCATGTCGCGCATCGTGCGCGAACTGACCGACGCGACCGGCAAGATCGTGCGCCTGCGCACCGAGGGCGAAGCCACCGAGGTCGACCGCACGGTGATCGAGCGTCTCGCCGATCCGCTCACCCACATGATCCGCAACGCCGTCGACCACGGCGTCGAGCGGCCGGAAGTGCGCGAGGCGGCGGGCAAGCCGGCTCAGGGCGAGGTCAAGCTGTCGGCGGCGCATCGCTCGGGCCGCATCGTCATCGAAGTCTCCGACGACGGGGCCGGCATCAACCGCCAGCGCGTGCGCGAGATCGCGATCAAGAAAGAGCTCATCGCCCCCGACGCCCAGCTGACCGACGGCGAAATCGACAATCTGCTGTTCATGCCCGGCTTTTCGACGGCGCAGACGGTCTCCAACATCTCCGGCCGCGGCGTCGGCATGGACGTCGTCAAGCGGTCGATCCAGGCGCTGGGCGGACGCATCACGATCGCGTCGCGCCCCGGTCACGGCTCGATCTTCTCGATGAGCCTGCCGCTGACGCTCGCCGTGCTCGACGGCATGGTGGTCAAGGTGGCCGATCAGACGCTGGTCGTGCCGCTGACGGCGATCGTCGAGACGCTCAGGCCCAAGGCGGGCGACGTTCACGCGCTCGGCGTCAACGCGCGGGTGATCTCCGACCGCGGCGGTTTTGCGCCGCTGATCGACGTCGGCCAGGAGCTCGGCTACCGCCGCGATGCGGCCGATCCGGTCGGCAGCGTCGTGCTGGTCGTCGAGACCGAGGTCAGCACCCGCTGCGCGCTGGTGGTCGACGCGATCCACGACCAGCGCCAGGTCGTCATCAAGAGCCTCGAGGCGAACTACCGGCAGGTGCCCGGCATCGCCGCCGCAACGATCCTCGGCGACGGGCGCGTCGCGCTGATCCTCGACATCGACACATTCGTCGCGCGCACCAATCGTAGCGGCGCCGGACAAGAATCTCTTCTCGCCGCAGTGGGTTAATCCAATGAATGAAGTCAGCGTCGCCGCCGGCGGTCCGCGCGAGTTCATCGCCTTTCGCATCGGCGTGCAGGAGTTCTGCATCGACATCATGTCGGTGCGCGAGATACGCGGCTGGACGCCGGCGACGGCTCTGCCGCATGCGCCCGCCTATGTGCGCGGCGTCATCAATCTGCGCGGCTCGGTGCTGCCGATCGTCGATCTCGCCGAACGGCTCGGGTTTCCGCAAACCGACGCTTCGGCGCGGCAGGTCATCATCGTCGTCCAGGTCGGCGCGCAAATCATCGGCCTGCTGGTCGACGCGGTTTCCGACATTCTGACCCTGACGACCGAGAACATTCAGCCGACGCCCGACGTCGCCAGCGATTTCGTCAAATCCTTCGTTCGCGGCATTCTGGCGATCGACGGCCGCATGATCGGCGTCATCGAGCTCGACGGCGTCATGTTGAGCGAGACGGAGGCGGCCGCGTGAAACAAGCGTTGGCGTCGGGCGTCGGCAGTTCGCTTAGATCGAGTGAGTTCGAGATGAGCGACCGCGACTTCAAAGAGATTGCGGCGATGCTCTACGCCGACGCGGGCATCTACATGCCCGAGTCGAAGACGACGTTGGTCTACTCGCGTCTGGTCAAGCGGCTGCGGGCGCTCCATCTCGAGAGCTTCCGCGACTATTGCGATCTCATCGGCTCGCCCGACGGTTCGGACGAACGGCGCGAGATGCTGTCGGCGCTGACCACCAACGTCACCCGCTTCTTTCGCGAGCCGCACCATTTCGAGCATCTCAGCGTCCATGTGCTGCCGCCGCTGCTGGAATTGGCGCGCCGCGGCGGGCGGGTGCGGTTGTGGTCGGCGGCCTGTTCGACCGGGCCCGAACCCTATTCGATGGCGCTGACCGTGCTGGGGCTCGAACCGAATGCGGCGTCGCTCGACATCCGGATTCTCGCCAGCGACATCGATCCGCGCGTCGTCGAGGAGGGCAGGCGCGGAATCTATCCCGTCGCCGCGCTGGTCGAGGCCCCGGTCGCCCTGCGCAAGCGCTATTTCGCCGGCGTGGGCGGCGACGAACGGCGCGGCCTGCAAGCGAGCGAGGAGCTGCGCCGCCTGGTCGTCTTCCGCACCCTCAATCTCAACGCCGCCTGGCCGATGCCGGGCAAGTTCCACGTCATCTTCTGCCGCAACGTCGTCATTTATTTCGACGAGCAGACGCAGCAGGCGGTGTGGAGCAAGTTCGCCGGCAAGCTCGAGCGCGGCGGCGTGCTCTACATCGGCCATTCGGAACGGGTGACTGGGCCGGCGACGGCGCGCTTCGTCAGCGACGGCGTCACCGCGTATCGGCTCAAGGAAGGAGACGGCGCATGAACCCGGTCAGGGTCCTCGTCGTCGACGATTCAGCCACGATGCGCGGTCTGATCTCCGCTTCTTTGGCCGACGATCCCGGCATCGAAGTCATTGGCCAGGCCTCCGATCCGCTGGAGGCGCGCCAGGCGATCAAGGCGCTCAATCCCGACGTCATGACTCTCGACGTCGAGATGCCAAAGATGGACGGGCTTGAATTCCTCGAAAAGGTGATGCGGTTGAGGCCGTTCCCGGTGGTGATGGTGTCGAGCCTCACCGCGCGCGGCGCGACGGCGACCATTCGCGCCATGGAGCTCGGCGCCGTCGACTGCATTGGCAAGCCGTCGATCGATCATCCCAATTCGTTCGACGACCTGCCGGCGCGCGTCCGCGCCGCCGCCAGCGCGCGGATGCAGCGATCCTCCGTCGGGAGTCCGAACGCGGTCGACAAGCTGGCGACCTACAAACCCGATGGCAGGATCGTCGCCATCGGCGCTTCGACCGGCGGCGTCGAGGCGCTGATTTCGGTGATCGCGGGCTATCCTGAAAATTGCCCGCCGACCATCGTCACCGTGCATATGCCGAGCCCATTCACGCGGTCGTTCGCGCGCCGTCTCGACGGGCTGACCGGGGCGCATGTCGCCGAGGCCGAAGAAGGGGCGCCGATCGAGGTCGGCCGGGTCTACCTGGCGCCGGGCACCCTTACGCATCTCGAAGTCGCGGGCGGCGCCCATCCCCGTTGCCGCCTCAGCAGCGAGCAGCAGGTCAATGGCCACCGCCCGTCGGTCGACGTGATGTTCGCATCGACGGCCAAGGCTTTCGGCGCGCGCGCCGTCGGCGTCATTCTGACCGGAATGGGCCGCGACGGCGCGGCCGGCCTGCTGTCGATGCGGCGCGCCGGCGCGAACACACTCGGCCAGAACGAGGCCTCTAGCGTCGTCTACGGCATGCCCAAAGTGGCGTTTGAAATCGGCGCTGTGGAGCGTCAGTTGGCTCTTGGGGACATGCGCGCCGGCATCCTCAAGCTGACGTCTAGTGGAAAGAGTTGAACCATGTCGATCGCTGACAAAATTCGCATCATGGTGGTCGACGACACTTCGGTCAGCCGGGCGCTTGTCGTCGACGCGCTCGACCAAATGGGCGTGCGCGGCGTCGCCATCGCCAAGGACGGCGCGTCGGCGCTGCAGGCGCTAGCCGCCCAGCCGGTCCATCTGGTCCTTTCCGACATGAACATGCCGGGGCTCGACGGCCTTGGGCTGCTCAAACGCTTGCGCGAAAACAAAGCGACGGCGCGCATTGGCTTTATCTTGATCACCGGCAGCGCCGACAAGACCCTGATCGAACGCGGACGGCAGTTCGCCCTCAACAATTACATCACCAAGCCGTTCACGGTCGCCCAGCTGCGAGGCGCGATCGAGGCGGTCGTCGGGAAGCTGTCATGAGCCACCCGGTGCGCTCCGAGCGCCGAATCCATATCGTTCAAGGCGAGTACAAAGTCACCGACGATCCCGATGTCGTCGTCGCGACTCTGTTGGGTTCGTGCGTCGCCGCCTGCATTCGCGATCCATTGACCGGCGTCGGCGGCATGAACCATTTCCTGCTGCCTGGCGAGGACGGGCGCGCCCACGATCACGAAGCCGAACGCTATGGCGACTATCTGATGGAGCTTCTGATCAACGGGCTGATGAAGCAGGGCGCGCATCGCGACCGGCTCGAGGCCAAACTGTTCGGCGGCGCCAGGATGATGGCCGGGCTGTCGGACATCGGCAAGAAGAACGCCGAGTTCGCCGAGCGCTATCTCAAACATGAAGGCATCGCCGTGGTCGGCAAGGACCTCGGCGGCGAACGGGGGCGTCGGCTGCAATATTGGCCGGTCTCCGGCCGCGCCCGCCAGGCTTATGTGGCGGCGGGCGGAATCGACGAGAAGCCGCTCAAGCCGATGCTGAGCCGCGACGTCGGCGACGTCGAGTTGTTCTGATGGTCGAAGCGTGAATCCCGAGCCGCGTAAGTGAGGATGCGTCCGTGAGCCAGTCTGATAGCCCCCCGCTTTCCCCGATCGGCGAAACGCTGCGCCGGGTGACCGACGAATTGCGCAAAGTCACGCGCCGACTGGAACGGGTCGACAACGCCGTCGGCCGACTCGTCTTCGACTCCGCTTCGCCGCGGGGGCCGCACTTCCACGATCTTCAGGATCTCGATCGCGCCAAGCAGGAAGTCGCCGGCATCGCCGGCTTCCTCGAGCGTCTGGCGCGCGACATGCCGGCCGAATGGGTCGCCGATTCCAACACAGCGACCCTGATGATCGACCTGCACGAACTCGCCGCGAGCCTGGCCAAGCGCGACGCCGGCGATACCGACGCGGCGCCCGACGAAGCGAGCGACTGCGAGATGTTCGGCACCTGACAGGGCCACGGGGTCGGAAGAGACCCTTGTCAAAGATTCGCCCACGGTTCGCCTAACGACCAGGACTTGGTCGGGAGCGAGCTGGCGGCGATTGGCGATCGAGACGTCGACGCGGACGGTCGCTCCGGCGTTGCGTCGCGACGGCCCTCGACCCGAAACGGACTGCGCCGTATTCGGCGGTCGCGACCAATCAGCTTTTGCCTAGAGAACCGGAAGTTGGCGGTCGCGTCCTTACGGATCGCTTATTCTCCGCGCCAGCAATCCATATCGCCTTCTTATCCGCGTCGGCACTAGATTCGCGCTGCAAAGAGTAGCGGCGAACGCAGCGGGATTCCGCCTTCCAGTCGGGTCGCGGCAACGCGCGGCCTGGGCAGGGGCCGTTTGCGTCCGTGCGCCGTCGCGCGAGGGGAAACATACCGATGAACCTCTGGATTTGGCTGCCGGCGATGTTCGCGCTCGGCCTCGTCAGCTTGGGAATCTGCCTCGCCTTCGTGTCCGCCTGCGAGCGCATCTGAAGGAAACGGCAATGATCCTTTTCACCGCGGCGATCGCCGCAGTCGTCATCGTTTATCTCTTCACAGCGCTCGTCAGACCCGAGTGGTTTTGACGGCCAAATCCTGTCGTTGAATCCTTGGTCGACGTCCGTCGTGGAATGACTTTTGCGGCGGCGCGAGACTTGAAAGGCTGCCCCTATGTGGCTTCTTCCTGCATTGCTGCTGGCGACGGCGATCGTGCTGTCGATTCCGCTCAGCGCCTATTTCGCCTGGCTTATGGACGGCCGGTATCGCGCGCCGCGCGCGCTCAAATGGTTCGAGAACCTGCTCGACACCGGACAGCAGAATTGGAAGCAGTACACGCTCGCGCTGGTCGTCTTCAACGTCGCGCTGTTCGTGTTCGGCTACGTCGTCCTATCGCTGCAGCCGTTGGCGCCGCTGAATTCGCTCGGTCGCGGCATGCTGGAGCCGACGACCATTTTCAACACGGTCATATCGTTCATGACCAACACGAATTTGCAACACTATTCGGGCGACCAGCACTTCTCCAATTTCAGCCAGACGTTCTTCATTCTGCCCAACATGTTCCTCTCCGCCTCGGTGGGGTTCTGCGCGCTGGCGGCGATCATCCGCGCCTTTCGCGGCGACGGCACGGTCGGCAATTTCTTCGTCGATATGTGGCGCGTCGCCATCTACATCTATCTGCCCGTCTCGCTGATCTTCGGCGTCGTTTTCATGCAGCAAGGCATGCCGATGACCTTCAACAGCGCCGAAGTCGCGACGACGCTCGAACCCGGCTCGATGGGCCTGGACGACAAGGGCGCGGCCAAGCCGCAAACCATCATCGTCGGCCCTGTCGCAGCCGTCGTTCCAATCAAGATGCTGGGCACCAACGGCGGCGGCTTCTACGGCATGAACGCGGCCCATCCGCTCGAGAACCCGACGGCGACGACGAACTTCCTCACCACCCTGGCGATGATGCTGTTCCCCTTCGCCCTGGTGCTGATGTACGGGCGCATGCTCAAGCGTGTTCGCCACTCCGTCGTCATCTACGGCGTCATGCTGTCGATGATGGCGGGCCTGATCGCCTGGGTCATCTATTTCGACACGATGCAACCGAACCCCGGCCTCACCGCCCACGCGGGCGCGTCTTACGCGATCGCCAATTCCACCGCGCCGTCAGGCAAGATCGACGTGACCAGTCCGCCGGTCGCGGCGCTGCCGGTCGACCAGCATCTCGGCAATCTCGAGGGCAAGGAGCTGCGCTTCGGCGCCTCGGCCGGCGCCGCTTTCGCGGCGATCACCACCGACGTGACCTGCGGCGCGATCAACGCGGAGATGGATAGCCTCAATCCGCTCGCCGGTCTGTCGCCAATGGTCGGCATGTGGCTCAACTGCGTCTTCGGCGGCAAGGGCGTCGGCATGATCAACTTGCTGCTGTTCCTCATCGTCGGCGTGTTCCTCGCCGGGCAGATGGTCGGCCGCACGCCGGAATACCTCGGCCGCAAGGTCGGGGCGCGAGAAATGAAGCTGGCGATGATCGCGCTGCTGGTGCATCCGATCCTCATCCTCGGACCGACTGGCCTGTTCGCCGCGACGTCGTGGGGAACCACAGCCGAGGCGAACCCGGGCGCGCACGGGTTCTCGGAGATCGTCTATCAGTATTCCTCGGCCTCGGCGAACAACGGTTCGGCGTTCGACGGCCTCGGCGTCACCTATGGGCTCAACGAAGCCGCCAGTCCCGCGCCGGAGGCGGTTCCCTGGGATATCGGCACCGGGCTGGTGATGCTGTTCAGCCGCTATCTGCCGATCATCGCCCCGATCGCCATGGCGTTCTATCTCGGGCGAAAGAAGGTGGCGCCGGTGACGCTCGGCACCATGAGCGACGACACCTGGACGTTCGGGTTCCTGTTGCTCGGCACCATCATCGTCATAGGCGCTCTCCTCTTTCTACCGGTCGCCGCGCTCGGACCCTTGGCGGAGCATTTCGGGCCGATTCCGTTCGGCGGTTGAGACGACACTCGCACGATCGCGACGCCCACGGCGGCGGTCGACTGGAAATTCGCAGGAGTTCGAACCATGGATGCCTTGAGCGCTTCGAGCCCGGCCATCAATTTGGCTCGGCGTCGGGATCTGTTCTCGACGCAGATCGTCATGACCGCGCTGAAACAGTCCTTCCTCATGCTGCGCCCCGACGTGCAGTGGAAGAACCCGGTCATGTTCGTCGTCGAGATCGGGGCGGTCCTGACGCTTCTCTATGTCCTTCAGGCCGCATTCGGAACTTCGTCGAGCACGGTGTCGATCACCTATTTCATCGCGCTCGACGTCTGGCTGTTCCTCACCGTCCTTTTCGCCAATTTCGCCACCGCGATCGCTGAGGAGCGCGGCAAGGCGCAGGCGGAGACGCTGCGTAAGACCCGCGTCGCCACGCCGGCCTTTCGGCGCCGCGCCGACCGGTCGATCGAGAGGGTTTCCTCGAACGACCTAAGGAACGGCGACGTGGTCGTCGTCGAGGCGCACCAGGTCATTCCCGGCGACGGCGAGGTGATCGAAGGCGTCGCGATGGTCAACGAAGCGGCGATCACCGGAGAATCCGCGCCGGTCATCCGCGAATTCGGCGGCGATCGCTCTGGCGTCACTGGCGGCACGACCGTGCTTTCGGACAGCATCGTCGTACGGATATCGGCTGGTCCCGGCGAATCGTTCCTCGACAAGATGATCGCCTTGGTCGAGGGCGCGCGCCGCCAGCGCACGCCTAATGAGATCGCGCTGACGCTGGTCCTCACCGCGTTCACGCTGATCTTCATGATCGTGGTCGTGCCGCTGTGGCCGATGGCGTCGAACGCCGAGCAATATATGACGAGCTATCTCGGCCTCAGCGATCCGCTCAGGAGCCTCGGCACCGACGTGCCGACCCTGGTCGCGCTCGTCGTTTGCCTGATCCCGACGACGATCGGCGCGTTGCTTGCCGCAATCGGCATCGCCGGGATGGACCGGGCGCTGCGCGCCAACATCATGGCCAAGAGCGGCAAGGCGGTCGAGGTCGCCGGCGACATTGACACGGTGCTGCTCGACAAGACCGGCACGATCACGCTGGGCGATCGACAGGCGCGTGAGTTCATTCCGATCGGCGGCGTGACCCAAACGGAACTCGGTCGCCTGGCGGCGCTCGCCTCCGTCGCCGATCAGACCCCTGAGGGCAAGAGCATCGTCCTGGCCTACACGGGGATGGGGCTGTCGCGTACGCCAATCGCGGCGCCCGACGGCGCGACTTTCGCGCCGTTCACCGCACAGACTCGCATGAGCGGGGTCGACCTGCCCGACGGCGTCAAGATTCGTAAAGGCGCTCCCGATGCGATCGTTCGCTACGTCGAAAGCCTGAACGGCGGGATTCCGCGGGAGCTGGCGGCGATCGTCGGCAAGGTCGGCGCGCGCGGAGCGACGCCCCTGGTCGTCGCCGAGAACAACCGGGTCGCAGGCGTCGTCGCGCTCGAGGACATTCTCAAACCCGGCATCAAGGAACGCATGGGCCAGTTGCGCCTGATGGGCCTGCGCACGGTGATGATCACCGGCGACAACCCGGTCACCGCGCAAGCCATCGCCACCCAGGCGGGCGTCGACGACTTCATCGCCGAGGCGACGCCGGAAAAGAAGCTCGCCTATCTGCGGCGAGAGCAGGCCGAGGGCAAACTGGTCGCGATGATGGGCGACGGCACCAACGACGCGCCGTCGCTCGCCCAAGCCGACGTCGGCCTAGCGATGAACTCAGGCACGCAGGCGGCCAAAGAGGCCGGCAACATGGTCGATCTCGACAGCGACCCGACCAAGCTGATCGAGGTCGTCGCGATCGGCAAGCAATTGCTGATGACACGCGGCGCGCTCACCACCTTCTCGATCGCCAACGATGTCGCGAAGTACTTCGCCATCATCCCGGCGATGTTCGCCGGAACGCTGCCGTGGCTGAAGGCGATGGACGTGATGGGGCTGCATTCGCCGACCTCGGCCATTCTGTCGGCCGTCATCTTCAACGCGATCATCATTCCGCTGCTGATCCCGATCGCGCTGAAGGGGGTTCGCTATCAGCCTTTGGGCGCCGACGCGCTGCTACGCCGCAACCTGCTGATCTGGGGCCTGGGCGGCGTCATCGTTCCCTTCATCGGCATCAAGGCGATCGACATGGTCATGGTCGCCTTGCGGCTGGTCGCCTGAATCGGAGAATTGTGATGTTGCGCTATCTCACGAAGAGCGTCTGGCTCTTGGCTCTGGGCGTCGTGATCACCTGCGGGGTCTACCCCGGCGTTCTCTGGGTGGTCGGACAGACTCTGTTTCCGTTCCAAGCGAATGGCAGCATCGTGCGCGACGCCGACGGCAAAGCAATCGGCTCGCTGCTGGTCGCCCAGCCGTTCACCAAGGACGAGTATTTCCAGCCGCGGCCGTCGGCGGCCTCGTTCGACGCCACCGCGTCGACGTCCTCCGGCTATGGCGCCTCGAACTACGCGCTGCGCGACCGCGTCGCCCGCGCGATCGGGCCGATCGCCACTTACGCCGACGGCGCCAAGAAGGGCCAGCTGGTCGCGCCCGATGTCGAGACGTGGTTCCAGTCCGACAAGTTCGGCGGTCAGCCGCACATCGTCGGCCAGTGGGCCGACGCCCACAACAGCCTTGCCCAGGGCTGGGTGACCGGCGATCCCACCCATTCGACCTATGTCGACGCGTGGGAGAAGACCCACGACGGCGACGTCAAGGACTGGATCAAGGCCAATCCCGCCACGCCGCAGCCGAAGGAGTCCGACCTCGCCGTCGTCTTCTTCAAGTCGTTCTCCAACGAGCATCCCGGCACGTTCCCGTCGTCGGTGACCAAGACCGGCGCCGACGGCAAGCCGGTCACCGACATCGAGCCGGTCAATGCCGGGTCCGACGTCCAGTCGATCTTCTTCGACATGTGGCGCTCGGATCACCCCGACGTCGCGCTCAACGACGTGCCAGGCGATCTCGTCACGGCCTCAGCTTCGGGTCTCGACCCGGACATCACGCTCGACAACGCCGAGTTCCAGCTCGACCGCGTCGCGGCCAAGTGGGCTGACGACAAGAAACGCGACGTCGCCGATGTGCGCAAGGAGATCGAAGCGATCCTGCAGGAGAAGGCGAACGCGCCGTGGGGCGGTTCGATCGGCGAGAAGATCGTCAACGTGCTCGAGGTCAACCTCGAGCTACACAAACGCTACGGCGACCCGGCTTGAACTGACGGTGGCTTTCGTCGGGCGGTCCCCTCTGTCCGACGAATACCGGGAGACGCGCGCGTGCTTGCCTCGCCCAGCGCGCGTCTCCCTCCTCTAGCCTTCGATTCCCGTCGCCGCTGTGCGGCGGAGTCGACTGATCTGAGGCGGACGGCCATGGACCCAAAAGCGTCGCGACTGCGCTCGCGCGTGCTCATCTTGACGGACGAGGTCCAACTGTTCCGTTTGGCGCGCGCGGTGCTCGCGCCAAGTGGGTGCGCGGTCGAAGCGGCGGCGCCCGCCGCTGGGGCTGAACGAGGCGACTATGATGTCGTCATCCTCGACCTGCCACATCTCGCCCCGAGCGTCGTCGAACAAAGGCGGCGCGAATTCCCCGGCGCGGAGATCCTCGTTCTCAGCGGCGAGCGCGACGAGGCCGACGCCGTCGCGGCGATCGAGGCCGGGGCCGACTGGCTTGTCCGACCCTTCCGTTCCAACGACCTGGCGGCGAAGGTGCGCGCCGCCCAAATGAGACGGCTGGCGGCGCTCGGCGCGCCGCGCCGCTACGCCCACGGCGAGCTGACGATCGTCCTTGTCGAGCGCCGCGTCTGGCGCGGCGGGAGGCCGGTCGCGGTGACGCCGACCGAGCTGCGTCTGCTGACGGTTCTGGCGCGCGTCGTTGGACGGGTGGCGACGATGACCGAGATCGTCGTCGGACTTAGGCGAAGCGACTCATTGCGCGCCCGACAGGCCGTTCACGGCGTTGTCTACGGTCTGCGACGCAAGATCGAGCGCGATCCGACCCATCCAGAAATCCTGCTGAACGAGGCGAGGGTCGGTTTCCGCCTCGCATCGGAGACCTGGGAACCGAGCGCCGGCGACGCGACGCCGCGCCCTGTCTCCGGCTCCCGCAAGTCTGAACCATAGCCGAGCGCTTTGCCCGACAGGGCTTGGGTCCGCATCCCGCGCTCGTCGCCGCTCATCCGTCCGCCAAAAGTCCAGAGGTCGCAAGCTTACGGCCCCCTTACGCCGGTGACGCACATTCCGTCTCGAACGTTTACGGCCTGATGGCGCAGAGTCTCGCCACAACGCAGAACTACGGAGCGAAAACGATGCGCGAGATTTCCGACAGGAGGCGTCTTTAGCACGACCGACAAAGACGATGACCGGCGATACGCACGCGACCGCCATGAAGAGCAAACCTATCCGACACCGGCCGACGTGTTGTTTCCGATCGGCGTGCTGTTGCTCGTGATCCTGAGCCTCGCCCTGGTCGGCAAAGTTCTGATCGCGACGTTGGGCGCATGAAGCGCGGTCCTTGGACGACCCGCAGATCGGGCGGGCCGAATGAATGGAGCGACGTGAATGAGCGACGGATATGAGGAATTGTGTGGCGATCAGGCGAGGCTGTCGCGATTCGTCGTCGGCCAAGACGGAGACGGACATTGGGTGGTGTGGGATCGCCTGGCGCTCTGCGGCGGAAGTTTCGTCAATCGCGGAGACGCCGTTCGCTACGCAAGATTCGAGAGCGAAGGATCAGCGGGTCAAGTGACGCTTTCGAGCGACGTTGTTCGCTTTGAAGTGACGCCTCGCAGGTTGCGCGGCAGCCACGATTCTCTTACCGAGAACAACGAGCCGTCGAATGACGAGCAAGCCGCGGACGCGTTAGGCCGGCGCAAAGCGGCGTGAATCGACGCTGGCCTCGAACCGGATCAGCGTGACGACAACGAAGCCGCCGCGATCGCAGCAGGTCTCGTCGCCAGGCTCACCAGCGCCGCCGCGACGACGTTGAGGATCAGCGCCGCGAAGCCGACGTTGACGTCGCCGACCCGCGCCGGCAGGAACGGCAGCATCTCGGCGAAACCGATCTTGGTTTCGGTGACGAAGGCGACGACCGCGACGCCGACGACGATCCCCGCCGCCGCGCCGAATTTCGTCATCGGATTGCGTGGCAGCAGGCTGTACAGCAACGCTGGGAACAATTGGGTGACGAAGGCGTAGCCCATCAGCAGCAGCGCGACGAGCGTCTGTCCGCCCTCGATCGCAAAATAGATCGCGAGCAGCGCGATCAGCGGCACCAGGGCGCGCGCGGCGGCGCCGACTGCGGCGTCCGGCAGCTCCGGCCGCAGCGGCCGGAGCACGTCGTTGGCGAGCAGCGTCGCGGCCGAGATGAGGATGATTGAGCCCGGCACCAACGCCGTCATCACTCCCGCCGCGCCGATCACGCCGACGAACCACGGGTCGAAGGTTTGGATCGACAGACGCAGCAGCGCCTGGTCGGCCTGCGCGCCGGAGAGGCCGGGAACCTGCGCGATCGCGGCGAAGCCGCAGAAGAAGGCGAACAGCAGGATCAGCTGATAGAGCGGCAGCAGCGCGGCGTTGCGGCGGAAGCTCTGCTCGCGCTTCGAGGTCAGGACGGCCGAGAACGCGTGCGGCCACATGAAGAAGCCGAGCGCGGTCAACAGCACCGTCGACTGGAACCACAGCACGCTCTGGCCGGTCGGCTTGAAGGCGAGAAAGCCGGGCTTGGCGACGTCGATGGCGCGGAACATCGCGCCGAAGCCGCCATAATAGTGCAGCGGCAGGTAGACGCCGAGGAAGACGACGACGGCGAGGATGAGCGCGTCCTTCACGGCGGCGTTCCACGCCACGCCGTGCATGCCGGAGATCATGACGTAGATCGTCACCGTCGCCGCGCCGATCCAGATCGCCAGCGTCGGCGAGATCGCGCCGTAGGAGGCGACCGAAACGATGATGCCCAGGCCCTGGAACTGCAGCACCAGATACGGCGCCAGCGCCACGACGCCGACCGCGGCGACCAGCACGCCCAGCCATGGGCTTTCGTACTTGTGGGCGAAGAAGTGCGGCTGCGACAGCAGCCGCTCGCGCTTGGCGTAGCGCCAGATCGGCGGCAGCAGCCAGTAGGACATGAAATAGGCGAGCGAGCCGTAGGCGAGGATGTAGAAGGTCGGCGCGCCGCGGCCGTAGGCCCAGCCGCTGCCGCCGAGGAAGGTGAAGGTGGTGTAGATCTCGCCGGCTGTGAGCAGGAACACCAGCAGCCCGCCGAAGCCGCGGCCGGCGACCGTCCATTGTTCGAGCGTCATGCGCACGCCGCGACGCGCGGCGAGGCCGAGCGCCAACGCGCCGAGCGTCGCCAGGGCGATGATGGCGAGCGCGGCGTTCATCGGCGCTCTCCGTCGGCTTCGTCGCCGGCGGCGGCGTTGGCGGGATCGAACGCGTAGATGATCGCCATCGCCGCCGCGCCGACGACGACCCAGCCGACGATCCAGGCGAGCACGAACGGCATGCCGAGGACCAACGGCTCGACCTGATTGACGAACGCCGTGCCGATGAGAATGCCGAGGAAGGGCAGGGCCGCCAGCCAACGCAACGTCGCCATCGTCGGGTCCCTCCGAAGCCGCAGGACTGCGGCTTTCGCCGCTGCGGCAACCTAGACCGGGCGCGCGCAGGCGCCAAGGCGGCGCGTCAGCCGGCCTCGAAGCGCGGCGCGCCGGACGAAGGCTGGCGCGCAATGCGGACGCCGCGCTCGACCAGGTCGCGGAGCGCGACATAGGCCATCGCTGTCATCAGCGCATCGGAATAGGCGTCGTGCTGGGCGAGCAGGGGCGCCTTCAGGTCGGCGAGCATCGCGGCAAAACTGAGATCGACTCGGGTTCCCGGCGGCGCGTCGCCGTATTTGCGCTCGTAATAGAGCGCCGAGACCTCGATGCGCGGGTTGGGCAGCCGGATTCCGAGCCAGCGCCGCACGTGGCGGTCGAGCATCGCCATGTCGAAGTCGAGGTAATAGCCGACCAGCGGCCGGCCGCCGATGAAGCGCAGCAACTCGGGCAGCACGGCGGCGATCGGCCGCGCCGCGGCGACGTCGGCCTCGCGCAGGCCGTGGACCTTGATCGCGTCCGGCTTGAGCGGCGCCCGCGGCTTGACGAAAGAATGAAACCGCAGGCTGGTCAGGATGCGCGCGCCGCGGATCGGCACGGCGGCGACGCTGACGATGTCGTCGCGGCGGGTGTCGAGCCCGGTCGTCTCGCAGTCGATCGCCACCGCTTCGTCGGCCGGCCCCGGCTCGTAGAGAAAGCGATAGGCGGGGTCGCGCAGCCGGGCGCCCCTGAAATGCGAGGAGAACCAGCCCGGCGCCATCGTCAGAACATCGCCAGATTGAAGTGTCGGCGCACGACCTCGCGCAACTGCTTGACGACGTGGAACGCGTCGCGCAGCAGATCGCGCTCCATGGTCGACAGCTCGCCGGGTCGCACGAGGCTGCCCGACGCGGCCGCCGCGAGCTGCGCGTCGAGCCGCAGCGTCATCAGGTAGCGCAAGGCCTGGGTCAGTTCGCGCGCCAGATCGGCGCTGAGCCCGCCCTCTTCGGCGAGTCGGGCGATGCGCGCCGCGGTGGCGGTCTCGACGAAGCCGCGCTCGAGCGCCAGCGTGCGCACGCCGTGGACGATCGGAAAGACGCCGCCCTTCTTGAGGTCGAGCGCGTCGCCGTGGTCCTTGTGGGTGACGAGATGGTTGAATAGGCCGATTGGCGTCGGAAAGGCGTCGACCGCGCGAGCGAAACGCGCCAGTTGCGCGCGCTCGCCATGCATCGCGTCGATCAGCGCCTGCTTGGCGCGCCTGAGCAGTTCGCCGTCGCCCGCCACCGCCTCCGCGTCGTAGAAGATGGCGACGTTCATCTGCGCGGCGTCGTCGGGCTCGGCGAGCCAGCGGCGGAAGTCGCCTTCGTAGTCGGCGAGCGGCTTCGACCATTGCGGATTGACGACCATGACTTCGCCCGGACAGGGCGGAAAGCCGAAGCGCTCGAGCGCGCCGGAAAAGGCGACGCGAAACGCCTTGAGCTCCGCTTCGTCGACCGGCTCGGCGAGGATGAGGCCGTTGTCCTGGTCGGTGCGCATCGTCTGCTCGCCGCGCCCTTCCGAGCCCATCACGATCAGGCAGCCGCGTTCGCGGATCGCGGGCGAAGCGGTCATGGCGAACAGCTTGGCGAACAGGTGGCGGTTGAGGTCGGAGACGATCTCGGCGACGACCTCGACTCGCACGCCCTGCCGCCGCAACATCCGCACCTGGGATTCGATCGCCCCGGCGGCGGCCGCGAGATCGTCCAGGCTCGAGGCGCGGTCGATGCGCGCGACCACGAGCTGCGAATTGCCGGCGATGAAACTCAGCAGATCGATGTCTTCGAGCACGCCGACATATTCGCCGTTGTCGGCGACGGCGACGCGGCGTTTGTTGTGCTTGGTCATCCTGAGCAGCGCGCGCGAGACGAAGTCGTCGGCCTCGACCGTGACGATTTCGTATTTCGCCAGCTCGGCGACGCTCGCCGCGATCGGCCGGCGCTCGAGGATCGCCGCTCTGGCGAGGCTCATGCCGGTCAGCAGGCCGACGCGCGCGCCGTCGCGCACGAACAAGGCGTTGGT
>Ga0181529_10003127_pt1 | contig 19151 bp, 16 predicted proteins | sample PEATcosm2014_Bin_36_FD_119763 | JGI IMG/M metagenome (GOLD analysis project Ga0181529, IMG submission 119763) | Peatland microbial communities from MTU Mesocosm Facility, Houghton, MI, USA - PEATcosm2014_Bin10_30_metaG | ecosystem: Environmental > Terrestrial > Soil > Wetlands > Peat | place... | reverse complement strand
GCCGCTCCGCCTTGGTCTCTTGCACCAGGCGCTGGAACTCCACGCGGGGGAACAACTGCAACAACTGAGAGAAAATGCTGCATACTCGTATCAAGGCGGAAGACTCCGTTTATTGAGATTGGTTCTTGCTCGGAACTCAAGCTCACATTAGCAGAGCTTCCGCCGGTCTTTCCGAAACCTAACTTGGACAAGCCTGGCATCGGCCCCGCCATCGAGCTCGGCCGCTCCTTCGTCCGCCCCGAATACCAAAAATAATTCGCTCCGCTCCTGCTGTTGTGGAAGGGCATCGCGCGCTACGTGGCTTCGCGGCCGGAATGCGCCGTGCTTTTCGGCGGCGTCAGCATCAGCAACCAATATCACGCCGTCTCGCGCCACCTGATGGTCCGCTTTCTGGAGGCGCATCGCGCCGGCGAAATGGCGGACATGGTATTGCCACGCAGCCCTTACCGATTTCCTCAGCGGCAGCTCCGCCGCACCGGCATGGTGAGCCACGTTCCGGCGAACCTCGATCAGCTCTCCGGGCTGGTGGCCGATTTGGAACGGGATGGCAAAGGAGTGCCCATCCTGCTTCGGCAGTACCTGAAGACCGGCGGCAAGCTGCTGGCATTCAACGTGGACCGCGGATTCTCCCACGTGTTGGACACGCTCATCATGGTCGATCTCCGCTGCGCTCCCGCTCCCGTTCTGGAACGCTACTTCGGCAAATCCGAAACCGCCGCTTTTGTGCAACGGCACAGGGCGCCAGCGCGGCCGCTACGGTGAGGCGAGGGCCGCGCTGGCGGACGCCGTGGCTACCGTAACCGGCGCGCAACCGGGCCTGTGGCTAGTTCCATCCGCGATAGGGGGACGGATCATCCAATCCGGGACTCCACCATTCTGCGCTTCCCGGCGGCTCACATGATCCGGCGGAACACCGCGAACAATCCCGCCGCCAGCACGATGGACGCGGGCAGCGTCAGAATCCAGGCCATTGCCAACGAGCGAACGGTGCTCCATTGCAGGCCGGAGTGGTTCGCCGCCATGGTGCCGGCCACGCCCGAAGACAACACGTGCGTGGTACTCACCGGCAAGCCCATATAATCGGCCGCGCCGATGGTGACCATGGCGGTGATCTCGGCTGCCGCACCCTGCGCGTATGTCAGGTGCTGCTTGCCGATCTTTTCTCCCACCGTGACCACGATGCGCTTCCAGCCCACCATGGTTCCCAGGCCGAGTGCCATGGCCACCGCCACCTTCACCCAGGTGGGAATGAACTTGGTGACGCCATCCACGTGCTTCTTGTAATTGTCGAGGACCGCCCAATCCGCCGGCGTCAGCTTCGGGTTGCCGCTTTTCTTCATCAGCCGCAGCGCTTCGCTGACCAGGTACATGTCGTTGCGGAAGTTCGGCGTCATCTGTTCGGGCACGTTCTTGAGTTGTTTATAGATCTGGGCTTCGTTGCCCAGGTCGCTAATTGTCTGTTGCAAGGCCAGCATGGTGGAGGGAGTGAATTCGCGCGTGCGAATGAAATCCGTGACGGTGGCGCGCGGGTCGCCGATCACGGCGCTGGGTGAAACGTAGGAGTGCACGGTGTCGGCGGCCTGTTGCGAGACGGCCACGAAATCCATCGTCTGGGCCGGCGTGACGGCGTGGTTCAACGCGTAGGCCATGGGCACCGTGCCGATCAGGATCAGCATGATCAGCCCCATGCCCTTCTGGCCGTCGTTGGATCCGTGCGCAAAGCTGACACCGGTGCAGGTTAACACCAGCAGGCCGCGGATCCACCACGGCGGCGGCTCGGTGCCTTCCGGCGCCTCATACAGCTTCTTGTTCTGAAATGCCACCTTCGAAATCATCAGCAACAGAGCCGCGCAAACGAAACCCACCAGCGGCGAGATGAGCAGCGTCTTGCCCACGTTGAGGGCTTGGCCCCAATCCACTCCGCTGGTGCCGTTGCGAGCCGACAGCAACTGGTTGGCGATGCCCACGCCAATGATGGAGCCAACCATCGTGTGGGAACTCGACGATGGCAGCCCGAAATACCAGGTGCCCAGGTTCCAGATGATGGCCGCTGTCAGCAGCGCGAACACCATGCCGAAGCCCGCGCCTTTGCCCACCTGCAGAATCAGCTCGACGGGCAGCAAGCTGATGATGCCGAACGCCACCGCGCCCGACGAAGTCAGAACGCCCACGAAGTTCCACACGCCGGACCAGACCACCGCCACGTGCGGCTCCAGCGAATGTGTGTAGATAACCGTGGCCACCGCATTGGCCGTGTCGTGAAAACCGTTGACGAACTCGAACCCCAGCGCGACCGAAAGTGCCAAACCGAGCAGCACAAAAGGATAAATCGAGCTGGGATGGACGTTGCCCAGATCGCCGATCAATTGCGATGCGGCATAGACACACCCGACGATCAAAGCCAGGCCGAAAACCAGCATCCCGATTTTGCCGGGCTTGCGGGACAGTTTGGAGTCAAGAGTAGTCGCAGTGGCAGCGCTCATGTTTCCCCTCGATCGGCCAGCTTACAATGCGGATCGTTACACTTTCGTGAATTCGGCTGCGGGAAACGGGGATTTGCTTTGGGATCGGTCTTTCTGTTCCCGCGCCAGTTTCAGATGCGCCCGGATCTTGGTGCAGTCCTCGGTGACCCGCTCCAGCGTGATCAGCCGATTCATGTGCGGCAGCGCAATCACCCGCTCAAAGAGCTTCCCCAAAGCCTGTTCGTTCCGATTGCGGAAATCCGACAGCGTGTGACGGTTGATGACGCGCAGCCCGGACAGCCACTGCAAACCGGGTTCGTAACTCATCTGCCGGGAAATCTCGCGTGCCGAGTGAATGCCTGCGTGATCGCATGGATTCAGACGCTGATCAGCAAGCGCGGGTGAATCGCCCCGCCCAGCCCCGCCTTCCGTCGCCCGCACGTCCTCGACGAAACTCCAGATGTTGCGCGCCGGATGACCTACCGCCTCGGCCCTATCCCAATTTCACTTCGACGGTCACTTCCGTGCGGCCCGCCGGCGGCGGCGGAACTACGGCACCCTCGACCGGTTTTCCATCCACCGTCAAGGTTACGCCGTTGCCCTTGCCTGTGCGCCGCACCTTAATCCGGTATGTGATACCGCGGAATTTCCGAACGGCGTCGAAGCCTTGCCAGCGTTCGGGAACCACCGGCGCGATGCGGAGCCCGTCATATTCCGGCCGAATCCCGAGCACCCATTGCGTGATGGCATAGTAGTTCCACGCCGCCGTGCCGGTCAGCCATGAGTTCTTGGCTTCTCCATGCGTGGGAGCGTCGCGGCCGGCAATCATTTGCGCGTACACGTACGGTTCGCAGCGGTGTACGTCGCTGATTCGCTCGCGTACCGACGGGTTAATGCGCGAATAGTAATCGAATGCATTGTCGCCGTCGCCGGCCATCGCTTCCGCGATGATCACCCACGGATTGTTGTGACAGAAGATTCCGGCGTTCTCCTTATATCCCGGAGGATAAGAAGATATCTCGCCGAGGTTGATGTAATAACGGGAATAAGCCGGCTGCTGCAGCATGATGCCATGCGGCGTGGCCAGATGTTTCCTCACCGAATCGAGCGCCTGCCTCGCCCGGCCGTCATTCAGACCAATTCCGGCGAGCACGCAGAAACCCTGCGTCTCGATGAAGATCTTGCCTTCGGCGTTTTCCTTCGAGCCTATCTTCTCGCCCGAGTCGTCGTACGCACGAACGAACCATTCGCCATCCCAGCCATGTTCGCGCACAGTCTCTTCCATGCGCGCGCCTTCCGCCAGATACTTCTTCGCTTCTTCCTTCAACCCGCGCCGCCCGGCGATCGCGGCGATCTCCTTCGACGCCAGAACGAACAGGCCGGCGATGAAGACCGATTCGGCCACCTTGCCTTCTTTGTTCGTCGTGGTCTGGAAGGACTGTCCCGGCGTATCGGAGAAGCAGTTCAGATTCAGACAGTCGTTCCAATCCGCGCGGCCGATCAGAGGTAGCCCATGCGGCCCAAGCCGCTCGAGTGTGTAATGGAAGCTCCGCCGGAGATGTTCATACAGCGGTTGGGCGCTGCCCGGCTGGTTGTCGAATTCCACCGGTTCGTCCAGGATACTCCAGTCGTCTGTCTCTTTCAGATAGGCTGCGACACCGATAATCAGCCAGTGCGGATCGTCGTTGAAGTTACCGCCTATATCGTTGTTACCCTTCTTAGTCAGCGGCTGATACTGATGATACGCGCCGCCGGTGGGAAGCTGCGTCGCCGCCAGATCGAGTATGCGCTCCCTCGCGCGCTCCGGCACCATGTGCACGAAGCCCAGCAAGTCCTGGTTGGAATCGCGGAAGCCCAGGCCGCGGCCAATGCCCGACTCGTAGAACGATGCCGAACGCGACATGTTGAACGTGGCCATGCACTGGTACGCGTTCCACACGTTCACCATGCGGTCTGTGTGTATGTCCGGCGTGGTGGTCTGGTAAACGCTCAACAAGCCATCCCAGTAAGCGCGCAATTTATCGAATGCGGCATCCACGTTGGCTAGATCGCGGTAACGCGCGATCACCGGTCTTACCGTTTTCTTACTAACGGTCTGCGAATCCGGCGGATCGAACTTATCGTTCTTGGCGTTTTCGTGATAGCCCAAAACGAAGACGATCTGGTGTGTTTCGCCGGGTTGAAGCACCAGTTTCACATGGTGGCTGCCAATGGGCGACCAACCGTGCGCGTGTGAGTTGGAAGCCTTGCCCCGCTCCACTGCAACCGGTTTGTCCCAGCCCCTGCACCGCCCCAGGAAGGCCTCCCGCTGTGTGTCGAAGCCGGCCAACTTGTCGGAACACGCGAACCAGGCGAAATGGTCGCGCCGCTCGCGGTACTCGGTTTTGTGATAGATGACTCCGTCTTCTGTTTCCACCTGCCCAATGCTGAAGTTGCGCTGGAAGTTCGTACAATCGTCCTGCGCGTCCCAAAGGCAAAACTCGATCATCGAGAATGCCGAGATCGCGGCCGGCGTGAGCCGGTCGTTGCGCAGAGTCAGTTGCCAGATTTCGAGTGTTTCGTCAAGCGGAACGAAATAGCGCGTGCTGGCCGAGATGCCATGATACTTCGAGCCGATCGTAGTGTAGCCCATGCCGTGACGGCAGGTGTATTGTTCCAGATCGCGGCAGGTGGGCATCCAGGATGGCGACCAGTATTCCCCGCTCTCGTCGTCGCGCAGATAGATATAACGCCCGCCGTCGTCCAGTGGGACGTTGTTATACCGCCCGCGCGTGATGCGGCGCAGGCGCGCATCGCGATAGAAGGAGTAACCACCGGCCGTGTTGGAAATGATGCCGAAGTACGCCTGACATCCCAGGTAGTTAATCCAAGGTAGCGGCGTATCGGGCTGAGTAATTACGTACTCCCGGTTCTCATCGTCAAAATAGCCGTATTGCATAACACGTCTCCAATGAAATTGCGGAATTATTTCGTTAAGCGCTCGATCATCTCATAACACACCCGGCTGTTGTGGTACGGACATTTCCATGGCCCAGCCAGGCATGCGTCTCCGTCTTCTTTGGCCGTGTAAGGCGTCCCACCCGGCCTTAATTTCGCGTGCCACTCACCGTGAACTCTATCGACGATCTTCTCTTCGATGTATTCCCAGATCCGATAAGCCTCGTCCGCAAAGCGCTGCTCTCCCGAAACCTGGTACGCATTGTAGAAACCAACCACGCCTTCGGCCTGCGCCCACCAGTGCTTGTTCGGATCTGTCATCACGCCTGTAGAGTTGCATTCGTAGAAAAGGCTGCCGTCCTGGTCCAGCCCTTCCTGATAAACGCTCTGAGCCATCGTGACTGCCAGCTTCCGCGCGCGTTCGATCAGCGCCGCATCGCCCAATACTTCGGCGGCTTCCAGGATCAGCCAACTCCCTTCTATGTCGTGCCCGAACGAAATGTGATCGGTGAGCGAGTTCCACTGCTTGTCGAAGAACAGCTTGAAGTGGCCGGTCGAGTTATTCACAATCCGGTCCATGATCACTTCCAGCAGCTCCTTGTGCTTCGTCCGTAACTCCGCGTCCTTCCACACGCGCAGCAGGCTCGTGTAAGCCTCCATCACGTGGAGGTGCGTGTTCATGGATTTCGGGCTGTTCAGGTCTTTCTCACTCAGCCGCAGGTCCGCGAGCGCGCTCCAGTCGCGGGCGCGCGCTTCCAGGTAACCCTTCCACTCCGAATCGTAACTATGCTTTTCAATTAACTGGAAGAGGCGCTGCGCCAGCTCCAGACTCTCCGGCTTGCCGGTGGCGCGGAAATACTCCGCCATGCCGTAAGCCGCGAAAGCCTGCGCGTAAATCTGCTTACGGTCGGAGAGCGGTTTGCCCTGGTAGTCGAGCATCCAGTAGACGCCGCCATGCTCCGCATCCCAGAAACTCTTGACGATGTAATCGAAGGCCCGGTCCGCCATTTCGCGATATGCTGCGCCGTAGAGCCGGCACGCCGCGGAGTAGGTCCAGAGAATCCGCGCGTTGATGACAGCGGCACGCGGGGATTCCTTCTCGACCCGGAGATCGCAGTCTACCGTGCCGTAAAAGCCGCCGTTCTTGCGGTCCACCGTGTGCCGCATCCAAAACGGTAGTATGTTGCCGAGCAACTCTTTCTCGATCCGCGCGGCCCATGCTTGCTTGTTATCGGGAGTCATAGTGGCGTCTGCGATCCTCGCGCCGGCCGCTTACGGTTTGAGCAGCCGCTGGTTCTTCTCGATCAGCGCGATGCGCTGACGGACACACGCGGCGCTCCGTAGCGGGTCGGGCGGCGTGTTGAGCACATAGTCGAGCAGCCGTTCGACGGTGGTCGAAGCGACATACGTGCGTGTGTCGGATGCGCCGTAATAAATCGTCACGTCATCACCCCGGCGAACCCAGCCATTCGAGAAAGCCACGTTCGAGACGTCACCGATCCGCTCCTCGCCTTCCGGCGCCAGGAAGTAACCGCCCGGTTTGGCAATCACTTTGTAAGGAACCTTCAGGTCGCAGAGAAAACAATAGAGGACATATCGCAGTCCAGCTGCGGTGTTACGCACGCCGTGAGCCAAGTGCAGCCAGCCCTTCGGAGTCTTGATGGGCGCCGGCCCGAGCCCGTTCTTGACTTCCGTGATGGTGTGATATTCGCGTTGATCGAGGATGGTCTCCTCATCGATGGTGGCGTGCTCCATGTTCGACGCCAGCCCCCAGCCGATGCCGCCGCCGCGGCCGGCTTCGATGAAACTGTCCTGCGGCCGCGTGTAGAATGCGTACTTGCCGTCGACGAACTCGGGGTGCAGCACGCAGTTCCGCTGCTGCGCCGACGAGGTCCGCAAATCGTCCAGCCGCTCCCACGTCTTCAGATCGCGGGTGCGGGCGATGCCGCACTGCGCCAGCGCGGAAGACAAGTCTCCGGGAGGCGCCGCCGGGTCCTTGCGCTCGGCGCAGAACAGGCCGTAGATCCAGCCGTCTTCGTGCGCGGTCAACCGCATGTCATAGACGTTGGTCTCCGGCTCGGTCGTTTCGGGCATCACCACGGGGCGATCCCAGAAGCGAAAACCATCGATGCCATTGGCACTTTCGGCGACGGCGAAGAACGACTTGCGGTCCACGCCTTCCACGCGAGCCATCAGCACCACGCCGCCCCGCCACTCCATGGCACCGACGTTGAAGGCCGCGTTGACGGCGAGACGCTCCATCAGAAATGGATTGGCTGCCCGATCCAGGTCATAGCGCCAGAACACCGGCGTGTGGGCCGCCGTCAGTACCGGATGCCGGTAGCGGTGAAACCATCCGTTCGACTCCGGCAATCGCTCGTTAGGACGTTCGATCAGGCACTCATGCGCCGCTAGCAGCCGATCTCGTTCCGCTGAAAACTCTTGGTTGGTCATATCGTGGTTGGATAGCTCCCGCCGGGAATTCCGGTCCGGACCCCAGGAGGACTAACCATGATAGCTCGCCGCAGAGCGATTTCGACCGGCTGTCAGATGCCATCGGGGGCGGGAGGGATCGGCCGAATCGCTTTGCCGCAAAAAGTACTTGACGAATTGTCCAGCCGGCGGTACTCTAGGAGCATGGCGACTCCCCGGCCGCAGCCGTTGGAACTGCATGCCCATGCGATGGACAACTTGCAGTACATCCGCCAGACCATGGAGCAGGCGGGCTTTTTCACTGCCGTACCGGGCGTTGGCGGAATTCTAATGGGCTCCACGGCGCTGGCTGCCGCCTGGGTAGCCGGACCGGCAGTTCACGGCGCGCGGTGGGTTGCGGCATGGATGGCGGAGGCGATTTTGGCTGCGGCAGTTGGCGTGGCCGGCGCCGCGTGGAAGTCGCGCCGCGCCAGATTGGCGCTGCTCTCGGGGCCAGGTCGGAAATTCGCTGCCGCCTTTACGCCAGCCATGGCGGCGGGTGCGCTGTTGACAGCCGTGCTGTTCCAGCATGGAATGGCGGCGCTGCTGCCCGGGCTGTGGTTGTTGCTTTATGGGACGGCCATCGTTTCCGGCGGCTCGACTTCGGTCCGAGTGGTGCCACTGATGGGGTCTTGTTTCATGGTCGCCGGCGCGGCAGCGCTCATCGAGCCGGCGGCAGGCTGCGTGCTGCTCGCCGCCGGTTTCGGCGGCCTGCACATTCTATTCGGTACGATCATCGCGGTGAAGTATGGCGGCTAGAGAAAGCTCGGTCAAGAAGGAACGTGAGAAGCGCCAAGCGGCTGGCCCTGTGGCCGCGCCGGCGGCAAGCGCGCAAACGCTCGACCGGCTGGTTCACGAGCGCCTGCGCCTAGGCATGCTGAGCGCGCTGGCGGTTAACGAGACGCTGACCTTTAATGAGTTGAAGCGGCTGCTCGATACCACCGACGGCAACCTGAGCGTCCACGCCCGCAAGCTGGAAGAAGCAGGCTACGTGGGTTGCGCCAAATCCTTCGCGAACCGAATGCCCAAAACCGAATACCGGTTGACAGCGGCGGGGAGGCGGGCGCTCGAGCGCTATCTCGATCACATGGAAGCGTTGATTCAGGCAACGCGCGACAGATGAGGTGTTTTTTTATGACCAGTTACTTTACAGTACAAAGTACTCTACACACAGCGATCATCATGGATGGCAACGGCCGCTGGGCGCTCGGTCGCGGTCTGCCGAGAGTTGCCGGTCACCGCGCCGGCGTGGAAGCCGCGCGCCGGGTGGTGGATGCAGCTCCGGAGCACGGCATCGGCGTTCTGACGCTATTTGCCTTCTCGAGCGACAACTGGCGGCGTGAGCCGGCGGAAGTCGCCGCACTGATGCGGCTGCTCGCGTGGTACCTGGAGAGCCAGACCGCGAGCGCGGTTGCGGCGGGAATGCGGGTGGAGGCGATCGGACGGCGGGATCGCCTGCCGAAAGCACTGGCCGCGGCCATCGCGACCACCGAAGCGGCGACCGCGCGCGGCGCGAAACTGTGGCTGCGTGTGGCGCTCGACTACTCCGGCCGGGATGCGATTCTGGCTGCCGCTGGCGATGGGAGCGAGCTTTCCCGCGCCGGCATCGACCGAAGGCTGGGACCGCCGGTGGACCTGCTGATCCGCACCGGCGGTGAGCGGCGGCTGAGCGACTTCCTGCTCTGGGAAAGCGCCTATGCCGAGTTGGTGTTTTCGCGCGTCCTGTGGCCGGATTTCGGTGTGGCGGAACTGGCGTCGGCAGTGCACGAGTTCCGCACTCGCGACCGCCGCTTCGGCGCCGTCCCGCAGATCGCGGTGCGCTGTTCATCCGGGTGGCTGGATTGAAACAGCGGCGAGGCGCTCACCCTGCTCTTACCGGTGACCACTCCCTAACTCGGGACGGCCGGGACCAGACAGGATGCACGCGGAGTAAATGAGGAGTTAAGGTACAGAACCAGACGCGCCGGAGATCCTCGGACGAGAATCCCCGGCGCCTGGGTTTGGTCTACAACGACCCTGGAAGCTTGCCGGAGTTGGCACGCTCTTGCTTGGGCGTATTCGCCTGCTCAGCTCTTAGCCGAGCTTCTTCCATCGGGGAGTAGTGGCCAAACTTCGTCTTGAACCATTGCTCCAGCCACGGGTTGGTGCGCATCGTGGATTCATTTCGCGGTGCGGTCTGCAGCGTGGTTTTCTCACGCAAGGCCGCGTTGGCTTGCCCGGCTCTCTGCTGCTCAGCCCTGAGTCGGGCTTCCTCCATCGGGGAGTAGTGGCCAGTCTTAGTTTTGAACCATTGCTCCAGCCAAGGATTCCTCGACTGTGCCAGGCCAGCCGCTGCAAACATTGCTCCCGCCAAAGTAACCGCTACTAAGCGTCTCACGTTTCGATCTCCTTTTTGGCTGATCCGTTTCGCTGAATTCGCTGTAACGATCCAACCACTCGGATCTGATGTCTTCCCTAGTAATCTGGGTTCGATGTTCATGATTCTTTGATTTATCGCGAAAGGGTTCGGTAAGTCGTTGGACCCGAGGTGTAAGTGGTCTTATTGCCGACGCGAAGTAAATAAGGAGTAGATAAAGAGTAGATAAAGAGTAAGTAAGGACTGAATAAAGGAGCGCGTGTTCCCTTCGGAATACAGCCAGCGCCCGGATACAACTGGCGAGGTCACGCTGATGGAAATCGTTTAACCGGCGTCACGGTCCCGCGCAGTAGCGAAAGCCGACAGACACGAAAACCGATGGTCTGTCCTACCTTGTGCCGGCCTTGACGGCTTTGCCCAGCTTCACTGCGTTTTCCATCAGCTTCAGACCGTGGCCGGCTTCGGCAGTGAGAATGGATTCCGGATGGAACTGCACGGCTTCAATCGGCAGGTCGCGATGGCGAACGCCCATGATGACGCCGTCGGCGGTTTCGGCGGTAACTTCTAAACAAGCCGGAAATGTCTCTCGCCGTGCGAACAGCGAATGGTAGCGGCCCACGGCGAACTCTTCCGGCATCCCTTCGAAAACGCCAACGCCGCGGTGCCTCACCAGGGAGGGCTTGCCGTGCACGGGGTAATCGAGCACGCCCAGCTCGCCGCCGAACGCTTCTACGATGCCTTGCAGCCCCAGGCAAACGCCGAACACGGGCACGCCTAGCCGCACGGCGGTCTTTACCAGTTCCGGCACGCCGAAATCCTTCGGACGGCCGGGACCGGGCGAAATCAGAATCAGTGTCGGCGCCACGCGCTCGATCAACTCGGGCGGGAAACCGGAGCGGTAGGTCACCACTTCGGCGCCGGTCTGCCGTGCATAGTTGGCCAGCGTGTGAATGAAACAGTCGTCGTTATCGACCAGCAACAGGCGAGCGCTCCGGCCAGGGCCGGTCCCCAACGTGTGGACTTCCGCCACTTCCGCCTTCGGTTCCACCACGCCCATCGCACGGAAAAAGCCGGTGGCCTTGAAGCGAGTCTCGCGTTCCTCGAAAGCCGGCACCGAATCGTAGAGCAGGGTCGCGCCCACCGGGTATCGCGCCATGCCGTCGCGCAAATAGGTGGTACGAATCAGAATGCCGGTGTTGATGTCGCCGTTGAGCGAGATCATGCCGATGGCGCCGCCGTACCAGCCGCGCGCGCTCTTTTCCAGCGCCTCGACGGCCACCGCCGCCGCCTTCTTCGGCGCGCCGATCATGGTCACGGACCACATGTGCGAGAGAAACGCGTCCAGCGAATCGAAACCTTCCTTGAGCTGCCCTTCGACGTGATCGGTGGTGTGGAACACGCCGGCATAGGATTCGATCAGGCGGCGGCCGATGACGCGGACGCTGCCCGGCTCGCAGACGCGCGACTTGTCGTTGCGATCCACGTCCGTGCACATCGTCAGTTCCGATTCTTCCTTCAACGACTTCAGCAGTTCCTTGATGTTGTCGGCGTCGCGCATGGGATCGCCAGTGCGTTGCGCGGTGCCGGAAATCGGCGATGTTTCGATGCGGCGGCCTTCTATTCGCACGAACATCTCCGGCGACGCGCCCACGAGCTGCTCTTCACCGAATTGCATCAGAAACTCGTATGGGCTCGGACTGGCCTTCTGCACGCGCTCGAAAAGCTCCGACGTTTTGCCCGAATACGGAGTGCTGAAAGTCTGCCGCAGCACCACTTCGTAATAGTCGCCGCGGCGCATGCCCTCGCGCACCGTCTCCACGTTGGCCATGTACTCTTCCGGCGTTTGATCGGAAACAATCCCGCTGGCCGGGAGTTTGCGTGGACGAGGCACACCTTGAGCGTCGCGCGGCAAGCCCCCGGTGGTCACCGAGTCCCGCGCGAAATCGTAGCGGAAGCGTTCGATCTTTTCCTTCTTGCGATCCATGAACCAGATGTCGTCGCAGAGAAACAGGTGCAGATCTTTGTGTCCGTGGCGCGGCAGTTTCTTCTCGATCGGCTCGAACTGAAACAGAAGATCGTAGCCGAAAGCGCCGATCAGGCCGAGGCGCGAATCCTCCTCGCCGCGGAACTCGTTCGTCAACGTGCGCAAGATGGAGAACGCGGAGGGCTGCTTGCTGCGTTCCTCTTCCGGAAACAGCGCGGGGAGCGGCCTCAAGCGGCCTTCCAGCGCGCCTTCCACGGCAGCGAACTCCTCCCAGTGCGGGTGCGCAGCCAGCACCGGATAAAGAATCTCCAGAATCCTTCGCCCGCGTTCGTTCAGCGCGCGGAACTCCACGCGGCGGTCATAGGCGACGATTTCGAGCGGAGGGCGTGTGGAAGCGATGTCCCAACGCGAGTACCGCCCGGGATACTCGTATCCCGAAGATAGATAGATCCCACGGTGCCGGTCCAGATCGTGCAGAAGATGCTTCAGCCCCTTTTGGTAATTGCCCTGCGAGGCTGAGCGGGTGACCTCAATTCCGTGGGGAGTCGTGTAGCGGTATTCGCGCATGGTGAACTCCCGGAAAGGCTATTTTTCAGGATAGCAGACCATCTCGCGCCAGCGCGCCAGAATGTCCGCGGCCGGCGGGTTCCTCAGGTCGTGTCCCGCGCCTTCCACCGCTAGCAGATCCGTATGCGCGGGAATCGCCGTCATCGCCGCGCGCAGCTCTGCGACGGTGCCAAACGGATCGGCAGTGCCATGAACGAATAGCGCCGGCGTGAGCAACTCGGGGAAAAAGCCGGTGCGCTTCTGTTCCGGCTTGCGCGGCGGATGCAAGGGATAGGACAGCAGCAGAAGCGCGTCGGCGATTTCGCCGTGCTCGGCGGCGGCCATCGCGGTTTGCCGTCCGCCGTAGGAATGGCCACCGGCAAAGACGCTCCCGGCCGCGAGCTTCCGTAACTCATCCACTGCGTGCACAATTCCTTCCCGGTCCCGCACCGCCATCGCAGGAAACGGAGGCCCCTTGGGCCGCTCGACACGAAACGGCAGATCGTAACGCAATACCACGTACCCGGCTTCGGCCAGCGCGGCGGCCATGCGCATGAGCAGCGGGGCGTTGGCGTCGGAGCCTGCGCCATGGGTCAGCGCGAACGCACGGCCATTCGGAACCGAGGGACGGTGCAGCACGCCGCGCACGCCCGTTATCGCGAATGTTTCGCACGTCACTGTGAGCTTGTCTCCGACCGCCCGACGTAGTGTTTTATGCTGCGCGCCGCGACCGTCAGGGAGCGGTTTCTCAATGCATCAAACGTCACGGCAAGGGAGACATAGCGCGGCAGTCGTCGCGAATGCCACTCGTTTACTCCTTCTTCTTCAGTTGCCCGTCGTGATCCTTGATAAACTGGCGAAGTTCATCGGCCATCCCGAGCAGTTTTTCCCACTGCTCGCGGTACAGCGTCACCGGGAACCGGCCGAGCCCGTACACCGACAGGCCGCCCTTCTCGCTCACCTTCATCGACAGTTGTCCGCGCGGCCGCTTCAGCGCTTCATTTTCGGCGCGCAGCCGTTCAACTTCCGCTTGCAAAGCTTCTTGGTTTGGCATAGCGAATCCAGATTCCAGTGATACCACAACCGAGGGCGAGGCGTGGGCGCTGGTTTACGCCGTTTCCCCCAGCTTCTCCACCTTCACGCGGGCGATGCGGTTGCGGTCCATCTCCAGCACGGTGTAGCGGCGGCCGGCGAATTGGACGTGGTCGCCGGCGCGTGGGATGGAGCCCAGGCGAAAGAGCAGGAAACCGGCCAGCGTCTCAAAGCCGGCATTCTCCGGGATCTCGATGCCGAATTCGGATTCGAGATCGCGTATGCGCGTGGCGCCGTCCAGTTCGGCCTCGCTCGAGTCCGTGTCACGGCGGACGTCCTTCTCCTCGTGCTCATCCTCGATGCGTCCCACCAGGTGCTCCAGTACATCCTTCAGCGTCAGCATTCCCACGATGGTGCCGAATTCATCCACCACCATCGCCATGTGGGAGTGGCCGGCGCGGAATTGCTCCAGCATTTGCGAGAGCGGCTTGGTCTCCGGAACCACCAGGTGCGGGCGCAGCAGCCGGCCAATGTGGAAACTGCGGCTAGCGTGGCCGGTGCGGATGGCGCGCCGCCGCTCCTCCCAAACCGGCAAAAGGTCCTTGTAATGCAGAGTGCCGACGATCTTTTCGGGCGAGCCGCGGTAGACCGGCAGCCGCGAGTGCTTTTTCTCGATCATCGTGCGCAGCACGCCGTCCAGATCCGCGCCGGCCTCCACGGAAACGATGTCGTTGCGTGGCACCATGATTTCGCGCGCCACCACGTAGTCCAGGTCGAGCACACGGTGGATCATGTCCTCCTGTGCCTCTGGCAGATACCCGAGGCCGCGGCTCGAACTGACGATGAGCTTCAGCTCTTCGGCCGAGTGGCCGCCATGCACCGCGTTCTTCAGCTTCAGCGTGCGCGTGATCGCGCCGGCGGAACGCTCCACCACCACCACGAATGGCAGCGATACGCGGTAGAAGAGCAGCAGCGCCGGCGCCACAATCGCCGCCAACTTGTCGGCGTGGGACATCGAGATGTTCTTGGGAACCACTTCGCCCAGCACGACGTGCAGGTACGAAATCGCCAGGAAGGCAACCGCCAGGCAAGCGCCATGCAGCATGTCGGCTGCCAGCGGACTCGCCGGCGTGTGCAAGCGGGACACCAGCATCTGGTACAACGTGTTCTCGCCTGCCCAGCCCAACCCGAGGCTGGCCAGCGTGACGCCGACTTGCGTTACCGACAGCAGCCGCCCCGGATTCGACAGCAGGTTGAGCGCGGCCTGCGCGCCGGCCGCGCCATTCTCCGCCATCTGCCGCAGGCGCGAGTGGCGCACCGAAAGCAGCGCCACCTCCGCGCCCGCGAAAAAGCCGTTCACCGCGATCAGCAGTGCGACCAAAACGATTCGAAATGGGTAATAGCCCACAGTCCGCCGAACACATTTTAGCCGAGATCGCGGAGCAAAGCTCGCGCCCGCAGCGTTTATGATGAGAGTTAGCTTCCCATGTCGCATTCCCCGCTGGCGCGAATCGTCAAGATCGTCAACCTCCTGATCGCCGCAGTCCTGCTGGTAGCCCTGGCAGTGGTGTATTGGTGTGTGTGGAGGCCGCTGCCACAGCGTTCCGGATCCATAGAAGTTCCGGTCGCCGCGCCCGTCGTGGTGCGGTTCGATGCGCACGGCGTGCCGCATGTGCAAGCGGCGAGCTTCGACGATGCCCTGTTTGTGCAGGGGTACGTGACCGCGCAGGACCGGCTGTGGCAAATGGATGCGCTGCGCCGTCTGGCCGCTGGCGACCTGGCGGAAGTAATCGGCCCCGCGGCGATCGAGTCCGATCGCGAATCCCGCCGCCTGCGTATGCGCCGCATCGCCGAGCGCGCTTACGTCGATTTGCCAGCAGCCGATCGCGCCGCGATGGCGGCTTACGCCCGCGGCGTCAATGCGTTCCTGAACACACATCTCAACAACCTGCCACTCGAGTTCCGGCTGCTCGGCTACCAGCCGCGTCCCTGGAGCGTGGTGGATTCGCTGCTGATCTGTCTCCAGATGTATCGCACGCTCAGCTCCTCCTGGCGCGATGAGTTGGAGAAGAGCGACATGCTGGCACACGGCGACGCACGCAAAGTCGATACTCTGTTTCCGGCGCGCAGTAGCGGCGAACCGCCGCCGGGCTCGAACGCCTGGGTTGTCGCCGGCGCCCGCACAGCTTCCGGCAAGCCGCTGCTCGCCAACGATATGCACCTGGAGTACGGGCTGCCCGGCATCTGGTACATGGCCCACCTTGAGGCGCCCGGTCTCGACGTTTCCGGCGTGGCACTGCCCGGCGTTCCCGGGATTATCGTCGGACACAACCAGCGCATCGCCTGGGGCATTACCAACCTGGGATTCTACGCTCAGGATCTGTATATTGAGAAGTTCGATCCGCGCACCGGCCGCTATCTCTACCGCGGCCGGACTGAGCAGGCGCGGCTGGAGCGGGAGATCATCCGCGTGAAAAACCGAACCACGGAGGAAATGCCGGTCTGGGTTACTCGCCACGGGCCGCTGTTTGTGAATGAGGGCGACGCGCCCATGGCGCTGCGCTGGGTTGCCGCCGAACCTGGCTCGATGCAATATCCATTCCTCGATATCGACCGCGCGCAAACCTGGACGGAATTCCGGGCCGCCCTGGGGCGGTTGCCGGGCCCGGCTTCCAACTTCGTCTACGCCGATACCGGCGGCAACATCGGCTACCAGGTAGCCGGCAAGTTGCCCGTGCGCCGCGGCTATTTGGGCGACGTTCCGGTGGACGGCTCGTCCGGCGATCTCGAATGGGACGGTTTCATTCCATTTGGCGAACTTCCCAGCGCCTTCAACCCGCCTGGCGGAATCGTCGCCACTTCCAATCAGGACCCGTTTCCAGCCGGCTACGCTTACCCCGTCAGCGGCCGCTTCGCGCCGTCCTACCGCGCCAGCCAGGTGCGTGCGCGCCTCCAGTCCCGCCAGGGGTGGCGGCCCGAAGACATGCTCGTCGTGCAGTGCGACGTGTACTCGGCGTTTGGCAAGTTTCTGGCCGGGCAACTGGTGGCCGCTTATGACAATCGCCACGCGCGCGTCTCCAATCTCGAGGATCTGATTGCCGCGCTGCGCGGCTGGAACGGGCAGATGGAGATTCGTGGGAGCGCGCCGTTCCTGGTCGCGCTTGCGTCGGCGCATGTGCGCACAGCGCTGGCCGAAAACGCCGCCCCCGGAGCCTCCGCTCAATACGACTTCCCGATGAGCTACGCCGTGGTGGAGAAGCTGCTGCGCGAGCGCCCGGCCGGCTGGTTCGCCGATTACGACGAGATGCTCTTAACCGCCCTGGTGGATGCGGCCGAAGAGGGCGAGCGCATACAGGGGCGCGACCACCAGCACTGGCAGTACGGCGCCTATTCGCAAATGAGCGTCCCAAATCCCGTGATCCATCGAATTCCATGGATCGGCAAATATTTCGACATCGGACCCGTGCCGGTCAGCGGTTCGCCGCTCACCGTGAAGCAGGTCACCTCCCGCCTGGCGCCTTCCATGCGAATGGTTGCCGATCTGAATAGTTGGGACCGCTCGCTGCTCAATGAGACCATCGGCCAATCCGGCCAGATCCTGTCGAGTCATTATCGCGACCAGTGGGACGATTATTATGCCGGCCGCAGCTTCCCCATGCAGTTTCGCAGAATCGACGCCGCCAGCACGCTCGAATTCCGCCCCACTGGCCGCTGAATAACCCGATCATCGATGCCAAACGGCTGCCGGGATTGAGCTGGCTGTTGCGCGTCCGCTGTTCAGACCCGCACCAGCACTTCGCGCAGCCGCTCCCGCGTGAGGAAGAACTTCACCGATTGGAAATCGGCAAACAGCTTCTCCAGACCGCGGTTGTTGAACAACTGTACCGCCGGGTGCGTGCCGCGCTGAGTCAATTGCAACGAGCTCGTTTCGAGGATGCGAAACGTGTAACAGGGAACCCTTTCGAGCTTGTCGTCTGACTCGAAAAATGCTAGCATCTGGCTCTTTTGCCGCGCAATCCTGCGCATCTTCGCTACCACCGCGTGCAGTAAAGCCGGCGCCAGATACTCGAGCGAGTCCCACAACAGGACGCCGTCAAAATGGTCCTCCGGATAGTCCAGCGCCTGTCGCAAGAAAAAATCGATGCGGCCGGGATTGGAATGATCGACCGTGCCGTCGGCGCCGAACGTCTCGTGCAGAATCTGCAGGAAATCCTCGGAGTAGAGCCTATGCCCCAGGTTGGTGATGAAGTTCACGTTCTCTTGCGACGCGCCGCCTAAATCGAGAATCGTGAGACCGGATTCGTCGCGGATATCGAGGAAGAACTCCTCGAGCGCACGGCTGCGCCGCGTCGTGACCACTTCGGGCTCGTCGGGCCGGGCATGGCGGAAGCGGCCGGGCGGCTCGCCGCCGCCGGATGCAGAGCCTCGACGCTCGCCACGCAAGAGGTTCTTGAGTGGTCCTGGCAGCGGCATAGATTGTGTCGTGACCTCAGCGTTTCACTTCGCGATGGGGGTGGGAGCCGGCGGCGGCGGCGGAGGGGCCGCCGGTGCGACCGGTTGCGGCGGTTTAGCAGCGGCGCGGACGGGTTCCGGCTTGATGATATCGATGCTGCCCTTGAAGAACGCGCCGTCCTCGATCACGATACGCGCAGTGCGGATGTCGCCCACCAGCCGCGCATCCTTGCGAATCTCGATCTTATCGGTCGCTTCCACGTTGCCCTGAATACTCCCCAACGCAACAACCTCACGCGCCTTGACGCCGGCGTGGATGTTGCCGTTCGGGCCTACGGTGAGCTTGTGCTCCAACAGCTCCACCGTGCCTTCCAGGTCTCCATCGACATACAAGTCTTCCTTGCTGAAGATCTGGCCGACGATCTTGACAGCCTTCCCGATGCTGGCCATGCCACTGCGGATGTCCGCATCGTATCTTGCGCTAGGCGTGCTCGACACTGGTGCTGCCTCCTTCTTCGATTCTGAAAAACTGGGAGCCGAGGGTGTAGCCATCGGACTTGCCGGATGGCTGGCTGGCGGGACGAACGGCTTTGGCTGTTCTTCTTCCCGGCGCTTATTCCACATGAGGGCGCCCTCCTGACGTTGAGATGATTTCGTGAACGGTGCTGCCCCTCCAGTCTAACAAGCGCGGGCCGCCAAAAGGCAAGCGAGTTTTGCGCGTCCGGTATGGAGCGTTACTTTTCCTACTTGTCCGCAGTACTGACGTGCGACTCCCACCGAATGCGTACCTTTCTTCGGGAAGCCGGTGTCCTCTACGATCCAGGCCACCACTGACCCTTGTTTCTGCATCGCCGGTAATACCTGCTTGCGCACTTCATCGAGCAGTGCTTGGTCGCTCCAGGGGGCCTTG
>Ga0181529_10003123_pt1 | contig 19169 bp, 17 predicted proteins | sample PEATcosm2014_Bin_36_FD_119763 | JGI IMG/M metagenome (GOLD analysis project Ga0181529, IMG submission 119763) | Peatland microbial communities from MTU Mesocosm Facility, Houghton, MI, USA - PEATcosm2014_Bin10_30_metaG | ecosystem: Environmental > Terrestrial > Soil > Wetlands > Peat | place... | reverse complement strand
TTGCCGAACACGAGGTCGCCCATGGCGAAATAGCCCCAGAACGGGCCGAAGCGCTGGAAGATGAGTTCGGCATGGCCGCGATGCGTCGCCGCCCCGAGCCGCACCGTCATCTCCTGCACCACATACGCCATCAGGAAGGTGAGCAGGATGAACGGCGCGAAGAAGCCGATCCCGTAGGTCGCGCCGGTGGTCGCGTAGGAGACCATGCTGGGGCCGTCGTTCTCGCCGAGCATGACCAGCACGCCCGGACCGGCCAGCAGCCACAGCAGCCGCAGCGAACTCTTGGCGGCGCGGCTCTTGAGCACCTTCAGACGATCGCGCGCGCGCAGGACGTCCTCGTAGGTGATGAGTTCCTCCGCGCCGGCGGACGACCCTGAGTATCCAAAATTCAGCGTGGTCTCGCTCACGGGAACCTCCGAGATCGGCGGCCGCAAATTTCCGCGACCGCCAGTTGCGACGTCGTCCGTAATGTAGCCAATGCTACATTTAAGTCAATAGGCATATTTCTGGCGTAATGGGTTCATACAGAACCGGAGGGTTCATTGTGGTTCGCGCCGTCTTCCGGCCACGACGAAACGTGACGCCGCTTTCGCGCGACATTGCGCCGCACCGGCGCGCCAGCCTCCGCCGCGGCGCCCCGCGCACGCGTAGGCGTGATGAAAGATCATAGAAATCAACGGGATCGCGGCTTGGCGCGATCCCAGCGGCGGGCGCGCCAATCGAAACGCGTCACCGCAAGTCGCAGTTGCGTCTGCAGCCATGGCTGCATATTAAAGACAAAAGGGACAATGTGTCGCCGTCGCGCGTTGCGGCGGTCACGGCGGATCGAGCGAGGGCGGGTTGTCCACCAGACTAAGCAGAAAATCCTCGGCCGCCGAAAAACCGGGATTCGCCGCCGAAGCGGCGCAGGCGCGACGCTTCAGCAGGGCGCGCACCGCGCGCTCCGCCGCGACACTCGAAGACTACACCGAATTGATCGCTGACCTGATCGCCGTCAACGGCGAGGCGCGCATGGCCGACATCGCTCGCCGGGTCGGCGTCGCCCACCCGACCGTTTCCAAGACCATCGCGCGGTTGAAGCGCGAGGGGCTCGCGACGGCGCGGCCCTATCGCGGCATATTCTTGACCGAGGCGGGCGTCGCCATGGCGAAGAGCGCGCGCCAGCGCCATCGCCTGGTGGTCGATGTCCTGCTCGCGATCGGCGCGCCGCGCGAGGCGGCCGAGGCGGACGCCGAAGGCATCGAGCATTACGTGTCGGCAGCGACGCTACGCGCCTTTGAGGCCTTTCTGCGCGAGAGCGGGCGGCGCTAGAGCTGCGTTCGCGCCGCGCCGCCCCCTCCAGCAGGAGGGCTTGGCGACGGCTCACCCCTATCGCGGCGCCTTTCTGACAGAGCTGGGCCGCGAACGTGTTGATCGCGAGCGCGCGCTCTCGGCTTCCGCCGCTCGGGCGGCTGAGCTACCTTCAACAAATGAGCGCGACGCCGAAGCCGCCCGAAAAGCTCACGCCCGAAGAGGCGCAGGCCGAACACGCGCGCCTCGGCGCGGAAATCGCCGGGCACGACCGGCGCTATCATGGCGAGGACGCGCCGACGATCTCCGACGGCGAATACGACGCGCTGCGGCGGCGCTACCTCGCGCTGGAGGCGGCGTTTCCCGAGCTCGCCGGGCCGGACTCGCTGTCGCGCAAGGTTGGCGCGGCGCCGTCGAAGGAATTCGCCAAGGTCCGCCACGTCGTGCCGATGCTGTCGCTCGGCAACGTCTTCGTCGACGAAGAGGTCGAGGAGTTCTGCGCCCGCGTGCGCCGCTTCCTCGGCCTGGAGGAATCGGCGCCGCTCGCCTTCACCGCTGAGCCGAAGATCGACGGCCTGTCCTGCTCGCTGCGCTACGAGCGCGGCAGGCTGGTTCAGGCGGCGACGCGCGGCGACGGCTACGAGGGCGAGGACGTCACCGCCAATGCGCTCACGATCGCCGCGATCCCGCAGACGCTGGCCGACGCGCCGTCGGTGCTGGAAGCGCGCGGCGAAGTCTATATGGCGCACGCCGATTTCGCCGCACTCAACGCGCGCCAGCAGGCCGCCGGCAAGCCGGCCTTCGCCAATCCGCGCAACGCCGCCGCCGGCTCGCTGCGCCAGCTCGATCCCAACATCACCGCCGGGCGGCCGCTGAAATTCTTCGCCTACGCCTGGGGTGAGCTCAGCCAGCCGATCGCCACGACGCAGAAGGGCGCGATCGACGCGTTCAAGCGCTTCGGCCTGCCGGTCAATCCGCTGACCAGGCTCTGCCAATCGGCGGCGGAGATGCTCGGCCATTATCGCGCCATCGAAGCGCAGCGGGCGACGCTCGGCTACGACATCGACGGCGTCGTCTACAAGGTCGACGACCTCGCGCTGCAGGAACGGCTCGGCTTCGTCTCGCGCAGCCCGCGCTGGGCGGTGGCGCACAAGTTCCCCGCCGAGCGCGCGACGACGAGCGTCGAGAATATCGAAATCCAGGTCGGCCGCACCGGCGCGCTGACGCCGGTCGCCAAGCTCAATCCCGTCACCGTCGGCGGCGTCGTCGTCTCCAACGCTTCGCTGCACAACGAGGACGAGATCGCCCGGCTCGACGTGCGCGTCGGCGACACAGTGGTGGTGCAGCGCGCCGGCGACGTCATCCCGCAGATTCTCGAAGTCGTCATCGACAAGCGGCCCGACGACGCGAAAGCTTACGTATTCCCGCAGGACGACAACAAGAACTTCGTCTGTCCGGTCTGCGGCTCGGCGGCTCTGCGCGAGATCGACGAGAAGACCGGCAAGCAAGACGTCGTGCGCCGCTGCACCGGCCGCCTCGTCTGCGCGGCCCAGGCGGTGGAAGGTCTCAAGCACTTCTGCTCGCGCAACGCCTTCGACGTCGAGGGGCTCGGCGACAAGCAGATCGAGCTGTTCTTCAAGGAAGGCTTGATCAAGATCGCCGCCGACATCTTCACGCTGGCCGAGCGCGACGGCCAGGGTCGGCCGCCCTTGCGCGAATGGGAGGGGTTCGGCGAGGTCTCGGCGCGCAATCTGTTCGCCGCGATCGAAGCGCGGCGGCGCATTCCCTTCAACCGCTTCCTCTACGCGCTCGGCGTGCGCCACGTCGGTGAGACCAACGCCCGCCGGCTCGCTCGCCATTTTCCCGATTTCAAAGCGTTGCGCAGCGCAGCCCGCGGACCCGACGCCGCCGAAGCGCTCGGCGGCGTCGACGGTATCGGCCCGGCAGTGATCGAATCGATCGTCGACTTCTTCGCCGAGCCGCACAACGAGACGGCGATCGACGCGCTGCTCGACGAAGTGAAGATCGAGCCGATGCCGGCGCTCGAAACCGGCCATCCGCTCGCCGGCAAGACGATCGTCTTCACCGGCTCGCTCGAGCGCATGACCCGCGACGAGGCCAAGGCGATGGCCGAACGCCTGGGCGCCAAGGTGTCCGGCTCGATTTCCGCCAAGACCGATCTCGTCGTCGCCGGCCCCGGCGCCGGCTCAAAACTGACCAAGGCGCGCGAACTCGACGTCGAGACGATCGACGAACAGGAATGGCTGCGCCGCGCCGGGCGCGAGTGAGCGCTCTCTGTTCGTCATTGCGAGGAGTGAAGCGACGAAGCAATCCAGGAGGACCAAGGACTCAGCCCTGTGAACCCTGGATTGCTTCGCTTCGCTCGCAATGACGGAGAGGACAGCTCCCTGTTACACGCCTCGCTCTAAAGCTGCGCCTTCGCGCCCGGCTCGCTCGGCGCCGGTGGCATCGTCAGCGCGTCGAAGCGGGCCTTCTGCGCGTCGCTCAGCGAAGCGTAGAAGTCCTGCAGCGGCGGCTTGACGAGATCGACGCCGTTCGCCATCGCCTGCAGCCGCGCCTTGACCGCGTCGAGCCGTCCGGTCGGCGTCAGCGGCGCCGCCTTCGGGCAGGAGGCGAGGATTGCGTCGTCGGCCTTGCCGGCGGCGTCGCGCAGCGCGGCGAGCGAAGTCTGTTGCTTGGCGTCGGGCTGCACGGCGCTGTCGATCTGATCGATGGCGATGACGGGGACCGCGTTCTGCGGACCGCACAATTGCGCAAGATTCGGCGCGCCGGCGGCGTTCGCCACCTGTCCGTTCTGGCCGAGCGCGTTGAAAGCGGCCTTCTGCTCGTCGTTCAGCGACGCATAGAAGTCGTTGAGCGGGCCGCCGACCGTATTGGCCGCCTGAATCATCGCCTGCAGCCGCGCCTGAACGGCGTCGAGCCGCGCGACCGCAGTCGTCGGCGCCTGCTGCGAGCAGGAGCCGGCGAGCGTCTTTTCGGCGTCGGCCTCGGCGGTCTTCAGCGCGTCGAGCTTGGCGCCTTGGTCCGCATTGGGCTGGACCGCCTTGGCGATCGGGTCGATTGCGGCGCCGCCGGCGAGCGATTGAGCCGAGACGCACAATTGGCTGACCGAGGTCGGCGCGGGCGCGCCGCCCGACGGGCCGGCGGCGGATTGCGGCGCGGCCGCTACGGCAGGCCGCCCCGGAGCATAGGCATAGCCGCCGTAGCCATAGCCGCCTTCTTGGGCGACCAAGGCGTAAGGCAGCAAGACGCCGGCGAAAAGATCGTCGTAGCCGTAGGACCAGAAGAGATCGTCATAAGGCCCGTAGGGCCAGAAGGCGTAGTCGAACAGGTCGTCATAGGCGTAGGGCCAGAACACCGGCCCGCCCCAGCCGACATAGCCGCGACGGTAGCCCTGCCAGCCGTTCCAGCCGTGATGGTAGGCCTGCGTCGCGCCGCCGAACGCGTAGCGGCCGACGCCGTAATGGGCGAAGCCGCCGGGGTGGTAGGACCGCGAAGCGGCGAAGCCACCGAAGCCGAGGCCATGCGGCGTGAAACTTCCGAAGCCGCCGAGACCGCTCCCGCTGAAGCCATGGGGGGCAAAATGCATTGCCCCTCCCCCTCCCCCGCCGCCGCCATGCGGCCGGATGACTTGCGCGGAGGCGGAATCGACGGCGAGGCCGGCGCTGGCGACGACGGCGGCGACGGCGGCGATGGCGGCGATGGCGAGTTTGTTCAACATGTCAGCCCTCCTGAATGGCTGCTGGCGAACGGAAGCGAGGCGCGCGGGCCGAAGGCTGGAGACAACCGGTCGATCGCGTGGCTTGACGATCGGCGGAAGCGCTCATGTTCGACGGGTTGTCCGCCTCATCGGGACGCGTGACGCGCGCCAACGCCGGAAGACGCGCGAGGCGCGCATTTAACGCTGGCGCTTGGCCAAACGTGTGTCGGCGACCTCAGGTCTTGTTCAATTCTTCTTCATCTCGCTCGGGTCCGCGTCGACGCCGTTCGCTAGCTGTAGAGGTCCGCGCGCGTCGGCGGCAGGCCGCTGGCGCCGCGCGCGCGCTTGCAGACGAGCGTTTGGTAGACGCCGCAGGCGTTGCGCTCGAAGACGAGCGAACAGGCGGCGAGATAAGCGAGCCAAACGCGGGTCGTCGTCTCGCCGACTTCGCCGCAGGCTTCGTCGTAGCGCGCGAGCAGCCGGTCGTGCCACAGCCGGCAGGTGCGCTGATAGTGCTCGCGCCAGCCTTCGACGTCGCGCACCTCGAAGCCGTGCCCTTCGAGGTCGGCTACGGTCCGCCAGAGGTAATCGAGCTCGCCGCCGGGAAAGATGTAGCGCGTCAGCGCGGCGAACTCGGGCCGCTTCTTCGCTTGCGTGACGGTCGCGCCTTTGCCGGGCCGGGTGATCGCATGATGCAGATAGAGCCCGCCCGGCTTCAGCAGCCGCCGCACGGCAGCGAAATACATGTCGAAATGGGCGGCGCCGATCGCCTCGAACATGCCGACCGAGCTGATCTTGTCGAAGCGCTCGCGCCCCTCGAGCCGGGCGTAGTCGATCAGTTCGAAGCTCACCTTGTCGGCAAGCCCCAGCCGCGCCGCCTTGTCGCGGGCGAATTCGATTTGGCGCTCCGACAGCGTTACGCCGAGGACGTTGGCGCCGTAATGGCGCGCGGCGTGGCAGGCGAGCGAGCCCCAGCCGCTGCCGATATCGAGCATCGTTTCGCCGGCTTTGAGCCGCAGCTTGCGGCAGACCATGTCGAGCTTGTTGGCCTGCGCCGTATCGAGGCTGTCGCTCCAGTCGTGGAAATAGCCGCAGGTGTAAACCATGTCCTGGTCGAGCCACAGCCGATAGAAGGCGTTGGAGACGTCGTAATGGTGGGCGATGTTTTTCTTGTTCTCGGCCTGGCTGCCGTCGCTTTCGCGATCCTGGGCGATTCTCTCGAGCGGCCACGGGCCGCCGCGCGGCGTGAACAGGAACGACAGCGCGGCCCGAAACGCGGCGGGCGTAAGCAGGCTCTTGCGCAATTTGCGGCTGCGCGCCTTCGGCCGCCGGGCGGCGAGGTCGAACAGCGTGCCGTTGAGGATGTCGAGCCGCCGCGCCGCCCACAGATTGGCGAGCGTCGTCAGGCGCGGCGCGCGCACGAGTCCCGCGACGGCGCCTTCGTCGGCGACGGCGATCGTCAGCGCTTCGGCCGGCCAGTCGGCCGGGACGCGCGCGCCGTTCCACAGCCGAAAACCAAATTCGAGGCCGAGGCGGCGATGCGCGTCGGCGAGCAGCGCCGTGAGTCCCGCCAGCCTTTTTTCCGCCCTGTCCATATTGTCTCCGTCGCGGCGACGCGCGAGGATCGCACCTGCGTGGACCACAATTAGACGCGATGCGGCGCGAACGGCAAGCGCGGCGGCGCAAAGGAACCCAGTATGAATACGCATGTCGCCGGCGGCATGGCGATCGGCCCTGCTTCGCTCGACGATCTCGACGCGATCGAAGCGCTCGAAGCGGCGGCCTTCACCGGCGACCGCCTGTCGCGCCGCTCGTTGCGCGCCTTCATCCGGGCGTCACGTCGGCCGTTGCTCGTCGCCCGATTCGGCGACCGGGTCGCCGGCTACGCGCTGTTGTCGGCGCGCGAGGGCGGCCGCACGGCGCGCATCTATTCGCTCGCCGTCGACCCCGCCCAGGCGCGCCGCGGCGTCGGCCGCGCGCTGCTGCAAGCTTGCGAGCGCTATGCGCGCGGGCATGGACTCGAGGCGCTGCGGCTCGAGGTGCGCTACGACAACCCGGCGGCGATCGCCCTTTACGAGAAGACGGGGTTTCGCCCGTTCGGCCATTACGTCGGCTATTACGAGGACGGCGCGGTGGCGCTGCGCTTCGAGAAGCGGCTGGCGCCGGCCGCCGACGCCACGGCCGCTTGAGGATTTCTTGAGCGGCGCGAGGCGAATTCTTTGCGCCGGCGGCGCGGCGATCGACTTGCGCCGCGCCTTCCTCCGACGCATGGTGCCCGAGTCCGCCCGGCGCGCGATTCGAATCGCGGCCGTCGTGACGGGCGTCGCCTTTTCGCTCGGCTAGGGAGCCGACCGGTCCCATGATCGCTTTACATCGCGACCCAGCATTGCGCCGCGACGCCGCCTCCTCGGGGACGCCATGAACGGCTGGGTGATTCTCGTCGACCATTTGCGCGATTTTCCCAACGCCGATACGCCGCACAAGGTCATCACCACCAGCGACTATCTCGCGCGGCCGAAGCTGTTCTCGACCGGCGGGCGCGCGAAGATCATCAACCTGTCGCGCTCCTACAATTATCAGTCCAAGGGCTATTACGCCTCGCTGCTGGCTGAGGCGCGCGGGCACCGCATCATTCCGACCGTCGAGACGATGCTCGAACTGCGCGAGCATAAGCTCTACGAATATGCGCTGCCCGACCTGCAGGAGGCGCTCAATCTCGCCGCGCATCGCGCCCGCGCCGACGAGGCGACGACCTTCGATCTGCTGTTCTGCTTCGGCCTCAGCCAGGACCCGCGCTTCGAGGCGTTCGGCCGGCTGTTGTTCGATTGGTATCGCTGCCCGGCGATCGAGGTGACGATCACGCCGGGCAAGCGTTGGCGGATCGATCGTCTTCGCCCGCGCCCACTCGCCAAGCTCGGCCCCGAGGAGGCGGAGTTCTTTCGCGGCGCGCTGCACCAACACACCCAACGCGACTGGCGCAATCCGCGCGCACGCGCCGTCGCCAAATATTCACTGGCTGTGCTCTACGATCCGCAAGAGGCGCTGCCGCCGTCTTCAGTCGAGTCGATCCGCTATTTCCAGAAGCTCGCCGAGCGCAATTCGATCGACGTCGAACTGTTGACCAAGCGACAGCTCGCCGAACTCGCCGAATTTGACGCGCTGTTCATCCGCGCCACGACCTCGATCGACAATTACACCTATCGCTTTGCGCGCCGCGCGCTGCAGGAAGGGATGCCGGTCATCGACGATCCGGTGTCGATGATCCGTTGCACCAACAAGGTCTATCTCCACGAACTGATGGAGGCGCATGGCGTCCCCATCCCGCCGACCGTCATGCTGGCGGAGGACGACGACCTCGCCAAGGCCGAGAAGCAACTCGGCTGGCCGATGGTGGTGAAAATCCCCGATGGCTCGTTCTCGCGCGGCGTGCACAAGGTCGACAATTTCAAGGCGCTGAAGGCGCTGACCGATCAATTGTTCGAGGACACCGACCTGCTGCTCGCGCAGCAATTCATGCCGACCGACTTCGACTGGCGGGTCGGCGTGCTCGACGGCGAACCGCTGTTCGTTTGCCAGTATCAGATGGCGCGCGGCCACTGGCAGATCATCAAGCACGGGCCGAACGGCGTGCGCGAGGGCGGCTTTCGCACCATGGAGATTTCCGAGGCGCCGCCGCAGGTGATCGAGGTCGCGCTACAAGCCGCGCGGGCGATCGGCGCCGGACTCTACGGCGTCGACGTCAAGGAAACGCCGAACGGACTGGCTGTGATCGAAGTCAACGACAATCCCAACCTCGACCACGGCGTCGAGGATCAGGTCGGCAAGGAGGAAATCTGGAACCGCGTCCTGCAGTGGTTCATCAAGCGCCTCGAGGCGTGAACGGCGGCGCGGCGACCTCTCCCGTCATGGACCGCCCTCGCCGAGAATGCTCGCCAGCGCCGCAAGCAGCCGCGCGATTTCGCTCTCCGAGCCGACGCTGATGCGCAGATAGGGCGCGATGCGCGCCGGCTCGGCGAATCGGCGCACCAGCACCGCCCGCCGGCGCAACGCGGCCGCCAGTTCGGCGCCGCCGCGCTTTTCGTGGCGGGCGAAGACGAAATTGGCCGACGAAGGCAGAATCGAGAAGCCGAGACCGGCGAGGCCGGCGCTGAGCGTCTCGCGATTGCGCATCACCATCGCCCGGCTCGCCTGGAAATAGGCTTCGTCCTCGATCGCGGCGCGAGCGCCCGCCTGCGCCAGGCGGTCGAGCGGATAGGAATTGAAGCTGTCCTTCACCCGTCGCAACGCCTCGATCAGCCCGGCGTCGCCCAGGACGTAACCGACGCGTAAGCCGGCCAGCGCGCGCGATTTGGACGTCGTGCGCACGACCAGAAGATTCGGGCGCCCGGCGATCAGCGGGACCGCGGTCTCGGCGCCGAAGTCGACATAGGCCTCATCGATCGCCACCGGCTTGTCGGGGTGATCGGCGAGCAACCGCGCGATGTCGGCGCGCGGCAGCGCGACGCCGGTCGGCGCGTTCGGGTTGGCCAGGACGATCGCCCCGCCGGGTCGACGATAGTCGGCGACACGGACGCGCATCGACTCGTCGAGCGGGACGGTCTCGTAGCGAATGCCGAACAGCCGGCAATAGACGGGATAGAAGCTGTACGTGACGTCGGCAAACAGCAGCGGCGCCTCGTGCTTCAACAGCGCGGCGAAGGCGAACCCGAGCACCTCGTCGGAGCCGTTGCCGACGAAGACCTGATCCGGCGTCAGCCCATGATAGGCCGCCAGGGTCTCGCGCAGCGCGGTCGCCGTCGAATCGGGGTAGAGCCGCAAGTCGTCGGTCGCCGCGGCGCGAATGGCCGTGAGCGCGCGCGGCGAGGGGCCGATCGGGCTCTCGTTGGTGTTGAGCTTGACGAGATCGGCGATGGCCGGCTGCTCGCCCGGCTCGTAAGGGGTCAGTTCGCCCGCGAGGGCGCTCCAGAAGCGGTTCATCGGTTTGTCTCGAGCGTTTTGGCGCGTTCAGGCCGTCGCGACCCGTCGCCCTTTCTCGTCGACGACCCGTTCGCCGCCCTCCTTGAAGAATTCGCCGCGCTGCGGCGGCAGCAGGTCGATGACGCTTTCCGACGGCCGGCACAGCCGCACGCCCTTGGGCGTCACGACCAGCGGCCGGTTCATCAGAATCGGATGCTTGGCGATCGCGGTGAGCAGCGCTTCGTCGCTTAAGCCGGGATCGTCGAGGCCGAACTCGTCATAAGGCGTCCCCTTCTTGCGTAGGATCTCGCGCACGCTGAGGCCGGCGCGGGCGAGCAATTGCTCGAGCAGCGCCGCAGTCGGCGGACATTTCTGGTAGTCGATGATATGCGGCTCGACGCCGGCGTTGCGGATCAGCCCCAGCACATTGCGCGAGGTCGCGCATTTCGGGTTGTGGTAGATGATGACGTCCATCGCCGGCTCCGTAAGCGCAAGCGCGCTTTCGCTTCAATCTAAGGCCTGCTACCCAGCCGGTCCATGACGCGAGAGAAAGCTCAAGCCGCCGCCTCGCCCGCCGCGACCCTGGTCGGCCTCGGCGCCATCGTCCTGTGGTCGGTTCTGGCGCTGCTGACCGCGTCCGCCGGCGCGATTCCGCCGTTCGAACTGGCGGCGCTGACGTTCGCCGTCGGCGGCGGCCTCGGACTCGCCTACGCCGCGGCGCGCGGCCGGCTCGCGGCGCTGATCCAGCCGTGGCCGGTGTGGGCCGTCGGGATCGGCGGGCTGTTTGGCTATCATGCGCTCTATTTCGCCGCCTTAAACCGCGCGCCGCCGGCCGAGGCGAGTCTGATCAACTATCTGTGGCCGCTGCTGATCGTGCTGTTCTCGGCGCTGCTGCCCGGCGAGCGGCTCGGGGCCCGCCACCTCGTCGGCGCGGCGCTCGGCCTCGCCGGCGCGGCGACGCTGTTCGTCGGCAAGGCGGGCGGGTTCTCGTTCGCGGCGATCGAGCCGCGCGTGCTCTCCGGCTACGCGCTGGCGCTCGCCTGCGCCTTCGTCTGGTCGAGCTATTCGGTGCTGTCGCGACGGCTCAAGGCGGCGCCGACGGAAGCGGTCGCCGGCTTCTGCGTCGTGACCGCCGCGCTTGCCGCGCTCTGCCATTTCGCCTTCGAGACCGATGTCGCGCCGGCGGGACCGATGCAATGGGCGGCGATCGTCGGTCTCGGGCTCGGTCCGGTCGGCCTCGCCTTTTATGTCTGGGACTTCGGCGTCAAGCACGGCGACATCCGCCTGCTCGGCGTCGCCGCTTACGCCGCGCCGGTGCTGTCGACGCTGATCCTCGTGGCCGCCGGCTTCGCCCCCGCCACGCTCTCGCTCGGCCTCGCCTGCGCGCTGATCGTCGGCGGCGCGCTCGTCGCGACGCGGCGGGGGTGACGAAGAACGCAAAAGGCCGGCGCACCGATCGCGGGTCCGCTCAGGGTAGGAGGCAGGCCTTGTGTCCGCTCGGGCGCGCTCACGCCATTCTTGCTCGATTGCGTGGGCGCTACACGGCATGCCGCCGCGGCTGGCCGCGAGCGCACGGATCTTGTCGCTCGCATGAATTGCGCCTACGAATGTGCGAGAGGGGGACTGCATCGATGAACAGCGCCGCGAGCTTCGGCCGGGTCGCGTGGTTGGCAGTTTTCGTCGCGGGTTCAGCGTTGGCCGCGCCGGCCCTCGCCGCCGACGCCCCAAGCGCTTATTCGCCGTGGGCGGGATTCTACGCCGGCGTGGTCTATGGAGCGGGCGTCAGCTCCATCACTTCGAGCCAGACGGCCTCGCGCAGCGTCACAGGGTGGGGACAGACCTCAGGCGCGCTGGTCGGTTACGACTTCCAGACTGGCCGTTACGTCTACGGAGCGGAGGGCGAACTCAGTTTCCACCTCCTGCGCCCCGACGACGCGGGCGTTCCGGGTGGCCTTTCAGCGCACGTCGTCGACACGCCGGTGACCGAGCGCCTGCGCCTCCGGCTCGGTTACGACGCCGGGACGTTTCTTCCCTACGTTGCGGTCGGCGTCGCCACGGCGCGAATCTATGAAGCCGGCGATACGTGGCCAAATGTTGAATAGGGACAAACGCGCGAAGCGACGGGTCTGTCGATCGGCGCCGGTCTCGAATGGCGCTTCGCGGCGCCAATCCTCGGGCCGCTGGTCGTCCGCGGCGAGTACGTTCTCGACGCCTATCCGGCCCAGTCCTACGCGACGTTCGCTGGCCTTGGCCAGCAACCGATCCGCACCAGCGCGATCGAACAGTTCGTCCGCGTCGGCCTGATCGACTACATCGACCCGTCGTGGCGGCCGTCAGCCGACGCCGGCAGTTTCGACTGGTCCGGAGCCTATGGCGGCGTCCTGGCCGGCGCGCTGTGGGCGCAGCCGCGCACCTCGTATTCCGGCACGACGACGAGCGATTCCGCCGCCGGCCCGGCCGCCGGCGTGTTCGCCGGGCGCAACTTCCTGTTTGGTCCCTGGATGCTCGGCTGGGAGGGCGTCGTCGAAGCGACCAATGTCACCGGGACGGGACCGCAACCCTCGATAGCGGCCGTAAAATTCAACAACTATTTTGAGACCGACGCGCGGCTGCGCGCCGGATACGCGGTCGGACGGTTCCTGCCATACGTCACGGCGGGCCTCGATTATGGTCGCAGCGAGCAGACCGATCTCGCCACCGGCTCATACCGCGGACGGATCCCGAGCGACGGCGCCGCCGTCGGCGCCGGCGTCGAATACGGCTTCGGCGATCGTTGGACGGCGCGGCTCGAATATCTCTACGATTGGTCGATCGGCAGCGAATGGACCCGGCTCGACGCCGGGACGATCGCGCTCGATCAGACCCGCCCGGCGCAGACGCTGCGCGCCGGGCTCGCCTATTATTTCCACTGACTGGACTGGAGGCTGAGGCCGAAGTTCGCGCCGATCGCATCGGCGCCGAAATTCTCGCCGCCGACGCCGGCGGTGGCGCGATGCTCGACAAAGGCTGAGGTCCGCCGGCTGTCGACCCTTCCGCTCGCGACGCCCCTGGACAAGGACAGGCGCGCCGCCCCCAGATCGAAGCTCATGCCGTTACAACACTTGTCATTCTGCTGACGCTGACCGTGAAGTACTGTGCCTGCTGGATCGACAGCGCGAATAATTGCGTTACATTGACTTGCCTTGGGGAGATTCGATCGGTGTCGAAATTTGCATTGCCTTTGGCGCTGGCGCTGAGCGTGTCGACCGTGGCTCAGGCGGCCGATCTTCCACCGCCTGATATCGCCTCCACGCCGGCGGCGTCCGTCCCTCTCTACGATCCGACGAAATTTGAAATTCGCGGCGGGTTTTTCGCTTCGCCTTTTGGGGTCGAACAAGGCTCTACCGATGTTAGCGCCGCACTCGTGTTCCCGAAGGTCGTCAGCCTTCCGGGATGGCAGGACGTGCTCGTTCCACGGCTCCGTGTCGGCGGCGTAGCCAACCTCGGCGGCAGGACGAGCTACGCCTACGCGGACGGTCTGTGGACCCTAAATGTCGACAGAGTCTTCGCCGAGGTGTTTTTCGGCGGCCTCGTGCACGACGGAGCGCTCGTAAATGACGTCGACAAGAGCGCCACCGCTCTGGGGTGCCGCGAACTGTACCATCTCGGCGGTGATTTAGGTTATCGGTTCGACCAGCATTGGAGCATCATCGCCACGTATGAGCATGGCTCCAATGGCGAACCCGTACTGTCGAATTGTCCGCAAAACAGAGGCCTTAACGTGGCAGGCGTCGCTCTCGGCTATGCCTTTTAGGACGCCGACGCTCCTCCAGCCAGCGCGGGATTTTCGGCCGCTCGCAGCGGCGCGCGGTGGGCGGCCACGAACGCCTCCATCCCCGTGACGATGGCCGCCTTCGTCGCGTCGCGACGATCGCCAGAGGGCGCAATCGCTTCGAGCGGGCCGAAGACGAAGCCGAACGGGCCGCCGCGCTTCCCCCCGCGCTCCAACCAGTAGTCGTCGTAATGCGAGAATTTCGCCTTGTCTTGCAGTCGCCGCAGCACGTGATTGGCGTCGCAGATCGCGTGCACGGCGTTGAAGCCGAGCGCCTGCGCAAACGCCCGCGCGGCGAGCAGCGCCGCGTCCTTCGGGCGAAGGCCGAAAAGATCGCGCGTCGCGTCGATAACCTCGCGCTTGTAAGCGCTGGCCGGCCCCTGCAGACCGCCGACGACGACCGCGGGTTTGCCGTCGACGCGGGCGAAGCATAGCGAGAGCCGACAGAGCTCCATGCTCGCCGAGCGCTTGGCGAGATAGATCGCCAATTCGCCCTCGCGCTGCATGTAGACGACGTTCGAGGCGACGACGAAGATGTCGTATTCGCCGCCGCGCCGGCCGGGCAACGCGACGGCGGGCAACGCCTCCTGCGAGCAGATTCGCGCGACGAATTCGCGCGAGAACAGCGCGCGGAGCCAGCGATAGTGCCCGAGCAGCATCGCGAGGCGCTGGCGCGGCCAAAGGCCACGATGGAGATAACGCCGCACCGGCTTGGCGAGCACGCGGGTGGGCGGCGCGGCGGCGCCGACGTCACGGTGCAGCGCGCGAATGTAACGGCTCCAGCGCACCGCCGTCACGGGCGCCAGCAGCGAGCGCAGCAGATAGGCGCGAAACGCCTTCACAGGTTTCGGCGGCTGTCCGCGGGACTCTCCCGGCCAGGCGCCCGGCAATCGGTCCACGATGGTCATCAGAAAGATGCTGCGAGGTGCACAAACCGCGTCGCGTCGCCGCGCGCGGTAACGCCAATTGCATTTGACAATCGGCGGCGTCGATCCCTACGTCAAGCTGTCGTAGCGTCGCTCGACGGACAGCTGATTCTGCTTGCGACGGAGCAGGCGTGAGAGGGCCTGACAATTGGGCGCGGTCGACCACACCGACGCGTGTTGGATTCTGCAGGTCCTGCCGCGCGGGATGCGCTACGGCCGGTCCGCGGCGACGTCGATCGACCTCTATGTCAGCGAGATGGCGACGCACAGCCGGTTTCGCGTCGAGGTGGTCGCCGAATGCGACGGTTCCCCATTGCCGGCCGCCGCGGTTCATGGTTTGCCGCGATTCGCTTTCGCCGAGACCCAACGTCGCGCGCGGCGAATCGCCTCCCTGACGAACGCGCTCTCCCCGTCGGCGGTGGTGGTGCAGCAGCACCTGCCGTCGGCGGCGACGCTGGCGGCGCGCATCGGCGCGCCGGTCATTTTGCAGAAGCATAATTTTCTGCGCGATTCGCGAAAGTCGAGCTGGCTGCACGACGCTTCGCACTGGCGACGCGCCCACCAGATGAACGCCCTCGCCGGGCTGACCTTCGTCAGCCGCGCCGTGCTCGCCCAGTTCGAACAAGACTGGCCGGAGGTCTCGACGCCGCGGCGCGTCGTCGCCAACGGCTTCGACGCCCAGGCCTGGCGGCCTGAGCGGGAGCGCGCCAGGACGGTGCTCGCGGTCGGCCGCGTCACGCCGGAGAAAGGGCTGTTGGAGGCGGCGCGCGCGCTCGCCGCGGTCCTGCCCCGTCATCGCGATTGGACGACGACCTTCGTCGTCTCCGAGCCGGAGCGCTTTCCCGACTATTTCGCCGCGATCGGCGCGGCGCTGGCGCCGCTCGGACCGCGAGCGCAGTTGCTGGTCGGCCAGCCGTACGAGGAGGTCAAGGCGCTCAACCAACGGGCGGCGATCGCGCTCGCGCCGTCGGTCTGGCGCGAACCGTTCGGCCGCACCTGCCTCGAGGCGCACGCCGGCGGCGCCGCGGTCGTCTCGTCGGGCAGCGGCGGCTTGCGCGAGATCAGCGGCGAGGCGGCGTTGTATCTTTCGGCCGTCGAGCCGGCGCAAATCGCCGCGGCGGTGGAGGCGCTGATCGTCGACGAACCGCTACGGGAGCGGCTCGCGGCGGAGGGGCGCGCGCGAGTCGAGCGGCTGTTCGACGTCCGCCGCGTCGCCGCCGCGCTCGACGATTTCTGCGTCGAAGCGATCGAGCGGCCGAACCGTCGTCTGGCCCCCGTCAATCCGCTCGCCGCCTGAGGCGCGTCAATCCGCCACGGCGGAAGCGTGCGCCGTCTCGCGCGCGAACTGCGTCTGGTGGAGGTGGTAATAGACGCCGCGCCGCGCCATTAGAGCCTCATGGCGCCCGTATTCCGCCACCTCGCCGTTGTCGATGACGCAGATGCGGTCGGCGTTGAGGACGGTGGTCAGCCGGTGGGCGATGACCAGCGTCGTGCGCCCCGCGCACAAGATCCCCAGCGCCTCCTGCACCGCGTGCTCGGATTCGGAATCGAGCGCCGAGGTCGCTTCGTCGAGCAGGATGATCGGCGCATCCTTGAGAAACGCGCGGGCGATGGCGATGCGCTGACGTTGGCCGCCGGAGAGCTGCATGCCGTGCTCGCCGCACGGGCTTTCGTAGCCCTGGGCGAAGCCCATGATGAAGTCGTGGGCGTGGGCCGCCTTCGCCGCGGCCTCGATCTCGTCGCGCGAGGCGCCCGTCCGGCCCAGCGCGATGTTGTCGGCGATCGAGCCCTTGAACAGAAAGGTCTCCTGGCTGACGTAGGCGAGGCGGCGGCGCAGCGAAGCGCGCCCGACCTTGCCGATGTCCTGGCCGTCGATCAGCACCGCGCCGGACTCGGGCTCGTAGAAGCGCAGGATGAGGTTCATCGCCGTCGTCTTGCCGCCGCCCGAGCGCCCGACCAGCGCGGTCGTGCGGCCCGGCTCGGCGACCAGGCTGAGGCCGCGCAGCACCGGTTCGCCCTTGCGATAGGCGAAGCGCACGTCGCGGAACTCGATCCGCCCGGCGTCGATCTCGAGCTCGGGCTCGTCGCCGCGCTCGGTCTCCGGGGTCGGCTCGTCGAGGAAGGAATAGAGCATCTCGACGCCGAGCAGCGACGAGGTGAGGTCGATCTGCACCCGCGCGACCCGCTTGGCGGGCTCGAAGGCGAGCATCAGCGCGGTGATGAAGGAGAAGAAGCTGCCTGGCTGCCCTCCCGTCCCAATCACCTTGAGGCCGCCGTAGACGACGACGATGGCGATCGCCAAGCCGCCGAGCGTCTCGGTCAGCGGGCTCGAGCGCGCCCCGACCGTCGACAGCTTGTTGGCGGCGCGCTCGAAGCTGGCGATCGCCTCGCCCTGGCGCGCGCGCATGTGGGGCTCGAGCGCGAACGCCTTGACCACCCTGATGCCCTGCACCGTCTCCTGCAGCGAAACGAGAATGGTGGCGAAGCCGTAGAACTCGTTGAGCATCACCTTCTTGACCCGCCCGCCGAGCTCGCGGATGCCGACGACGACGGCGGGGGTGACGACCAGCGCCAAGGCGGACATCAGCGGATCCTGGGCGATCATCACCCAGGCGAGGCCGATCAGCGTCAGCACGTCGCGCGCCACGCTGTTGATGAGCAGGTTGAGCGTGCCGCTCGCCGACTGCGAGATGAACGCCTGGCGGGCGATGAACTCGCTCGAATGGCGGACGCTGTAATAGCCGAGGCTCATCCCCAGCATCTTGTCGAAGATGCGCCGCTGCACGTCGGCGACGATGTTGTTGGCGACCCGCGACAGCGCCACCGTCTCCCCGTAATTGGCGAAGCCTTTGACGGTGAAGATGACGACGATGGCGCCGCCGATCGCCCAAACGGCGGCGACTTTCTTGGCGACGAAGATTTCGTTGATGACGTCGCGCATGATCCAGGCCGACAGCGCCGTCGTCCAGGCGACGATCACCGTCATCGCCAGCGCGAAGGCATAGCCCTTCCAGTGCTTCGCCCCCTGGTCGGAGAGCAGCCGCCCGATCAGCCGCATGTTCGCCCCGGCGAACAGGCGCAGGAAGCCGAGGCGGGGAAGGAGCTTCGTCAATTTCAACATCGTGTGCGTTTGTCGGGCCGACGTGCGCAGGCCTTAGCCCTTCGTCATGGCGTGTCAACTCGCGCGCGGCGGGCGCGTGACGGGGCGGCGCCGCAGCCGGGAGACACGGCCGGCGGCGCCGGGACGCGGGCGCGAATCCGGCGGCGCCATTTTGCGGCGCGACGATTTGTTTTCAGCGCCTTGCGCGGCAATTTTCCGCCGTCGCGGCGCGGCGGCGGGGCGGATTATTTCACTATTGCATCTAGTATTTTATAAGCCGAAAAAACAGGCGCATTCGCTTTGGAGCGCGCAACGTTTGCTGGGAATCGCTCGCCCCCTCCGCCCCTCGTCCTGAGGCGCCGCGAAGCGGCCTCGAAGGACGCTCCACAATGCGCGTTGACGCGATCCCTGGAGCATCCTTCGAGGCCCGCGCCGCCGCGCGGGCGCCTCAGGATGAGGACCGCGTGAATCCGTCGGCAGGGAGCGCCGTCGACCTCATGGAAGCCTTTTTTTTCCGAGGTCTTGGCTCCGTCAATGGTCTGCGCGCGTCCTTGACAGAGCCAAGGCCTCGGAAGTTCATGCTTCCATGAGGTCGACGGCTTGATGCGTGGCGGCGAAGGGCGGAGCGGCGCCGATCGAGAAATCCTGGCGGCGCCGGCGCCGCGCGTGTCGGTCGTGCTGCCGGCGCGCGACGGCGGCGCCTATCTCGCCGACGCCGTCGCCAGCATCCTCGCCCAGAGCTTCGCCGATCTCGAACTGCTGCTGATCGACGACGGCTCGCGCGACGGCGCCGTCGCGGCGCTCGCGCCGCTCGCCGCGCGCGATCCGCGGCTGCGCCTGCTCGAGAACCCCGGCGCGGGGCTGGTCGCCGCGCTCAATTACGGCCTCGGCCAGGCGCGCGGCGAACTCGTGGCGCGCATGGACGCCGACGATTTCGCGCGGCCCGAGCGGCTCGCCCGCCAGGTCGCCTTTCTCGACGCTTCGCCCGACGTCGCGCTGGTCGGCGCGCAGGTCGCCTTCATCGACGCCGCCGGCGCGCCGACCGGCGAACGCAGCCGCTTTCCCACCGCGCCGGCGGCGGTGGCGGCGGCGCTTGCCGCGCGCGGCTGCGTCATCCGCCATCCGACAATTGTCGCGCGCAAGGCGGCGCTCCTCGCCGCCGGCGGCTACCGCGCGCCTTGCGAGGGCGCGGAGGATTACGACCTGTGGCTCAGGCTCTCCGAGCGCGCGCGCCTCGCCAACCGCAATTACCCACCCCCTTGCCACGAGGGGCAATCTCTGAATCCATGCCCGCATGGATCGCACCGATTTGCAGCAGCTCAGCAAAGAGCAATTGATCGAGCTGGTGCTCCGGCTGCAACGGCC
>Ga0181529_10003121_pt1 | contig 19172 bp, 16 predicted proteins | sample PEATcosm2014_Bin_36_FD_119763 | JGI IMG/M metagenome (GOLD analysis project Ga0181529, IMG submission 119763) | Peatland microbial communities from MTU Mesocosm Facility, Houghton, MI, USA - PEATcosm2014_Bin10_30_metaG | ecosystem: Environmental > Terrestrial > Soil > Wetlands > Peat | place... | reverse complement strand
GTATTACTCGTGATGGGAACCACCTGAACGCGGTTAAGATGCTCGTTCGAGACATCGTTGCTAACGATTATGGCGGGACGCTGCTTCCGAATCTCGCCTCCCCTGCCGGGACCGAACTGCACCCACCATACTTCACCTCGTTTCATCTGCCACGTCCCCGATGAGCGCCTCCGACCATTGCAACGCCTCAGCCTCACGAGCCTCGTCGGCGGCCATCTCGCGGTATGCCGCCCCCAAGTTTCCGGCGACCACGTGAGGGCGCACAATGGATTCGATGAATTGGCTGATGCGCCGACGTCCGATGACCGTGTGCAGGCCGCGGTATACCTGCTCATCCACGGTGATGGTCAACCTCTTTTGCATGGCAGACCCCTATACACGTTATATGCATATATTGTGGCACGAACGGAGCCTACGAGGAACCCGGCGGAGCTCCATGCAGGACGCCGGCCGCCGGAAGGCCGCTGCGCATATATGCGGAGAGGCCGGCGGCACACCGAAAGGGCGGCACACGGAAACGGCGGTACGGCGGTCAGCGCTCGACGATTTCGAAATCGCCGATTGCCAGGCCCTCCAGATGGCGATTGGCGGCTCGAAGCACCGCGCTTGCCGCCGCCCTGTGGATGTCGCCGTCGGCCAGGACCGTGCCGGCGACGCGATGGCGGTAGTAGGGACTGACGAACGTCCCCGTCACGGTGACGAGACGTCTGCCGCTGTTCGTCTCTATGTTGAGCACATCCTCAAGCTTGATATCGTAGCCGGAGGGCATCGCCCGTCGCACCGCCTCAACCGTCGCCTCAGCAACGAGCGCAAGGAGACCGTCTGCATCCGTGCAGCGCGCCAACTCGGTCACAAAGCCGGTCGGCGCGGGCTCGCCGGCCGGAAGCCGGCCGGAGCCGTTTGGCGCCTTGCCTGCGCCGCGCTCCGTCTCCAGCTCGACGCGGACCTTTGCCGTGTTCTCCTCCCAGGAGACCTGCACCGACGCGAGCTGAAGAGGCGCGCAAGGCGGCCCGTATTGCGGGACCTGAGAACGGCCGGCGCGTGAGCCGGAGGCAGCGGGATCGCGCTGCTGCACCAGCGGCGCGTGCGGCCCCGGCACCGCGTCGTCATTCCCATCCGACTCGTCGAACAGGGAGAGCACATCGTCTACGCCGTATGGCTGATGCGCCTTCTTCTTCGTACAATCCTGGCTCGCCAGATTGATCAGGTTGTTGAGCGTGGAGGCGTAGTGCATGTGCTCGCGCTCTTTGGATCTGCGACCGCCGCGGATGCCGACGGCAACGGAGATCGTGCGATCGGGCGCCTCGTCCGTACGCAGATCGGCGATCTCGGCCGAGATCCGCTCCGCCAGCACCTCGGCCTGATCCGCCCGCCGAAGCGTCGCAATGCAGAACTCGTCGCCGCCGTACCTGCAGAGGCTGTCCATCTCCGGCGTGGTCAGCTTGCGCAGCACTCCGGCGACGCTGCGCAGCACGTTGTCCCCGATGACGTGGCCGAAGCGCTTGTTGAAGAGGCCAAAGTCGTTCACGTCGATAAAGAGGACGGTGATCTCGTGGCCCTCCCGAAGCTGCTGGATCGCCCACTCCTGCAGGCTGTCCGACCAGGGAAGATCCGTTAGCGGATCGGCGGATCGCCGAAGCTCGGCAAGAAGATCGCCGTAGGTGACCACGCCGATCAGATCGCCGGCCGCGTTCACGACGGGCGCGTGGGAGGCGTGGGAGGTGATCATCTGTTCGGCGGCCTGGCGAAGAGGAGTGGCGCCGGGCACGGTGAGGAAATCCCTGGTCATCACGTCGGAGACGTGCTGATCGGGCCGGGCGCCAAGCACGTGGTGGCTCATCAATAATCCGACGAGCGTGCGCCCATCCAGCACCGGCAGGCTGCCGATTTCGTGTCCCCGCATCAGCCAGATGGCGGACTCGACACGGTGCTGTGAATTCACCCAAACCGGTTCAGATCGGAGGAGATCCGATACGGATTTCATTCAGTCTCGATCCTCGCGCACTACAGCCGGGCTGCGCCCCTGGCCGCGTACGCTGACAACAGCGGTGCGTATCGTTAGACTCAATACGTTGAGAACAACTCGAGACTACGAACTACCCGGCATCAGCGTGAAGCCACTGCGCGAGAACTGGATCGATGCGAGTTAACGTCAGTATACCACAGGCCCCTTTCTGTGACAGGAGCAATACTCCCGGTAAAAGTACCGGAGTTTTGCGACCATTTTGAGAGGCGGAAGCGGATCGCGCGGGGATCGCAGCGCAGCCGGCCGGCCTATCCCGGAAGAGGCGGCGTGGAGACGTCCGAAGGGCTATAGGAGGGCGAGTTGGATGGAGCGTCCGCCCGATTGCCAGGTTACGCCGGGCTGGTCTCGAACGGCGACATCCAGTGTGAATCCGACGCGCGTGCGCTGCTTGATCCGCTCCGACACGCTGCGCCTGGCAAGAGAGACGGAGTTGTTGACGCGCGACAGGTGCGCGAGCCAGATGGAGAACGGACCGTTCGCCTCCAGCGCCTCGGCAAGCGCGTCGGCGCAGTCGTCGTTCGAGAGATGTCCCGTGCGCGATGCGATCCGGGCCTTCATCGCCGCCGAGTAGGGTCCGCGCTGGAGCCACGCGAGGTCGTGATTGGCTTCGACGACGGCGAGGCTCGCGCCCGCAAGCTCGCGGCGCAGCTCGGCCGAGACGTGGCCTACGTCCGTCGCATAGACGATGGATGCGCCCCCGGCCCGGATTACGTATCCGACGCACTCCGCGGCATCGTGCGCGACGGGAAACGACCGGATCACCAGTCCGCCGAGGGAGAGCTCGTCGCCCGTTTGAAGTACCTGCACAGAGAAGCCTTCGCAATCCTGACCGTACATCATCTCGATCGTCGGGCTGTTGGCGATTATCGGCGCTCCGCTGCGCCTCGCGACGATCGGGGCGCTGCGGGCGTGGTCGTAGTGCTCGTGCGTGAGCAGTATTCCGCTGAGGCTTGTGATGGGGGTATTTCTGCCGGAGAGGATGTTGGAGAGCCTGCGGCACCGGATGCCGGAGTCTATCAATATGCTCGTGGCGCCGTACCGCACGAGCATGCAGTTTCCGCTGCTGCCGCTGGCGAGCGACTGAATTGTCAGAGTTTCATGGGACAACGGGCAGCTCCGCGATTATCCGTACGCGCCCGCGGATCCCGATTCCGTGAAGAGATTGTCCACGAACGTAGCGGAATCGAACGGCCTGAGGTCGTCGGGCTTCTCGCCCACCCCGACAAGCTTGATCGGCAGTTTCAGCTCGTCGGCGATCGTGATGACGATTCCGCCGCGCGCCGTCCCATCCAGCTTTGCGAGCACGATGCCGCTGACGGGAACGGCGTCCATAAACTGCTTTGCCTGGCTGATCGCGTTCTGTCCGGTCGTCGCGTCGAGCACGAGGAGGATCTCGTCGGCAGGGCGTCCCAGCTCGCGCTCGGTGATGCGGGCGATCTTCTTCAGCTCCTCCATCAAGTTGATGCGCGTATGGAGCCTGCCGGCCGTATCGGCGATCACGTAGTCGGCCTGGCGCGCCCTGGCTGCCTTGATGGCGTCGAAGACGACGGCGGAGGGATCTCCTCCCTCCTTGTGCTTGACGAGGTCCGAGTCGGTGCGGCGCGCCCAGAGCTCTAGCTGGTCGATCGCCGCGGCGCGGTAGGTGTCCCCCGCGGCCAGCACGACGCGCCCGCCCTGGCGCTGAAGCATGTTCGCCAGCTTGGCGATGGAGGTTGTCTTCCCCACCCCATTGACGCCGACGACAAGATAGACGGTTGGAGAATCCGGAGCGACCTTGAGCACAGAGGCGCCCGTCCCGAGATTCTCCACAAGGACCTCGCTGAGGCTGCCCTTCAGCTTCGCCATGACCTCGTCCGAGGTGCCGAGGCGCTCCTCGCGCACGGCGGTGCGCAGCCGGTCGAGCGCGCGCGTGGTCGTGTGGACGTTGACATCGGCCTCGATCAGCATGGCCTCCAGCTCTTCGAACAGCTCCTCGTCGATCCGGCCTCTGCCGGTGATGAGCTGATCGACGCGCTGGGCAATCTTCTTAAAGAAATCGAACGGCATACGGGGCGTCTCCTGCAGTTGGCGCTTCGCCTTCAATCGGCACGCCAAAGTATAGACCGCAGAAGGTGTCGTGTCAAATCGGATTCATTTCGGAAGAGGAGGCGGCTGCTCCGGCACGGGCTGCGGATCGGCCTACGCGGTGCGGGCCAGCTCGCGGGCGCAGAGGAACATCGTCACGACGCCGAAAAGCAAGAGGAGCGGACGTGCCGGCGCCGTGACGAGAACGTATCCGCCCGCAACGCCGCCAATGCCCGCGCCGACCACCAACCATCGCATGTACTCCCGGTCCATTTCGCCCTCGGAGTAGTAGCGTAGAATGGGAGGAATCGCGGCGATGACGGCAACGCTCAGCGACATCAGCACGGCGCTGGCGAGCGGGAACGCGCACAGGTAATAGAGAGCCGGAACGAGGAGGAGACCGCTCGTCAGGCTGAGGAGGCGCGCTGCAGCGCCGGCAGACATGGCGATCAGGAAGACCCAGTATCCCGAATTCAACCTGGCAAGTTCGGCCGGCTCCCAGGCCGAAGCGTGGGTAGTGCGCTCCAGCACGAAGAGCCCGACGATCACGCCGACCGATTGGAAAATCCGGTACGGCCCGCGCGCCGCGAGCCGATCAGCCGTACCCGTGACCACAAGCGCCGCCGACATGAGCGTCACTCCGACGATGCCGCCTATCGCCAGTACGAGAGCCATCAGGATGAACTGCCCCGCAAACGCCGCGGCGTCGTGCATGCCTAGCCGGCCGTACACTCCGGCGAGGCCGACGACGACGCAGCCCGCCGCGGCGACGACCGAGAACAGCAGCGCTGTCGCCCGCGCCTTCGCCTCGGCAAAGCCCAGCATCCAGGTCAGCATCGGCGCAAACGCGACCTGCGCGCTGATTCCCGTCAGGGCGCTGCCGAACGCCGTTAACGCGCCCATGAAGCAGACGATCACCTGCTTGATCGCCTTGACGTTCAGCTTTCTGCCCTTGCGCCCGGTCTTTTCCGCCATTCTGCACCTATCGTCCCGTCACTTCGTCTTTGCGGCCGACCTCTTCAGATAGGCCTCGCGGCCGGCGGTCATGTAGTCCCATACGCCCCTCTTCCAGAGCGCGACGCGCTTTTTCTCCTCGTCGGTCGTCGCCAGCCGCTCGGCCTGCGCCATGAGATCGCCCAGCTCCTTCATTCGATCGGCAGTGCCCAGCCACTTCCAGGCGATCTCCTCCGTCTGATGGAAGTGCGCGTCGACCGTACGGACCTGCGGCGGATAGCAGCGCGGGTCGGTATAGGTCTGTTCGATTCGACGGTAGAACCTCTGCATCGGCTTCGCGGCGGCGCCGAAATAGCGGGTGAAGAACTCGCGCAGCACGGCGTCCACGTTCAGCGTCGGATCGTCGTACATTCGCATCGTCACGTAGAAGTCGACCTGCTCGCCGATGCCGCACAGGAAGACGCCGCGCACGCCGTCCCGTGCGTACATCTGCGCCAGCTCCGCGCAGGTGTGCGCCTGAAAGCCCGGGAAGCAGTGCCATCCTCCGCCCAGGGAGACCTCGGTCGGGAAGCAGTAGTAGTTCCAGAGATAGATCGGGCGGTCGTGCCTGTCGACCCAGGAGCGGTAGATCGCCATGTCGTTGCGCCTCATGCTCGGCGCCCAGTAGTTTCGCGCGTGGAGGCAGGGCGCGACCGACAGGTTGGGCTCAAGCTGCATGTCGCCCGGCCTGTATGAGTAGACGTGGTAGGCGAGAGCCGCGATGAACTTATCCGGATGCTTCTGCCTGACGATCTTCGCGACCTCGTTCACGAAGTGGAACAGGTAGTGACTCGCCGTGCCCGTGCTGAACTGCGCGCCTCTCGCGTTATCGCGATCCAGCGCAAGCAGCGCCCGGCAGCGCTCGCACTTGCACCAGTTGGCGTCGTCCATCGGAACGACGGCGAAGTAGTCGCCCATCGCCGGTTTGGCGGCCTTGAGGCCCTTGCCCTCGAAGTAGTCGCAGGCGTCCTGCGCGACCTGGCGGATGAGGCCGGGATCGGAGTAGCAGAGCTGCGTGGTCGGGCCGAGAGGATAGCCTTTTGCGAAGAACTCCGGATGCGCGCCCTCCCAGAGCTGAGGCTCGGCCGGATCCTGCTTGCCGAAGCGTTTGTAGTAGAGCTCGTAGAGCGAGTGGTTGGCGGCCCACTTCTCGCCGCCCAGGCGCATGCGGCGCAGGTGGAGGAGGACCTCAGGATCGGAGGCGTTGTTCCACTGCTCCTTCATCATGGGCCAATCCCACGTGTTGGTGCCGTAGCGGTACTTGAGCGCCGGAGAGCGCCGCACGTCCGCGCCGCGCACCGTGAGCGTCGTGCGATGCGGGCATATCGTGTTCAGCTCCGTCGGGCCGTACCAGCGCACGTCGCAGAAGCGCTCCAGGAAATCGTACGCCGCGTAGCAGGTCCCCTGATCGTCGAAGTAGCCGGGAAGCTCGATCTCCTGCTCGCCTGCGGCGGCCTCGTCCCCGGCCGCGCTGCTGTAGAGGATCTTCCGGCGATGATCCTGGAGGGTCTGCGTGATCGTATCGACGCCCACCTCTCGGCGGTTCGCCTCCGTATCGCGCCAGTCGCGCCCGATCAGGACGATCGTGTGCGGAAGGAGCCGGATGAGATACTCCTGCGGCTTGAAATCGTCGCCTTTGAGGCCGAGCTTGAGCGTTTCGCGGCTCTCGCCGACCAGTATGCGATCTCCCTCGCACGGCTCGGCATCCGTCCGGATCGGCAGGCTCGCGCCGGTGATCTTCATGACGTGATGCCGGAGCTCCAGCGCGGCCAATCGAGCCGCCGGAGTGGGATCGACCGAGGTGACGATCGTCGCCGCAGGCCGGCCGTTCCGCACGAGCGTGACGGTTGGGCCGGCCGCTGCCGGACCGCTCGCGCTCGCCATCAGCCCGGCGGCGCCGATCAGTGTCAGGGCCAGCGGAAAAAGCTGCATCGCGCTCCTCATCATCTCTCCTCCTCCACGCGAGCGGACGATCGCGGCGCCGACGACGGTTCGATCGTCGCCTGGCGAATGCTATGGGTTCGGACCGCTCTCCAGCCAGACCTTTTCGATCTCGACGGCGTGCCGCTCTCCCGCTTTTTCGGGGAAGAGCCAGGCGCCGAAACAGAAGTTTACCTGGGAGATCCGTGCGGGGTGGAACCTGTCGCCCGGCCCTCCGCGATCGGCCGGATGCCACCAGTGACCGAAGAAGCGCAGCTTGCTCCACGGGATCTCGATATCCTGCCAATCGCGGGTCAGGGCGATCGTCGTGCCCCAGGGCGCGCCATCCTCTTCGAGCCAGACGATCTCCAGGCCCGTCGTGCCCGGCTCGCCGGCTCGGGCTCGGATGCGAAATCCGGTCAGCCGATCCATGCGGTCTTTCCACGGCTCAAGCACGTCGCGCACGCTCACGAGCCAGCTCGTGCAGGAGGGCGCCGTGCCGAAACCGGGCACGGAGACGCGCAGGGCCGGGCCCTCTTTCCCCGGCGCGGGCGTGACGCTGCCCGCCACGCCGTTCAGATTGATCGTCGTGGAGGCCGTGACGACCGGAACCGGATCGCCGGCGGCGACGATCGGCACGCGCCATTCGGCCGGATCCTGCTCCAGCCGGACGCTCTCGATCTCCAGGGCATGCGGCCGGTGCGCCGCGCCGCCATAGAGCCACGCGCCGAAGACAAGGCTGATCTCGTGCAGCTTGCTCACGTCGAGCCCCGGCGTTTGCGTGCCCCAGAGCGCGCGCAGATCGGCGATCGGAACGCGCCACTCGGACCATCCGGGATTGAGCGGCACGTTGCAGCCGAAAGCGCTGCCGTCGCTCTGAACAAGCCCGAGCTCGACCGCCGTCGTATCCGGCAGAAGCGAGTGCGCGCGGACCACGAGCGTCGTCCACTTAGACGGATCGGGCGGCGGAGCTGCCGGCAGACGGACGCCCGCCGAGCTCGTTCCTTCGCCAAATCCCGTGGCGCTCAGCCGCAGCGCCGTCTTGCCGTCCGGAGCGCCGACCGCCTCGATCTTGCAGGACTGTCCGGGCGCGTCGCTCACGGCCATCGGAGGAATCGCCATGCCCGGCGCAGCCGACCAGATCTCCGCCGCCGCAGCCCGATTGTCCTCGGCCGGGTTCCTCTCCCGACCTCCCGGAAAGGCCAGCGTTCGGCCGTTCTCCATGACGGTGAGATAGTAGGAGAGCAGGCCGGGCTGAACGCCGGCTGCCGGAATGGCGCCCGCGTATCCGTACGCGCCGGCCCTCCGGAGCGGCGACGCCCGCCATGCGCCGTTGTCGATCCTGAAGTGGGCCGCCACGGCCGGCTCGCCGCGCGTGGCGACCGTTGCGCGGATCGGGATGGCCGCTCCGGCGGCCCACTGCGCCGGAGGGTCGTGCCGGACGGCCGTCGGAGGCTGGGGATTCTCGCGCGGGACGACGAATCGCGCGCCGCGCCAGTCCGCCGCCGGCAGAGGCGCTCCGGCGCGATGCAGGAGGTAGACGCCCGGCATTACGGTGAAGGAACCGCCCTTTGCGGTCCTCCGAGGATAGATGACGAACCGCTCTCCAAGGTCGGGCAGCAGGACTCGCATCGAGCGCTTGCGAGAATAGAGGCGGGCGACTTCGCGGCCGACGTGCGTGGCGGCAAACGGGTCCGTGACCCAGACCGCATCCGGATAGACCTCGAGCCGCCAGTTTCCCGGCGAGATCCGGTCGAGGAAGTAGGCGCCGGTGCCGTCGTAAGAGACGACGGGCGAGGAGCCGCAGCCGACGATGCGCTGCAGCCTCTCGGGGCGCGGCGGCTTGCTGCGGGTGTTGTTGCTGTAGAGAAAGACCTTCTCGCCGACCCGCTCGCTCAGGGCCTCTTGCCAGCTCACGCGGTACTCGCCGAACCTGCAGTTCGCTGGATAGGCGCGATAGGGATGGCGGCGCGGCAGATTGCGGAATGCGTCGGCGGCTATGATGAAGCTCACGGCCTTGTTCGGAGTGTAGGCGAGGTTGAGAAAGTGGGTCTGCCAGCTTGCGTTGAAGGGCGCGAGCGGCAGCGCGTCGTATTCGAACTGCGCGGCGAACTGTGCGCCTCCGGCGCGAAAGGAGCGGGCCATCGCGGGATACATGTAGGACTCGGCCACGTCCGCGGCGTCGAACTCGTAGACGCCGATCGCCTTGCCGCCGAGCGCAGGGCTGCGCATATCCGGGAAGTCGGCCACGCGCGGAAGGAAGTTGGCGCGCTGGGCGTGGCCGCTCGCAAGGCCCGTCGGATACCAGCTAAAGGTCGAGCCGTCGGCAATCGAGCGGGCGACGGCGGCGAGCCGCCCGCCCCAGCCGTTGTAGAAGATGGGCTTCCTGCAGCCTGCCTCGCGTATGCCTCCTGCGATCGTATCGATGTAGGAGACGATACGCTCGTCCGTAATGTCGGGCGGATAGATGGGCTCGTTGATCAGCTCGAAGGCTGCTATCGAGGGTTCGTCTCCGTACGCGACGCCGGTGTAGCGGTTTCTATGCCGGACGAATTGGCCGAGGTATCTCCGCTGCGCCTCCCACGCCTTCGGATCGGAGGTCATCTGCGGCATGGGATAGCTGTTGGAGAAGCCGGCCGAGGGCTCGGCTGTCGGCCACCAGGCGATGGGCGTGAGCACGGCGTAGATTCCGTTGCGCTTGCACTCGGCGAGCAGGAAGTCGAGGAGGCGCAGGTGCTCGTTGTCCAGAAGATCGCCCTGCGCGTCGCTCAGCTCGCGGTCCCAGCAGTGAAGGCGTATGAGATCGAGGCCCATGCGGACGAAGTGGGCGACGTCGTCGCGGATCGTCTGCTCGCGGTTCGCGCCGACCGCGCCCAGATTCTGGAAGTCGATGCAGAACGGAGGGTAGTAGTTGACGCCGAAGAGCGCGACCTCCTTGCCGTCGTCCTTCCAGACGAGCGTTCCGTGCTTGCAGACGACCGTCCGGTTTGCCGGCTTTCGCGCGCCCCAGAGCGATTTCGCGTCCGGACGAGGATCCGGGCTCTTGCCGCCGCGGATGCCGCCCTGCGCCGGGCGAGGATGAGCGGAGGCCAACAAAGCGCAGACAAGAAGGGCGGGGAGAACGTGAGCGCGCATACCGGACCACCTCGCGGGCATACCGACATTCAATGCAACGGGACGACGTCAGGGCCGGGGGCGGCGTCAGGGCCGGGGTTTTGGGTCAATAGAGTGTTGCGACGCGATCGCCGACTGGAGACAAGCCTTACCACTGGCGACGCTTCTCCGCGCCGTATGTCTCGGCCGTCTGCAGCCATGCGGCGATGTTCTCGAGCGGCGTCTCCGGCATGATGCCGTTGGAGGCGCCGAGGATGCAGCCGCCCTCCGGCCGGTCGAACGCGTCGATCAGGGCGCGCGTGCCGGCGGCGACGTCTGCTGACGATCCCTGCGGGAGAAGATACTGCACGTCGATGCCGGCCAGGAACGTGATCCGGCCCCGGAACCTGCGCGCGGTAGCCGCCTGATCCATCGCGATCGGCTGGATCGGGTGAAGCACGTCGACGCCGGCCGTCGCGAAATCGGCGACGATATCCGATATCGCGCCGCAGCAGTGCAGCCAGAAGTGCATTCCGAGCGAATGGCAGTGGTCCGCCAGCTCTTCGTAGCAGGGCAGGAAGAGCCGGAGGAACATCTCGCGCGAGAAGATGAGGTTGGTCTGAGCGCCGATGTCGTCGGTGGTGAAGTAGGCGTGTGCGCCCGCATTCGCAAGGCCGGTCATCACCTTCTTGTGGTAGTCGGTGAACCCGTGCAGCAGGCGCGCCATGCGCTCGGGCCGGAGGGCCATCTCGCAGAGGATCTCCTCCATGCCGAACAGGAACCAGGATCTCTCGAAGAGGCAGAAGGAGTCCCAGCCCACGCAATAGCGGCCGGGATTGGCGGCGGCGGCGCGCCCGGCGTTCTCGTAGTAGCGCGGATCGGACGGATCCGGCATGGCCTCGACGAAGGGATCGATGAGATCGGTCGAGCTTACGACGTGCCGCGACGTGATGCCCTGCGCATCGAGGCCGCCGGGATCCGGCTCGATCGCCCAGCGATATCCCTCCGGAGCGCCCTCCGGAGCGACGAAGTTGCCGGGGCTGACGTACCAGAGGTCGACGCAGTCGTCGACGACGCGGTCGCTGACCTCCTGCAGGGCCTTGCCGTATTTCTCTACCGTCCCGCCGTTGTAGAACTTGTGCCAGAAGAGCGGGACACGCGGTATGTCCCCTCCCTTCCGCTCCACAACACGCACCATCTGCTCCCGAGTAAGCGGCGCTTCCAAATCCATCCTCCTGGGCCATGCGCCCGGGGCCGTCGCTCAACGTGTTAGGGCGGAGTGAACTCTCCGCTGGGGGCCTTCGGCCTTACGGCGGAGTGAACTCCTCCGCTGGGGGCCTTCGACCTTACGGCGGAGTGAACTCCTCCGCTGGGGGCCTTCGGCCGGCCGTCCTTCGGACGGATTGGATTCCGAACCGTCTTTCGGCGAGATTTGCTTAGCGCGGGTCGTAGAGAAAGCGATGGTCCGACATCTGGATCTCCACAATCCTACCGTTCTCGCCGAGTTGCCATTTTACGTCGAACGCAGGCCCTCCCAGGCCGTTTTTTCCCCATGCGAACGAGTCGCCCGACAGAGCAGCGTGTTTGGACGCCGCGGCTGCTCGCGCCGCCTCGACCGTGTCTCCAATGTGGATGCCGCAGAGGGTCCCGCGATACGGCGAGTGCACGGTGACCATAGTCGGCGCCTCGCCGCCCGATGTGAGCTTATCGAACAGAATCTGGACGCCGAGCTTCTTGTACCAGCCGTGAACGGAGGCGGTTGCGATGCCGTGCGGCTCCAGTTTCCGCCCGAGTTCCTCAAGCTCCATGTCGGTCGTTATCATGTCAAACCCGTCGAGATCGAGTTTGACGTGTGCCGTCGCCGCGATGATGGCGTCTTTCCGATGCGCCTCGATCGCCTGCTCTGCGCTCCGGCGAAGCTCGTCGCGGTGAGCGACGACGAGGCCGACGGCAAGCGAGACCAGCACGAGCGCAGCGCATCCCGCGCAACAAAGCCGCAGACAACACGCCCGCCGCATCGCGTCACCTCGCATCCGTCGCCGATCGCGACACGTCAAGCCGAAGAGTTCAGCCGCGTCGCTTCATCCGTCGCCCGCTCGACCGCCCGGCACGGCACACGTTCCGATTGAGGGTTCGGAATAACCGGGGTCGACCGGGAATCTATGTGGCTGCGGCGAGCGTGGGAGCTGCCTGCTCCCGCTCGGCGATCAGATCTTCGAGTCGCTCCTTCTCCGACACCAGCTCCTCCATCGTCATCTTGCCGAAGTCGCGCGGCGCTGCCGGCGGCAGGTTGATGCCGTGCTGGCGCAGATAGTCGTCCACGGTCGTCTGGTTCTTCTTGTAGACATAGAGCGCCGCAGCCGTGACGGCGACGCCCGCGATGAAACCGGCGATATGGTCCTGAGTCATGGATGATCCTCCTCTTCCGGATTATTGAAACCGCACCGGAATCCCGAGCCGCGTGTCGCCGAAGCCCTCGAGCACTTCGTCGTGCAGCCTGGATACGGAGCGGATGCCTTCCAGCAGGTTGGTTCCGGCCGTCGCGCCGGTCAGCGCCGACTGCATCAGGGCCGGAAGCAGGTTGAAAAGAGACGGCGGGCCGTACGCGTCGCGATCCTTGCGGACGACGATCTCGTACCGGTTGCCGGCCCCGTTGTCGCCGCTCACGAGAAGCGGCTGCACCTCGACGCCGACGGGGCGCGGCTCGACGATGTGCCGGCCGAACGTCGTGACCCAGGCAACGAACGCCGCCGGCAGCGCGTTGCCCCGGAACAGCGCCGAGATCAGGTAGACGACCGAAAGCACCTCGGGATCCACGTCGCCGCGATACTGCAGCTCTTTGCGCCCATGCTCCAGGATCGCTGCGGCCGTTCCGACGCCGGCCGCCATCTCCACTCTGCTCAGCACTGCGCTGCCGAGGCGGCCGTAGCGTGCGGCGAATGCGCCCAGCAGAAGCGCCGCGGAGCAGCGCGCCGAGTAGGTCGCGTCGCGGCTCTCCGGCGCCGACAGGACCCGGACGGCCGATCCGCCCGCCTCGCGCGAAAGATAGAACGCGGTGCGAATGAGGAGCTCCTCGTGCGAGATCACCGAGGGATTGAAGCGATAGAGAACGGACCGCGTGCAGGCGCCGAACCGGATCTCCAGAATGCCGGGATGCTGCCGGAGGAACGCGTCCAGCGCGTCCGTGTCCGAAGGCAGGCGGGATAGGCGCACGCGCGTCCGTCCCGGAAGCTGGTGAACTACCGTGATTACGGGTTTCGCTGAGATCGTCATCGACTCGCCTCCACGTCATGGATAAGCAGGCGGGATGAATTGAGGACCACCGCAACGGTCGTGGCGTTGTGAAGGACCGCGCCCCAGAAGACCGGCAGCAGCCCCATTGCCCCGGTAACGAGGCCGAGCGTGTTCACGCCGACGGCGACGGCGAAGTTCTGCCGAACCGTCGACATGGTTTTCTGCGCCAGCCGGAACGTGGCCGGAATCATAAGGGGATCGTCGCGGACGATCGTTATGTCCGCGGCCTCCATCGCGATGTCCGTCCGTCCGCCCATCGCGATGCCCACGTCGGCGTAGGCCAGGGCCGGCGCATCGTTCACGCCGTCGCCCACCATCACGACGGGCACGCCGCGCGTCTGCAGCTTCAGGACGGTCAGCGCCTTATCCTCAGGCAGCGCCTCCGCCTCGTACCGGTCCATCGCCATCTTGGCGGCCACCGTCTCGGCGTGCCGCTCAAGATCGCCGGTAAGCAGCACGATATCGTCGATGCCGTACTGGCGCAGGCGGTTGAGCGCCTTGCGCATATTTTCGCGCGGACGATCGTGGATGGCCAGGATGCCGAGCAGGGACTTGCCCCGCGCCACGTAGACGACGCTGTGTCCCGCCTGCAGGAGCCTTCCGACCTCCGCCTCCATGCCCTTCAGGTCGACGCCGCAGTCCAGCATCATGCGGCGGCCTCCCACGCGCACGACGGATCTTCCCACCTTCGTCTCGACGCCCAGACCGGGCAGGATAAGGCTCTCGGAGTGCTTCGGAATGCGCCATCCGGAGCGTCGCACGTGATCCAGGATGGCGGCGGCATTCGGGTGGGTCGATGCCTCTTCTGCGGCCGCGGCGCACTCGGCCACCGCTCGCACGTCGATTCCCTGCCGGGCGGCGATGACGCGGCTCACCTCCGGCCTGCCCTCGGTGAGCGTTCCGGTCTTGTCCATCACGACCGTGTCCGCTTCTGCGAGCGCCTCGATGTGGTTTCCGCCCTTGACCAGGATTCCGTTCCGTGCGGCGGTGCAGATCGCCGCGGAGAGAGCCGTCGCCGTCGAGAGCCGGACGCCGCACGAATAGTCGATAATGAGCATGTTGAGCGCGCGGTCCGCTCGCCGAGTGACGGCGTAGACGACGGCGGCGAGCGCGAGGTTGAGCGGGATGAGGCTCGCCGAGAACCTGTCCGCGAAGGCCTGCACGGTCGCCTTCCGCGACGAGGCCTCCTCGACCAGGTGGATGATGCGCGCGACGGCGGTCTCATCCCCCACCTTCTCGGCGCGGACCGTCAGCCGGCCGCTGCGCACGACGGTGCCCGCAAAGACCATGTCTCCGGCAGACTTGCTCTTCGGCATGAACTCGCCGGTAATCGACGCCTCGTCCACCGCGGCCTCGCCGGAGACGACGTGCCCGTCCACGCTGATCTTCTCGCCCGTGACGGCGACGACCACGTCGTCGTGCTGGAGCACGGTGATGGAGACGCGCTCCTCATCGCCCTCCGGAGTGAGCCGCCAGACCGATTCCTCGCCGACGGAGAGCATCTCGCGGATCGCGCGGCGCGTGCGGTGCATCGTGTAGGCGGTCAGCAGCTCGGCGATGTCGGCCAGCCAGATGATCGTCAGCGCGGAGATGTCGCGACCCGCAAGAAGGCTGGCGATAATGGCCGTTGAGCTGAGCGTGTCTGCGTTCGGCCGGCCGCTGCGCGCGAGCGACTCGGCGCCGCTCTTGAAGATGGGAACGCCGAGCATGAGGCTCGTGAGCGACGGCGCGGTGAAGAGGCGGCGCGGCAGAGGAACGTGAACGTGGTCTCCGCCCCTGCGCAGCAGGAAGAGGATCAGACTCGCCGTTATCATCGCGACGCGTCTGGCCATCTCGCTTAGCGGCTCGTCCTGCAGGCGGCGCTCGTTAACGGTGGTCTGGGTGCGGAGCATCCGGTCCGCCTTATAGGCGTCGGCGGAGTGCGTGCCGATGACGCCCTCCACCCACGAGACCACCTGCTCCGGCGCGGCATCCTCCGCATCGTAGAGCACGAGCACATTGGCCGTGATCGTGCTGACGCGAACGGATCGAATTGCGGGAATGCTGTCGATCTCCGCTTCGATCGCGGCTGCATGCGCCGCAAGGTAGCGGAGCGCGCGGCAGCCCACGCGCACGCGTCCCGGCAGACTGTGAACTATCTCGCACTCCAGGAGCGGCCTGGACCTGGGCTTGAACACGGCTCGGGCCCTCCGTCTTTCAGATGAAATGTGTGAGTGTCGCCGCCCAGAAGAGCATGGTGAATCCGGGCGGGAACGCGTTGCCGCGATCCAGAATGAGCTTCCGCACGCCCGCGAAAAGGAGGAGCAGCAGCATGGCGGAGCGGAGATCCACTATGCCGTTCGTGCTGTCGAAGAGGGCGCGGTTCAGGCTCTGGCCCGCCGACTCCGCCTCTTTCACCAGCACGCCACGCGGCGCGCTCTCCAGCTCTCTTTCGAGGCCGAGCAGGCGTATAATCGCCGTGAAGAGCAACTCGGCCGAGATCTCGCCCTCGTCGAACAGGATGAGGACGCTGCCTGTGACGGGGTTGGCGTTCACGCTCCGAACCGGCGGCAGCTTTATGAGATTCTCCTGGACGAAGCCGGCCTTCTCGTTCGAGCCGATCACGGCCCGCACTCGAAAGCGAACCCTCCCTTTGAGCAGGTGGAGGGTTTCGACCGGCCCCCTCGTCCGCAAGAGCGGGGAGACCGTCGTATGGCCGTCCTTGCGAGCCATGTGCTTGCTCGCGAGCGCGGATAAAGCTGCTCCGATGATGAGATGCATCGCTCTTTCTCCTGGAGGCTGGCCTCTTTCGCCCAAACTAGGGTACTTATAGACTTGACGCGCCCAGCGACCTGGCGATCAATTTACCCTGCCGCGAGTGCATGGACACCTGCAATCAAGGACTAAGGCAGGTCGCATTATGCCAGTTACTCACTTTGTGGCCGATATTGGTCGAAGAGATCCCAACGGTTTTCCCATTCCTTTGGCAGTTTTTCCAGCCCGAAGCGCCGCTCCCAGTTCGGCGTGCCGTGTGCACTGTGAGCGATACACTCATCGCCGACCTCACACTTCGAGGCGATCCAGTATCGGGGCGGATCGTGGTGCGGTGCTCCAATCGAGCCGACCCTGCCGAGCCAAACGAGGACACAGAAGTGGCCTGGTTTGGCATCGCGCCAACTCTCGTCGGTTTCTCGCAGTATAAATGTGCTCGACCTATCAGGATGACAGGACTTCACCTGGATGAAGCCGATTCTCGTCCCTTCTTTGTCACCGATGAGAATGTCATCATCGGAGAAGTTCTCTGGCAAGAGTGCGTTTGGTATTCCGCGCTTCGATAGCTCTGCGCAGACGAATAACTCGCCCGCGTGACCGCCCAGTTTCTTGATCCACTGTGGGGTTCCCATAATTGCATATCCTTGTCCCGCGCTCCGCCTCCGATCCGAGATCTATGCCGTGAAACACCATCCTGTTCCATCCTGTCCATCCTGTCCGAAATCGGGTGGCGCGGCCGGCTTACCCCTTGATACCCGTAAGCGTGATACCCTGAATGAAGTAGCGCTGCGTGAAGAAGAAGAGCACCAGCACGGGAATCATGACGAGTGTCGAGGCCGCCATCAAGAGGGCAGGCTCGCCGCTGTGCGCGGTCTGGAAGAGCTGCAGCGCGTATGCGAGCGGCTCCTTGTCCTGCGAGCTGATGTAGATGAGCGGGCCGCGAAAATCGTTCCAGGCGCCCATAAACGTCAGAATCGTGAGCGCCGCAAGCGCCGGCTTGATCTGAGGCAGCATGATGCGCCAGAAGGTTCCGAAATAGGAGCAGCCGTCGATTTTGGCTGCGTCCTCGAGCTCCGTCGGGATGCTCAGGAAGAACTGGCGCAGCAGAAAGATCGAGAAGGCTGCGCCGAGGAACGACGGCGCCCACAAAACCTTTAGTGTGTCGACCCAGCCCAGCCAGCGGAAGATCAGGAAGACCGGCATCATCGTCACGGCGGAGGGCAGCATCATAGTGGCCAGCAGCACCATAAAGAGCGTGTCCCGCCCGGGCCAGCGGAGCCTTGCAAAGCTGTATGCCACCATCGAGCTTGAAAGCAGCGTGCCGAGGATCGAAAGCAGCGTGACCTGAAGCGTATTGGCCAGGAACATGAGGCCGAAATGCGTCTCGGGCGGCAGGAACCGGAGCGCCTCCGGATAGTTCTTCCAGACCGGTGCGAAGTGCCGGATCTCCTTGACCCTGGCCTTGTCGACGGTGAACTCCGTGCCGGCAAGCTCCGGCGGCGCGACGATACGCAGCCTGCGGTCGCCTGTATCCATCTCCTCCATTACGGCGACCTTCACGGGGCGGCCGCGATATTCGCTCGTGGCCAGACCTCTCGGCGCGCCGTTCACGGTCTGCATCACCTGCTGAGTGGGTATCCAGACAGGCGGAAACTGGCTCATCTCCTTGTCCTCTTTAAGGGACGTGACGACGAGCCATGCAAACGGCACGAGAAAGACAAGCGAGCCGGAGAGAAGGATCAGGTGCAAAGCGGTCTGGCGGCCATCTTCCCGGTTGGCCTTCAGCACGGCCCACCCCATCCGCGGCCGAATCGCGAGCCGGTAGTAGGCGAGCAGCGCGATCAGAACGAGCGTCGAGGGGAGGAAGAGGCGCAGCGGACCGGCGCCGCGCCAGAGCAACATGACGAGAGCGCCCGCAACGACCAGCGGTATGGCGATTGCGGCCTCTCGCGAAGGGCGCAGCCGAACGGCAGCCAGCAGCGTCACGGCGCCGATGCCGATAGCGCCGTACATGGCCGCTATTGCGGCGATCCAGCAAAGGGGCTCGATCTGGTCGAAGTGCATAAAGTTCGCCCATTCAGGGGCATGCGCTCATAACGTTCACGCTGCAGACCGGCACGGTCTGCAGCTCTATCCGGAGCGAGCTCGGCAAACCCCGCGCCCGGCATGCCCGCGCCGGACATACGGCCGGCCGACGCCGGGGCTCATCGGGCCGGGCGGCGCATGCGGACTGAGCCGGCCGCTCCTATTGGCGTGAAAACAGCCTTCTCAACAGGCCCCGAGGCGGCTCCGGCTCCGGCTGCGGCTCCATGTGCACGGCCTCGATCTGGGCCGGCGCTGCGGCGCGCTGAGAGACAACGCTGCGGGCCAGCTCGTACATCTCCTCCTGAAGCCGCTCGATCGTCGACGAGAGATGCGTGTGCGTCTCGATAAGACGCTGTATCTGAGCGTCTCGCGCCTCCAACTCCTTACGCAGCGCCCCGATGATCTCCTCGTCCGACGGCTCGGCATCCGGCTCGGTGAGCTGGATCGCGATGGGCCCCGCGACGACGCAGAGCCTCTCGCGAAGCCCCTGGACGTCGAGAAGCCCCACCCGAATCGCCGATTCAGGGAATTCGGACGCCGACGCACGGTGCAGGTTGCCCGTACGGAGCAACCGGTAGACCGCCGCTTCGGATACATTGAGAAGCTGAGCGGCCTCGCCCACTCCCACTGTTGCTAGTGACATGGAATGCGTTTCTCCTATCCGATCCGGCCGTTGGCGGCGCCGAACCGAACATGACGGAAACCCTCCGGAGGCGACGCTATCGAAATGCGCGATCGACGTCGGTTATTCCAGTCAAGTGGAGACTCCGGTTCAATGTCTGCAGGCAGGTCAGTATCTGCCCATCTCCCCTCCATACGCCGTCGGGGGCGGCGCAGCGTGGCCGGCATTCGGCGGCGGCGGGACATCCCAACTATGCGCAGGATCCGGATAGAACATGGTGCTGATGCTCTCGACGTCTCGTACGGCGCGCAGCGTCAGCAGGAT
>Ga0181529_10003118_pt1 | contig 19190 bp, 16 predicted proteins | sample PEATcosm2014_Bin_36_FD_119763 | JGI IMG/M metagenome (GOLD analysis project Ga0181529, IMG submission 119763) | Peatland microbial communities from MTU Mesocosm Facility, Houghton, MI, USA - PEATcosm2014_Bin10_30_metaG | ecosystem: Environmental > Terrestrial > Soil > Wetlands > Peat | place... | reverse complement strand
TATACCTCGGGCACCACCGGCAAGCCGAAGGCGATCGTCCACACCCACGGAGGCTATCAGGTGGGCGTCGCCACCACGCTGAAATACGTCTTCGACCTCAAGGACGAGGACAGATGGTGGTGCGCGGCCGATCCCGGCTGGGTGACGGGGCATTCGTACATCGTCTACGGTCCGCTCTTGCTGGGCGCCACCGGCTTCATGTACGAGGGCGCCCCGACCTTTCCCTATCCCGACCGATGGTGGCAGCTGATAGAGAAATACGGCATCAATGTCTTCTATACCGCCCCTACCGCCATCCGCGGCCTGATGCGCTGGGGCGAGGCCTGGCCCAATCGCCGCGACCTCTCGTCCCTCCGCCTCCTCGGCTCGGTCGGCGAGCCGATCAATCCCGAAGCCTGGCGCTGGTACTACCGGGTAATAGGCAAGGAACGATGCCCGATCATGGATACCTGGTGGCAGACCGAGACGGGCAGCTTCATGATCACGCCCGTGCCCTCGCTGGCCCTCAAGCCGGGATCGGGCACGAAGCCCTTCTTCGGCGTCCAGGCCGATATCTACGACGACGAGGGCAAGCCCGTCAAGGACGGCGAGGAAGGCTTCCTGGTCCTCAAGAGGCCCTGGCCGGCCATGCTGCGAACCATCTACAACGATCCGGATCGTTACGTAAAGCAATACTGGAGCAAGTACCCCGGCGTCTACCTGACGGGCGACTCGGCCAAGCGCGACAAGGACGGCTACTACTGGATCATCGGGCGCGTGGACGACGTCATCAAGGTCTCGGGCTACCGCCTGGGGACCGCCGAGATCGAGTCGGCCCTCGTAAGCCACCCCGCCGTCGCCGAGGCGGCCGTCATCGGCCTCGCGCACGAGATCAAGGGCACGGCGATCCACGCCTATGTCCTCCTGAAGCACGACGCGGTCGCCTCGCCCGCCCTGGAAGAGGAGCTCAAGCAGCACGTAGGCCGCGAGATGGGGCCGATCGCCAAGCCCGAGGAAGTGCGCTTCGTCGATCAGCTGCCCAAGACGAGGTCGGGCAAGATCATGCGCCGGGTCTTGAAGGCGCGGGCTCAGGGCCTGCCGGAAGGGGACGTCTCGACCTTGGAGGAATGAGCTCGCCTTTGAACGGCTCGCTCCCGCGAGGCGACAGTCCTCATCGAATTCTATCCGGCGCTTAACGGAAACCCGCGATCATGAGCGTTACATCCTTCGCTCGAGGAAGCCTCGGGAAGGGGCAAGAAAGCCGTCTTTAAATCTTCCATCGAGTAGGCGAGCCCGACGGCCTCGAACGATGCCCCGGCGGGATCCCGCCGCAATCCGGCGGGCGTCGGCTTCCGAGCGCGCCCTGATCGCCCGGCGATTTCTAAACTCGATAGGAGACACCGAATTGAAACTCGTCACCAAGCTCGTAATGTCCTTCGTCCTGACCGTGGTCGTCGTCGTCGCCGTCGGCTCGGCCTTCATAGATACGAAGACGAAGGCCGTCATCCAGGACAATATACGGACCAAGGCCCTCGTTCTCGTCCGGACCTTCGAGTCCCAGATCGCCGACGACTACGACAAGGAGGGCGAGGACGGCAGGAACGGGGATTTCAGCGTCGCCTTGGCCTCCCTGGCCTCGTCCTTCCCCGACATCCTGGAGATAGACATCTACAAGCTCTCCACGGGCAAGGTTGTCGCCTCTAGCCTGGCCGGCATGATCGGAAGACCCTCGAATCCCGTGGCTACCTTCGTCGCCTCGAAGGACGCGGACGTCGCGCTGTTCGACAAGGCGGACAGGCGGAACATTTTCGACGTCGCCGCCCCGCTGCACCGGAACGGATCGATCGGCTACGTGATGCAGGTCAAATCGGACATCGGGTCGGACATGAGGCGGATCGACGCGATCGTAGCGGAGGACTCGGCGATCGGGGCCGGCTTCATCCTCGTGGTGGGCCTCCTGGCCTTCGCCCTGTCGACGAGGCTGGTCAGGCCCATCAAGCGCGCGGGCGGCATCTTCCGCGATATCGCGGCCGGCGACGCCGACCTGACGAAGCGCCTCGACGCCGGGAGAGGGGATGAGCTCGGCCGCATGGCCGCCGACTTCAACAGCTTCGTCGAGAAGCTCCGAGTCATCGTCGTCGGCATCAAGGGCGCCCAGGGCCGACTGGCCTCCATGGCGGCCGCGCTCGAAGCGGGATCGGGCCGGACTTCCGCTTCCGCCGAGCGCATAGCCTCCAGTGTCGCCGGAGCCAAGGACAAAGCCGCAGACCAGGCCAAGGTCGTCTCCGAGTCGGCCGAGACGATAGAGGAGATCGCCGGGAATATAAGCGCCATGGACGATATGGTCTCGAGCCAGGCGGCGAGCGTGAGCCAGGCGTCGGCGGCCATCGAGGAGATGGTCGCCACCATCGCCTCGGTCTTCCAGGCCATGGAGCGGATGGCCGATCGGTTCACGGCCTTCAACGCCTCGGTCGAGGAGGGCCTATCCGCCAGGGATACCGCGGCGGGCCTCGTCGCGGGCATGGCCGAGCGCTCGCGCTCCCTGCAGGACGCAAACGCGATAATAGCGACCATCGCGTCGCGGACGAACCTCCTCGCGATGAACGCGGCCATCGAGGCGGCCCACGCCGGCGAGGCCGGCAAGGGCTTCTCGGTCGTCGCCGACGAGATCCGCAAGCTGGCCGAGAACGCGGCCATCCAGACGCGCGCGATCCGGCAGGATATCGGCAAGATGGGCGGCGCGATAGACGGCGTGGTGGCGTCGACGGATCTTCTGGGCAGGGCCTTCCGCAAGGTCGAGACCGACCTCGGCGAGACCGGCAGGCTCGTCGCGGAGGTGCGCTCGGCCATGTCCGAGCAGCGCGAAGGCTCCCGACAGCTCCTCGGAGTAGTTCAAAGCCTCAAATCGCTCACCGTCCGGGTGCGCGACGGCTCGGCCGCGATGGCCAGGGGAAACGAAGTCCTGCTCGCGGGGACCGCGACGGTGCGCGCGGCGGCCGAGGGCATGAAGGCAGACATCGAGGCCATCTCCGCGGCGGCGGCGGAGCTCGAGGAAAGCGCGCGCGGCTCAGCCGCCTCGGCGACGAGCGCCGGACAGGCAGTCGAGGCGATGGAGGCCGCCGTCGGCTCGTTCAAGGTTTGACGGCGGGGCGGCTTCGTCCGCGCCGCGGCGCCGGGAGCGGCTTCCCGCGGACCGACGCTAATCCGGCCTGCCGGTGAGGTACTTCCTCCCCGCCGGCCAGAGGTCCTCGATCTGGCGCATCATCGCCAGCTCGCCGACGTGATGGGAGTTGTGGTCCGCCACGAGGAGCAGCTCGCGGAAGATCGTGTAGCCGGGGGCGTGGGGTATGGGACCGAAGAAATCCGTCGAAGGGTCGGTCGCCAGGCTCTTCGCCTTCTCCAAATAGGACAGGACCGCGGCGACGCTCTTGGCCCAGCCGGCTTCGTCGGTTCTTTCCTCCGGCCGGGGCCTGTAGCCCACGGGCCAGCGCGGCGACTTATGCTCGGGATCGAGGATGAACTCCACTATGTCCCACTGCGTTATCCGGATGTGCTCGACGAGGTGCCAGAACGAGTAGGGACAGTTTGCGGGCTTGGAGTTGATATGCTCCATGGGGAAATCGGCCACCGCGTCGGCGAAGCTCATGTGCGCGTTATGACTGTCGAGGAGCGCGAGAAGCTCCTTCTGCAATACCGTATCGTCCTTCATGATGGGCCCTCCGCTTCGAAGGATTTCATCGAACGATAACACCGAAGGACGGCCGAGGCAAGGATGAAGGTCCCGGCTTTTTTCGCCGGATATGGATCGGTCGGGCTTTACCTTTCGTCCATTAGTTCGCATTTTTGCACGAGGGAGGCAGCCGGATCATGGTCGCGATGAATGAACCCACGGAGCCCGCAGCCGACGCGGCGCGCCGCAGGATCGTCGCCATCGACGCCCTGCGCGGCCTCGTCATGGCGCTCATGCTCCTCGATCACGCGCGGAGCGGATGGAACGAGGGCTCGGGCATAGATCCCCTCGATCTCGCGAGAGGCTTCCCCCTCCTCTTCCTGACGCGCTGGATCACCCATTTCTGCGCGCCCGTCTTCGTGCTCCTCACCGGGCTCTCGGCCGGGCTCACGAGGGGAGCAAGGAAAGAGACGGCGGGCCAAGCCGCCTCCCGGCTCGCCAAGCGCGGTCTATGGCTCTTCTGCTTCGAGCTCATCGTCATCTCGCCGCTGTGGGGCAGGGTCGTCTTTCTCAACGGCATCATGTTCCAGGTGATCGGGGCGATCGGCCTTTCGCTCGTCGCCCTCGCCCTCCTTCAGATGATGCCTCGACCGGCGGTCGGCTTCGTCGGATTATCGATCATAGCCTTCCACAACCTGATTCCCGACCGCTCCTTCGCTACTCCCCTCGGCAATCTTCTTTGGGGGCTCCTGCACCAGAGCGAGCTCGTTCCCTTCGCCCCGGGATGGGGGGTGGTCGTCCTCTATCCCGTGCTTCCCTGGATCGGCGTCATGGCCTTCGGCTACGGGCTCTCGGGCCTCTATGCGACGACGGAGAGAAGGCGGAGACTCGCCCTCGCGGCCTCGGGCTTCCTCTTCATCGCGGCCTTCATCGCGATTCGCGCGATGAACGGCTACGGCGATCCCCGCCCCTGGCAGCGGCAGTCTTCGGCCTTCGTCACCCTCCTCGACTTCATCAAGGTGGAGAAATACCCTCCCTCGCTTCTCTATATCCTGATGACCCTGGGCCCCGCCCTCCTCTTCCTGGCCTTCTTCGATCGCCTGCGCCTCGCGATCGAGCATCCTCTCATCGTCTTCGGCCGCACGCCCCTGTTCTACTACCTGGTCCACCTCGTCATGCTCGCCCTTCTGTTGATACTCGCCGACGCCCTGCTCTTCGCGCTCCGGATCGTTCCGAGCTTCGGGGCCATCCCCTTCGCCTTCCCTCTCGGCTGGACCTACGCGGTATGGCTCGCCCTGCTCGCGCCGCTGTACTTCATCTGCCGCGCGCGGGATCGAGCGGGACGACGGCGGCCTCGTTGGTGGCAGGCCTGGCTGTAGCGACGGCTCGACCGGCCGACCGAGATGAACGATCTCATTTGATCACGGTGCCGGTAATGACTACCAAACTGGGCGCATAGATCGAGCTGGTCAAGGCAGTAAGCAGGAAATCCGTGAAGGATGCCCGATGCTCGATCGTTATTTTGATCGCGCCCGTGCCGCCCTTCTCCTGAATCGCCATCGCGATCGCGTCCTTGACCGGGCCATCGGAGAGATCGGCAGTCAGATTGAAGAGTTTCGGTCCGGCCGGTTCGCCCAGGAATTCGTTAACCCACACTTCTGTCCGAAATTCCCCGACCACAGTATAATTCTCTCCCGGCGGAAGAACGGCGAGGCCCGAAGCCTTGAAGGTAGTACAACCCGCCGCCGCGAGACCGAATAGAAAAGCGAGAAACAAGGCTCTATAATGCCGCATGATGCCTCCTCGAACGGCTCGATGCCGTTCCATCGCCCTAAGTCACTATATCTGCGCCCAGGCATCGACGTTGAGACACGAAAGTGCCGTTCGAAGTGTCGTTTTGCGAATTTATAGCAAACCCAACTCGCGGGCGCGGGCAACCGCCTCGGTACGCCTCTTTACCTGCAGCTTATCGAAGATTTTTCGATTATGACCCTTAACCGTATCCAGGGCGAGGAATAGCCGCTTGCCGATCTCATCGTTCGATAGTCCCTCTGCGATGAGTCGAAGCACCTCCAACTCGCGCCTGCTCAAAAGCGCGAGCGAAGGCCGGGAGCTGGGCAGATCGGATTCGACCTCTCTCTTCCGCTCCTCCGGCTCGAACGCGGCCAACAGCTTGCCTATATAGTCCGGCATGATCCCCCGGGCCGCCGACGCGTGCAAAAGCTCGGCCATCGGCGGGCCTTCATCCACGAAAGCGCGGATGAAACCGCCCGGCTCGGCCAATGCCAGCGCCTCGCCCAAGAGTCCCGCCGCCTCGTCCTCTTTACCGAGCGCGCGGAGGGCGATCGCCTGTTGAATCATCGTCTCGAGCCGCAGGTCCGGCCATTCCCTCGTCTCCGCCTGTCGGCGCAATGGCTCCAGTAAAGCCAAGGCCGCGTTCGCGTCTCCCTGGGCCAAGCGCGCTCGGGCCCTGCTGAGCGGCAGGTCCTGCGCCTCGGCCACGCGAGCCGCTCCTGCCGGATCGCCCCGGCGAAGCAGCAAAAGCGCCTGCGCGGCGCCCAGCTCAGGCGAGCGACGCATCGGACCTTCCTGGAGCGCGAATTGACCGGCCTCGGCCAAGATGGCATCGGCGCCATCGACATCGCCCCTGGCAAGCTTCAGTCGGGCGAGGAAGGCTTCGCAGACACCGGATCTGTCGAGCGCGCTGTCGTACCTGCGAGCCAGTCCTATGCTCTGTCGTCCGTGCAGTTCGGCGGCATCCAAATCGTTCCATTCGTAAAGGATGCGCGCCAGGCCGAGGTGGGCTTCGCCGGCGACCGGCTGCGGGGAATCGCCTGCGAGCCGCAAGGCGCGCCGGAAGGTCAGGGCCGCCTGAGGAAGCTGATTTTCCGTTTCCTGTACGGTGCCCAGGCCGATAGTGGCCGATATGTCGATGACTGTATTCCCGGAAGCCCGGCTGATGGAGATGGCTTCGGCATAGGCCCGAGCGGCGGCCGCTCGGTCTCCCTGGAGCTGGTAGGCCATCCCCATCTTCCAGATAGTGGCGGTGCGGACCGGCAGGTTATCGGGGCGCAGGTATTCAAGGGCTCGGCGCGACTGGGCGATGATGTCTTCCGCCTGATACCGAGTAGCGGCCAGCAGGGCCCGTATCGCGGCGATATGCCCTATGAGGTTTCGGGCCTGGTCGTCCGGCTCGACGCCCCGCAAGGCTCTTTCCGCGAATCGGAGCTTCTCCTCGACGCCGGTCGTCATGCCTGTCATCGACAAGGCCGAGGCGAACAGCACCCACAGCGAGGGCCTGGCGTCCAGTACCGTCGTCGGCAGCGACTCCAGCCAATTCACTACCATGGCCGATGCGCCGCGAAAGTGAAGGGGCATGCCCTTACCTTCGATCAGGCGCTCGGCTCGCTCTACGTCGTCGGCGGCGGCGGCATGGCGAAATGCCTCGAGGTTCTGTCCATTGGCCTCATACCATCGACTTGCGCGCGCGTGCAATTCGGCTGCGTCCTCGCGCGGCTGCCGCCGCAGCGAATCGGCGAAGAGATGGTGATAGCGATACCAGCGGCGCTCGTTGTCCAGGGGGACGATGAAAAGGTTGGCGCGCTCGAGATATTCCAGTGTCTCCTGCCCCGAAGGAGGAGTATCGAGCAGCACGGCGTCGCAGAGGGGGCCGCACATGCGGTCTAGGATGGAAGTGCCCGACAGGAAGGAACGGACGCTATCCGGCTGCTTCCGAAGGACTTCCTCGATCAGGTAATCCAGCACGAAGCGATGGCTGCCGGTGAAGGATTCGATGAAGCCGTCGTCGTCCTCATTTCCCTGCATGGAAATAGCGGCCAGTTGCAGGCCGGCAATCCAGCCCTCGGTAAGGACTTCCAGCGCGGCGATGTTCGTCTCGGAGAGCCCGAGGCCCATTACCCGGTTGAGGAACTCCGCCGCCTCGGAAGGCGTAAAGCGCAGGTCCTCGACGCGCAGCTCGGTCATTTGGTCGAGGGCGCGCAGCCGAGCCAGCGGAAGCCGCGGCTCCTCGCGCGTGGCGACGACCACGTGCATCCGGGGCGGCAGGTGCTCGAGGAGGAAGGCGAGGGCCCGATCGACCGGCTCGGCGGCGGCGGAATGGTAGTCGTCGAGGATGAGGACGAAATCTTCCGGGACGTCGGCGATTTCATTGAGGAGATCCGTCAGGATCGTTTCTATCGGCGGCGGCTGCGCGGATTGGAGCAGGCTCGAGGCCGCTTCTCCGATATTCGTCTCGATCGTCCGCAAGGCCGCGACGAAATAGGTCAGGAAGCGCACGAGATCGCCGTCCTCCTCGTCCAACGAGAGCCACGCAGTCGGCAACTCGCAATCGGCGACCCATTCGCCGATAAGCGTGGTTTTGCCGAAGCCGGCTGGCGCGGAGACGAGGGTCAGTCTACGTCGAAAGCCTCGGCCGAGGCCCCGGCCGAGACCCTCGTTCAGCCGCTCGATCAGGCGCGGGCGGAGAACGATCGTCGGCCGAGGTAGGGGGACATAGAGTTTGGTAGCCAGGATCGGCGAAGGCATATATCCATTATACAGCGACTTCCGCTCCGCATCACCGCGCGCGGTATTGCGCGAGCCGGCGATCCGCGGCTAGCCCCGAGCCGTCAACGCCGCGGCCGCCGCCCGTATCGTCTCGAGCTTATATTCCCGGTTCCAGCGATTGACCCCGACGAAGTCGAATATCTCGGCCTCCAGTACTCCCTCGCGCGATTTTCATCCCTCCTCGCGGATCCAACCGCGATAGTACGCCCGAGAGCCTAGCGGAACGCCGGCTCTCGCGAGCGTCGAATCAGGAGGCCGATGCCAAGCCCCGATGCGGCGAGGATCAGGCCCGTCACGGTGAATATCGAGCCGTAGCCGAGGGTGGCGGCCAGCGAGGCTCCGAGCACAGGCCCGACGGCGTTCGATGCCGAGGAGATGGAGCTCGTGAGCCCGTATACGCTCCCCTGCTTCCCCGGCTCGATCTGGAGCGCGATCAGCGCGTTCGCCGACGGCATGTCCCCTCCGATGAAGAAGCAGCTGACGATCCTGAGAATCAGCAGCTGGAGCGGCGAATGGACGAAGGCTTGGGGTATCGTGAAGACGGCGGCGGTCGCCATGCAGACGACGAGAGTCCTCCGATAGCCGATCCGGTAGCTCAGCTTGCCGAGGCTCGCGGCGGCGACGGCGCTCGCGAGCGCGCCTACGCCGAGGATGACGCCGGTCATCGTGCTTACCATCCCGCCTCGAGGCGTTATGCTCTGGATGAAGAGAGGGAGGAAGGGAGCGACGATGGAGCCGGCTATCTGGTCGGCCGCGACGACGGCCATGAGCGCCCATAGCGCCTTCGAGCGCGCCAGGGGACTGAAGTCCGGGATCAGACTCTTCCATATGGACTTGCGGTCCTCGGGAGGCGCGAAATCGTCCTTGGCGAACTTCGCGATGATGATCCCGGCCGAAAGGAGGAGGAAGGAGGTGGCGAAGAAGGTCACTCGATGGCTGAATGCGTCCGAGATGACGCCGCCGAACATGGGTCCGAGCGAGGCGCCGAGAAAGACCGCCATCTGCAGGAGGCCGAGCGCGTAGCCCGTCTCCTCGGGCGGCGCGATGGACGCGACGAGGACGGTCGCGGCGGCTATCGTGCCGGTAATGCAGCCTTGGATCGATCTCAATACGAGCAGTTGCCAGGGATCCTTTACGAAACCCTGTAGGACGAGGACTGCCGCGCCGCCGAACATGGCCCGCAAGAGCATAGGCTTGCGCCCGTAGTTATCGGCGAGGCTTCCCCACATGGGGGATAGGATGGCGAAGGCGATGGAAGGCAGGGCATTTATCATCCCGGTCAGGTACTTGATCCGGACCGGGTCGCTTACCCCGAGGTCCTGCAGGTAGAAAGGTATGATGGGAGTCGATGTGGAGAAGCCCGCGATCGCGAGCATTTCCCCCGCCCATATCGCATAGAGAGTCGTTTTCCATTGGGGTCGGTTCGGCACGGCTTGCATAGGTCCAGCAGGAGGAGCTATCAGGACTATGCCTCGTTCGGCGGACGAATGTCAAATGGTCGGAACCCGGTTCCGCGACTTCGCCCGCGAGACTCGAGCGATCGGCCTAGTCTCCCGTCGCGCGCATTATAAGCTGAACGTGTAGACGGCCTTGGCGTAGGGGTCGTATTCGGTCTGCTTGTAGTTCGCGCCGTCGCCGCTCGCGTAGTCCAAATAATTGATCCGCAAATCCGCCTCGAGCGAGAGCGCGCCGAGCTTGTAGCTGAGGCCGGGAATGAGGTTGAGGCCCTTGTTGTTATAGTATTCCGTCTTGACGGGGATGGAGGAGCTCGCGAAGACCTTGAGGCCTTTCACTCCAAGGCTGTCGAAGCCGACAGTGAGCTTCGGATCGATGGTCAGGACGTAGGTGTTATAATAGCTATCCCCGGTCGGCTTTATGCCCTGTCCCTGGGAGATGGAGTAATAGCTGAGCTTCGCGTCGAGGGCGGCCGGGCCATAGTTGAAGGTCACGACCGGCTTGACGTCCGCGAACGCGACGGCCGGCGCGAAGATGAAGTCGGCTTCGACGGCGGGTACTATCGAGAATCGATCTCCGACGGCGATCTTATAGGCGATCCTGTCATAGTTTGTGAACAGCGCATTGTCGTTGGCGTTGCCGTTATCGGCGATATTGAATTTCCCCGTCGTCCCCGCGGCGAAGGTCGTGTAGTACTGCAGGCCGATGCCTTTGTACATCCACTTGAGCGCGTTCTTGATGCCGTTCTGGTCGGTGCCGGGGCTGGAAAAGGGCGTAAAGTAGTAGATGGGCAGACCGACGTGCACGCTGAGGCCGCCCGTAGTGAGCTCGGCATAGGGCTCTCCCCTGCCCGCGGTGATGAACTCCGCGGCCTGCTTCGAGGTAGCCGGCACGGCCCCGGAGTAACCGATGAGCGCGTCCTCCGCTGCGAGGCCGAACTTGAGCGCGTAGCCATTCTCCTTGAGGCCATAGCCGAGATTCACGGCCGGGATGACGGCCGGATAGACGGACGAATCGTTCACCGCCGCGGCGTCGACGCCCCAGGCGGTGAGACCGGTATCGAGCGTCGCTTGAGCGGACACGGGGATGGAGAGCGCGAGCCAGGACATGACCGCCAATAGAAGATTAGATCGTTTCATGATTCCCTCCTATAGGTATCGAAGCTCACGGGCTTCCGTAGCCGAAGGCGGCGAAGACGGCGCGAGCCTCCGGCGAGGACAGGAATCGCGCGAAGGCGGAGACGGCGGGCTCGGAGCCCTTACCCTTCATGACTACGAAGCCTTGCATGATCGGCGAGTAAAGGGAGGGATCGACGGCGAACCAGTATTCCCCTTCCTTGTCATAGGGCTTCACTTCCTTGGTATATAAGGCGGATTTGTTCACGAAGCCCGCGTCGGTGCTCGTCAAGGTAAATTGAAGGGCCTGGGTGACCGTCTGGGCGAGGACGAGCTTGGATTTTACCTGGTCGAAGATCCCCGCCTTCAGGAGCGCCTCCTGGGCGGCCTTTCCATAGGGGGCCGTCTCGGGGTTGCAGTTCGCGAACTGCGTCACGGAGGGATCGGCGAGCACCGCGAGTCCCTTGGACAGGTCCAGCTTCTTGGTCGTCAGGAATATCAGCGTGCCGACGGCGTAGGTCTTGACCGGGCCCTCGGTATTCCCGGCCTCTACGAGCTTCTGCGGGAATGAGGTATCCGCCGACATGAAAACCTGGAACGGCGCTCCGTTCATGAGCTGCGTCACGAGGGCTCCCGAGGAACCGAAGGTGAACTCGGCTCGATAGGCCGGATACGCCTTGGAGAAAGCCTCGCCGAGCGCGGGCGCGACCGAGCTGATATTGGCCGCGGCGGCGATCGATACAGTTTCCTGCGCGACCGCGAGCGAAAGGCAGAGAGAAAGCGAGAGGGCGATGAGAAGAAGCCTACGCACTGAGCTTACCTCCGACGATGGCGAAGATGATTATGGCGATTCATCGAAGCGGGGACGCCTGGCGGCATCCGCGCGCTTCGAATGGGCGCACGTGGAGCAGAGACCGTAGACCAGCAGCTGCTTGCCGCGGACTTCGGCCCCGCGGGGAACGCCGATGCGGGGCATCGCCTGATCGGCGAGGCACGACATTCTCCCGCAATCCAAGCAAAGGAAATGGGGATGCCCGCCGGGGCATCCTTCGCTCCTTCCGAGATTGACGAAATAGCGGGAAATGCCGTCGATGCCCTGAACTCCATGGACCAAACCGGCTTCCTTCAAGCGCTTGAGAGTGCGGAAGATCGTCACGCGGTCGAAGTCGATCAGAAGATCCGCCAGCTCGCGATGGGAGAGAGAGCGACCGGCGTCCAGCATGGCCGACAAGACGCGTCGCCTAACCTCCGTAGATCGCAAACCCGCGACCTCGAGCAGCGTCGAGGCCTCCGCGCTCATGGCCATGGAGGTTTTATAGCATCGTCTCAAAAGTAATGCAACTGAATTGCATAAAAATAACGGAGGATATATGCTAATTACATATGGAAGACATAGCGCATTTTCGATATATAGGGATAATCCATAGTCCTCATCATAGGCTTGAAGGCATGCCGATCCAACCCCCTGGAGCGGAGGGTCTGGTCGGGTACGTCGACCTGGATCCCGCGTTCGCGGCAGGCTTGAAGGATCTAACGGGCTTCTCCCATCTCATCCTGATCTATCATCTCCATCGAGTCGAAGGATATTCCTTGGAGGTTATTCCCTTCCTCGACGACTCGCCTCACGGGATATTCGCCACTCGTTCTCCAAAACGCCCGAACGCGATAGGCCTGTCGATCGTGCGCCTTCTGGCCGTCGAGGGAGCGCGGCTGAGCTTCGCGAATCCGGATATGCTCGATGGGACGCCTCTTCTCGATATCAAGCCGTATGTGGCCGCCTTCGACAGAGTCGATCCGGAACGCGAGGGCTGGCTTAGCGGCCGCGCGGGGAATTGCGTCGCCGCGCGGTCGGACGACAGGTTCTCGAAACGCTAGGGCCCGCCGATCGGGCCCCGTCCAGGGCGCGTCAGAACTCCTCGAAGTCGGAATCGGTTTCCCGCGGCGCGGGGACCAAGGCCAGCGCCCTCGGCCTCGCCTGCGGGGCTTTCCCTTCGCCCTGCAACCTCGGGGGCTTGACAGCCTCGGCGCGAGTTTGGGCATGGGCGTGAGCCGAGGGCGCGACCTCATCGGGCCGCGACTCGGGTTTCGCCTTCTTCGCCGATTCCATCTTGAAGAATCCGATCGCGGAGGCGAGTTGCTCCGACTGGCCCGATAGCTCCTCCGACATGCTCGCGAGCTCCTCGCTCGCGCCGGCGTTCTGCTGCACGACCGTATCGAGTTGCATCATCGCTTTGTTGATCTGATCGATCCCCGAGCTCTGCTCCTTCGAGGCCGCCGCTATCTCCTGGACGAGGGAGGCGGTCTTCCTTATATCGGGAACGATGACCTGAATGATCTCGCCGGCGCGACGCGCCGTCTCGACGGTGTCCCTCGAAAGCTTCGTGATTTCGCCGGAGGCGTTCTGCGAGCGCTCGGCCAACTTGCGCACCTCGCTGGCCACCACGGCGAAGCCCTTGCCGGCCTCGCCCGCGCGCGCCGCCTCGATGGCCGCGTTGAGGGCGAGAAGATTCGTCTGGCGGGCGATTTCTTCTATGATCCCGATTTTTTCGGCGATCAGGCTTATCGCCGCCACGGACTCTTCGACGGCCTTTCCCCCCTCCTCCGCGTCTTTCGCGGTCTTGAGGGCGATGCCTTCGGTTGCCGTCGCATTGTCCGTGTTCTGCTTCACCGAGGCCGACGCTTCCTCGATTGAGCTCGATATCTCTTCAGTGCTGGCCGCCTGCTCGCTCGCGCCCTGGCTCATTTCCTGGGCGGTCGCGCTGATCTGGACGCTCCCCTCGGAGACCTGGCCCGAGGCGGTCAGTATCCCGCCGACGATTTCCTTGAGGCTGGCCTGCATGTCCCGGAAGGCATGGGCGAGCTCGCCGATCTCGTCGCCTCGGCGCAGGTTGTAATCGTGGATGACGAGGGTGAGGTCGCCCTTCGCGATGGCCTTGGTGAAGGTCACGACCTGGCCGATCGGCTTCGTAATCGAGCGCGACAGGAGGACGGCGATGACCAGCGCGAAAAGGGCGCCGATAAGGGTGATCGCCACCAACAGTATGGTCGCCCTCGAGCCTCCCGCGGAGTTGTCGGCGGCGGTCTCCCTCGCAAGGTCCACCTTAGCCTTCACGAGTTTATCCAGGGAGGCCTGGAGCGCCGCGGCGACTTCCGAGGCCTGCCCATTCATGAATTCGGCGGCCTCGGCGCGCTTCCCGGCCTTCGTGAGACTCATGATCCGCTCCGCCGCCGCGGAGTAGGCGTCGAAATTCCCGCGATATTCGGCGAAAAGACCCTGACCGAGCTCGGTGACCATCGTAGACTTGAACGAGGCCTCCGCGGCGCCTATCTCGGTCCCGAGACGCGCTATCGCCGCCGAGGCGGCGTCCCAGGATTTCTCGTCCTCCGCCGCGGCGAAGGCCCTGACGTTAACCCGCGTGAGCTCGAAATCCTCGACGATGGCGATGAGGTCCGAGAGCGGTTTTGCCATGCGTTCGTACAGATAGCCGTCGGCGCTCGCGACGCTCCGTATCTGGACGATGCCGATCGCGCCGACGAGGACGCTCAGGGCCACTACGAATGCGAAGGCGGCCGCGAGCTTGCCGCCGATCTTGAGTTTCATCATGCACCTCCGCGTTGAGGTGACCATAGTTTATTTTTACGACCATGCCAGATGCACTAAAGTTCATAGGCCTAATACCAAAGAACTATTACACCCGCGCCGCGGAACGCGGATCAGGAGATGTTTATGCGTTCCTCCGCTAAAAGGCGGATGAACTCTATCCGCGAGCCCACGTGGAGCTTGCGGAATATCATGAACAGATGGCTCTTCACCGTGGGCACCGCGATGCCGAGTCGGAAACCGATCTCCTTCGACGACAGCCCTTGCGCGACCAGGCGCGTAATCTCGATCTGCCTCGGCGTGAAGCCGAGCTCCGACAGTCGCTCGACCCGGCGCGACGCCGAGGGCGCGGACCCGAGGATCTCGGGAGCCAGGCTCTTGACGTATTCCACGAGATTCGCGATCGTCCTCTCGCGCTTCTCCTCGCGGGAGCGATCGAAGAATATGACGATCTTGGAGGCCAGGGAGCCGTCGTCCTTGAAGAAGGGAATGCTGAAGCAGTCGCATGGAAGAGGCGAGCCGTTCTTCCGGATGAAGTACATCCGTTCATGGAAGAAGCCTATCCTCGCGTAAGTCTCGTCGGCGCGCCTCAGCATGGCATCGTCGCGATCGCTCTCCTCCATGCCCGCCAGGTAGGCGATGAGCGGCCGCCCGACGAACTCGCCGCGCTCGAACCCGAAGACGCTGATCGCCGCCTCGTTGCAGTCGCATATGGTCCGAGAAGGGCAGGAAAGCACGAAGGCCGGATCCGGAATTCCGGCGAGAATCCGATCGGCGAGGTCGATCGACGGGTCGGCGAAGGGGGAAGGATATGCGCTATTCGCCAGGCGTCCGACGAATAGATAGCCCCGCGGCGCCTCGCCTGAGCCAGCGAGAGGGCTGACGCTGAAACTGACGCGCACCTTCTTGCGCGACCTCGTGAGGAAGGCGACCTCCCCTCCCCGCCTTTCCTTCGACCCTCGGACGAGTCTTTCCATCCGCCTGCGCTCCCCCGCCTCCACCAGCATGGGCAGGCGCTTCGTCGCGAGCTCGCCCTCCGAGTAGCCCGAGAAAGCCGTCGCGCAGCGATTCGCCATCGCCACTCGCAGCTCAGGATCGATGACGAGGACGAGTTCGTCTACGCAATCCATCAGCTCGAGGAGGGTTTCGTTTTCGTAAATACTGACGGAATTCATGTGAAAGGTAGTTTACCGAAACACCATATCCCTTGCAGGCCGCGATAGTCAACTCGAATTCCCGCCATCCGCCTGCGGCCCCGCGCCCACGGCCTCAATCCTTTCCCGCAGCCTCGCGAAGGGCCCTGATATTGGCGGGGGGAACGCTCGGATCGATCGAGCAGCCGGGCGCGAGCAGGAACTTCCCGGCCCCGCCGAGCTCCATCGCCTTCAGCGCGGCCTCGCGCACCTGGGCGGGCGTGCCGGTCTTCAGGACGCCATCCTCATCGAGGCCGCCGATCAGGGCGAAGCCCGAGCTCCTCCTCGCGGCGGCCAGGTCCGGGTTGCCCTGCCCGACCGAGGCCCAATTGAGCGCGCGGACCGGATAGTCCTGGATCTCGTCCCAGTAAATCGACGGTCCGCACGAATGAAGGATGTTGAACTTCGCCTGCCTCACCGCGCCGAGCACCTTGAAATCGTAGGGCTTGCCGAAGGTCTCGAACTCCTCCGCCGTCAGCGCGCCCTTGCGGGCGAGCTTGGTGATGGCGAAGAATATCCCGTCCGCCCCGGCCTCGATGCTCGCCGCGGCCAGGGAGGCGAGGGAATCCGCTATGACGCCCAAGGCATGATGGACTTTCTCCGGAGAGGACCGGATCAGGCTCAGCAACGTTTCCGCCTGAGCGCGCGTGACCGCCTCTTGGGAGTGAACGGTCGGACGGCCCACGAGGGACGCGAGCACGGAGGAGGGCGAGAAGATCGTTTGTACGAAAGGAGCCCCGCCCAAGCCGTTCTTGATCTTCCTCAGCGCCTCCAGGTGCTCCGTCCAGACCTTCGTCGTCGGTCCCGCCGGCTTCAGGGCGGCGAGGTCCAAAGGGTCGTCGCGATTGCGGACGAAGCGGGGGAAGACGCCGTCGTACATCCGGAAATCGTACTCCGAGCCCCAGACCTCCGCGAAATAGGTCGCTCTCGGATTCACCTTGAGCCAATCCCAATCGTAGTCGCGGAAGAATTTTATCTCGGCCTCGGCGAAGTCGTCGGCGTCCTTCTCCGCCGGGATGAGGTGGCCCCATGCCGCCACGGGGACGCGATCCGCGACTTCGCCGGCCAAGGCCGCTTCGACTCTCTCTCGCTTCGATAATCTCGCGCTCATGGCTCCTCCCATCACGGACCGAAGAGGTCGACGGCCGCGTCGTTCCTAAATGAACAGGAAGCGCATGAGGCTCGACCAGTCGTTCTCTATGCCCCATCCGTCGAGGATCGCCGAGACCCCGCCGCGATGGTGGACCTCGTGCGTGTACAGAGCGAGAAGGTTGCCCCCGAAACTCAGGGTCCTTTGCTGATTGTCCCGGCCGGTGAAGGTGAAGGTCTTAACCAGGTCCTCGGCAGTGGCAGCGGCGCAGGCGGCGACGAGGGCCTCGTCGGCCTTCGCGCGCAAGGCTTTATATTCGGAGAAGTCCTTGAAGATAATCTCGCCCATCGAGGCCTGGGGGAAGGATCCCACGATCGGAAGGATGAGGTCCGGCAGGAAGCCCCGGTCCGCGGCGCGCTTGAGCGAGCCGGCGGTCGACTGGAGACCGTGGTTGACGAGCCCCGCTATCGACTTGTAGTAGGTGCTCGCCGCCTCGTACAGGCGCGACTCGGGGAGAGTCCCGAGGACGCGAACCATCTCCGCATTGGCGTGCTTGTTATACGTGGCATAAATGCCCAGGATTTCCTTGAAGTCCATTTCGCCCTCCTGTTAATACGGAAAGAATACGATGAATCCGAGAGTCCGCGATAGGGCCGCAGACCGATGCGCCGGATCGGCACGGGACATGGGCTATTCCTTCTTCCGATATCCGATGGTTTGCCCGAAGAGAACCCTCTGGTCCGGTCTCAGTCCCAGTCTTGCGGAGAGCTCCGCCTTGTTGCAGTTGTGGAACCAGGCAGCAAGTCCCTGCGAGGCCGCGAACAGGTATACGTTCCCCGCTATGAGACCGGTATCCACATAATAGTAGGCCTTCTGCGTCTCGGAATCATTGAGGCCCGGTTCCTGATATCCCGCCTTTGCGAATTTTCCGATGTCCGCGACATAAATGAGGCGAACGGGAGCATCGGCGCCGAGGCTCATCTGTCCCTGTCCGATGGCGAAGGCCCGAAGATCGCCGGACGCTACGGGAGCGAGCCTGTGAGGGAGGGGCTCATAGCGGTACACGCCTTCCTCCAGCGCGACATAGACATCGATTTCCTGCGAATTGCTGGCGGACGCTGACGTTATCCCGGCTACGTCGAAGGGACCTTTTTTCCGGTTAACCCCGCTGGCCGCCCATAGGAGATTGGAAAGCTTCTGGACGGACAGCTTCTTGTCGCCGATGGAACGCTGGGTCCTCCGCTTCTCCAATGCCGCTTGGACCGACTTGTCTCGATCGAAGCGGGGCTTCGGCAGTGCGATGGCTTGCAGATTCCCGACGATGCCTTTCTCAGCTTTCATGCGTTCCTCCTATCTCCGATTCTCGCTTGACGAAGATAGTATGCCAGAATAAGATTGACCAGTCAAATATATTTTCGGAGGGACGCCAGATGGCAAGAATGAAGGCGATTCAGATAGAGAAGCCGGGCGGGGACTTCAAGCTCGTGGAGATCGAGCTGCCCCAGCCGCGCGAGAACGAGGTCCTGGTCAAAGTCGAAGCCTGCGGAGTCTGCCATGGAGACGCGATCGTGAAGGACGGGACCTTTCCCGGCCTCTCCTATCCGCGGATTCCCGGACACGAGGTCATCGGTACGATCGCGAAGCTGGGGAGCGGCGTCGAGGGCTGGGCCCTGGGCAAAAGGGTCGGCATCGGTTGGCATGGCGGCCATTGCTTTAAATGCCCGGCCTGCATGCGAGGCGACTTCTGGGCATGCGAGCATTCCCTGACGACCGGCATCTCCGTCGACGGCGGCTATGCCGAATACATGATCGCCCGCTTCGAGGTACTGATCTCGATCCCGGAAGAATTGTCGTCGGTCGAAGGAGCCCCCCTCCTCTGCGCAGGACGCACGACCTTCGCGGCGCTCAGGAGCAGCAACGCGAGGGCCGGGGACCTCGTCGCCATACAGGGTCTCGGCGGGCTCGGCCATCTCGCGGTTCAGTATGCCGCGAGAATGGGGTTCAGGACCATCGTCCTGTCGCGCGGCCGCGACAAGGAAAGCCTGGCCTACAAACTCGGCGCGCACGAGTACGTCGACGCCCAAGCCGCCGAGCCCGCCAAGGAGCTGAAGCGGATGGGCGGAGCGAAGGTCATTCTTTGCACGGCGCCCAATGCGCAGGCGATATCGGGCGCCATCGGCGGCCTGGGCAGGAACGGCCAGGCGGTGATAGTCGCGGCCGGCAGGGAACCGCTCCAGATCCCGGCTGGCCTCCTCATCGGCGCCGGAAGGTCCATCGTCGGCTCGGGCGCCGGTGAGCCCGGCGACGCGATCAAGTTCAGCGTCCTGACCAAGGTGATCCCCATGGTGGAAGTCTTCCCTCTGGAGCAAGCCGCCCAGGCCTACGAGAAGATGATGTCCGCGAAGGTCCACTTCAGGTCGGTCCTGAAGATGTGAAGCCCGCGCGGCAAGGAGGCTCAGTCATGAGAACGATCGCAATAGAGGAGCATTTCGCCGTTCCGACCCTTCGCCCCGAGGGGACG
>Ga0181529_10003116_pt1 | contig 19194 bp, 14 predicted proteins | sample PEATcosm2014_Bin_36_FD_119763 | JGI IMG/M metagenome (GOLD analysis project Ga0181529, IMG submission 119763) | Peatland microbial communities from MTU Mesocosm Facility, Houghton, MI, USA - PEATcosm2014_Bin10_30_metaG | ecosystem: Environmental > Terrestrial > Soil > Wetlands > Peat | place... | reverse complement strand
GCTCAACGCGGCCAACCTCGCGCTCGTCTCCTTTTCGCGGTTCAACAACAAGCTCGACGGCCAGGTGCTGGTGTTTTTCATCATCACCGTGGCGGCGGCGGAAGTGGCGGTCGGCCTCGCGCTGATCGTGGCGCTCTACCGCAAACGCCAGTCCGCGCACGTCGAAGATTTGACCTCGATGAAACTCTGACGGATGAAATACGAAATTTTACCCTGGCTGATTTTGTTCCTGCCGCTGCTGTCAGTGGCGGCGATAACGTTTTTTACCCTGCGGAGCAAAACCGTCAGCAGCCTCATTTCCATCGGCGCGGTCGCGGCGGGCTTCGTGATGACCTGCCTGTTCGTCAATGCCAACGGAATTCATTTCAGCGGTGAAACATCCGTCAACTGGCTCACCATCGGCGGCTTGAATGTTGACTTCGGCCTCAAGCTGGACGCGTTGAGCATGATGATGTTGTTCGTCGTCACGGGCGTCGGCGGCTTGATCCATATTTACGCTTACGCTTATATGGATCACGACCGGAGCAAGGCGCGCTTCTTCGCTTTCATGAGCCTGTTCACTTTCTCGATGCTCGGCATCGTGCTGGCGAATAATTTTTTGATGATGTTCATTTTCTGGGAACTCGTCGGTGTTTCCAGCTACCTGCTCATCGGTTTCTGGTTTGAAAAACCCAGCGCCGGCGATGCCGCAAAAAAAGCTTTCATCACTAACCGTCTCGGCGACTTTGGTTTTCTCGCCGGCATTTTGATGGTTTGGGGTTTGCTTGGTTCGCTGAACTTTTCAGCGTTACAAAATGCAATGGCCTCAAATCCCGCCGCGCTCGGAGCCAGTGCCACTATCGCGGGTCTTTTAATTTTCTGCGGTGCGGCCGGCAAATCCGCGCAATTCCCGCTGCACGTCTGGTTGCCGGACGCGATGGAAGGCCCGACGCCCGTATCCGCTTTGATCCACGCCGCGACGATGGTGGCCGCCGGTGTTTACATGCTTTGCCGCACGCTCTTTTTATACAATGCCGACGCGCTTCACGTCATCGCTTACATCGGCGGTTTCACCGCGCTGCTCGCGGCGCTGATGGCCGTCCAGCAAAACGACATCAAGCGCATCATCGCCTACTCGACGCTGTCACAACTCGGCTACATGGTCATGGCCGTCGGTTTGAGCGGCCCGACGCCTGCGATGTTCCATTTGACCACGCACGCCTTTTTCAAAGCGCTGCTGTTCTTGAGCGCCGGCTCGGTGATCATCGGAATGCACCACGAGCAGGACATCTGGCACATGGGCGGACTGAAAAAGAAAATGCCCGTCACGTTTTGGACATTCACCATCGGCGCATTGGCTTTGAGCGGCATTCCTCCGTTTGCGGGATTTTATTCGAAGGATTCAATTCTCGCGCAATGTCTGGAGCAGAAAAGTTATTTACTGTTCGCCGTCGCCGTTTTCGTCGCCGGGCTGACCGCGTTTTACACGTTCCGATTATTCTTCGTCGTTTTCTTCGGCAAGGAAAAAACCGACCACGCCAAGCACGCGCACGAATCGCCGCTGATCATCACCGCGCCGCTGGTGATTCTGGCCATCTTCGCGACCATCGGCGGCTTCATTGGCATCACGAACAACTACGGTTCGCAATTTACCGCCGACCACGAAACGCTTTCGCTCGCGCAGCAGTTGCTCGAACCGCTGAACAATAAATTCCCGATGTTCCTTGGCATCGGCGTTGCGCTGGCTGGAATTTTCCTTGCGTTCTCGCTTTACAAAAATAGCGACAAAGATCCGCTGCCCGCCAAACTCGGCGGATTGGCGACGGCGATGAAGAATAAATTTTATTTCGACGAACTTTACGAAGCCACGTTCATCCGTGTGCATGATTTTCTCGCGGCGGTGGCCGACTGGATTGACCGCTGGATTTTGGAAGGCGCGATCATCGGCGCGATTCGCGGCGGCACGGACTTGAGCGGACGCGCGCTGCGCCTCGCGCAAACCGGCAATCTCCAGACCTACGCCTTCCTGTTCGTGCTCGGCGTGGCGCTGCTGCTCTATTTCGTTTTGGGAAAATAAAAATATATTTATGAAAACTTTTTATATTTTGTTTTTCATGCTGGCTGCTGGAGTTGCAGCTTGCTTGGCGGATGGCACTGCGGCAAATGAATCAGATACGCCAAATGGACAGCCGTATAAATTCTACGGGAATCTCCATCACGAAGGTTCAAGTCTTCAGTGTGGGGTTACGGCTCTGATTTTGGAAAACGTAGGCCGCGCAATTCAAAATTATGCAATTGAAAAACACAAATTTCCTGAAGGTGATATGCCCGCAGTCATTACAAATTTAATGGCATCTCATTTTCTTGATTTTGAGCAATATAGTCAGAGTTACCGAGCACTTTTTCTTGATAGCAAGAAACAACTGCTGGATGGATGGGGAAACAAAATTATCATAAAGCGAAGTGCCGATGGTTTGACCATGTCTCTAATTTCGTCAGGTCAAAATGGAGTCATTGACCAAGAACCTGGACTGCGTGGACAAGCAGCTTCCGATGATATTTATGTAATTGTGGACATGAGAACGCTGAACCGTTGGTTTTAGTTTGTAAATTGCGAGAAAATTAAATGTCTATTTTAACTTACATCGCAGGTTGGCCGCTGCTGGCGGCGTTGGCGCTCGTCGTCGTGCCGCGCAATTACCGCGTCATCATCCGCGCCATCGCGGTGCTGGCCACGCTCATCTCGGCGGTGCTGGCGGTGAAGATGTTCGCGCAGTTCGTGCCCGGCGCGAACGGCTACCAGTTCGAGCAGCAAATCCCGTGGGTCGAATCGCTCGGCATCAGCTATCACGTCGGCGTGGATGGCATCAATGTCGGTTTGATTTTGATGGGCGCAATCGTCGCCTTCGCCGCCGCGCTCTGCTCGTGGGAAATCCAGACGCGCGAAAAGGAATTTTACATCCTGCTGCTGGTGATGACCGGCGGCATCCTCGGTGCCTTCGCGTCGCTGGATTTGTTCTTCTTTTATTTCCTGCACGAACTCGCGCTGGTGCCGACCTTCATCATGATTGGCGTCTGGGGTCGCGGTGAAAAGAAAAACTACGCGACGTTCCAGATCACGCTTTACTTGAGCATCGGCGCGCTCATCGCGCTCATCGGCCTTATCGCGCTCTATCTGCAATCCGGCGCGAACACTTTTGACATTCCAAAGATCATCGAGCACGCCAAGACGAATCCGCTCGCGGTCAACGCGCAGAATTTCATCTTCCCGCTGCTGCTGTTCGGCTTTGGCATCCTGGTATCGCTCTGGCCGTTTCATTCCTGGGCACCGCTCGGCTACGGCGTGGCGCCGTCGCCCACCGCCATGCTTCACGCCGGCGTGCTGAAGAAATTCGGTCTCTACGGTTTGATCCGCATCGCGCTGCCGCTGTTGCCGCAGGCCGCGCAAAGTTGGGCGCACGTCATCGCGTGGCTCTGCGTCGGCAACATCTTGTATGTCGGCTGGGTCGCCATGCGCCAAAAAGATTTGAACCTGCTCGTCGGCAATTCCAGCGTGGCGCACATGGGTTTCATTTTCCTCGGCATCGCCAGCTTGAACCTGATCGGCGTGACCGGCGCGGTATTGATCATGGTCGCGCACGGTTTCCTCGCGGCGCTGACATTCGCGTTGAGCGGCTACATTTACAAACAGACCGGCACGCTGCAAATCAGCGAACTCGGCGGACTCTGCCGCAAGCTGCCCTTCATCGGCACCGCGCTGTTGATGGCGGCGATGGCCGGTTGCGGTCTGCCCGGTTTTGCGAATTTTGTCGGCGAAGCCACGGTATTCTTCGGCGCGTGGAAAACTTTTCCGACCGTGACGGTCATCGCGTTGTGGGGCGCGCTGGTCATCGGCGGCGTTTATATGACGCGCGCCATCCGCAACATTCTCCACGGCCCGCTGCCGGAAAAATGGAATTCACTTGCCGACGCCTCGAACGCCTGGCGCAAACTGCCTTACGCGCTACTGCTCGTGAGCTTGCTCGTATTTGGCTTCCTGCCGAAGCTGCTCACGGAAAAAATCAATCCTGACGCGCAGAAAATTGTCGCCATGGCAACTGGCAACGTGGTTGCGGCCAGCGCGACGAGTTCGCCCTCAGTCAATTTTGTTGCGCAAAACAAATGAATTCCTCCCTGATAATGTTGGAAATTTCGGTGATCGGCCTCGGCTTGGTGCTGATGCTGGCGGATCTGTTTGTGCCCGCCGAGCGCCGTCGTTTCATCGGTTACGCCGCCATCGTCGCGCTGGGCGTTTTGCTGGTCACGAGCTTGAGCGGCAATGGTAGTTGCGGTCAGTTCGGCACCGCTTTCGGCGGCATGTTCGTCAACGACGCACTGTCCCTCTTTTTCAAACAAATATTCATCGTCGCCGCTATTCTGGTGCTTTTCATGGCCGCAGAATTTTCCGACAAACTCGCTGAGGGCAGCGTTGCAGAATACTACTCGCTCATTCTCTTCGCACTCGCCGGCATGTTGTTTGCCGCGTCGTCCAATGACTTTACGATGCTGTTCGTCTCCATCGAACTCATCACGATCACGTTTTACGTTCTCGTCAGTTTCCAGCGCGGCAAACTCCAGTCGCTCGAAGCGGGTGTGAAATATCTGATTCTCGGCGCACTGTCCTCGTCGTTCATGGTGTTCGGCATCGCGCTGATTTGGGGAACGACCGGTGAACTCAATTTCACCAAGCTTGCCGCCGTCGCGCCGCAGTTTGCCGACAGCCAAATCTTTCTGCTCGGCATGTTGCTGGTTCTAGTTGGACTCGGTTTCAAGATCGCTGCGTTTCCGTTTCAAATCTGGGCGCCGGACGTTTATCAAGGCGCGCCAACACCGACGACCGCCTTTCTCGCCATCGGCTCGAAGGCTGCCGGATTTGTTTTATTGCTGCGCGTGCTGTTCACCGCCGTGCCGAGCGTCACGTATTCCCACAAATTTGCAAACCTGCTCATCGTCATTTCCGGCATCACCATTCTTTACGGCAATCTCTGCGCCATTCCGCAGCGCAATCTGAAACGTCTGCTCGGCTATTCCAGCATCGCGCACGCGGGATATTTGTTGCTCGGCGTCGCCGCGTTGAGCGCGAGCGGACAGTCGGCGCTGATGTATTATCTCGCCGGTTATGTGTTCACGGTGATGGCTGGTTTCTTTGTAATCACGTTGGTGATGCGGCATCTGGCAACGGAAGATATTTCCGGCCTCGCCGGCTTAAACCAGCGTTCGCCGCTGCTGGCCGCCACGCTGACCATCGCGATGGTTTCGCTCGCTGGCATTCCGCCGCTCGCGGGCTTCTTCGGAAAATTTCTGCTGCTCAAAGCGGTGATCGAAGCCGCGCAAGCCACCGGCAACCACGGTTATTACTGCCTCGCCTTCACGGCACTGGCCGGCGTGATCATCTCGCTCTACTATTATTTTGGCGTCATCCGCGCGATTTACTGGAGCAAAGACCCGGCGGATTTGTCGCCAATTCAACTTTCGTCTCCGGCAAAAGCTTCCATCTGGATTTGCATCATTGGCATTTTCTGGATCGGTCTGTTTCCGAACACGGTTTTGAATATTACAAACCTCGCGGCGGCGGCACTGGGGAAATAATCACGCTCTAGATCAAAATCGTCCGTCGAAATCCGTCGGCGCGCTTTCATTTGAATTCGGTTCACACCGTCCGCATCTGCACCGCGTCCACGATTTCCGTGCCGACGGAAATCGCGCCGATAATGACGACCGTCGCGCCGGTTTGCAATCCGCCTTGCGTGGCCAGATTTTTCAGCGCGGTTTCAATGGTGTTCTGCGGGTTGATGAAATCGAACTCCATGACGAACGGCGTGACGCCCCAGCACAAGGCCATTTCGTTCGCGGCCTTCTCGTTCTCGCACATCGCGTAAATCGGCGAATAATGCGGGCGCATCCAGCTCGCGTATTGCGCCATGCTGCCGTGCCGGGTGAAAACCAGGATCGCCGCCGCCTTCAATTCATTCGCCATGACGACGGCGCTTTTGACCAGCTTCTGCCGCGCGGTCGTGAGTTCCGCCAGGTCGTGAAATTGCGCGCTGCCGCTGCGTTCGATGCGCGTCGCAATCTTGTCGAACACCTCGATGCACTTGAGCGGATATTTGCCGACGGTCGTCTCGCCGCTCAACATGATGGCGTCGGCCTCCTCAAAGACGGCGTTGGCCACGTCGGTGACTTCCGCGCGCGTGGGCATGGGCGATTCAATCATGCTTTCGAGCATGTGCGTGGCGACGATGACGGGCCGGCCGATTCGCAAGCAGGTTTTGACGATGCGCCGCTGGACGATGGGCAGTTCCTCGTAGGGGATTTCAATTCCCAGATCGCCGCGCGCGACCATGATGCCGTCGGCTTCGTGGACGATGGCTTCCAGGTTTTTGATCGCCTCCTGGTCTTCGATCTTGGCGATGACGAACGGGTGCGGCTTGCCTTCCTCAAACATTTCGCGCAATTGCAACAGGTCGCGCGCCTCGCGCACGAACGAGAGCGCGATGAAATCCACGCCGAGTTCCAGGCCGAGCTTCACGTCCTTGATGTCTTTCGATGTGAGCGCGGGCAAACTGACTTTGACGCCGGGCAGGTTGATGTGGCGGCGGCTGCCGAGCTTGCCTTCCGTCAAAACTTCGCATTCCACCTTGTTGCCGTTCTTGGCGAGGACTTTCATCTGGATCGTGCCGTTGTCAATCAGCACCACGTCGCCGACGCTGATGTCGTTGATGAAATTCTCGTAGTTCACGTCCACGGAATGCTCCTCCAGATCGCGTTCGCCGCGCACGGTCAGAGTGAACTTTTCCCCCGGCTTCAAATCAAGCGGCACGCCGAGGTCGCCGGTGCGGATGGCCGGGCCTTGCGTGTCCATGAGGATGCCGGTGTGCAGGCCGCGATTTTTGGATTCAGCACGGATGTCGGCGAACACGCGGCGCACCCAGTCGTGCGGCGCGTGCGACATGTTGAGGCGGAAAATGTTCACGCCCGCGTCCATGAGCCTGCCGATCATCCCGGCCGAATCGGTGGCGGGGCCGAGCGTGGAAATGATTTTTGTGCGGCGAACGGTTCCTCGTTGCATGGCCCGGAAGTCTAAAGTCCACAGTCCAAAGTCCAAGGAAAAATGTCATCTCCCCGGCTGCTGTTGACTTTGGGGCCCGGGCATTCCGCCCCGGCTCCAAAATCGCGCTTGCCACCGCGCGGGAATAAATCCATACTTCCCGCCTTAAAATTAACTTTAACTTTTATGGCTGACGCAGCAAACAAATACCCCGAAAACATCGCCGGCAAATACTACGTGGACAACCAGTGCATTGACTGTGACCTGTGCCGCGAGACCGCGCCGGACAACTTCAAGCGCAATGACGACGGCGGCTACTCCTTCGTCTATAAACAGCCGGCGTCGCCCGACGAAGAGGCGCGCTGCAAGGAAGCCATGGAAGGCTGCCCCGTCGAGGCCATCGGCGACAACGGGGCCTGAGTTCCGGGACAATTCAATAGGCGCGAAGCTTTTGCTTCGCGCCCTTTTACTTTTTTGGCAGGGCACGTCACTCCGTGCGCGCCGGTCTTTGCAGACGGCCACCATTGCAACCCGCGCGTTCGGCGGGCAGAGGACTGCCCGCCAGTCTTGCTCATTTGTTCATCATCTGGCCAATTGGTGATTGCCAAGCCGGAGACGCTGAAATATAACGGGATTATGAAATCGGGATTTACCGCACAATGGCTCTCGAAACTTAGTTAGGCAGCATCGAGCATTTACATCAAAATTTTTAAGGAAAATCCATTCGACCCCATGTTAAAAACTCACATGATTAATGCATTGTCTGGCAGGGCTGGGAAGACAATTTATTCAATATGGATTGAAGATAATCTGCGAGCAGTGTTCTATATTTCAAAAGATACCGTTTTTACTGTAGATATTGGAGAACACGAAATCTACCGATAAAATATCAAATTAAGGCACGGCCATTGCCCTTCACGGCATAGTGACTTTCGTCAATGGGTGAGCCCTACGCGACTCAATTCGCCGTGGAAATGCCCGAATCCACCGGCAGCAGGACGCGCACGATGCCGTGCTGGCCGGATTGCGGCGGCACTATCTCCAGCTTGCCGTCGTGCGTCTCGATGATTTTTTCACTGACGGTCAGGCCCAGCCCCAACCCCACGGCGCGCGTGGTGAAAAATGGCGACGGCACCTTCTCGGCGGCCTCGGGGGTGAACCCGGCGCCGTTGTCCTGAACCTCTATCTCCAGATTTTGCTTCCCCTCGCCGTTGGCCACGGTCTTCAACCGCACGATGATTTTCGGCTCCTTGGGATTGGCCTGCAACGCGTTCAGGAAAATTTCCGCCAGCGCGTGCTTCAACGCGGCGTGGTCGCCGGTGATGACGATGGGCTTGCCGCCGTCTTCAAGCTCCAACTGCGCGTTCTCCACATTCAGATGCTTGCGCGCCTCCTGATAGGATTCCTCGACGAGCTTGCCGACCGAAACCGTCTCCTGCTCGATGTGTCCTTCGCGCGCTAGAAACCGCATCTGGCTCACGAGACGCGATACGCGCTTGACGCCGTCCGCGAGCGCGTGGTCGAGCGATTCTCGAAATTCCTTGTCCTTGTATTTTTCCACGAGCAACTGCTGGTGCGTGGAGAGCGGGACCATGGCGTTGCCGATCTCGTGCGCCATGCGGTCGGCCATGGAGCGGATGAGGCGCAGGTTCGCGGCCTCGGCCTCGAGATTGCGCAACTGCTCGGCCTGCGTCAAATCGTCGGCGGTGAGCAGCGCGGAAATGGGCACGGTGGAATTGGCGCGCTGGAACGGCACCACGCTGATGCTGTAAATGGTGCCGGGCGAATTTTCCGGCTCGTAACGATACGGCCCCATGACCGCGCCGGTCTTGAGGACCTGATAAATTTTCGCGCCGAGCGACTGCGGGAGGTCGCTGAATTCCAGTCCGCCGGTCTGCTTGTTCTTGGTGCCGAAATGCCGCCGCGCGGCCTTGTTGGCGTGCAGCACCTTGAGGTCGCGCCCGACGACGATGCAGGCGCTGCTCAATTCGCGCAGCACGTCGGTCATCATCTCGTGGTTTTCGGAAAGCTGGTCGTGCAGCCAGATGTTGCCCATGCCGAGGCCGACCTGTCCGAGCAGATGGAAAATCAATTCCAGCTCGGCATTCGTGAGCGGCTCGCCGGTGACGCGCCCGTCGAAAACGGCGACGCCGATGATTGTCTCGCGGTTGAGGATCGGCACGGCGACCTGGGCGCGAAGCAGTTCAAATTCCTTTTGCGCCTCGGTGTCCGCGCGCACCTCGTCGCTGTCGCGGCGCAAAATCCGTCCGAGCCGCGCCAGTTGGCCGCCGATGCCGGAGTCCAGCGAGAGTTCAAAATGTTCGAGCAGCCCGGACGAAAGCCCGATGGCGGTGGCGGAACGCAGCGAGCGCGTGTCGTCCGGCGAAAAATTCTCGGCCATCGGCGAGCACGGGCGGTTCAGGAAGATGGCGGCGCGGTTGACGCTCAGGATTTCGCGCAGGAACATCAGGAATTGTTTCAGCATCGCCTCGGCGTCGAGCGAGTGCGTGAGGATGGACGAGAAATCGCGCAGCACGTCGAGCGTCTGCGCCGCGTTGACGAAACGGCTGGCCGGGGAAATTTCCGACGGGCGGAACGGGGAAACTTGCGACGACGGAATCGCGGACGATTGCGCCGGGCGCGTGGCGACTTGCGTTGACGGTGTGCTTTCAGGGCGTTCGAGCAGAGACGCCAGCAGGCGCGTGCGGACGGGTTTCGTTAAAATGTGCGTGAGGCCGTGCAGGAAGGCTTCTTCTTCCCACGCGGATTCGCTGTAGGCGGTGTAGGCGATGATGGCGCACTTGGGATCGCGGCGGCGCAGGCGTTCGATAACCCAGACCAGCTCGACATCCATCATGTCCGTGTCGAGGATGCACGCGGCGACGAGACCATGGACGAGCAGTGGTTCGGCCTCGTCCACGCCGAGCCGGTGGACGACGCGATATTGCTCGGGATTCAGCCCCGCGCGAATCGTCTCGGCGAAGGCGGGATGATTGGACAATGCCAGGATGGTTTTCATGGCGTTCTGAATGTTTCAGGTGCCTGTCACTTACACCGTATTTTCCACAGTTGCGAGAAAAGGTCAATGCAATCTTGATGTGGCAATGTGAAGTTTGGATGACGCTTGCCAACTTCGGGCGAAATGCGGTATCGCTTGGAACGTGACCAACAGCCGCACCGCGAAAAATCGCCGCCGTAACCCGGCAGGGCTGACCTGCCGGCCAGCCAAGTCGCGCAGGGGCGACAGGATTGTCCTGACAAAGTGCCGTTGCATTTTCCGTCATTTTCGGGCAGATTCATTTTATGAGCGACAAGCAACTTGCCTTGGATTCGATTGAGCGTTTGCCCGCGGACGCGAGCCTCGACGTCATCGCCGAGCGGGTGGAGTTTCTGGCCGCAGTCCGCAAGGGGCTTGACCAGATCGAGCGCGACGAGACCGTGCCGCACGAGGAAGTCAAACGGCAACTGGCGACATGGCTTTCAAAATAATCTGGTCGGAACAGGCGCGGGACGACTTGCAATCCATCGTGCTGTTTATTGCCCAGGACAATCCGGGCGTCGCCGAATCTTTCGGTTGTCTGCTCATGTCCAAAGTGGATGTGCTGGCGCAGTTTCCGCAACTCGGACGGATTGTGCCGGAAGAACAGGACGAAAATGTCCGTGAAATTATTCTTCGTCCGTATCGGATCATTTACAAGGTTCTGGCGGAAAGACAAGCCGTCGGCATTGCCCGCGTCTGGCACGGCGCGCGTGGCGAGCCGGAAATTCCAGGCCGGTTGAATTTTTAGTCTTCTTCGCGTCGCTGCGATTCGTTTGGTTTTGCCTTGGAATTTCCTTTTATCATCCGGCGCGTTTCGGCTTTCCGCGCGGCGGCCAATTGATATATTGCATTCATGTATCGGACGCAGGATTTGCACGTCAAAGAAATCGTCAGGCTCTCCTCGCCGCGCGAATTGAAGGCGCAGACGCCGTCGGGCGACGCCGTGAACGCCACCGTCGCGCGCAGCCGCGAACGGGTCATCCGCATTTTGCGGCAGGAAGACCCGCGCCTGCTCGTCGTCATCGGCCCGTGCTCGATCCACGATGAAAAAGGCGCGCTCGAATACGCGGAAAAATTAAACGCGCTGCGGAAAGAATTCGCCGACAGGATGGAAATCGTCATGCGCGTCTATTTTGAAAAGCCGCGCACGACCATCGGCTGGAAAGGATTGATCAACGATCCGCATCTGGACGGCTCGCAGGACATCGAGACCGGCTTGAAAATTGCGCGGCGACTGCTGCTCGAAATCACCGGCATGGGCTTGCCGGCGGCGACGGAATTTCTCGATCCGATTGTGCCGCAATACATCGCCGATCTGATCACCTGGGCGGCGATCGGCGCGCGCACGACGGAATCGCAGACGCATCGCGAAATGGCCAGCGGACTTTCCATGCCCGTCGGCTTGAAAAATTCCACGGACGGGAGTTTGCAGATCGCGATTGATGCGATGGGTGCAACGCGGCACGCGCACAGTTTTCTGGGAATTGACCAGGACGGCGCGACGGCTATCGTGCGCACGAGCGGCAATCCACACGCGCACGTCGTCTTGCGCGGCGGCCGCGCGAAGACGAATTATGACGCCGAGAGCATCCGCGCGGCGGAGGAGAAATTGATTTCCGAAAAACTGCCGCCGGTGCTGATGGTGGATTGCAGCCACGCGAACTCGGAGAAAAAATTTGCGAAGCAGGAAGACGTGTGGCGCTCGGTCATCCAGCAGCGGGTCGAAGGCACGCGCTCGCTGATCGGGCTGATGGTCGAGAGCAATTTGTTTGAAGGCAGCCAGCCGATTCCGAAAAATTTGAAAGATTTGCGTTACGGTGTTTCGTTGACCGATTCGTGCATCGGCTGGGAAACGACGGAGCGAATGCTGCGCTGGGGCCACGAAACTTTGGGAAAAATCATTTCCGAAAAAGTTTCAGCCGTTTGATTTTTCAATTTCAAAACGAATAGCGGTAGGCGAGCGAAAAGAGATGCACGTTGAAAGTGTATTTGCCGTCGAACGCAGGGTTCTGGTCGGTGGTGATGTTTCGCGTGTTGTAAAAATCCAAACCGTAAGCGGCTTCCAGTGAATTATGTTTGCCTTTCCACCCGATTCCAACCGTGATGACATTTTGATCCGCGTCGGGAATCGTCGGCGAGAAAGTCGAATCCGGCACCGGGCTTTGATAAAATTGATAGCCGCCGCGCAAAATCCAGTGGTCGGAAAATTTCCAGTCGCCGCCAAAGCCTGCGGTAAAAGTGTCGCGCCAGTTTTCCGCAATATTTTGTGACGGCACGCCCACGCCGTTCGCGCCGATGTTGACGGGCAAATTGCTGAAGCGGGAAAATTGAATCCATTCCACGTCGCTTTCAAGGCGGACGGCGTCATTGATTTGGATTCCATAACCAACGCTGACAATGGTGGGAAATTTTATCTGGCTTCCAAAGCTCGTGCTTGGCATTCCGCCGGGGAAATTATTGAATTCAGTCGTGCCGCTGTAATTGACGGTTATGGGCGAGCGATAAGTCACGGCGAAACGCTGGCTGTCGGTGACGTTCCATGTGAGGCCGAGATTTCCACCGTAGCCGACGCCGGTGCCTTCGGCCTGCGCATACAGATTTGGAACAAACGGCGAAAGCAGTTGCTTGAATTCCAAGTCCGACCACATCACGTCCAGCCCCGCACCGATTTGAATTTTATCGCCCAGCTTCATCGAGATTGTTGGATTGAAATTGATTGTGATGAGTTGTGAAAAATATGGCGCGGTGTAAGTGAACGCGCCGGTCGGTTGCGCGAACGCGCTGGAATTTTGATTCCACTCATTGCCTAGGCCGTAAGGCATCGTGACGCCGAGGCCGATCGCGAACCGGTCGTTTTTCAGAGGCATCGAGGCAAAGAAATTTGGCAGCAATTTCCACGGGTCTTTCGTGCTGGCCGACTGGCCGGACGGCGAAGTGAAACTTGAACTGATATAAACAATGGTCGGCGTGAGTTGCGCCTCGATGTTGGTCAGGTCAACGAGGTTGGCCGGATTTTGCTGCACGGCTGACGAATCGTCCACCTGCGCGATGCGCCCGCCCGCGCGGCCCAGATCAAAAGTGCCCGGTGGCGGATTGCGGAAGCCTTCGGCGTTGAGTGAAATTGCGGACAAAAATGTCAGCGTAGTCATCCATGCAATTTGAGCCGCACGATTTTTCCTGGTTCTATTTTGCTCCGTCCGGTTCGGTTGTTTTTTCATAATCGTAATTTTACCGCTACTTTGGACAGTATTTGTCTTATGATGAGACAGATTTTAACTTCCGATGCGCCTGATTCAGTTAAAACCCTGTAAAGCACAGCAGCAGCGGTGCCAGATGGCAAGCATAATTGGACAAGTCTGAATAATGGTTTTGTTTTGGCGTGAAAAATGGTGCATTCTGCGCACGCAATGAGCAAAAGTTCCAACGGCAATGGAAATGGTCACGGCCCGCATCATCTAGTCCGCCAGATTAAGAAAAAGGCGGCGCAGGCCGCTCTGCCGACCCATGCCGTGAAGGAAAGCCAGGTGACTTTCAAGACGGCCGAAGGCGTGGAGCTGCATGGCACGCCTGTGCGCGTCACGCGCCACATGGTCGTTTTCGAGCTATACAATCCGGACGTCACCCTGCAATTTTCAGAGGCACTCGACGAGTTTGAAATCACCTTGCAGGCGCAGAAGGTTTATTCCGGGCGCGCGACCATCCGCAACGTCGTCAACGCCGGGACAAAAACCATCTGCGAGGCGACGCTCAAGGATGACGGCTGGACGGACTTGAACCTCGATTTAGTTGTCTTAAACGACGAACGGCTGGCGGAGGAATTTAAAAAATTTGTTCAGGAATGGCAAAAAATTTACAAGGTGCTGCCTGAATACAAAGAAGCCGTCGTGGATATAATGATGTTTTTGACCGACTTGCAATTCTGGTTGGAACAAATAAATCTCGGCATCCGCTCGTCGCCAGAACAACCTGAATTGGAGCAGGCAGTGATCAAAAGATTGAGCCCGCCGATCATCTCGTCATTAAATATTTTGTTCTCCAAATTTGAGCACATTGCAACGGGCTTGAGCGAAGAAATGCGCCCGGCTCACCGTAGTTACATTCAACGCTTGTTGCATCCATTAGTGCTGGCCGCGCCGTTTGCCAATCGTGCCTACCGGAAGCCTTTGGGTTATGCCGGAGATTATGAAATGGTCAACATGATGGCCCGCAATCTGCCGGAAGGAACGTCCCTTTTCGCCAAAATTTTTCACGTCTGGCTTGTTGATCAAGGTTCCGCCCTCGCACATCGCAATCGTTTGAAATATATAGTCAGACGCATAGAAGCAGAAACGATGCGCGTGTCAAATGCGAGCCGGCGCGATGCGCGTATTTACAATTTTGCCTGCGGACCGGCGATTGAAGTGCGGCATTTTATTGAAGATTCTCCGTTGAGTGAACGGGCGGAATTTACACTCGTTGATTTTGAGACTCATGCGCTGGAATGTGCTGCCAAAACAATTAATCAAACCATAAAAAAACATGACTTGGACACGCTCGTGCGGTTTAAACGCAAAAGCGTCCAGCAAATATTTAAGGAAAATCAAAAAACAAATGCGGCAGAAAATAGCGACCGCGAAAAATACGATTTTGTCTATTGCGCAGGGCTATTCGATTACTTGCCGGACAGCACTTGCAGGCTTTTGATAAAAATTTTTTATGACTGGCTTGCGCCTGGAGGCCTGCTTTTGTTGACGAATGTGGCTACGACAAGCCCCAACCGGGGCAGCTTGGAACTTATTTTAGACTGGCATCTTTTATATAGGGATGCGGCACAATTTCTGGCCTTGTCCGATGTCATTCTTGAAGGTGAGCCACGGGTTCAAAGCGATGAAACTGGAATCAATATATTTTTGGAAGCGCGCAAGCCGATTACCGGCTGAAAAATCTTCCTTGGGCCAGGCCGAATTTCGCGAGGCATTTTTGGCCAGTGAAAAGCAGGTGCGCGTCAGCACCGGCAAACTGGCGTGCGCCCTTGTTTTCGTATTGATGCCGTTCGGAATTACGCTGGACCATTTTGTTTATCCAGAGCATTTGCTCCGATTTTTTGAGATGCGGCTTTTGTGTTCGTTGTTAATCGTTGGCATTTGGCTGCTGCATACAACACCGATAGCAAAAAAGTGTTATCCCGTGGTTGGCCTGCCCGTAGTGATTCTTCCGGCGTTTTTTATTTGCTGGATGATTCACGTCACCAAAGGCGCGGATTCGCCTTACTACGCGGGTTTGAATTTGATCCTGTTGGCGGTCAGTGCCGTGGGACATTGGAGCCTATTGGAAAGTTTTCTGGCGGTTGGCTCCGTCATTTTCATGTATGTAATCGCTTGTCTCAACAATGGAATTAGCGGCGAGAAATTCGGTCCGGTTTTCAACAATCTCTATTTTTTGTCCCTGACTGGAATCATTGTGATTTGCGGAAACCATCTTTTTAACCGGCTTCGTTTTCAAGAATTCACGCTGCGTTACCAGCTCGACAAAAACAAACGCGAGCTTGAGGAATCCCACCGCAAGCTCGTCGAGCTGGACCGGCTCAAAAGCCGATTCTTCGCCAACATCAGCCACGAACTTCGCACGCCGCTCACGCTGCTGCTCTCGCCGCTGGAGGCGCTCATGCAACGCACCGACAGATCATTCGACGACAGGACGCGCGAAATATTCGAGACCATGCATGCCAACGCCATGCGGCTCCTGAAATTGATCAACGACCTACTCGACCTCATCCGCCTCGAATCCGGCCGCATGGACATTAAAAACGATCCCGTCAGCGTCGCTGATTTCCTCAAGGGACTCGCCAGCGCGGTGAAGCAGGTCGCCGTGGACAAGCACATTTCTCTGGAAACGAACGTCGGCCCGGAACTGGACATGATTTTGACCGACCGCGACAAGGTGGAAAAAATCGTGCTGAACCTTTTGTTCAACGCGCTGAAATTCACGCCCGCCGACGGCCGCGTGGAATTGCGCGCGGAAAAACAGGACGACCATTTTGTTTTGAGCGTCACCGACACCGGCGTGGGCATCGCGGAAAAAAACCTGCCGTTCGTCTTCGACCGTTTCTGGCAGGCCGACAATTCGTCGCGCCGGAAATTCCACGGCGTGGGCATCGGGCTGGCGCTCGTCAAGGAGCTTGTCGAGATGATGCGCGGCTCGGTCGCGGTGCAAAGCCAGGAAGGCAAGGGCACGGTATTCACCGTGAAACTGCCGTTCCAAAAAGCGGTTGCGCAGCCCCAGCCTGGAACCGCCGTGCCCGTCGCGGCCAAAGACGGCGCGGCAGGATCCGACGAATGGCTGCAGAATCTGTATCGCCGCGCGGAACTTTTCCCGGCGGTCACGGTGTTGCGCGGGGCGGTCAAGCCCGTTGAATTTTCCGGCAACCGCCCGGTCGTGCTCATCGCCGAGGATGAGCCGGACATGCAGCGGTTTTTGAAATCGGAACTCCAGAAGGATTACGACGTGATCGCCGCGACTGACGGCGTGCAGGCGCTGGAAAAGGCCGAGCATTTCCTGCCGGACATCATCCTGCTCGACATGATGATGCCGGAAATGGACGGCCTCGAAGTCTGTCAGGCGCTGCGCAAGCGACCGGCCACATTGAAAATTCCCGTGATCTTGCTGACGGCGCGTGCCGACGAGGAGACGAAGTTCGAGGCGCTGCAAATGGGCGCGAACGATTTTCTGGCAAAGCCGTTTTCTTCGACCGAGCTTCAGGCGCGCATCAAAAACCTCATCGAGTCGCATCATTACCAGCGGAAGCTTTCAAAGCAGAACGTTGCGCTCACGACCGCTATCGAACAGATCAAGGAGACAGAAACGCAATTGGTCCAGTCCGAAAAACTCGCGTCGCTCGGTCGTTTAAGCGCAGGCATCATCCACGAAATAAACAACCCGCTGAACTTCACGATGACCGGGTTGTTCACGCTGCGGAACAAGGGCAAGCATCTCCCGCCCGAACAGCGCGGCGAATACGAGGAGATTCTCAACGACATAGAGGAAGGCCTCAAGCGCGTGCGGAACATCGTTTCCGACCTGCGCACGTTCACGCACCCGGGCGGCGGCACGGGCGAGCCGGTGGACGTAGCCGAGGTCGTGGGCGCGTCGCTGCGGTTCCTCGCCGGCGAGTGGAAGGATGTTGTCCACATTGAGCAGAACCTGCCGCCGAACCAGCTCGTCTGGGCGAACCGGAATAAATTGATTCACGTCCTCGTCAATCTGGTGCAGAATTCGATTGATGCGCTCGCGGAGAAGAAATTCCCGGACGGCGAGCGCGCGACGATCTGGATTGAAAGCCGCACCGAGAACGGGCGCGGCCTGATCATCGTCCGAGACAACGGCATGGGCATCGAGCAAAAGGCGCTGGACAAGATTTTCGACCCGTTCTTCACGACGAAGGAAGTCGGCAAGGGCATGGGCCTCGGCTTGAGCATCTGCTACCGCATCGTGCAGGGCTACGGCGGGAAAATCTCGGTGAAGAGCGAGCACGGAAAATTCTGCGAGTTCACCCTGAACTTCCCGGCTAAAAACGAGCCGGCCGCTGAAATGGAAATTTGATATGGATAATCTCTACGACTATAAAAAGTTCGGCATCCTCTATGTGGACGACGAGGAAAAATCGCTGGTGAACTTCGCCCGCGCGTTCGGCGAACAGTTCCGCATCTTCACCGCCGCCACCGCGCAGGACGGTTTCAAGCTGCTGCAAAAGCACGGCGACGAAATCGGCCTGCTGATGACCGACCAGCGCATGCCCGGTGAAAAGGGCGTCTGGCTTCTCGAGCGCGCGCGGCAGTTCCGCCCGCGCATTTTGCGGATTCTCGTCACGGCGTTTGCGGACATGGACGCCGCCATCGCCGCCGTCAACAGCGGCGCCATCTACAAATACGTCACCAAGCCGTGGGACCCCCCGCAACTGGAGCTGACCCTGAAGCAAGGCCTGGAATTTTTCATGGTCTCCGCCGAGCGCGACCAGCTCCTCCACGAAAAAATGTCCGTGCTGCGCAACATGATGATCGCCGACCGCATCGTGAGCCTCGGCCTGCTCGCCGCCGGGTTGAGCCACCACATCAAAAACTCGCTCGTCGCCGTGAAGACGTTTCTCGACCTCGCGCCGATGAAGATGGACCAGGAGCGCGCGAGCAAGAGCGGCCTGCGCAACCCCGATTTCTGGAAGGACTACCACTCGAACGTCCAGTCGCAGATCGGAAAGATCAACACCCTGCTCGCCGACCTGCGCAATTCCTCCGACAGCGGCTCCGCGTCGCAATTTGCCGACGAGGTGAAATTGTCGCAGGTCGTCGGCGCGGCGCTGGAAATGTTCAAGGGAGAATTCGCCGCGCGGCGGATTGAAGTCGTCAACCAGATTCCCGATTCGCTGCCCGCGCTGCGCGTGGACAGGCCGAAATTCCAGCGGCTGTTTGAACTGCTGCTCAAGGACGAGCTGGCGATGCTGCCGGCGGGCTGCCGGATATTGCTGCTGGCGGAACTGTCCGGCGGCGCGAAGCCGGAGATTGTTTTCCGGCTCACGGACAACGGGCCGGGGCTGCCGCAGGGCGCGTTGAGCGTCGTGTTCGACCCGTTTGTGGTGCGCGGCGGCAAGCCGTCCGAATACGGCATCAACCTCATGGCCTGCTTTTTCATCGTGCACCATCACGGCGGGAAGATCGAGGCCGTCAGCCTGCCCGGACGCGGCACCACCTTCACCATCCGGCTGCCGCTCCAGCCCGAACGCGCCGAGCCGACCACCGACGAGACCGCCTTTCTCCAAAAAGCGCTGCTCAACGAAAACCTCTGGGAAAAACTCCTCGCCAGCGGGTGAAAGTTTGTAAAATTAAATTACCTCTGCAGCGTTTCTACGGCAAAACGTGTGGAGGATTAACATTTGTGCCAAGCGAGCAAGTCGGATTCTCCCCAATTTTCCCAATTGAATAAGTGCCGCCGGAAGGTGGGATTATGCAGTTGAGGGAAGTAAGACCCGACCGGGCGTGTCTTCAATTTGCGGAGCGCGGCCGTCCCCGGCCGCAGCGTCTCTCGCCGGACAGAAGGCGGCTCGCAGTTTCCAGGCAAG
>Ga0181529_10003115_pt1 | contig 19197 bp, 14 predicted proteins | sample PEATcosm2014_Bin_36_FD_119763 | JGI IMG/M metagenome (GOLD analysis project Ga0181529, IMG submission 119763) | Peatland microbial communities from MTU Mesocosm Facility, Houghton, MI, USA - PEATcosm2014_Bin10_30_metaG | ecosystem: Environmental > Terrestrial > Soil > Wetlands > Peat | place... | reverse complement strand
GCCAGGGGCCGTTGGCGCGAGTGGCGGCGACATCCCAGGGATCGGGAGGCAGCCAGGGGCCGTTGGCGCGAGTGGCGGCGACGTCCCAGGGATCGGGAGGCAACCAGGGGCCATTGGCGCGGGTAGCGGCGACGTCCCAGGGATCGGGAGGCAGCCAGGGGCCATTGGCGCGGGTGGCAGCGACGTCCCAGGGATCGGGAGGCAGCCAAGGGCCGTTGGTGCGGGTGGCGGCGACGTCCCAGGGATCGGGAGGCAGCCAGGGGCCGTTGGCAGCGGCGGTGATTGGGGTTGCCCCTGCAACCACCGTACCCGTATGCGCAAACGCAACAGTGCACAAGCAAAGAATCGCGACCACGGTGAACTCGGTTTTCAGCAGTCTCAGCATTTCTAAAAGCTCCTTTTGCCAATAGTCGCCATAGACCCTATGGCCAGATCGAAAAAAGCCCGGCCGAGAGTACATAGGCGCTGGAAGTTTTGGTGTCTCCAGCAGTGTACCGGATTGGCCCTAAATTGAAGTATCAATAGTGTGGGCACTACTAGTACTTTTAGTGGGTAAAGGAAATTTAGAATATCGGGTATATACCGTACTACTATGCTACCGCTAAGGTTATGGGTCTACGATTGACGTACGGCTTGTTCGGGAAAGGAGAGAGTGGGGCGAAAACGGGGTGCGCCGGGGTACTCCAGACGCATATCAGCGGTGACTTCGTCGAGCATTTCGGGGCTGACTGTCTTGTTCTCCAGAGCGAAGGCGGTCAACAGACAGTTGTCGCAAATGGAATTGATCAAACGGGGAATCCCCTGAGAGCGAAAATGAATCTCTTCAATGAGTTCTGGCGGAATGATGTTCTGTTCCCTGAGTCCGGCGCGAGCCATTCGCGAGGTGATGTAGGCTGCCGTCTCCCGCGAATCGAAGCCTCGCAGCGCGCAGCGCAGGGCGATCCGCTGTTTTAGTTGACGGAATTCCGGTTTTTCCAGCTTGGAATCCAGCTCCTGTTGGCCCGACAGGATGATCTGTAGTAGTTTGCCACGCCGGTTTTCCAGATTACCTAGCAGACGGATTTCTTCTAGTACGTCCCACTCCAGATTGTGAGCCTCGTCCACAATCAAAACCGTAGTACGTCCAGCACCGGCCCGCTCCAATAACATGTGATTGAGAGCCAGTAGAACTTCCGTCTTGGAAAGACGGTTGACCCGCAGATCGAAATCATAGGCCAGCAATTCGAAAAACTGCTCGACGGTCAAACGGGAGTTGAAAAACGAGGCGAAGGCGATCTGCTGCCCATTCAGGAAGTCGCGCAGGCATTCCAGCATGGTGGTCTTGCCCGTCCCCACCTCTCCGGTCAATACGATGAAGCCCTTGCGGCTCTGCACGCCATAAATCAGGTTGGCCAATGCCTCTTCATGCTGAGCGCTCCGGTACAGGAACGAAGGGTCCGGGCTCATGTTGAACGGATTTTGCGAAAAGCCGAAGAACGCGTTGTACATAAAGGCGACAAACACCGAAAGCTTGTAGCATCTTAACACGCCCTAGCCAAAAATCACGGGCCTAGCGGTACTGGAAGGGTCCGCTTTCGAACCTTAGGGATGGACCCGTTCGATTGGTGACCGAATCGTCACTCGACCGTTACACGCCCGGCTACTGAGAAGGCGCCGAACCGGGCAGTTTTTCGCCTGCCGGCGGTTTCTCACCGGGTTTCGGCGCCGATTTCAAAGGACTGATCAAAATGTGCGCGTTGCGGCCTTCCAGGCGCGGCTGACCTTCGACCGTGCCGTACGTGCCCAGATCGCCAGCGAACCGCATGAGCAGCTTCTTCCCCAGATCGGCATGCGCGATTTCGCGGCCGCGGAACTGCACCACTGCCTTCACCCGATTGCCTTCCTGCAGGAACCGGATGGCGTGCTTCATTTTGAAGTCGTAGTCATGGTCGTCGGTGTTGGGGCGGAACTTCAACTCCTTCACCTGCACCACGTGTTGCTTCTTCTTGGCGTCGTGCTGCTTCTTCTTCTGCTCGTATTGATAGTGTCCGAAATCCACCGCTTTGGCTACCGGCGGAACGGCGGTCGGAGCCACGATCACCAGATCGAGGCCCAGTTCCTGCGCCTTGCGCAGGGCTGCCGATGTGGGCATCACTTCGGTGGTGCCGTCGGGAAAGACCGCGCGAACTTCACGCGCGCGGATGAACTCGTTCACGTTCTCTCTGCGGTTCTGCCTGCGAGGAGGAAAATTTCGTCCAGGATACATGTGTCAGATTCGTTTGGAATGTCGAAGGTAAGCGGAATGGGGCCGAACGCCCTGAGGGACGCTCTCGTGGAGAGTCGAAATGGTGCAAACAGGAATCAAGCGATACGTCAGTTACAGTGTACACCAAAACCAGACGCCGGGTAGTCCAATGTGGATCGCCCGGCACGGTCCCTCCTGCCTTTGGTTTTTCCGCCCGGCCAGCGTAAGATTGAGCTGATCTCATGACCCGCTGTCACTCCTGTTCCCGGGAATTGACCGCCGCCGCGCGGTTCTGCCCCTGGTGCGCGGCGCCACTCGACGCGACATCGCGGGAAACCAGCGCCATGGAAGCTCCGCCCTCCGTTACCCCGCTCCCTTCGCTGACTTCCACTTCGGTCGACGAAGGCCGCTTTCTTCCCGGCACCGTGATCGCCGGCCGCTACCGCGTCGCCGGGCTGCTGGGACGCGGCGGCATGGGCGAAGTCTACCGCGCCACCGATCTCACGCTCGGCCAAGCCGTCGCCCTCAAATTCCTGCCGGATTCCCTCAGCCGCGACGATCGCGCCGTAGCGCGCTTCTATAACGAAGTCCGCATGGCGCGCCAGGTTACCCACCCCAACGTCTGCCGCGTCTACGATATCGGCGCCACCGAAGGCGCCCACTACATCTCCATGGAGTTCGTCGATGGAGAAGACCTGGCCAGCCTGCTGCGGCGCATTGGCCGCCTGCCCGTGGATAAAGCCGTCGAGATCGCGCGCCGCTTGTGCGCCGGCCTGGCCGCGGCCCACGAGAAAGGCATGCTGCACCGCGACCTGAAACCGGCCAACGTGATGATCGACGGCCGCGGCCGCGCCGTCATTATGGATTTCGGCCTGGCCGGCCTGGGCGAACAACTGCAGAGCGACGTGCGCAGCGGCACGCCGGCCTATATGTCGCCGGAGCAATTGGCCGGTACCGAAGTCACTATGAAGAGCGACCTCTACGCCCTGGGACTGGTCTTGTACGAACTGTTCACCGGCAAGCGGGCGTTCGAAGCCGCGTCGCTGATGGAACTGATGCAGCAGCAGGAACGCGGCGCTCCGCCCTCCATCTCAAGCACCGTCAAGGACCTCGATCCCGCGGTGGAGGGCGTAATTCTGCGATGTCTGCAGCACGATCCGCGACGCCGTCCGGCATCCGCCCTGGCCGTGGCTGCCGGCTTACCGGGCGGCGATCCGCTGGCCGCGGCCGTCCTGGCGGGTGAGACGCCGTCGCCCGAACTGGTGGCCGCCGCCGGAGAAACCGAAGGGCTGGCGCCGCGCACGGCATTGGCCTGGCTGGCCGCCACGCTGGCGGGAATCGCCATCATCGGCGTACTGGCGGCGCCGCGCTTCCTCACCGACAAGTTGCCCATGGATGTTCCGCCCGACGCACTGGCCCGCGATGCGCGGCATCTGCTTGAAGGCTTCGGCTACCACGCCCGGCCGGCCGATGTCGCCTGGGGCATGGACTACCTGGGCGAATACCAGGACTATCTGAACCGTCATCACGACCTGGCGGCGGCGCGCTGGCGCAATCCCGACGCTGGTCAGCCGCCCGTCATCTACTTCTGGTATCGCGAGAGCCCCTATCCGATGATCGCGGATCTGGAACTGCATACCTCGCTCGATTTCAGCGACCCGCCGCTCATCGCGTCCGGGATGGTCCGCATGATGACCGACACGCAGGGAAAACTGCAGCGGCTGGAAGCGGTGCCGCCGCAGCGCGAGCCTCCCGCGCCGCCCGTCCCGCCCTTCGACTGGGGCCTGCTCTTCCGCGCCGCCGGGCTGGACCAAAGCCAGTTCCAGGCAGCCGAACCGGAGTGGACGCCGCTGGCCAACTGGGACACTCGCGCCGCTTGGACCGGCACGGATTCGCCGACCGGCGCCAAACTGCGCGTGGAAGCGGCGGCATGGCGCGGACGGCCGGTCTTCTTCCGCGTGATCGGAGCCTGGAGCCGGCCGGAACGAATGACGCCCGCGCAGTCCGGGAACCAACCGGCGGTGATCGCGGTAGTTTATCTGGCGCTGGCGGCCTGCGGAGTGCTCGCCTGGAAGAATTTCCGGTCCGGGCGCGGCGACCGGCAAGGCGCTTGGCGTCTGGCGCTGCTCTACTTCTCCAGTCTGGCCGGCGGCTCCCTGCTGGCGTCGCACCACGTGGTAACCATGGCCGAGCTGTCGGTTTTCTGGAGGGTGATCTCGAAGGGCGTCATCAACGCCGGATGTGTCTGGCTGTTCTACATCGCGCTGGAGCCGTGGGTGCGCCGCCGCTGGCCGCGCATCCTCATCTCCTGGACGCGGTATACCCAGAAGGGGCCGCGCGATCCTCTGGTGGGCCGCGAAATCCTGTACGGCGCGGCATTCGCCTGCGTCTGGTCGGCGCTCACCCTACTGCAGCTCGCCCTGCACGGCCCCACCGGCGAGCCCCTCATGGCGATGCTCGACCCGCTCAGTAGTCTGCGCCTCACTGCGTCGGCGGCGCTGGCGTCGGTAGCCAACGCCCTCTTCGGCCCCATGCTGATCCTGTTTCTGTTGTTCGTGCTGCGCGTCGTCCTGCGCAAAGAGTGGGCCGCCGCCGCGGTCTGCGTACTGGGGGCGGGATTACTCAACTCGGCAGGCACTTCCTATCCCGCGGTGGACCTGCCGATCAACCTGCTGCAAGCCGCCGTGGCGGTGTTCGTGCTAATGCGCTTCGGCCTGGTGGCGCTGATCGCGCAGAGCGTCGTCAGCGACTTTCTGTTAGGCCTGCCGCGTACCCTCGATTTCTCCCTCTGGTACGCCCCCATGGGCATGCTGCCTCTGGTGATAGTGGCGCTGGTCGCGTTCTACGGCTTCCGCGTATCCCTGGCCGGCCGCCCCCTATTCCAAACCGACCTCGGCTAGCCGCCTATTTCGCCTATTTCGGTGACAGGCTACGTAACCTCGAAATAGAGTTTCGGTGACAGGCTACGCAACCTCGAAATAGCCGCCTCACCGCGCCGATAACACGAACTGGTTGCCGTCCGGATCCTGGAAGATCGCGAAACTACCCCACGGCTCCTTTTTCGGCGGACCCGCGAACACCACTCCGCGCCCCGAGAGTTCCTCGTACGTGCGGTCGAGATTGTCGCAGTAGAAGGTCGCCGGATAGAAGGTTCCGATGCGGCTCTCGTGGCCTTCCGGCGTGAACAGGCCTACCAACGTTTCGGCGCCGGGAATGGCCAGCTCAATCCATCGCTGTTTGTCGTTGAAGGGTTGATCCGTATGTACGCGGAAGCCCAGTTTTTCGGTGTAAAAGGCCAGCGCCCGCTCCTGGTCGGACACTGGAATGCTGACGATTTTGAAGCCTTTGATCATATCGGATCGAGCGTACCGTTTCGCCGCCGATTCGTCAATCTCATTTCGTTTACTATTTGCTACGATACTATAGTGTCGAAACAGATAGCCGTCGACGAGTACGTGTTCACGGCGCTGATGCGCGACCTCGTCGGTCACGATCGCGCTCCCTCGGCGTTTCTGGTCTACCTGCACCTCTGGAGCGAAGCCGAGCGGCAGCCCGGCGGCGCCGTGCGCGCCAGCCATCAGACCATGGCGGAAGCTACAGGCCTGTCGAAGAGCGCCGTCCAGAAAGGCGTTCGCCTGCTGCTGCGCCGCAAACTGCTGCGCGCGCACAAGGAATCGTCCACCGCTACACCCGAGTATCGCGTGCAGCGGACCTGGCGCCGCTAAACTCCCGAGCCCCCTCAGGGCAATCCGGCATTGACAGTTTCGCAATCACCCAATACTCTATAGACATTAAGTAGATTATTTGGAGGAGACGGAAATGCCATCGCTGTCGAAGATCCAACTTGCCCTATTCCTTGCCATCCCCCTGCACGCGCAGGTGGTCGGAGCGTCGCTCTCCGGTACCGTCCGCGACGACACCGGCGCCGGGCTGGCCACCGCCGTCGTCACCATTCAGAACTCCGAAACCGGCGCCCAGCGAAAGCTCGTCACCGACGAAGCCGGCCGCTATGCGGCGCCCTCCATCGCAGTGGGACGCTACCTGGTTTCGGCCCAGAAGCCCGGTTTCAGCACCCAGGTCCGCAAAGGCATCAACCTCGTGGTGGGCCAGAGCATTACCGTCGACCTGGTGCTTCCCGTGGGCGAACTGAAGCAGGTGATGGTGGTCGAAGAGGCTTCCTCGCCCGTGAACCTCTCCACGCAGCAGACCTCCGGGCTGGTCAGCGAGCGCCAGGTGAAGGATCTCCCGCTCAATGGCCGCAGCTTCGACGAACTGATGACGCTGAATGCCGCCGTGGTGAACTACACCGCCGAGCGCTCCGGCGGCGTCGGCACATCGAATTCGTCGGTGGGCAACATGTTCGCCGTTTCCGGCCGCCGCCCGCAGGAAAATCTGTTCCTGTTGAACGGCATCGAATACACCGGAGCGTCGCTGATCAACAACACCCCCGGTGGAACCAGCGGCCAACTGCTGGGCGTGGACGCGGTGCGCGAATTCAACGTGGTGACCGACGCCTACGGCGCCGAATACGGCAAGCGCCCGGGGGGCCAGGTGAGCATCGTGACGGCGTCCGGCTCCAATCAACTCCACGGGTCGGTCTATGAATTCCTGCGCAACAGCGACCTGGACGCGCGCAACTTTTTCGACCAAGGGCCCATCCCCGAATTCCGCCGCAACGAATTCGGCGCGTCGCTGGGCGGCCCCATCCGCAAGGACAAGCTCTTCCTGTTCGGCAATCACGAAGGCTACCGCCAGAACCTCGGTCTGAGCGACGTCACTCTGGTGCCCGATAATTCGGCGCGCGCCGCCACCGCTCCGGGCGTGGCGCCGCTGCTGGCGCTCTGGCCCGTCGCCAACGGGCCCGATCTGGGCGGCGGTATCGCCGAGGCGTTCAGCCATCCCCTGCAGCACATCCGCGAGGATTTCGGCACCATCCGGCTCGATTACAACATCTCCGACAAGGACACGCTCTTCGCCGTCTATACCGTGGACGACAGCGCGGCGCAAACTCCCACCGTGAATCCGCTCAGCTCGGTGGCGGAAACGTTGCGCGAGCAGGTCGGGAGCCTGCAGGAGCAGCACGTGTTCTCGCCCACGCTGCTCAATACCGCCCGCATCGGCTTCTCGCGCGCCGGCTATTTCTTCACCGGCGAAACACCCGTCGCTGTGCCGGGATGGGTGGCCGGCGACCCCGTCGGCGCGGTGGTGATCGGCGGCGGCACCGCGCTCAACGGCGCTTCCTCCATCAGCTTGGCCGGCACCAACGCCGGCAGCAACCTCCAGGCCGTGCGCAACCTGTTCACCTATGACGACCACGTGGCCTACACGCGCGGCATTCATCAATTCGAAGCCGGCGTCTGGGTGCAGCGCATCCAGGCCAACGACAACTTGGCGCAGGATCAATACGGCCAGGCGTCCTTCGGCAGCCTGTCCGCCTTCGAGCAGGGCACCGTTTCGACGTTCACAGTGGTGCCCTCGCCGACTCCGCTGGGATGGCGCTCGGTGGAAGGCGCCGGTTTCGTGCAGGACACCCTCAAGCTGCGGCCGAACCTGCAGGTGCGCATCGGCTTCCGCTTCGAATCCACCAACGGATGGAATGAAGCGCACGGCCGCGCCGCCAACTACACCTTCGTGGATGGCGTGATCCAGACTAACCCGGCGGTGGGCGATTCGGTGTTCACCGTGAATCGCGCCAAATTCCTGCCCGAACCGCGCGTGGGCCTGGCCTGGGACCCGTTCGGCAAGAGCAAGACGGTGGTCCACGCCGGATTCGGCATCTATCGCGCCCTTCTGGACAACCTGGATTACCGCCTGGACCAGGCAGCACCCTTCAATACCACCGATTCGTTGAAGAACGTGTCCATCGTGGGGCTGCAGCTTCAACCCGGCGCCGCCGCGCCCGCCGGCAGCAAGATCTCGCCCAGCGGCATTCAATCCGACGCCTACACCCCCACGGTGGTGACGTGGACGCTGAAGATCGAGCAGCAGATTGCGCCCGATACCTCCCTGGGCGTCGGCTACGTCGGCTCGCACGGTTACCACGAGATGCTGTCGGTGGACGCCAATGAGCCCTATCCCACCTACGTCAACGGCGCTCCGTTCTATCCATCCGGCGCGGCCAACGCCGATCCCAGCCTGGCCAATACCACCACCTGGTTCTCCGAAGGGTTGAGCTCCTACAACGCGCTGGAAGCGGACGTGACCCATCGCTTCGCCCACGGCTTCCAGTTGCGCGGCGTGTACACATTCTCCAAGAGCCTGGACGATGGCACTGCCTGGAACAGCAGCGTGGGCGCCAATGCTCCGGGATTTGTGATGTTCCCCCTCAATCCCAAATGGGACTGGGGCCCGTCGACCAGCGACGTGCGCAATCTGGCGTCGCTCAACGGTACCTATGAGCTGCCCCTCGGCAAAGGTTTGCGCGGGTGGGCATCGAAGCTGGCGAGCGGCTGGTCCGTCAGCGCCATCGAGACGTTGCAATCGGGCTTTCCGTTCACCGCGCAGTTGGGCTACAACCCCACCGGCAACGGCGACAGCCGCAATCCGGTGCGTCCTTCGTACAACCCGGCGTTCTCCGGCGCTATCGTCCTCGGCGGTCCGAATCGGTATTTCAATCCCGCGGCATTTGTCGTGCCCGCCACCGGAACCTACGGCAACGTGGGCCGCGATACGCTGACCGGTCCCGGCCTGGCGGAGTTGGACGCGTCGCTGGTGAAGACCACGCCGCTATCCGACCGGGCCCGTTTGCAATTCCGTGCCGAGTTCTTCAATCTGGCCAATCGCGCCAATTTCGGCACCCCCAACGCGGTAGTCTTCACGTCAGCTTCGACCGTCCCGTCGCCCACTGCCGGAGTGATCACCGCGACTTCCACCACGTCGCGACAGATCCAGTTTGGGTTGAAGTTGTTGTGGTGAGGGATGCGGGAGTGCGATGTCACGGGCGATGATTCAGCCTCTCGTCGATGGCCGCCAGCGCCGCGGCACGCTCCCGGCCCCAGCGCCCATCGTCGCCGGGAAGGAACGCGGCAACGGCATCGCGCGCTCGCGCGGTGTGGCCGCGCATCTGCAGGTAGTGCAGACTTTCGTCGACGGCCACTTTGTTTGCGAGATATCGAATGGTCTCGTCCTCGAGATCGATCTCGGGTTCGGAAGCGAGAGCGGTGAGGATCGGGCCCGTCTGGCCGGAATACCCGTTGGCCCTGGGGGGATGTTGTCTGTCGATGCAGGAACGAATGGCGTCTGCGAACTTTCCGACCCGCCGGGCCTGGATCGCGGCGTAAATCAGTTCGGGAGTGAAGGACGAGAGCCCCGTCGTCATCGTCGAGGGGTTCTTCGACCGCGTCAAAGTGAGCGAGGTGGCGTTCCCGTGCGTCGCGCTCATGGACGCGCGGTGAGTGACGTGCGAACAGAAATCCATCGTCGAGAATTTCGGACAGGTCATCGTGATGCCTGACGGCGACGAAGCCGGTATGGGAGCGGCGGAGGAAACCGCTGAGCGACTCCAACTCGCCGTGATCTCTGGGTGCTCCTGGCGACCAAATCGCGCGTCGCCAGGAACTCAATCAGGGGGTCGTCGCCTGATTTCGCAGTCGCTGATACTGACCATACTGCAGTCTGGCGCGGATTTGGAGCGACAGGGCCAGCCCATCCAATCCTGGAAGCAGAGTGTCGTAGTTGATGTTCATCCTCACGAGCTCGTGAAGAATATCAAGGCACATGGCTGGATCAAGCACCAATTTGCGAATTATCGGTGCATCTACCTTTGCGTCTCTGGCTTCCTTCAACACATTCCTCAGCGAATCTTCAAAGGAGACGAAGGGACTTGTCTTTAGCAAAAACAGCCCTTGTTGGCGGCGCATACGTTCGTTCATGCGAACTGGCTCAACCGGGACAACCGCCGCAGGATACGGCCCGATCGTCGTGCTCGGATCGATGGCCTTGATGAATTCCGGGTCACTGAAGAATAGTTTGGGTGTGTCCTGAGGTCTGGGGTCTAGGTACCGGGCACCGAAATCTTTGAAACGGGAGGATAGTCTCTCATGGCCGACCACGACGGCAGCACAGTGCTCTAGGGCTTGACTGTCAATGGCCCAGATCGCCGCGCTATCCCGCAGGCTCGCCTCTGCCGTCGCAAAGAAGGTCGCCACGTACGGCGATCTCGTGAAGTCAATCAACCGCGTGGGCGATCCATGGTGGCGCATCAAGGAAAGCCATTCCAACATCTCATCAAGGGGTGGAAGGCCCTGATGAAAATGGTGCGCGTGACGTTGAAAGTCAGTGAGCGCCTCCTTTTCGATGCGTCCTGCCGGGTTCGCTCCAATTTCCCGCTCAAATCTCTCAAGGGTGCTCACCAAGCCCCAGGTTGATTTTCGCTGCCCTCGGAAGATCCAATTGTCGCCGGAGAATGGGATCGAGCGAAGTCTGGTAAAGAGCCTGTCGGCATCATTAAAATATTCTAGCTTTGCAAGTTCTTCGAGCCCCATCGGTTCACCATCTGGGACCATAATGCCGACCTCGACGGATGAAATGGACATTGCCCGGAACTTCCATTTTGGCTTCCATTATGTTAAGAATCTTACACCCGCGCGAGTCGCTCGGGCGCCTACATTAACCAGAGCTAATATTGTATGGCGCTCGCCTGTGTCAGGGTAACCGGGCTGATGGCTGCCGGGTCGCTGAACATCTCGACGGTGCCGCCCGAGGGCAGGATGAAGCCGAACCCCGGGTGGATGAAGGCATTCGAGTTGGAAATGATGCCCACCGCCGTATCCGCGTCGCTGGCGCCGGCGATCAGCCCGTTATACTCGGGCAACGGGATGGTGGTGACCTTGAAGCAGATGCCTGCGATGGTGACGCCGCCGCATGCCGCGTGGGCAAGGCCGGCGCTCAGCAGGATCCCTGCCGCCAGACCTGCGCGAATCAGACTCTTCGGTAACTGTAGTGGTTTCAAAACATCCTCCGATCGGGGTTTCGGTCGATTGCCGGAATGCCCCACTCACTAAGGCGAAGTTTGCGGGCCGCTTTTGCGCCCGCCCGGAATTATTTCTTCCTTTGCGGAACTTGCTGCGAACCGGAGGGCCCTCTGGAGCGTCATTATCTGGCATGGGAACTGTGGTATCCGATCTCCGTTATGCCGTTCGCCTGCTGGTCAAGAATCGCTGGTTCACCCTCGTCGCGGTCCTCACCCTGGCGCTGGGGATCGGCGCCAACACCGCCATTTTCACCGTCGTGAACGCCGTGCTGCTGAAGCCGCTGCCCTTTGCCGAGCCCGACCGCATCGTCCGGCTGGCCCGCAAGTTCCCCAACGGCAGCGGCAACTCCAACTCCATCCCCAAGTTCATGACGTGGCAGGCCGCCAACCACAGTTTCTCCGCGATGGCCCTCTACGGGCAGGCTCCCGCTATGAATCTGGGCTCGGGCGACCATCCGCGGCAGGTTCACGGCGCGCACGTGTCCAGCGGATATTTCTCGGTGTTCGGCGTGACGCCGATCCTGGGCCGCACCTTCACCCAGGCGGAGGACCTGCCCGGCGGCGCCAGGACCGTGGTGCTCAGTTATGGCGTCTGGCACAGCCAATTCGAGGGCGATCGAGGCGTGCTCGGCCGCCCCGTGCTGCTCGATGGCGAAACTTACGTGGTGATCGGCGTATTGCCCCGCGGATTTGAGCCCGACCCCGAAGCCGACGTGTGGGTGCCGCTGCAGGCCGATCCGCACAGCACCAACCAGGGCCATTACCTGGAGGCGGCGGCGCGCCTGAAACCCGGCGCCACCCTGGCGGCGGCGCGCAGCGACATGCGCCTGGCGGGCGAACAATTTCGCCGCGACAATCCGCTGTGGATGGACAAGACCGAGAGCGTCGCCGTGACCCCGCTGCAGGAGGCCACCGTCAGCGATGTCAAGACACAGTTGATGGTGCTGCTGGGCGCGGTGGCGTTCGTGCTGCTCATCGCCTGCGCCAATGTGGCCAATCTGCTGCTGGCCCGCGCGGCTTCGCGGCAGCGCGAGATGGCGGTGCGCGCGGCCATCGGCGCCAGCCGCGGACGCGTGCTGCGGCAACTGCTCACGGAAAGCGTGCTGCTGGCGTCGCTGGGCGGACTCCTGGGCTTCGCGCTGGGCGCCTGGGGCGTCCATGCGCTGCTGAAACTGGTGCCCGGCAACATTCCGCGCCTGATGTCGCCCGATGGCCTGGAGGCTGTCGCCCCACCCCTGGACTGGCGCATCGCGGCCTTCACCCTGGGCGTGGCGCTATTCACCGGCATTCTCTTCGGGCTGTTTCCGGCCCTGCACGCGTCCAATCCCGACCTGGCTTCCAGTCTCAAGGAATCGAGCGGCCGCTCCGGTTCCAGCCGCCGCCACAACTTCGCGCGCAGCGTGCTGGTGGTTTCCGAAATGGCACTGGCGCTGGTGCTTCTGGTGGGCGCCGCGCTGCTCATCCGCACCTTTGTGGGCTTGAGCACGGTGAAGCCGGGCTTCGATCCGCACCATGTGCTCACCCTGCAGACCTCCATGGGCGGCGGCAATTATGCCACCACGGCCAAGGTCAACGATCTGGTGGTCAACGTCTGCCGGCGCATCGAAAGCCTGCCGGGCGTGGATGCCGCGGCTTCTTCCGTCGTCCTGCCCCTGACGGACGCCATCGATCTGCCCTTCAACATCGTCGGCAAACCTCCGGCGAAGGCCGATCAATATAACGGCGACGAGCAGTGGCGCTCCGTCTCCGAGCATTATTTCCAGGTCTTCCGCATCCCCGTGCTGCGCGGCCGTACCTTCCGCCAGACCGACAGCGTCGGCGCCCCCAAAGTGGTGGTGATCAATGACGCCATGGCGCGCCAATATTGGCCCAAGCAGGATCCGCTGGGCCAAGTCATTATCATTGGCCAGGGAATCGGACCGCAATTTGCCGACCCGCCGCGCCAGATCGTAGGGGTCGTCGCCAACGTGCGCGAGACGGGGCTCGACGGCGGCGAGGTGGGCGTGATGTACATCCCGCAGAGCCAGGTTCCCGAAGGGATCACGACTTTGGTCGCGCAAGTGATTCCTCTCAGTTGGGAAGTGCGCACCGTGGCCGATCCGCTGCAGATGCGAATGCCCATCGAGAAGCAATTCGGCGCCGTGGATGCGACCATGACGCCGACCCGCGAGCGCAGCATGGAGCAGGTAGTCTCGAAATCGGTGGCGCGGCAGAGCTTCAACACGCTGCTGCTCGGCATCTTCGCCGCCGTAGCGCTGCTGCTGGCCGCGATTGGGATCTACGGCCTGATGGCGTACGGCGTGGAGCAGCGGCGGCAGGAGATCGGCATCCGCATGGCGCTCGGCGCCGGCGGCGCGCAGATGCTGCGCATGGTGCTCGGGCAGGGGATGAAACTGGCCGCGATCGGCGTGGCGATCGGTCTGGTGCTGGCCTGGGCGATGACGCGTTTCCTGGGCAGCCTGCTGTTCGGCGTGAAAGCCTTCGACCCGATGACCTTCGGGGGCGTGGCCCTGCTATTGACCGCGGTCGCCCTGGCCGCGACCGCCATTCCGGCGCGCCGCGCCGCGCGCACCGCCCCCGATCAGGCGCTGCGATGTCAGTGAGCGGGCTTCGGAGCCGGCCGATAGCTTTGGCTGCCTTCCTGGCTGCCCTGGTTGGAAGCCTGGCCGGAGGCCACCTTGGCTTGGGCGGCCGAACTCAATTGAACTGAGTCCTGGTTCGAGGCGGCTTGCGACTGGGACTTCGCCTCTTTGTGATGATGGGATTTCGCCTGAGGCGGGGCCACAGGTTGAGATTGTGTTGCGCTCGATACGGCATTCGCCATTTACTCGGTACTCCTTACTGGACATATCGCCCAGTAAGGAGATTTAGTGAATTCCGTCCGGCGAATGCCTACTGTCCCGGTTCCGCGGTCCCTCCGCGCGCCGACGGCGCCGTTTTGCCGGCGTCCAGATGGTCCCAGTTCAGGATGGCATTGAACGCCAGGAAGTAAGTGCCCTGCGTCTGCCAGCGCCAGAAAGGCCGCAGCGCGAACAGCACGATATGGCCCTTGCCCAGCGGCACATCCACCGCCAGAGCGCGGTTCGCAATGGCCTCGCCGCCGCCCAAGGTGCCCGATAGCAGCATGTCGTCGGCATTGGCCGGGAAGCGCAGTACCACGCGCGCCGCTGGACCCGCCGCGCCGCCGCGACCGCCCCGTCCGCGTCCACCTCCGCCGCCGAAACCGCCCGCCGCTAGGGCCGGACCGCCCGCTCCTCCGGCCGCCGGCGCCGTGCCTGCCGCCGCTCCGCCGCGTCCACCTCTGCCGCCGCGACCCCCGCGACCGCCCGCCGGAGCCGCCGCCTCGGGAGGCGCCGACGATGCGTCCAGCGGAGAAATGTGAATCGGCGTGACATTGGGCGTGACGTTCTGCCCTTCGCCGCCGTTGATGCCGCGCCCGCCGCCGCCGCGTCCTCCGCCGAAACCGCCGCCTCCACCCACGGCGAACACCGGATCCTGGTTGAAGTACACCGGCAGATCCTTATCCTCGTAGCCGTAGGCCAGCGGACTCTTGCGATCGGCAAACACGCCGCGCAGGATCGAGCCGCGCGCGAACAACGTATCGGGATGTTCCACCGTGACGCCGCCCGCCAAATCGTATTCCGCCATCATGGAGGCCGTCGACCCCTCGGTGATCAGCGTGCCGCCCTGCTCCACGAACTTGCCGAGTTCCTCCAGACCCTCGAAACCCATGCCGCCGCGGATATCGTCGCTCGAATCCACCGCGCCCAGGTTAGGCGTCAACTCGCTCTTCTTATACGGAATCGGATTGGCTCCGCTCACGCCGGCAATCTCCGACTGCGCGTTGCCGCCGGTATGCGGGAAGACGATCACGTCGTACTTAGCCCGCAGGTTGCCCTCGCGCAGCTTGGTGTCGCCGAAATAGGTGTACGGCACCTTGTAGTAATCGAACGCCGCGCGCACCCAGCCTTCATCCTGCGTACGGGCCCAGGAATGCACGTAGCCGATGCGCGGCATGGTCATTTCATGCGTCTTCACGGAGGGCGCCGCGGCCACGGCCCACGCGGAAAGTCCCAGTTCTTTGAGCATCGGGTCCAATTTGGCGCGGTCGGCATTGGGAATCAGAAACGCGCCGGCGCGGAATTTGTGGCCGCCGGCTTCGAAATCGTCTTCCGCCGCCAGCATCTTCACATCCAGGGTCCGCATGCGGAACGCCATGAGGTTGTTGTCGCTGGTGTGCTCCACAATCAGCGTGGCGCCTGAGCCCTCAATGCCGCCCGCGGCCTTGGCGCGCGCCGTCAGCAGCGCCATCGGCTGATCCAGAACGGCTTTATCGTAGATGGGCGTCAGCTTCACGTCGCGCATGTACTGCATGGTCCAGCCGGTATCGTCGTAGGGCCGCGGATTGGCGGTCGGATAGTTCTGGATGCTGGTGTACATCTCGATCAGCGTGCGATACGGCTGGTCGGCGCGGATCACGTAATCGCCTGCGGCCACGTCCACGGGACCGGCTTTGAACGCCGCCGTCGCGGTGTGGATCTCCGCGCCCTGGTCGCGCAGCTCGTTGATCAGGTCGGCGGCGTCGGCTTTGCGGTACTGCTTGGCCGGAATCACCCAGGCGTTGGGCGTGGGCTTGTCGTTGCCGTTGCGCCCGGTCTTGCCGAATTCGATGGAGCGCTTGTTCTTGAGGTAGTAATTCTCCAGGTACAGTTCCTTGTCGCGCGCCACGCGGTTCAAGGCGATCAGCATGGCCGATTCCTGGATGTTGGTATTGTTGCGCGGTCCCCACTTAATAGAAGGCAGCGGCGGATTGGTGCGGTACCATTCGCGGCTGGTCGCATTGGCGCCCAACTGCAGGTTGGCCTGCAGGTCCGGACCGTAGCTCTGCACTTCGTAGAAACGGCCGAAGGAATTGTGCGTGAGGGCGATCCAGAACAGGTAGTTCGGCACCCAGCCATCGTAGTAGCCGTAGGTAAAGACGCCGGGGACGCCGCGCTTGGCCATCTCCATCACTTCCGTCTCGCCCAGCAGCCACCATTCGTCCGACGCGATCGGGTCGAGCGACACATTGTACGGTCCCGTGCCCGTCGACACATACAGATACGACTGCGCTTCGTGCAGATCGTGCAGAAACGTGGGATGCCATTCCAGCACGCCCTGCGTGAAGTGCTGCGTGATCTTCAGCGCCTGGCCCATGCCGTCGCGGTTGTTGTCGTGCTGCACGTACTTGCCCCAGTACATCATGAGCGAATTGCGCGACACTTCCGGGTGTTGCTTGCTGTAGTAATAGGCGTCGACCACGCGCTCGCGGCCGTCCACTTCGAGTACCGGGGTGATGAAGGTGATCACGTTATTGCGGATTTGCTGGATGAACGGCGTCTCCTCCACCATCAGGCGGTAGGCCAGCTCGATCAACATTTCCGGACCGCCGGTTTCGGGGGAGTGAATGCCGCTGTTGATCCAATAGAGCGGCTTGCCGGTCTTGTGGATGATCTCCTGCGCCTTTTCCTCGCTGATCTTCCGCGGATCGCCCAACTGCGCCAGCAGGGACTTGTACTGGTCGAGATTCTTGATGGTGGCTTCGTCGGCAACCGCCAGCACCACGATGTCGCGGCCTTCTTCGGTTTGCCCCAGCTTCCAGAACTTGGCGCGCGGCGAAACCCGGCCCAGTTCTTCGTAGTAGCGCTCAATGTCCTTGGCGTAGGTCAGCTCCCGGGGCGTTCCCGGAATCCGTCCGAAGAACTTCAGCGGCGAGGGCACCTTGTCGGATGCCGGCATATGGTCCACCAGGTCGGTGGAGATGCGCGGATCCTGCAGGTACTCCTTGATCAGCTTGGTATATTCTTCGTCGAGTTTCTGCGGAGCCGCGGCCGCTGCGGCAGGAGCCGGCGTCGCGGATTTCTTCTTGTTCTGCGCCGGGGGATTCTGCGCCAGGGAGGGCAAAGTAGCCAGACCGGTAACGATCGCGAGCGCCAGGACGGCGCTCCCCAAGGGGGCAAAGCGGGTTTTCATAGGTTTATCAGTAATACCTCTTTCCAGGAGCGCCTGTCAATCGAGGACGGTGGGAGACGCGGGGGGCCTTCGGTCAGCGGGGATGCCGATCGTGAATTCGAATCACCAGGCTTTTACCCAGCACCCTCGCTGCCCGCGCCATAGTATCCAGCGAGACGGACACATTTTGCGGATCCAGCAGGCGATCCAATTGTGAACGACTGGTTCGCAGATCGCGAGCCATGGCCTGTTTGGTCTTCTTCTGCTGCCGCATTTCCTGCGAGAGCTGCCATGCCAGCACTCGTTTGATGGCCACCGCCTCCACTTCGTCGCGGATGCCCTCCTCTTCGAGAAAGCTGTCGAAGCCCGACCCGCTGTGGTCGAATGATGTCTTCGTCTCCGGTTTCTTCATGGCAACCCTTTCTTATGTTTCTTCATGTTGCCGCGGGCCAATCGCAGATCCTCGGCAGGAGTCCGCTGGGTCTTCTTAATAAACCCGTGCAAGAGCACCATCCGTTCGAGTCTGTCGATATAGAACAACACCCGCGCGATCCGATTTTGCGAGAGGCCGGTCCGCACCTCGCAAAGCCCGTCGCCCAGGGAACGGCACACCGGCATGCCCACTGGCCAGCCGAACTCGACGGTCATGATGTCATGCCCGATGCGCTCGCGATCCTCCGCGGAGAGATCTATCTTCAGCCAATCGCGCAACGGCTCCCGCCCACTCTCCGTTCGGAAGAAAATCGCCCGGATACGCTTTGCCGGCTTCTCGGGCACGATCCCAGTGTACCACAGGCGGTACACCATTTGGCTTTGCCAGCATAGCCTGCGGGCGGATCGAGGAGGCGGCGTGGGTGCGTGAGGCGGGAGCCGCGGCCGTACAATGAAGTTGCCATGAAACCGGAGATTGAGCTGGAGGTCCCCGACGGCGCCATCGACAAGGGCGCCGAAGCCGAGCTCATTCGTTCCATCACGGAACAAACCGCGCTCACGCTCTACCGCTACGAACGCGTCACCACGGGCGAAGCCGCCCGGATGCTCGGTCTGAGCCGGATCCAGTTCCTGGATCTCCTGCGCCGCAACGGCGCCGGATTCCGCGTCGAGCTCGACGACGAGGATTTCTCTCGGATCCGCCGCTGGCGCGAAGATCAGATGCAGCAGAGTTGCCGGTAAGTACTCCTTTGCCCGCGGCCAATCGGTACGTTACCTGGGCTCTCAACCGCCAGTCGGACTCATTGAAACGAAGCGTCGATCAGAGCTTCCAAGATCTGGTGAGTTTCTCTGGCAAGCGCCAAACTCCTGCCGGCGCGCACAGATGACGCATCTTTATCCGGGCCGCTGATCAAAGCGGCTTCGAGAACGTCGAAGATCTTTCCTACGGCTTGGCTGAACGCGGCGACGTTTGCTTGCAGCGCTGTCTCTTTCGTGATTGGCAACGGAATACCTCGTTTTCGGGGCACTTCGGCTCGCCCCAAGAGATGATAGCGCTTGCCAGCCGTTCGTTGGTCGCCAAGTCCTGCATCCTCCGCCCAATCCCCGCCGTATCCATACTATAGAGGGCGGACGCGGAATGAAGATTCTGACACTACTGCTGGTATGGGGCGCCGGGAGCGCCCTGGCGCAGACCCCCGATGTGGCCGTGATCATGGCCAAAGTGGGCGCCAATCAGAACCAGGCCGAGGGCAAACGGCGGGAATACGTCTATACCCAGAAGCAAACCCTGCGCATGATCCGCCCGGGCGGCAAGGTGGCCCGCGAAGAGCATCGCGAATACACCGTCACGCCCAAAGCGGCGAAGACCTTGAAAGAGCTCACCCACTTCGACGGGCGCTATCAGGCCGGCTCGAAATATGTCTCCTACGACCGTCCCGAGTTCCGCTACAAGGGCATGGACATCGATGGCGACCTCATCAACAGCCTCTCCGATGACCTCGCCAACGATAAGGGCTCCCGTGACGGGCTGGCCGCCAACCTGTTCCCGCTCACCGAGAGGCTGCAGAAGCACTATCAG
>Ga0181529_10003114_pt1 | contig 19200 bp, 25 predicted proteins | sample PEATcosm2014_Bin_36_FD_119763 | JGI IMG/M metagenome (GOLD analysis project Ga0181529, IMG submission 119763) | Peatland microbial communities from MTU Mesocosm Facility, Houghton, MI, USA - PEATcosm2014_Bin10_30_metaG | ecosystem: Environmental > Terrestrial > Soil > Wetlands > Peat | place... | reverse complement strand
GGTTCGGCCGACGATGGATCTTCAGACTCGTAGTCTCAAAAAGGAAAACCAACATGGACCCGACCATTTTTCCCGCAAACCAGGCTTTCAATCCTCCATTCGGCGGTGGCTCTCCAGCTCCCACTTTTATCAATGTGAAAGTCGGCAGCCAAGCGTTTCCACCTGCTCCGCTCGTGCAGCCTTTTCCGGCCGAGCCGACGCCGCCTCTCCTTCCGACGCTGCCGGCGTTGGTGGGCGTGCCTCCGGTCGCGGTCAAATTTGTGATGGTGCCGCCAGCGATAGAGATCGATCCGGCCGAACAAGTCTTGCAGCCCCTCGACGTTCCCAACTTCGCGGTCGCCGATTTTGGTAGCTACGTCAGCAACGCCAACGCAACGGATGCGCTCGCCACCTACACCGTGGCCAGCGTGCTCGACAACGACACGGGCTTGCCGCCGATACTCACACCGCCTCCACTGACACCGCCGCAGACGGCGGCGGTGAACTTGCTGGTGACATTAGTACCGACCGGAAAGACCTTGTTCGGATACGGCGTTTCGCTCGCGGGGCGAGCTGCGCAGTTTCAGGTCACGCCGTCGGCCGCGGCTCGAATTATCTCGGCTAACGCCGCCGACAGCATCACGGTGCCGAATACGAATTTCATCCCGGTCGTGGGAGACACGGCAGTTGTTGCCGGTGTGCCTTACCTCGTGGTCTCCGTAGTCGATGCGGCGACGGGTTTCTATCCGACGCCAGCGTCGCTCAATCTCATCGTCTCTTTGGTCACCAAGCTTGCGCCTGCTGGTCAGTCTCCTGGCTTCACCCCCGGCAACAAGATTGGTCAGACGGCACAGTTTTTCGTCGCCGTGGTCATAGCGAAACGGCCGATCATGGTCTATGGCGACTACAGCGTAGTTATCTCGGTCGCCGACGCTCAAGGCGTGAATTTCTTGCCCGCCATCGGCGACGTGATGTCCGTCGATGTCGCTCGTTACAACGCCGAGCTCGTTGCCCAATTGACCGGGCAAACTCAAAACGTGGTGCCGACAACACAGCCCCTATTGCAAGGCTGTCTCGTACCGCCTGGAAGTTTCCCCATCATCATCCCGAGCGATAGCGTGCAAAGCAGCGGGTTGCCAGTGCAGGACGTCGTCGCGACAGATCAACAGACCGCTATCGGAACCCCCGTGAACTACAAGCCCGGCATTTCACTCTCGAACGCGAGCGGTACCACGCAAGACGTTCTCATCCGATAACAAAACAAGAGGAAGACCCATGGCCATTTACGCAGCTCAAGGAACCCAAACCGCGGCCCCCAAAACCGCCCTCACTCTCGTCTCGACCGTCAACGGAAGATCGAGGCTCATCGAGTACACGTTGTCGAACGTGGGAGCCGTCACGGTCGACTCGCAATTCGAGGTGAAGCTCCAGCGCTTCACGGCTGCGGGTACGACCACGGCGGTCACCCCGTCGGGAACAGATCCATCAGATCCGGCGGCCACGCTGTTCACAGCCGGGTCCAACGCCACGGTCGAGCCGACCTACACGGCCGGCGTTGTCATCGACGACAAGGGCGTCAACCCGCGTGGACTTTACCGCTGGACGGCCTACGCACCGGACGCCGAGGTCATCTTGCCGGCCACCGCCTCTAACGGCCTGGGCTTCCTGCTCAACGTGCTCGGTGGCGCGGCTTCGGTCATCGTCGACGCCAAGGTCCGCCAGTAGTTCCCGGCCTTCACCTCATCAAACCAAACCTGGAGATTCCGATGCCAAGACTACCGCAAAAGCCGACGCCGAAAGTGATGTACCAAACCCTGAAGCTGCTCGCCAAGACCAACACGGTTCCTGGCGCCCGCGCTCGCGACGCTCTGGAAATGCTGAGGGAGCATGCTGTACGAAGCGATCCGAATGCCTTGATTCAGGGCGTGGACGTCGGCTTTGGGATCGACGATGCGTTCAACCTCGCCATGAAGCCGATCACGGTTCCGCTCAAATACGCGTGGAAGGGTACCAAGGCAATCGGCCGCGCGATCGGCATTGGCAAGGGTGGCGGAAACTCGCCCGAGCAAGTGCGCCTCGCCCGCTTGCAAGCGGCGCAAAAGCGCACGCAGGCGGCGACGGCTCGCGCGCGAGCGGCGGACGCGCAGTCGGAAGCCGAATACAGGGCACAACAAGCCCTCGCCGCTGCGGCCGACGCCGAGGCGGACGCTGCCGACGCTGAAGCAACTTCGCGGGAAGCCGCGATGCAGACGGCTGAGGCTCAATACTTGCCCGGTCAAGCCGAAAACTCGTCAGAGACGGACGACGAGTCGGGCTCGGCGCCGCCGATCGCTCTCATCTTCAAAAAGCTGGCGCGTGCCAAGGCTCGCAGGCTGGCCGCGTCCGACGCTCGCACAGGCATCAAGCGCGGTCCCGCGGCTCTCGCGTTCGCAGCCAACGATTGGGCACGCAAAGAGCTTCGTAGTCGAGGCATCGCCGTCTAACCAACCCCTGTCTCGGTCGAGGACGCCCACCCCCTCGACCGAGTCACCTTCCTTCAAGGAGAAACCCAATGGCTCAAATGGACCCACGTCTCATCTCCCAAATTCAAGCCGAACAAAACCGTCAGGCAGCCCGACGTTCTGGCAAGTCAGGCCCGCGCCTGCTCTCCGACGCCGAGAACAACGTCGGCAACGCGGTCACGCTGGACCCGCAAATTCTGCCGCCGGGCGTGCCTTACACTCCGCTCAAGCAGTCCAACCCGCCCCGAATCCTGAATCTGACGGCCGAGTCTCCGACAGGCCAAAGCACAACATTGGTCATGACGGCGGCCCGCACCTCAAATCTAAGTGGTGTCGCCGGTCCGATCACAGGTGTTGTGGAGTTCGGCAACGGAACGCAGAGCACGCGCGTTGAATTCGATATTCCGCTAGGGCGCTACGTTGGCGACTTCGCCAGCGTCAGCCCTGGCACGCAGCCCGAAGATTCTGGTGCCGTGCTCCAAATTCCGACGGGCGTACTTCGCGCGTATGCCCGCTACGACAACGCCTTCATTCAGCCTGGCTTGTCGGGATTCGTGTTCGGAGGATACCCGCTGCCGGCAGCGCAATTGCCACCTGGCGCGGGGCCATTTGCGCCGAACACGGGCAACACGACAACGACGCCTCCAACACCGCCTCCCTCGCCGGTTTTCGTGAAGGCTTTCGCCGACTACTACGGGAGACACTTCTCGAAGCTCTACAAGACCGAGTACCTTTACATCGGATCTGCATCTACGCCGGTCACTTTCGCCCAAACGCAAGGAGTCTACGGGATTCCTGCCTTTGCGAAGAGTGTGCAGGTCATTCGCCAAGGACTCAACGGGTCTGTTCCGCACATGACGTTGACTGTGCTTGACGAGATGGCGATTGGTGCTGCTACGCCCTTCCCTGCTTTTCCGCCGATTTTCCAGGAGATTTACGACATCCCTGTCGGCCAGTATCCGGTGATTCCCATTGCAGGGAACAACTGCCTGATCCAATTGCAGAGCGCCAGCTTGGCCGACGCCGATAAAGTGACCTGCGTAAAATTGGTGTACGAGATCGGCTTCTAACTACGAACAAGGCACCACATAGGGGACGTTGTTCGGCAAACAGAGGTAGCCGCCCCCATTGGGGTGGGCGCTGTCGGTCTGAAGTGCGTTTCCCTGATAGATAAATCGCGGATCGTCTTCGCTCCACACGAGGATCGTGCCAGCCGCATAGGTTCCGCAGGCTGGCACCGCTCCGCAGACTCCACCACGCCCCGACGCTTCGGTGGGCGGGTAGCAAACTGAGGAGACGATCACGACAGCCGGGGCAACTGCATTGCCGGGCGAGATGGAAGGATCCCATCCGCTGGTGACTGTCGCCCTTACGCAGTAGTTATAGCCAAGATCTTCGAGAACGCTGTATCCCACGTCAGGCAGCGGTTTCGCGTCGTTCGTCGTCGGCCTCGCGCCGCTGTCCGTCCGCACGATGCCGCCGTCAATCCCCTCGGGCGTCGTCGCCGCGCTCGAACCGTCGCAGCCGGCAAGGCCGAAGAGCAGGCCGACAGCCAGAACCGCTAAGCCCCTGATGCGCGGTCGCTGTGCGCCTTCTAGTTCGTTGTTGGGAAAAATCCCGTCGCCAGGGTACAGCTCCTCGGGCTCTTCTTCGTTTTCTGGTTCGTAGGGAAAACCCTCATCATTGGGATCTGGCTGTTCGGGCTCTTTCTTCGCGGAAATGGGTCGATTGCTGTTCAACATGGGATTTTTCCTTTCAAGCTAGCGTGGTGAATCCGAGAATCTTTCCGATGAGCCTGTAGATCTCTTGTCCTCTCGTGGCCTGCCGGCTCCCCTGCCCCATCCCGTTGTCGTTCGCTCCGGCCGCGCTCGAAAGCCGCGCCTCGGCGCCAAGGGCGTCCGGCAGCTCGCGACTCAAACGCTCGGCCTCGGCTATCTTACTTGTGCGAACGGCAGGCAGAACACCCGGCGCGCACGCGTCTTCAATCTTGTTGCGAAGCAGGTCGGCCGCGCCGAGCACCGCCAGCTTGCCGAAGCGCTCGGCGCGCGCCAGAACCGCGGGCCGTACCACTCGCAGGCGGATCTTGATGCCCTGGCGGGTGGCGGTCTCGCCTTGGACCGTAAAGCCCTCGGCCGCGAGCTCGGCGACCGGAATAGCCACCATCGCGAATTCGAGGCCGTGGCGCGAGGTGGTAACGCCTCGAATGCCCAGGGCCAGGTCGCCGGCGACCGCGTGCCCTGCCCCAGCCCGTGCCAGCGCGGCCACAACCGACGCGAACGCCCGCTTGCGGACTTCGGCAAGCTGGGGCGGGAAGGCCAGGCCTACCAACAAGCGGTGCTCAACGTCGTCAAGGGTCAGCATTTAGGCCTCAAGAGTACGCCTGGAGACCAGCAACCTGAAGCCTTCTAGCAGGGAGCCACGCTCGCGTTCCTGGGCCTTTGGCTGAATGGCTTGCGCAGGCTCCGCCGGTGTCGCTGCGACGCTGTTTGTCGCTGGCCTGGAAACTTCCCGCAGGACTCTGAAGCCGCCAGTGATCTCGACGCTTTCGAGCTGCGCACTTGGCCGCCACTCCATCATCCGAAAGAAGCAATGTTGCCTGCCACACCAGACGGTTCCGTGTGGTGGCACGTCTCGGTAGGTTGCGATCGTGTCGCCGCATTCGGTGCAGGAAAGGCTGTTCAGGTAGTCGCTCATTTTTGTGGGCATGACGTTTCCCCTAGAAGCGCGCGAACGTGGTCACGATCGCCGCCAGGCCGAGGGCGGTTCCGGAGCTGACGCCGATGATGAACGCGCCAGCCAGCTCGCGGGCGAGCGCGCCGAGGTGGCGGGCTTTCCTGATCTTCCAGAATCGGATCAGCCCATCATCGTTTGGATTGTGCCGTTCTTTGATGAGGACATGGTCATTCTCCTTCTTCGTTGAGGGCATTTCTCATTTTCTCGACGAAAGCTTCTTGCCCGTCCCCTGCCACAAGCTCGGCAACGGTCTTCGCCGGCACCACGATCGCAAGTAGGCGGTCGTGAAAAGTCACCAGCGTCGATTCGCCCGCCTTTGCTCGCGCCACGATTTCCGCGAAACTCGCTCGGGCCTGCTTGGCGGTCAGCTTCAGGATCTTCGAGGGCATGCTCAAAGTATACACTTTGGGTGCTTTAGTTCAAATAATGCTCTGATGTTTGTGGTGCTATGCTGCCGTGGGGCTCCAGTCATCGCGTAGCCTGTAATGCTCTAGCCTCGAAAACATTGACGTTTCTGTGGTGCTGCGGCGCTTCTGACGTTGTGATGTTTCTTGCTCTATGGCACTATTTGGACAGGAGCCCCGAAGCTCCTTAGAGTGTCGGAATGAGCAAAAACCATCGAAAGGCGTACTTCACGATCGCGGTAGTCGGTCTCAAAGGAGGGATCGGCAAGTCACTCATTGCTACCCTGCTCGCCTGCGGCTTCCACCGCGCAAAGCGGAAGACCCTGCTCGTCGACGGCGACGACCAGGGCTCGGCTCGCACCTGGAAGGCCAAAGCAATCGAAAATGGCTTCGACGTGCCCCTCGTCTTCCCCATGGACTCGCGCAACATTTTGCACGACCTCGACGACGCGGCCGATGGCTACGAGGCCGTCATCGTCGACACTCCGGCACGGCTCCAGAAGGAGGCTAGGGCGGGCATGATGGTTGCCGACCTGGTGCTCTTGCCGGCAGTCCGCGGCGGCGCCGGAATGTGGGCGCTTGAACAGACGCTTGAAGTCGTGGAAGAGGCGAGGGCGGCCAGGAAGGAAGATCTGCCCGCGTACATCGTTCCCAACCGCATCGAGCACACGACCCTTTCGCAAATCGCCCTCGAACGCATGGCCGAGCTTCCTCTACCCCTCATCGTGGGCCTCGGAAACAGGATCGCTTTCGACGAAGGTTTTACCGTTGGCTCGGACGTCTGCGAGGTAGCGCCTCACACCGAAGCCGCGAGCGAGGCTAGGGCACTCTTTCGCGCAGTATCGAAACTGGAGAAAAACACATGAACAAGGCACTTCTCAAAACGTCCACCGCTCGCAAGAGCCAACCCGTCGAAAGCCCGGAGGCAATCAAGGCGGCGGCTCGCTTCGTCGAGGGAAAGACGGACACAGAGCCCGAACGAAAGCGCTACTCGGTCTTCTTGCAGCCGGAGATCCACGAGAGGCTTTGGAAATATTGGGCTAGCCTACCCGCCGAGCGTCGAGCCAGCCTTTCCCAGTTTATCGAAATGCTGGTGGTCTCGGGTCTCGACAAGCTTGAAGAGTAGGGCGCTAGGGCGCTGTGGTGTTCTGGTGCTATGATGCTTTAGCAGAGGAGAATGAAGATGGAAGAGCCCTCGAAGACACCGCCGACCCACGCCGACCTCGCTCGCGACCTGCGCCAGGCGCTCGATGCCTTGGGCGATGTCGTCGAAGCCGCCAACAATCTCACCTGCGACGTCGAGGACGCTGCGGGGTTGGCCTACCCCGGCGGCGAGCCGCCCGATCCAGCCGACGTAAAGCGAAACACCCTGAAGATGCCGGCTACGTTGACGGCACTAGCCGAAATCGATAACCGAATGCGCCGCCAGGTGTGGTTGTTCGCGAGAGCCCGACGAGGACTGGCGCAGCTGCACCTCGGCGGAAACGCCGGCAAGCTGCGCCAGATTTTTCCCAAGATCGCAGCCGCGGGCAGCCTGCCACCGCCAGAGCCGACGGTGCCACGTGTCCGGTCGTTCGTAGAGACGCTCAGGAACTACAAGAAGGGCGAGTAGCCTTGCGCGCCCATCTCGTCAAAGCCCGCGTACTCCACGATCGCGTCGTCGAGTACACGCTGACCGACGGGCGGAAGATCCAGCGCGACTTCTCCCTGATTCGAGGAGGCGTTTTCGACTCGAAGAAGTGGGCCGCCCCGCGGAACTTCGCCAAGGCGCGAGTGGTGGGCGGAGACCCGTGCTGGCCGGGCGAGCTCGACTTCTGCCCAGACGTCGTTCTACGCGGCGGACTTAGGGGGAGGGTGCCCGCATTCGCCTTTGTCGGGAACGGTAAGCTGCTCTCCCGTCGGGCAGGCGAGAAGGAGCTGTGGAACCGGGATCGAACGCTACCGGCAGGGAAACCACGCCAAAAGTTATGAGCGATTTTTCGTCGCCGTCTACTTCGCCGCACAGGCTCCGGTCAAAGTGTTGGTGACAGTGTCGGTGAAAGTATTGGTGCGTGTGATGGTGTTGCTGTTGGTGTTGCTGTTGGTGATGGTGTTGCTGACAGTGTTGGTGACGGTGACGGTGTTAGTGTTGGTGTTGGTGAAGGTGCTGCTGTTTGATGATGTACCTGTCGCTGTCGATGTCGCTGTCGCCGTGCGGGATGCCGTCGACGTCACCGTACCGTATGCCGTCGATGCCACCGTACCGTATGCCGTCGATGTTGCCGTACCGGAGGCCGTCCTCGTTGCGGTGCAAGTCGGCGTGCCAGTGGACGTTGTCGTGGACGAGAACGTGACGCTGGTGCCACCTGAAGCGACCGCACCGCCTGAGCTAGTGACGCCGCCAGATCTGGTCATTCCGCCCGCGCTCATCGTTCCAGCTATCCCCGTCGTGCCACCCGCGCTCATCGTTCCGCCGATCCCGGTTCCACCCACGCTTATCGTGCCACCCACGCTCAGCGTTCCGCCGATCCCCGTGGTTCCACCCACGCTTATCGTGCCACCCGTTCCGCCGATCCCCGTGGTTCCACCCACGCTTATCGTGCCACCCGTTCCGCCGATCCCCGTGGCTCCACCCGAGCCCGTCGTTCCTCCCGTTCCCCTGTTTCCATCCGAGACTGTCGCTTCGTCCCCGCCCATGGGGCTGTCCTCGGCCCGATCAGCGGCAGCTCCATCCCACACACCGCCGTCGCCTGTCGACCATCGGAGCTCGCTACGATCGAACGTGCAGCCGTCCGCGGCGACAAGCCATGCGAGGCTACACGCTGCGAGGAATGCAACCCTCAGACGAGACACCGCCTGCGTTTTCAGAATCCTACCCTCGCAATCGCTCCGCTCGTTCCACCCGCTATCGGCACCACGGTCACGGCCTTCCCCTCAAAGTAGAACAGAGCACCCGTTGTCACGGCACCAGCGGCGGCCAAGCCCCAGAAGACGTTAGCCACGGTCTGGCGAGAGCTAACCGAGTCGACGTCGCTCTGACTGCATTGAGGTTGGGTCGGGCTGGCACGCCCGCATGAGCTGTTCAAGCTGTTGAACTTGGAATCCATGGATAGCCCGGCGGTGATGGCTACCGCGGCCAGCAGCACCGTCGAGCCGGCTGCTACCCATGTCCATTTCCTGCCGAGCCACCAGCCTTCGCTGGCCCCACTAGGTGTCGAACTGGTTAGTAGGTCCAGTGCCGGCGTCGCCGCTGGTGCCAGAACGGAAGCGGCGGCCACGGTGGCCGCCAGACGTAAGGTCACGTTGCTCACCGATCCCGCCTTCACATCCACTTCCTCGACAGCAGGGGCAACACTCTCATGCTTTGCCGTGATTTGGTGGTGGCCGGGCGTGGCCCAAATCAGGTCGGGCAACGGTGTCCTCCCCACGTTCTTGCCATCGACGCTCACCTCCGCGCCCGATGTCATACAATCGATTTGGATTTGTCCCAATTTCTTCTGCAACTGAAAAATGGACTTGTGCGCGTCAGCGGCCATATCGGGCGACGCCTCGGGAGCGTCCGCCAAGAATTTCTCGAAGGCTTCTAGCGCTTCAAGCTGCCGGTGTAGATCGCGATTGGCCTGACCGATGTTGAACATCAATTTGGGACTGGGGAAGGTAGCGTAGGCCGCCTGATACTTCTCCAGGGCACCCGCGACGTCGCCCTGTTCGTAGAGTTTCGTGCCCTGGTCGAGGAGAGCCCGCGCTTGCGCCTTGTTCTGCGAATCGCCAGTCGACGGCGAGGTTTGAGCTAGAATCGCGAACAGGACGAGAGAGGTTGCGTACATGGTTACAGATCCTCGTACAGTTTCTTCTTGGCCTTTACCTGGGATTTGGGCCTCGGCGAATCCTCGAACGAGTCGCCACCGAATGGGTTGGGCTTCTTTTTGCCGCCAATTCCATTGAGCTTCTTCGAGCGCTTTCCACTTGGACCTTCAGGCCCGGCCCCGACTGGTTTGGGTTCCGTGGGCTCTGGCGTAGCAACAGGTGCCGGCGACTGCGGGAGTGGGGTAACGACCGATGGGATGGGGCTCGCGGGCGGTGGTTTGTGAGCAGAGCCAGAGCGCAACAGCAGAAACGTCGCAAGCAGCAGCAACAGAAGCACGCTCGCCGCTGCGATGATGACATAGGCCGGCTTTGCCGCGATGATGGCATAGATCGGCTTAACCCGATCCCACAGCGCCACTTCGCGAACCGGGTCGTCGATGGGTTGCAGCGTATCGGCCTCTGGCTTGCGCGCGCTCCGCACCACGTGGGCGACGGGCTCTCGCGCGGGTGTTTCAAGCCTTGGCGCGGCTTGTGGCGGCCGAGCGACGGCCGGCCTCACGGGTGTTCCTTGAAAGCGTGTAGCGCTGTACCCAATTGTCACGTTGGATGCCGGCGCGAGCGAAACCAGGACCGGAGCCGGCGTGGCGTCTGACGAGCGGCCAAACGCGGCGGACTCGAATGCACGAGAGAAGTCTCGCATCGACGGAAAACGCTCCGCCGGCTGCTTGTTCAACGCTCGCCGCAACACTGGCTCTACCTCCGGCGGCAGGCCTGGCACGCGCGGTGTGAGCGGCTGCGGATTCAAGTTGAGGATTTGGTAAAAAAGCGCCGCTGCATCGTCGGCCACGAAAGGGCCGCGTCCAAGCAACATTTCCCAGGCGATGCAACCCATCGCCCACTGGTCGGCGTGGTGATCGATCTCGTCGACCATGCCACTGGCCTGTTCGGGCGACATGTAGTTCGGCGTACCTATCACCGCCGATGCTTTCGTCAGTTGCGTGCGTGCCGCCTTCATCTTCGAGATGCCGAAGTCGAGCACCTTCACGAAATCTGGTTCGCCCGGTATTTGCGACAGGAAGATGTTTCCAGGTTTGAGGTCGCGATGAACGACGCCCTGGTCGTGGGCGGCATTCAGCGCCGAGGCGACTTGCCGGACTACGTGGACGGCGGCCTCGATCGACATACGCCCCACGCGACGCAGGCGATGGTCCAGATCTTCCCCCTCAAGGTATTCCATCACGAGATAGGGCTCGCCGGATTTCGCTTGGCCGAAATCCATGACGGTCACGAGATGCGGGTGACCCAGGTGTGAGGTAATCTCAGCCTCGCGCCGGAACCGCGCCAGCGCCTCTTGGTTGGAGGCCAGTTCACGTGCCATGAGCTTTACGGCCACGCGCTTGTTGAGGCGAAGCTGCATGGCCTCGTACACCGCTCCCATACCACCTTCACCAATGAGTCGGGTGATGCGATATGTGCCTTCGAGCACGGTGCCCACGACCGCGTCCAGCGGCGACTCAGCCGTCATGGCCGAAGCTTTCTACCATTGCAATCCTGAAGCGGTTTTCATCTTCACCACACTCTTCGCCCGCAGAACGCAGACGACACAGAGTAGACCTAGGGCCAGTTTGCGTCAAACGGTCTGTTTTGCCCGAAGACGGGCGCCGCCGAGACTGGCGAGGACTGACCGGTCGGTGAGCCCTGTGTTATGATGCGTGTGGTTTTCACTCTAGGATGCGAGAGGGAGCGCCCTCGGAGAAAGGGATGGTAGAGATGCGCGCAGCGGCACTAATACTCATGGCCGCCTTGATCCTCGCGGGCGCCTGCACGTTCGACCGTGGCGATCTGAGGTGGGGCGACGCGAGTACCGCTGGCGGAGACGCTGCCGTGGGCGAACAGGATGTGAGCGCGAGCAGCTACGATGCTGTAGGTGCTGGCAAGGACACCGGCGCGACTCTTGCCGATGCTCCGCCAGCGCTCGGTGGAACAGGCGGCGCTGGGGGCGGGGGCGGAGCGGGCGGTAGCCCTCGTGATGTGGGCTTGAGCATGCCTGTAGACACGTCTCCCGATGTCTTCCGCGTTCAAGTGGATGCTCCTCTTGAGAGCACCATCGAAGCTGGCCACGCAGAAGGTGGAGGGGGTACGGACGCCAGCACCCCTGATGTGAGCTTGGACGTGCCTGTGGACGCATCCGCCGATCTATTTTACTTCCAAGGGGATGCCTTACTTGCAAGCAGGGACCTACCTGCGACTACTTGCTCCCCCGCGCCCAAAAGCACCGGCGGAATTGCCTGCCCAGGCGACGTGTGTTCGGCTGGAGCGTATAGCGGCTCCACCCTCACCGCTACTGACGGACTGACATCGACCGTCTGCATGTCGTCCAACAGTCTCTGCGCTGCTGGCAGCACCAATACATTGCAAGGCGCCGCCACCTCCAATTGGGGTATCGCGTTCGGCTTCTTTCTGTCACCAAGCTCCACTGCCACCAACCCCGTTGGGATTCCGCTTGCGGGATCGGGTATATCCATCAGTCTCAGCAGCCTTCCCACGGGAGCACAAGCGCGCCTACAAGTGACCGTCAGCGGCACCAACTACTGCGCCACTATCACCGCTTTAAGCCAAACATTTCCTTGGAGCAGTTTCGACACTACCTGTTGGAATGCCACGGGCGGCACGTATCTCACAGGCGCTCCCACGGCGGCGACACTGATCGCGATCACCGTAAATGCTGAAGGCGGCGTTATTGGGTCGTTCGATTTCTGCGTGACATCCCTCTCGTTTCCGGGTAGCGAAACCTGCCCAACCGGGTACCACGATGGCGGCAACGGCATCTGCTTGCAAACAGGTACCTGCTCGACCGGATACCACGACGGCGGCAACGGAACCTGCGTGGTCGCCGGAACCTGCTCGGCAGGCTATAACAACTGTTCTGGAACATGCTCTTCCAGCGCCTGTAGCGTGCCGTGCCTCCTCTTGAACTGTGTGAATGGCGTTTGTACCTGCGAGATGTGATGGCCATGTGAACATGGACCGCCAAGTGCCGAGGCTGAGCCCCATCTCCACAGAGTCTCGACTCCACGGCCAACCCCCAGCCAAGAAAAGGAAAGATACGATGTCCAGAGTCGGAGCATGTATCGCTGTCCTAGCCATTGGCCACCTCATGGCCTGTTCGTCGACACTCACCCAAATTTCGCCTACTCAGCCTGCTGGGCAGCCTACTGGGAGAGTTGGCACCTTTTTGAACTCGTCCTTCTTCCTCACGGTCGTAGCCGGCGTCGCGGCCGCTGGCATCACCGGAGGTTACAGCTACCTCAAAGCGAACAGCGACAGGCAGTTGGCCCAAGACAACGCCCGCAGGGAGAAGCAAACCGCAGTGCTCTCGTCTGTCGCGAACGACTTGCCAGTCTACACCTCGACCCTAGGATCTATGAAGGAACTCAAAGTCTGGCTCGCTGACAATAAGGACAACGACGCTACATTTGGTTCCATCGGTCTGCCTCGCGATGTGGTCTTGAAGGAGTACTTGGAGTTCTACAAGTTGTCTCTCAAGACGCGAACTGCGGTTTCGATCTTGACCGAAGTAAGATCATTCTATGGAGAGACGCCGGTGTGCAATGCCGTGAATGAAGAGGAAATCGCCATCGAAAGGATAGAGGCTGCGAAACACTATCCGGAAGTCGAGGCAGCCGGCAAAGCCGAAGGACTGGTTTTTGATGTCCTGTTGGGCGCCATGGCCGAGGAGATTAGGCATCCACCCAAAAAGGCAGCCGATCAGGGAGCTCCGCCATGTCGGCGCCTGCATCCAGTTGCCGGGTCTCCGTCGAAGGATTGACCGAAAGTGCCAGCACCCCGAACGTCGCCGGCCGGTAGCCGTCGGGCACCGCGAGCGAACCCGATTGCTTGTAGGCGTAGGTTTTCGAGCAGCAGGCGCCAGGATTCACGATCCTCCCCTTGCCCGCGACCAAGGAAAAGGCATCGTGCGTGTGGCCCACGACCAGCACATCAGCACCGGCCTGGTCGAGCAGTTGGCGCCGAAGATACGGCCCCGTATCGGCCCCGCGAACGCCCTCCATATCGGAACCCGGTCGCGCGTGCCACATCGCCACGCGCACACCCGCAATCTCGGCGGACCAAGAAGAGGGCAGGGTTGCGAGCCAGGCCAGGGACTCGCGCGATAACTCAGCACTGCCGGTGAAGAGATCTGCCGGCGCTACGATGGACGGGGCAGACTTGCGCAGATCTGACTGCCGGCGACGGCGCTCCAACACCCAGCGCTCGTGATTGCCCAGAATCGTGACCACGTTCTCGGCCTTCATCCGTTGCACAACTTCCTCGCTGAAGGGCTCCACGCCATCGAGTAAGTCGCCAGGACAGAGAACCATCGTGCAGCCCATCTCGCGAATACGAACGAGGGCGCTATCGAGGCTGGCGATGTCGCCGTGGATGTCCGAGAGAAACCCAACCTTGGTCACTTGGGCGGCTTTCGCTCACCAATGAGCTTCTTCCTCCGCTCGCCGGCCTCGTACTTGGCGATCACTGCCAGCATTTCGCGCAAGTCGGCCAAGGCTTCCGCTTTCGTAGATCCAAGGCCGTAAGCGCCAGGCACTTTTGGATCGTGCGCCGACCACTTGCCGTCTTCCTCGACGAAAACGATCTTGCTCACGGCTCTTCCCTGTTGTCGAAGAGGAAAACGCCGTACTCCTCCGCATCGTAGCAAGCAGTGGCGCACCACTCTTTTTGAATCTCGTACTTCTCGGCGGTCACCACGAGCAAGGCGATGCCTCTATCGAGCTCGATGCAGCGTCGAAGGTCGTAGATGTCTTGAATCTGATTTCGTTGGTAAGCGTCGACCACGACCAGGATGCCGATGTCCGTGAGGTAGTCGCCGCGCGAGTACCCGCCGAACAAGATTACTCTGCCTTTGCGGCCTGCCTTGACCATCGCCAGCCGCATGCCCTCGCGAATTTCGTCGGGGCTCAAAAGGCGTTCGTCCTCGGTTGGGTGAAGCGTCATCGAAGCGCCTCCGCCAGGGCCGGAACCTCGTCGCGAATGAAGCGCCTCAAATCGCCGGAGGCCATCCAGGCGCTTCCAGTCGATGCCTGGCAGCCGCGCTCGGCGCTCTGGCGTCTGGTGGCGCGCGGCCTCGCCGAGACGCATGATGCGGACCTGGGCCGCGTCCTTGGCCTGATCTGTGGCGAGTCTTTTGCCGGCGAGAAGGCGGCAAGATTCCAACATAGCGTCGAGCCAACTGCACGGCCCGCACCGCACCGAATACCACTTGTTGCGCTCCAGGAAGGTTCCTGGTTGCCCGCAGACTTCGCACGTGCGCTTCGATTCCTCGGTCACAGCGTCGAGCACGGCATCGGTTGCGGCTTCTAGTTCTGGGCTTGCCGGCGTGCTGTCGTCGAAATACACGACCAAGCGTCCCATCTTTTCCTTGAGCTGAGAAACGACGAGGTTTGAATCCTCGGCGAGCTTCAACGAAAGACGCTCGATGATCGAAAACCAGCCATCGCCGCACGCGAAACCCTCGCGCGCAAAAGGCTCGCTCGTCGGCACGGGTTTGTCGTCGGCGTGGCGGTACAGGCCAGGGTGCCGCTCGATGAGCGTTCTCATATGTAGGGGAGTCATCGAGCGACGTTCGGGCCGGAGCCCGTAGGGTAAGAGGCCCTGGGCAATGCACTCACGAGCTGTTGGTGGAACGGGCAAGGGATTCGCGAGCATGTGTGCGCGCACGGCCTCGAAGCCGGGTGCGGGGTTGAGCAAAAAGCTGCCGCCTCTTTTCTTGGTCATTTTTTCAACTCCCTTCCGGCGAACGATGGCCACTCGCCCAAGATCTCCCACTTTCTCTCGCGCGAATAGAAGTCGATCGCTACAAGGTTTCCCGGCATCCGCACTTTGTTGAGGCCAATGCAACGGATGCCTGCGACTTCTCCGTCGATTCGTGCGTGGTGATGTCCGAAAAAGCAGATCCGCGGCTGGGTGCCGGCAACAAGCCTGTCGAGTCCCGCGGCCTCACTCACCCGATTCTGATCGACCTTCACGCCGGCAGGTGCATCGTGGATAAGTAGGATGTCTATCGCCGTGGCCTTGCAGAGCGTTTCAATCTCGTCGCGCGTGTAGTGGCTCTTCGCATGGCCCTGGAGACGCTTCGACGGCTGCTCGAAGTCCGCCGGACCAAAGCAACCGCCTACGCCTCCGATGCGTACAGATCTCCCCGCCTCGCCAATGTCCATTGTCCTACCGTTGCGCAGATAGAAGAGTCCCGGCAAAACCTCGGGATTGGGCTGGTCATCGAGCCAGACAAAGTCTTCGTGGTTGCCTTTGATGAAGAGTGTCTTTCTCGGGACTGGACGGCGTTCGGCGAACCACACGGAAAAGTCGCCCGCGCCATCGTGCTTCTTGGTTGCCTTGTCGATGCGATTCGGATCGGGCCAGACGCCAAAGTCGCCGACGTGAAGCACCCACTCGAAACGCACGCCGAGCGCAGCCTCGAACGCGAGGACGTCCTCATACAGGCGATCGATGGCGCCGTGGATGTCGCCGGCAGCGCAGATAATCACTTGGGCGCCTCCAGCCTGTAGCGCGGGCGAGGCTTTCCATCTCGCTCTTGCTCGACGACCTTGGCCAGGAAATCAACGACTGGCGTCGTCGAAAACTTCTTCATCGGCGCGTCTTCGAGGGACAGCGCCATCGAGCTTCCCCAGCTCTTTCCCGCCGGCTGCGGCGTGAAGGGAAGCCGCGGAACCCACGCCAGAGCGTTCGTGGTTCCGACGATCATCAGCGGGCGATATTCCGCGCCCTCGACCCACAGCCGATAGACCTCGTTGAACCAGACTCCGAAGTCGGCGGGCGCCTCGACGAAATAGAGGATGTGATCGTCGTAAGACTCGCCATTGTCGATGAGGTAGATCATCGTCGCACCGTCATCAAAACTACCCGAACGTCGGTCCCTTGGTTGGCAAAAGTGCCGTCCGGCAACTCCTCCCACGTGTTGGCGAGCGGGCGTAGCTCCGCTTGCTGGCGCGGGCCGTTCGCGCAGATTGCGACCAAGATACTGTCGCGCTCCAAGAAATGCAGGGCGTGCTTGATGTGCGCGACGTCCGCGCCGTTGTGGAAAGGCGGGTTCATCAGAACCTTGTCGAAGCGGCCGAGCTGCTGGGGGGTGCAGGTCAGAAAGTCAGCGCAAAGCGCTTCACCGTCGGCCAGAAGGCTGGAGGGTAGGGCGTCGCAGAGGGCGCGGCTGATTTCCACAGCATGAATCTTAGCCGTAGGCTCCGCATCGACGATCGCATGAATCAGGTTGCCGGTGCCGGCGCTCGGCTCAAGCACGCGATCGTGCCAGCCGATTTCGGCAAGCTTGGCCATGCGCGCGGCGAGCGGCGGCGGGGTGGGGAACAACTGCGGCGCCACGGCTACTCGCACGCCAACCTTGAGCGAGGCCTTGAGAGCTGCAAAGGGTCCAGAATCTTCGTCAGCCGGCTCAGTCGCTTGCGGCGTGCGAGGCTCGGGCGGCAAGGTTTCGATCACTGGCGCGGTTTTAGGCGCACTCGGTGCGGGCGGGTCTACCCGCTTGGCATCGATCAAGTAAACGGCCACCGTTGACCATCCTCCGCCGGAGGTGGCGCGTGTGCGGTGGGCACCGTGTTGCTCGCTCGCCTTGTGGCGGATGGCCTGCGGTACGTCCGACATCTTCTTGTGCTCCCATTCGGCGCGGGTCATGTGGCGGAATCCCTCGCCGGGGTAGTTGCACATGGGCGCGAGCTTGTTTGCAGCCTTCACCTTCTCGGTCACACCCTCAGCCGGCGCGCGATAGTCGGCGATGTCTTCAACCGCGACAGTCGCCGCGAAGTGCCCGAGCACGGTCACGCTCCGCACGGCGCCCGCGCTGCGGTTGACCTTGGTCACCACATGCCACTGTCCCCGCCTCAACACCTGGCCGCCGGGCTGAAGGTCAAACTTGTCGGCTGCAAGGCCGCCACTCTCGCCGAGCATGGCGCGCTCGTAGACCAGGCGATTTTCGATGTGCGCAAGCCAGCGCGCACGGTAGGCGATCCCTCGCTCGTTCATGGCTACCGCCAGAGTCCTCGCCTGCTCGGCCGTGATGATGCCTTCCTCCAGGGCGGACCAGAAGCTTTGCTGGCCCTCGTACTGCGAAGCGGGCGGCTCGCGTGGATACTGCGAAAGCGGGAAGCACATGCTGTAGTGGTTGACGTTTGTGATGGCCTTGGCCCGCTCCAGGGTCATCGGTTCGACCGCCCACAGCTTGAGGGCGAGCGCTGCCTTGTCGGTGTCGCGCTGGTAGCCGCGCAGCTCGGCTTCGAGCTTCTTGATTCGCCGGGCGCGCACGGCGGGTAGCTCTTTGTATTTCGCTGCTCGGATTGCGCCGGCCGCGCGGTCTTGCCAATACTGGCTTGTTTCCCAGAGGCGAACGGCCCGGCGCATGCCGTTTTCGATTCGCTCGGCGTCGCGGCGGGCGTGGCGCTCGGAATGGTGCCCGACAAGAATTGGCTGGCCGAGGGGTATGCCGTTGGCGACGGATGCAACCGCCGAGCGGGCCTGCTCAGCTTCGACGCCGCGCTTAATCTGGTAAGTTGAGAACCGCTCGGCTCGCTGCTCGGCGCGCTCTTCCAGGCTCGTTTCTTCGTCGTCGATGTCGCCGGCAAGCTCGACGAGCAGGTCTTCGCGGGCGGGGCTCCAGACGGCATAGAAGAGGTCTTGTTTGGGAGCCCAGCCGAAGCCGGCTGCCTTCACCCGTGCGTAGGTCTCGGCGTCCAGGCGCGAGCTCGCGCGCAGGCGCAACTTGTCGTCGGCGGCGTCATACGTGGCGTCGAAGGTGGTCAAGAGGCACCTCGGGTCGCAGACCCTCCGATCTGATGGCGATCGAGCAAGGCTCGCGCGCGAGAAGCCTTGCCGGGCTCGGCGGCTTCCTGGTCGGCGAGGAAATCACGTTGCGCTTCCCTCGACATGGTGCCAGGGCGGAAGCGGCCGGCTGTCGTGGCCAGGGCGCGCCGCACGTGGGCTTCGAGGTGAAAGGGCGGGCCGGATAGGTTTGGGGTGACGTCGAGGTGAGCGGTGAAGTTTTCTCCGTCGGTCCACTCGATGCGATAGCCGACGCGGACGGAGTCGGTTGCTCTGGCGATGATGTCCTGAATCGCGGTCTCGGCGTCTGACCAGGAAGCGAAGGTGGTGTGGGGAACACCCCAGGAGAAGGAAATCGACTTCAGAGGGACGAGAGCGGCTATCAACATGTTAGCACCTCTTCCCTGAATGTACCTTAAACTAGAGGAAGTTTCAATAACATTCATAAATCTATAACATGAATCACTATTCTGGATCTTGTTTCTGGTGTCCGGTAAGCTTGGCTTGATGCCTCGAAAACCGACCGGACACGTCAAGTTCATGTGCATGCTGCCTCCAGCCCTGGTGAAGGCGCTCAAGCGCGTGGCTGAGGAGAAACACCAGACGTACTCGGCCGTAACCGAAGAGTGGTTGCTCGCCGGCAAGGCCAAGCACGACGCCGCCGGGAAGTAGCCGCGCGACACCGCGAGCAGGCCGAAGGCCAGATCGGCGGGGCTCATTTTGTGGACCTCGGGCAGCGGCTTTGTACGACGTGACCGTCAGCCGCTTCAACGAGGCGGTGAAACGGAACGCGAAGCGCTTCCCGGCTGACTTCGCCTTCCAACTCACCCGCGAGGAGTACGAAACTTTGAGATCGCAAATTGCGATCTCAAAAACCGAGCGTCGAGGTGGCCGACGATACCTACCCTACGTCTTCACCGAACACGGCGCGGTCATGG
>Ga0181529_10003113_pt1 | contig 19202 bp, 20 predicted proteins | sample PEATcosm2014_Bin_36_FD_119763 | JGI IMG/M metagenome (GOLD analysis project Ga0181529, IMG submission 119763) | Peatland microbial communities from MTU Mesocosm Facility, Houghton, MI, USA - PEATcosm2014_Bin10_30_metaG | ecosystem: Environmental > Terrestrial > Soil > Wetlands > Peat | place... | reverse complement strand
CTGTTCGGCAAAGAAGAGCTTCCCGTCGTTTGAGAGCTTGCCCTTGACGCCGATCACCTCATCCATGATCAGGCGCTCAGCATCGGCAAAGACCGGCCGGTCCTTCCGGAAGAGCACCGTGAGGTTTGCCGTGGTATCCTCGAGTTCTGCGATCCGGTGGCCGTTTGTCGTGGTCTTGACCTCGGCAACCATCCCGATCACGGTGCACTCCTCCTGCCGGTACCTGGGCGAGCGGGTGAGCCCTTCAATCGGCATCGCCCCGCACCGTGCCCGGATCATCGCGCCGAGCTTGCTGTACCGGTCCCGGAAATAGTGGAGGTAATCCTCGGTGCCGTTGATGCTTCCCGATGTCCCCGGGCACCCCGAGACGATCTCGACTGAGGGATCGGTTAAAAAACGCATCCCGTCCCGGGTGGCGTTCATACCCGGGATGTGCTTTGCCGAGACCACGATGGTATCCTCCGGGACGCCGGCGATGATGCGCTCGATCAGGTCCGGGTTGTCCTGCTCCTGGATGTACCGCACCACGTCGGGGTGCACCTGGAGCCGGGTATCGAGAAACCGGAGCGTGATCTCCTGCGCATCAAGCATAATGATAGTATATTGCAGCACCGGGAAAATAATCATATCACCTTTGCACGTGCCTCCCCCGGCACCCGTCGCGGGGAATCCTTGATATCGTCGTCCGTTCTAACCCTCTTCACGTTACGGGTGCACACCCCTTCCCGATACCATGCTCGACACCCTCCAGATGTTTATTCTGGCATTTGCCCTCGGCCTGACCGGCGCTCTTGCGCCGGGCCCCACGCTCGTCGCCACCATCAACGCATCGATCCCCGGCGGCTGGACCATGGGCCCGAAGGTGACGCTCGGCCACATGCTATCAGAACTCATCATCGTCCTTTTGATCGTGGCCGGCCTTGCAACCGTCGCGCTCCGGTACACCACCGCGGTTGCGGTCATCGGGGGCGTGGCGCTCGTGATCTTCGGTATCCTCACGATCACCGGGAGCCGGGGGGCCTCGCTTGCGGGGAGCGGCAGCGGGCAGGCACCTGTTGCAGCAAACCCGTACTTTGCCGGCTTTTTCACGAGTGTCGCCAACCCCTACTTCTGGATCTGGTGGCTGACCGTCGGGAGCGCGATGGTGATTGCCGGCCTTGCCGGCGGGATCTTCCTTGCCTGTGTCTTTATGGCAGGGCACTGGTGTGCTGACCTCGGGTGGTACACCGTGGTTTCGACCGGCATCTCTAGGGGAAAGACGCTCCTCTCAGACACCACGTACCAGCGGATCATGATCACGTGCGGCCTCTTTCTGGTCATCTTCGGGAGCTATTACCTCGTGCGGGTCGTGGTGCCGTCGGCCTGAAGATCCTTGGGACAGGGTGCGGTATATTAACAAAAAACGCTAATAGAGAGCGTTAAGGATGGCAGAGAACGAACCGTCGCGGGATATCCGCACGATGATCCATGAGTTCAGGACAAGCGAGCACTGGGCGGTCTCCCTTGCCCGCGACATTCTCTGGGTGGCGGCCGTTGTCGGCTGCATCGCGCTTGCACTTTACCTGATTTGTGGGACATGGCCGGCGGTGGTAACCGTGGAATCGGGGAGCATGGAGCCCCACATGAACATCGGGGATCTCGTGGTCGTTGTTGCCCCCGACCGGTTCGGCCCCCTCCAGACGTGGGACGAGGCAAAGACGACCGGGTACCAGAAATTCGGCGATTACGGGGACGTGATCATCTACCGCCCGAACGGCGAGACCGATTTCTGGGCACAGATCGGCCTGCTCCCGCTCTCAAAGCAGCACCCGATCATCCACCGGGCCATGACCTGGGTTGATGCAGGAGATCCCGAACCGTCGTACCTCAACCCGTACCGCGGGAATGTAACCCCCACCGGGTATATCCCGCTTGTGACGACCAATACGACCGCGTACGGGTACTATCTCATGTACCCGGAAAACGCCACGCCCCCGGGGAATCTCTCCGCAGATGCGAAAGGCATGGGATTTTCCACAGCCACCGCGAAGTACTTCCTCCCCGAACAATACGTTACCAACGGGAGCGGGTATGTCAGGTACGGCGATGCAACTGTACATGGCGGCTATATCACCAAGGGGGATAACAACCCGGTGAGCGACGAAGGGTATCTAACGGTCGGGGATATCCAGACGATAGAACCGGTCGAAAAAGACTGGGTGGTCGGTAAAGCCCTCTTTACCGTCCCGTATGTCGGCCTGCTCCCGCTCCATATCTGGGAAGTGATCATCGTTGTTATCGTGGTGATGGTTGCCTGGGACTGGTATGCGAAACGAAAGGAAGCGGAGTCCGGTAAAAAGGCCGGAAAGTCCAGGAAGCCGTCGAAAGGTTCCCGGCAGAAGAAATAATACGATACGGTCGTAACGACAATGACATCCGCACTTAACACGCTCCTGCGCGACGTACAGGCCGGCCACCGGCTCACACCCGACGAAGGCGAATACCTCATGAAGACGACCGGCCGCGACGTCTTCCGCGTCACTGCGGCTGCCGATGAGGTGAGGGAGGAAAAGGTCGGCGATATCGTCACATATGTCCGGAACCAGAACCTGCACGTGACCAATATCTGCAAGAACCTCTGCGGGTTCTGCGGCTTTGGGAAAAAAGCGACCGATCCCGGCGCCTACTGCCAAGATCTTGACGCCACCCGGGCCGGTGTGCGGCTGGCACAGGAACGCCATGTCACCGAGATCTGTTTCCTCTCGGGCGTCAATCCCGCCTTTGACCTCGACACCTACACCGGCCTGCTCACCGCGGTACGCGAAATCGCTCCGGAAATCCACATCCACGCGTTCAGCCCGGACGAGGTGGCCCATGCGGCAAAACGGAGCCGGTGCACCACGGCGGAAGTGCTCGCCGCCCTCAGGGACGCGGGGCTGGGTTCTCTTCAGGGAACCGCCGCGGAGATCCTGATCGAGTCCGTGCGGAAGGTGATCTGCCCCAGAAAGATCTCCGGTGCCGAATGGGTGCGGATCATCAGGGAGGCGCATGCAATGGGCATCCGCACATCTGCCACCATCATGTACGGCTCGTACGAGTCCGCCCGTGACCAGGTGGACCACATGGCGATCGTCCGGGAGATCCAGGATGATACCCACGGCTTCTCCGAGTTCATCCCGATGTCCTATATCCACACCAATACCCCGCTCTATACGCAGGGAATAGGAAGGGCCGGTGCAACAGGGAGAGAAGACATCCTGATGATCGCGGTCTCCCGGCTGTTTCTGGACAATTTCAACAATGTTCAGGTTTCGTGGGGCAAGCTTGGCCTCAAGATGACGCAGCTCGCGCTCCTGTGCGGGGGTAACGACCTTGCCGGCACGATGTTTACCGATGAGGTCTCCGTGGATGCAGGTGCAGGCGATGCCAGTTACCTTTCCCCTGAAGTTATGGAGCGGATGACAGCGGATCTCGGGCGGACGCTCCGGCAGCGGACGACGCTCTACGATCTTATATAACCCGCTGAACCGGCGGAAGCCTGTTTAAAAAAGATTTTTCGGGTTATTGCAGAGGGTGTCGGTCAGAGCAGTTCCAGCGCCTGCTTGCCGGTCATGCCGTTTGTGATCCCGCGCCCCATCGCTCCCCGGTTGGTCTCCTTAACGATGCCGGTCAGGATGTCGTGGGTGGTGACAATGGACGGCCCGTGTGCGGGACGGACTTTTGCCGCCGGGTAACTGAACGAGTCCAGTGCCGCCACATCGAAGGCTCCGCACCCCACAAGGCCCACATCGGTTATAATGGCTACGAGGTTCGCCGGTCCCAGCGGGATGACATACCCTTCGGCAACCTTATGCGACAGATGAATGGTGACCTTTTCCATAATTCTCTACGATGCACATTGGCATCGTAGTAATATAATTATGATGGGGGCGGGCCGAGCGACAGATAGGTTTTATGTTTAATATGACACAGTGTGACACACTGGATGGATGGTGCCGGTATGGATAGAGACCTTTCAACAATGCTCTCCGATGCAGCAGGCGGACACCGGATTAGCCAAAAGGATGCGCTCCGGCTCTTTACGAAATACGACCGGGATGTCTGGAAAATCACGGCAGCCGCCGATGAAAAACGGGAAAAGATCGCCGGCGACGCGGTCACCTATGTCCGGAACCAGAACATCAACGTGACCAACCTCTGCGTCAATGCCTGCGGTTTCTGCGGTTTCTCCAAAAAGCCGGGCGACGAAGGGATCTATTTCCACGATGAGGCAGTCATCCGGGAGAAGGCACGGCTCGCGAAATCCCGGGGAGTATCCGAGATCTGCACGGTCAGTGGCCTGCACCCTGCATTTACCGCACAGTCCTATTTCGATGTGTACCGGTGGATCAGCGAAGAGGCGCCGGGGGTGCACCTGCACGCAAGTAATCCCATGGAAGTCGCGTATGCGGCACAAAAGAGCCAGATGACCACAAAGGAAGTACTCTCGCAGATGAAAGCTGCCGGGCTCAATTCGATGTGCGGGACGGCGGCAGAGATCCTTGTGGATCCGGTCCGGGAGAAGATCTGCCCGCAGAAGATCCCAAGCGTTGAGTGGGTCCGTATTATCCGGGAGGCCCATCACCTCGGCGTTCCCACAACGGCGACGATCATGTACGGCCACTGCGAGAGCGATGAAGACCGGGTCCGGCACCTTGCGCTCCTCCGGGAGATCCAGGACGAAACCCTCGGCTTTACGGAGTTTGTACCCCTTTCGTTCATCCACATGAACACCCCGATCTTCCGGAACGGGCTGGCCCGGGCGGGCGCAACCGGCCGCGAGGACATCCTGATGGTCGCTGTCGCCCGGCTCTTTCTGGACAATTTCAGGAATATCCAGGTATCGTGGGTCAAAGAAGGGATCAAGATGGCACAGCTGGGCCTTCTTGCCGGGGCAAACGACCTTGGCGGCACCATGTTCGAGGAGAGTATCTCGAAGGGGGCCGGGGCGACCAACACAGACTACCTTGACCCAAAAGAGATGCAGCGGGTGGCAGAAGACCTCGGGCGGACGCTGTGCCGGCGCACGACGCTCTATAAAAAAGCCTGACGGGGTCTGGTGAGGAAAGCTTACCACGGACTGGATAACGGGGAAACACTGCGGGTACTGATCCCGTACCGGTACCCTGATCACCGGGGCTTGAGCAGCCTGACGATCTTGTCCCCGGTTTTTTTGGCATGCGCCACGGCTTTTGCATCCTTCATGATATCCCCTTCATCCGTTCCCGTGCCGGTGACTGCACCGAGGGATGCAAACTCGTGGGCGCCAAGGAATCCTTCAATCGTTGCTGCCGCCCGTTCCGCTCCCATCGAGGCGTTGACCGCGACGGCAATGCCTTTTTTCCCGGAAAGCCGGTGGTCATGGTAGAGCGAGTACGTCCGGTCGATGAAATTCTTGAGCTGGCCCGTGATATCGTAGTAATACGTGGGGGACCCGATCACGAGCACCTCGCAGTCCAGCATCTTCTGCGCGATCTTCCCCCAATCGTCACCCTCGATCACGCACCACTTCTTCTCCATGCATTTCAGGCAGCCTAGGCACGGGTGAATCTTTTTCCCGGCAAGGGAGACGAATTCCGTTTTGAGTCCTGCCTCCTTGCACTGCCCGAGGATCACCTGGATGAGCTGCGCGGTGTTCCCCTCCTTTCGCATGCTGCCCGACAACCCGAGGACTTTCATACGTTACCCTGTCCTTTTGGGGTAATGATAGTTTTGATCCCGGGGGAAAGCCCGATGCCGGAAAACGCCGTGACGATCTCTGCCTTCGGGTCGCGGGACCTAAAAAAGAGGTGCGAGGGGCAGTTGCAGTCGCTGCACCCGAAGCGGTTCACGCCAGCTCCGCCCCGGGCAAGGGCAGCCGCGAGCCGACATTCAAACGGTTCTGTTGTCGGGGCATATACTGCATATGCCACCACGAAGCGGGGATCGGTGAGCAGGTAATCGATATGCCACTTCGGCCGCTTGTCCCTGTGCTTCTCGAGGTCGATGTGGCGTTCGAGTCGTAAGAGGCCGCCGGGCCCGAGGGCTGAACCGATGTAGCAGTGCCAGCCGGCCGCAAACGGGAGGGGGCCAAGCGCCCCGACCCGCACGGTGCAGGTGGGATTTTTTAAAACAAGGCAGTAGATCCCCTTATCCATACCCGCCCTTCATGAGCTGGTTTGCCGCCGCGATATGGTGTTTCCCGCCGCAGTCCACCGGCTCCCCGTGTCCCGGGTAGAGCCCTTCCACATCGAGCGGTACGAGCCGTTCAAGGGATTTTGCAAGCGCCTGCCGGCTCCCCCCGGGAAAATCGAAGCGTCCGAATGCCCCGTCACAGAATACCGTGTCGCCGCTGATGAGCACCTTGTCCGGCGCTGAAAAGAGGCTGATGCTCCCCGGGGTATGGCCCGGGGTGTGGATGACCAGAATGCCGCCTATCGTGTCCTCGTCTTTAAGCACGATATCCGGCACGATGCCCGGCGAGCGGGCACCAAAGTGCATCGAGAGGCTTTTCCCGTCATCAACAAGTCCCCCGGCATCGTCCCGGTGGATCGCGATCTTCGCCTTACACATGTGGGCGATCTCTTTGACGTGGGCGGTATGGTCGAAGTGGCAGTGGGTGAGGACTATCGTGTCGATCTCGTCCCTGAATGGCTGGACTGCCATCGGGAAAACACCGGCGTCTACGAGGACCGTGCCGAAAATATACGAGTTCGCGAGCGCCCCCTGTCCGGGAATCCACCTGACCTGCATGCACAATAATAAAGCATACCAACAGATGTTTGTTATGGATATGCTCATCCGCAGGTGCTCATCTTGTGTTCCCGATCACGTCGCTGTCGCGGCACGGGCGGAGGGCATGGACGCGGAACAGATGGCCCGGCTCGTGGCTGCCGGGCGAATTGTCATCCCGGCAAACCCGAAACGCCAGCACCAGCTCTGTGCAATCGGTGAGGGGTGCACGGTCAAGGTGAACGTGAACGTCGGGACGTCCGGCACCCGGTGTGACTATGCGCTTGAGGAGAAGAAGGCGCAGGCAGCGCTCGATAACGGGGCCGACGCGATCATGGACCTCTCGACCGGCGGGGACCTTGTGGCGATCAGAAAAAAGATGCTCGCCCTCAACATCACGGTCGGGACCGTACCAATATATGAGGCGGTGCGCCGGGCGGGGAATGCCGCGGATGTGGACGCCGACCTGCTCTTTAAGGTCATCCGGGAGCACTGCGAGCAGGGCGTGGATTTCTTGACGCTCCACTGCGGGGTGAACCGGCAGGTGCTCGATGCCCTGAAACTCGATCCGCGCCTCATGGGGGTCGTGAGCCGGGGCGGGACGTTCCACTGCGCGATGATGATGCTCCGGGACGAGGAGAACCCGCTGTACGCGGAGTTTGACTACCTCCTCGATATTCTCGCGGAATACGATGTTACGATCAGTCTCGGGGACGGAATGCGGCCCGGCTGCCTGCAGGACGCGGGAAAACTTGCAAAGTCGGTCGAGTACGTGACGCTCGGGACGCTCGCGAAGCGTTCCCTTGCCCGGGGCGTCCAGCGGATGATCGAGGGGCCGGGGCACATGCCGCTTGACCAGGTGAGTTACAACGTGCGGATGATAAAGGAGATCACGGATCAAGCCCCACTCTACCTGCTCGGGCCCATCGTGACCGATATTGCGCCGGGCTACGACCACGTGGTCGCGGCGATCGGGGGAGCGGAAGCCTGCCGGAACGGGGCCGACTTCCTCTGCATGGTCTCGCCAAGCGAGCACCTTGCCCTGCCGGACGTTGATAATATTATCGCAGGAACCCGGGTCGCAAAGATCGCGGCGCACGTGGGGGACACGGTGCGGCGTCACGAGGGATACAAAATGGAGCGCGAGGTGCAGATGGCGGAGGCCCGGCACCTGCTCGATTGGGATGCGCAGTTCAAACTGGCGCTCTACGGCGACCATGCAAAAGCGATCCATATCCGGGATGGAGACACGGACACCTGCTCGATGTGCGGGGATCTCTGTGCGATCAAGATGGTCCGGGAACTCTTTGAAGGGAAAGATAAGAAAACGAAATAAGTTTTCAGATTTTTTTCATCTGGCAGGCAACTATCGGCCGGTTTCCTTCTCTTCGTTTGATCGAATTTTCCGCCCGGATTCACCTTCCTGACCGTTCGGCTGCGAGACTGGCAAGTTTCGTGAGCGTGTTGATATTTCTCATCGTCCCGTCTTTGAGTGAAGGCGGCCATTTGAGTTTTGAGCGGCCCATGCCGTCAGGGTAGTGGACATAGATCTCCCGTTTCCCGACAACAACAGTCTCCGTCCCTGAAATGACAAATTCCGCGAGGACATTCTTTCCAACGGGTCCGGCAACGAGCATGACTCCCACCTGCGATGGGACTGCATTCGGGAAGGGATTGTCCCTGACGATCTGTTCCAGTTCTTTTGCGCTCCGGATGAAAACCCGGATCTCATTTCCGGTTTTTCCTGCCAGTTCCTTTTCGAGTGCCATCGCCAGTTCCCCTTCCGGCTGGTCGCTGGTAAAGAGGATATTGCCGCTGTTGATACAGGTGCGGACTCCAGAAAGGCCGGCCCGTTCACCAATGGTGGCCAGCTCTTTCATGGGAATGAGATTATTCCCCCCGACGTTGAGTCCACGGAGAAATGCGATATATGTTGTCGTGGCCTTCATGCCCTCCATGCTCGTTATTGGTCCCTGCGGGATATGGACGTATCCAGATCATTCATTCTTTTTCTGCCCGGTCACCATATGGGCGATCTCTCCCACCGTGACCGACACGGTCCGGGTGAAGGGAACCTGTTTTGGGATCATCAGGAATTTTATCCGGGCTGTCCCCTCTATTGTCAGCTCCAGTTTCCCGCCCGCAACAAACGCGGTGAGCGCCCCTAAGAGCGCGGTGTTGTGGGATGTGACCGATACGGGAAGCACGGTCGCTGTATTGGCGGGGATCTTTGCGCTGCCGGTATCTCCGGTCGCGATTACCTGTGGCGTCCCGGCATTCCTGTACGAAACGGTAAACGGGCACGATTCCAGTGTCGCTCCCGCCGGGTTCGGGTTTTCCACCCGGATCGAAACATCGAGATCGAGCGTGGAAAACGAGATGTTCTTCAGTGCGATCCCCCCAAGGGTAACGACCGGGTCCTGCAGGATCGGCATGGTACCAGCATGGGGCTTTAAAAAGAGATAATCCTGCCCGTGGGATTATACCCACACCTTACTTCTTTGCCAGTTTCAGGATCCGGATCGCAAGGTGAGCCGCGTTATCCCCGTTGTCAACACCCACGCACGCGACCGGCACACCTTTTGGCATCTGGACGATCGAGAGTATTGCGTCAAGGCCGTTCAAGGTCCCGCTGACCGGCACCCCGATCACAGGCCGGTCGGTCTTTGACGCGATCACGCCCGGCAGCGCAGCTGAGAGCCCGGCGATGGCGATGAAAACCTTACAGGTACTGCTTTTGACATACACATCCAGCTTGTCCGGGTCCCGGTGGGCAGAGATCACCTGGTAGTCCCAGGAAACCTTGTGCTCGTCAAGGACCTTCTTTGCCTTGTCGGCAATCGCGGCATCGGATGCCGATCCGCAGATGATAGCGACGTCTGCCATATAAGCCATCCAAACTTATATCCCGTCTATATAAATATACTATTGGCAGATCCACATGGAAAAAGAATCACTCCTTATGCTGCCGGGCCCGGTACCGATGCCTGAACGGGTCAGGTTCGCGATGTCGCGTCAGGCAATCAACCACAGGAGCGCCGAATTTGGTGCGGTGTACGCCGATTGCGTGAGAGTTTTAAAGACCGCATTCGGAACCACAAACGATGTCGTTGTGATCAGCGGATCCGGCACGGCCGGTATGGAAGCCGCAGTCGCAAACTTCGGCAGGGATAAGGAGATCGCCTGCTTCGTGAACGGCAAGTTCGGCGAGCGGCTCTACAAGATCAGCCAGCGCTACGGTAAGGCCCACGAGATCCCGTCCGAGTGGGGAACCCCGTTAAACCTCGCAGCGCTTGAAGAGCAGCTCGAAGCGGGCGCACAGGTCGTCACCCTTGTCCACAACGAGACCTCTGCGGGGATCAAGAACCCGGCCGCGGAGGTAGGAAAACTGGCCCACAAGCACGACGCGCTCTTTATCATGGACGGTATCACCTCGGTTGGCGGCGACACATTTGAAGCCGATAAGTGGGGTGTCGATGTCGCGATTGTCGGTTCGCAGAAGTGCCTTGCCGCCCCGGCAGGGCTTGCCGCAGTCGCGGTGAGCAGCCGGGCGTGGGATCGGCTCACCAAGAACCCGCCCTACTATCTCGACCTTGCCGCGTACAGGAAGAGCGCAGCCGGAAAGCCGATGGAGACCCCGTATACCCCGGCCGTCCCGCTGTTCCTCGCGCTCCGCGAGGCCTGCCTTATCGTCGAAGAGGAGGGCCTTGCAAACCGGATCGCCCGCCACCAGAGGATGGCAAAAGCCGTCCGCGCCGCCGCACAGACCTGGGGTCTTTCCCTCTTCCCGAAACTCGATGCGAAACACGAGTACGCGACGACCGTCACCGCGGTCTCGTATCCCGAGGGCGTCAAGGATGACGATGTCCGGGCAACGATCAAGAAGATGGGCATCATCATCGCCGGCGGCCAGGACCATTTAAAGGGCAAGATCTTCCGGATCGGGACGATGGGCGCCGTGAGCGCACCCGAGATCCTCGCGACGCTTGCCGCGACCCAGCACGGTCTCAAGAAGGCCGGCTATAAGGTCAAGGGCGACGGTGTCGAGGCGGCAGCCGAGGTGCTGGGATGAGGGTTGGTGTTGCTGACACCACCTTCTCACGCGTCAACATGGGAGCGATCGCCATCGACGAGCTCAGAAAGCACGCGAGCGTGGCGATCGAACGGGTGACCGTCCCGGGGATTAAAGACCTGCCGGTTGCCTGTAAGAAACTGATCGAAGAGCGCCGGTGCGAGATCGTGATGGCCCTTGGGATGCCAGGCGGGAAAGACAAGGACAAACTCTGCGCCCACGAAGCATCGCAGGGGCTCATCATGTGCCAGCTCATGACGAACCACCACATCATAGAGGTGTTCGTGCATGAGGACGAGGCTAAAGATGATGCGGAACTCGCGTGGCTTGCCGAGCAGCGCACCCGGGAGCATGCCGAGAACGCGTTAAAACTTGTCCTCCATCCCGAGGCCCTTACCAAAGACGCCGGCACCGGCCAGCGCCAGGGATTTCCGGATGCCGGCCCGGCCAGCAAGTAGGGACCATCTTACCAATTTAAAAAGAATTTTTTTATCGGTAATAATACCGACAGATTTTCAAAAATACGTCTTCTGATGAGAACTGCTGCTTCGGTATCAGCGGTAACTTTTTGCGATATTTAAATAAATGTCACACATACATTACATTATGTTTCAGATAGTAATCGGAACGGATGCTATCGGGGAAATGCCTCTACGGGTTGAAAGAACGTTACCCGGAAATACCCAATATCTGACCTCACAAAAATGTTGTCACAAGACACCAAGGTCTTTTGAAGGTGTACGTATGTTCAACTCACTTCCAGCTCCATATCCATGTCTTCACTACATGGGAGGAATATCATGAAGAAGATCCCATTGCTGGTGGGCGTTTCTTTTTTCATCGCCGCTCTGCTGTGTGTCTTTCCGGCGTCTGCGATATCGACCCCGGTGGCAGCGTTTGCAGCAAACGCAACCTCGGGAACAGCGCCACTCACCGTACTTTTCCTCGATGAATCCACGAACGCCCCGACCTCGTGGGTGTGGTCATTCGGTGACGGGAGTATTTCAACGATACAAAGTCCTGTCCATGCGTATACATTGGCCGGTACCTATACCGTTACCCTTACGGCGACCAATTCCGCAGGCAGTAACACGGATACCCAGACCGGATACGTTACGGTCACCAAATCAGCTGCTGCTCCTGTCGCGAATTTTGTTGCGACGGTGACCTCGGGGACCTTACCCCTGCCGGTCCAGTTCGTAGACTCCTCCACAAACACCCCGACCATATGGCTGTGGTCGTTTGGTGACGGTGGGTCATCTACCCTCCAGAACCCGTCACACACGTATACCACAGCCGGCACCTATACCGTTACCCTTACGGCAACCAATGCGGCAGGCAGTAACACAATCTCCCAGAGCGGGTATATTACGGTCAGCAAGGTGGCTGCGGTTCCGGCTGCTGCATTCGAAGCTACGGCAACCTCCGGAAATATGCCCCTGCCAGTCCAGTTTGTAGATTCTTCCACAAATACGCCAACCTCGTGGGTATGGTCGTTTGGCGACGGAGGAGTATCAAACGTCCAGGATCCCTCCCACATCTATACCGTAGCCGGTACCTATACCGTGACACTTACAGCAACCAATACTGCCGGCAGTAACACCGTGACCGAGACCAATTATATTACGGTCAGTCCCGCCATCCCTGTTGCATCATTCACGGCGAATATCACTACCGGGCCTGCGCCACTTTCAGTCAGTTTCACGGATACTTCAACCAATTCTCCCACCAACTGGTCATGGTCGTTTGGGGATGGCGGGACCTCGTCAGACCAGAACGTTGTCTACACCTATACCACCCCTGGCACCTATTCCGTCGGACTGACGGCTTATAATTCAGCGGGGAGCTATGTAACAACCGAATCGGACTATATTGTTGTAAATTCGGGAGCAAATCCCCCGGGTACGTCTTTCACGTCAGATGTGACACAGGGAGGTGTGCCTCTTACCGTCAAGTTTACCGATACGTCCACGAATTCCCCGACTTCGTGGGCATGGTCGTTTGGGGATGGGAACACATCAACCCTGCAAAATCCGTCCCACACGTATACGAGTGTCGGTAACTACGCCGTAGCACTTACGGCAACCAATGCGGATGGCAGCAACACCATAACCCGGAGCAGTTTCATCACAGTCTCTGCAGCAGTACCGGTAACCACGGTCCCGGCGACGACCTATGCAACTACGACAACCGTTCCGGAATTAACTCCTGCAACCACGACACCAAGTCCCGCCGCATCAGAAACTTCTGCCGTGAGCGGATCAGAGGCCACATCTGCGGCAAATGGATCTTCCGGGATGCTCATTCTGGTCGTGATAATTATCCTGATTGTAATCGTTATTGTCTCTCTCCTTGCTCTCAGGAAACAAAACAGGGGTTCCCGACGGTCTGGTGGCAGGGAGTTGTGAGGTAAAACTCCTGACATCCCCCGGTGTGCCTCCTCTTTTTCTCTTGTAACCTGTTTAGTACCAGCAATTTTGGGAGTATTTCATCATAACAACACCTGCGAGCCCCACAACGCGTTTCTGCAGATGCAGGTATTTCCCTCCCTGAATGGGGGATTGGCGGATATGAAACGAAGGCCTGTTATAGGATATAACCCCGTAATTACCTTTAAAAAGAAGATGATCGTATCTTTATCGCAATCAGCGGATGCAGTCTCTGTTATGCGCTCTCGGAAAAAACCGATTATAATAGGAATTGCATGATACATACGGAACAGGCTGGGTAATAACGTAAACATGAGATGATCAAAGATGTGCGATACAAAACCGATAAAACTGGGATTTGTCGTCGCGGAATTCAACCGTGACATCACCTATATGATGGAGATCGAGGCGCGGGAGCACGCCGCATTCCTCGGAGCAGAAGTGACCGAGTGCCTGTACGTGCCGGGCGCCTTTGACATGCCGCTGGCCATCAAGAAGATGCTTGCCGCCGGTAAAGTTGACGCTGTTGTCACCATCGGCTGCGTGATCGAAGGGGCGACCCAGCATGACGAGATCGTCGTGCAGCACGCGGCCCGGAAGATCATCGACCTCTCGCTTGAATTCGGGAAGCCCGTAACGCTTGGCATCTCCGGGCCCGGCATGAGCCGGCTCGAGGCGAACGAGCGGATCGATTACGCAAAGCGCGCCGTTGAATCAGCTGTAAAACTTGTCAAACGATTACAATGAGGCCGCTCTCGGAGAAGGTTGCGGGGATCGCCCCCTCTGCGACCATTGAGATCTCCAACCGGGCAAAGAATATGCAGCGGGAGGGCATCGATGTCATCAGCCTCTCGATCGGCGAGCCTGACTTCGATACCCCCAAACACATCAGGGACGCCTGCATCGATGCGCTGAACCGGGGAGAGACGCATTATGCGCCCAGCAACGGCATCCCCGAACTGCTCTCGGCGATCAGCGACAAGATCGCAAAGGAGAATAAGTTCCCCTGCAAGCCCGAACAGGTGATCGTCACCTGCGGGGCGAAGGATGCGATCTATGAGGGGATGGAGGCGGCCTTAAATCCCGGTGACGAGGTTCTCCTTCTTACACCGGCCTGGGTCTCGTACGAGCCCTGTGTCCAGATGGCGGGGGGGAAGATCGTCAAGCACGCAGTCAACCAGAAAACCTTCCAGCTCGACGACTCTCTCCTCGAACGGGTAAACCCCCGCACCAAGATGATCGTTGTGAACTCGCCATCGAACCCTTCCGGGGCAGTATTCGACAAAAAGTCCATGAACCTTGTCGCCGATCTCTGCCAGGACTTCGATCTCTACGCGATGTCCGATGAGATCTATGAGAAACTGGTATACGGTAAAGAGCACATCTCGCTTGCTGCCATCGGGGAAATGGCGGAACGGACGATCACCATCAATGGCTTCTCAAAGGCTTACGCGATGACCGGATGGCGCCTGGGGTATGCAGTGGCACCCGTAAAGATCATCAAAGAGATGTCCAAGGTGCAGCAGCACTCGGTCTCGCAGGCGACCACATTTGCCATGTGGGGTGCGGTTGCGGCACTTAATGGAGACCAGCGCTGCGTCGAAGAGATGCGCCGGGAATTCGATGGCCGGAGAAAATACATCATCGCCGAACTGAATCGTATGGGATACCAGACAGCTCCCGCCGACGGCGCTTTCTATGCATTTGTAAAAGTAGATGGTGACGATATGGCAATCGCTACCCGGTGGCTCGAAGAGGGACATGTAGCGGCAACCCCGGGCAGCGCCTTTGACGCTCCCGGCTGGATCCGGCTTTCATATGCAGCCTCAATGGACCGGCTCAAAGAGGCGATGGAAAGGATTGGAAAGGTTGGCGGGAATTAACGGTCCGGTTATCCCGACACTGTTTTTCGTACAACACGGTTGACCGGGATTTTTTCGATCATTTTTGAATATGTTGAACAGTGAACCAGCACATTTACGTGGATCAATAATCGGCCTTCAAAATCCGGTTGGTCCACCGTTCGGATAACCTCTGTGAATTCGGCGTTGATACCCGTCCTCTCGCTCTTCCTGCAAACCCCTTCGACAGGTACATTAACCGGTCACTGTAATCTGTCATAAGATACCGCATGGACACGAAGCAGAAGATCATCATCTCCATCCTCATGCTTGGCACGCTCATGGGATCACTTGACTCCACGATCGTCATTCTCGCCTTTCCCACCATATCAGAATCTCTTCATGCAGCTTTCATCACCACGCTCTGGATGATCCTCATCTATCTGCTTGTGGTTGCAGTCTGCACCACCCAACTGGGCCGGATCGGTGACATCTATGGAAGGAGCCGGATGTTCAACGCTGGGTTTGGGATCTTCACGCTTGGGTCATTATTCTGCGGCCTCTCCCCCGGCATCTACTGGCTGATCGCCTCCCGGGGCATACAGGCAGTCGGGGGAGCGCTGATGCAGGCAAACAGCGGGGCTATCATTGCCGATACCTTCCCGCCCAACGTTCGGGGAACCGCGTTCGGGTATATCTCGCTGGGCTGGACGAGCGGCGCCATGCTTGGCATCGTGCTTGGTGGTATCATCACGACCTATTTCGGCTGGGAATACATATTCTTCATCAATATCCCCATCGGCATCGTGGCTACCATCCTCGGCTTCAGGTACCTGACGGATAATTTCCGGGTGCATGCCAGGCTCGATATCCCCGGTATGATCCTTCTTGGTGCTGCACTCACCTTTCTGTCATTTGCCGGAGTGGACTTTGCGACCGAGGGGACTGCGGTCCTGAATATTGCCGCATCCTGTATCGGCTTGGTCTTCATCGTTCTATTTGTGCTTTTCGAACGGCGGACAGAATGGCCTATCATCGATTTTTCCGCACTGCGCAGCCGGATTCTCAGATATTCCATGCTGGCGGCATTTTTCCTCAGCCTCGGGTACCTGTCGGTGGTGTTTCTTATCACGATGTACCTGCAGGGCATCCGGGCCCTGTCGCCTCTCGATGCCGCACTCCTCCTCACGCCGGGATATGTCGTAGGCAGCCTGCTCTCGCCATATATGGGAAAGCTTTCGGACCGGTATGGGGCACGGGCGCTCGCGACCTCCGGGACCGTGATGCTCATCATTGCCACGCTCATCTATGTGACGTTCAGGGTCGATACCCCGCTCTGGGAGGTACTGGTCGCATCGGGCGTCTCCGGCCTCGGGACGGCAATGTTCTTTCCCTCCAATAACAGTGCCGTCATGGCAAATGCCCCGGAGGGGTCCTACGGCGGAATATCCGGTATCCTCCGGACTATGCAGAATATCGGGATTCTCGGGAGCTTCGTGATCGCCATCACGGTCTCTGCCGCTTCAATTCCGAGGGATGTGGCGTTCGAGGTCTTCATCGGCACTACCAATCTTGTGGGCGGGGTTTCTGATGCATTCATCCGGGGGATTGATGCTGCACTCTTGGCATCGGTCATCATAATCGGTATTGCCGGCGCCCTCTCATGGATGCGGGGTCATGAGACCCGGGGTTCAGAACCCGAGGCAGATCCCTAAAAAACCGGATGCCCCGGCAGGAGGCAAACCCCTTTTCCGGGCCTCACTTTTCCTTTCTCCACCAGATCTTCGCAAACGTCGATGTGCCGGAAATCACGACCCCGGGACCGTCCTCCCGTATAATCGGTGACAGGTACGCATCCAGCACCCGTTCCTGCGCTCGGGTTGTTACACCAAACCTCTTCTTAAAAAATCCCGTCATCTCCTCTCTGGAAGGGAAGCGGTACTCTTTGTCCAGCGGGAACATCTCGACATTTGCATAGATCCCTGTCTGGTACAACACGTTCCAGAGGCAGTCTGCTTTTGGCCCGGGGTAATAGGGGCTCCCGTGAAGCGGCAGGGAGAGGTCCGCATACATCCTCTCCCAGAATGGCAGGTCCACGAACCAGTACAGGCAGACCTCTCCGCATGAGACCTCGTCCATCGTCTGCACTGCCTTACGGATATCGTGCATCGTGAGGGAGAGCGAGGCAATTACAAGGTTATACGGCCCGGCAAGGTCGCGGGTGGGATCCACGTCCTCCCACCTCTTTTGGATACAGGTAATGTTTGTGATCCCTTCCTGGTTTGCCCGTTCCCCGAGCGTCGCGATCATCCCTGCCCCGGGTTCTACGGCAGTGACCTCCCGTACCTTTGCTGCAAGCGGGATCGCGAGCGTCCCCGGCCCGGATCCTATGTCAAGCACCCTTGTCGCACGGCTGACCGCAAGGCCGTCGGTGGTCATCCGGATGCGTTTTTCGAATTCACCGGCAGACTGTGCCGCGTACCGGTCCGCGTTCTCCTTTTTGTCCCAGTCATGCGACGTATCCCCGACGATTTGTGCGGCATCGTACCGGTCCTGCCGTGCCTTCCAGACCTCGTTCCAGTCTGTATCGCCACAGTCCTTTGGGGAAAAAGGTCTCACCATATACGAGAAGGGTCCACCCGGCCGGTAATAGAAGTATGCCCCGGAAAAAGAGTGTTATTCGTGCCGCAGGGCATCGATCGGGTTGAGATTTGCCGCCTGCCAGGCAGGGTATAACCCGCAGAGTATGGAGATGATGATCCCAAAACTTACGCCTTCGACGACTGACATCATGCTCGATACGGTAAAGAGGTACTCTGTTGTCCTGAGCATCAGGGCGCTGATCGCGTACCCCCCAAGCACACTGAGGATTCCCCCAATGAAGCTTCCAATCACGCCGATGATAGCAGCCTCGTAGATAAACATGCTCATCACCTCTTTTTTCTGGGTGCCGATGCTGCGCATGATCCCGATCTCCTTGATCCGCTCGTTCACTGACATCATCATGATATTGAAGATGGAGACCCCGGCGACAAGCATCGAGATACCCCCTATGGCCGTGACAAAGGTCGTGATCGTGCCAAACGTCTGGTAAATGGTAGCAAGCGTTGCCTTGCTGTCGATCACGGATACGGTCTTCTCTTTGGTGTTCCGGTTGAGCTGATTTTCGATGGTGGTCTTCACATCTGCCGTATCGCCGCTGGTGACCTTCACGACCACTTCGCTGTATTCATCCTGATCGTTGTAGGTATTTTCAAACCAGTCCTGTGTTACGACAATGGCGCTGTCGGTACTGATATCAAAGCTCATCCCCCGCTCCTTGATAATGCCGGTTACCCTGAGCGTGCCATATTGCCCGTCGGTCCCGATAGAAATCCGCGAACCGACCTTGACGTTATGATCCGTTGCGAACGTCGATCCGACAAGGCAGCCGGAGTTCCCGTTGTTGTAGTCCCCGGCTTCGAGATCGGGGAGCAGGTTTTTGGTCTTGTCCGGCGGGAGCCCGTAAATGGTCGCCACAATGTCGTCGCTTCCGACACCCACTTTCATGTGTTCCGATGTCGAATGAACAGGAATCGCCACATTCGGGGCGACCACGCGTTTGATCTGCTGGTAATTCTGGTCGGTCAACACCAGGTTTGCCGAGCTCCCTCCCCCACCGCCGCCAAAGTGAGTGCCGCCTCCGACATACGGCATGACAATCACGCTGTCCCCAACGGAAGAAAGACTCGCAGAAACCACCTGCACCATGCTGTTCCCGAGGATACCCATCGACGCTATGGCGACGACACCGATGATGATCCCGAGCATAGCAAGGCTCGAGCGCAGCATGTGGATCCGGATGTTCCGTTTGGAGATCTCCCAGAATATGGTGCTCATTCTTCAATTCTCCCGTCCACGATCCGAATTGTCCGGCTCGTGTAACTGGCAACGTGTGAGTCATGGGTGACAACGATAATAGTCGAACCTTTCCTGTTCAGGTCTGTCATGAGTTCCATGATGCTTGCCCCGGTCTTTGAATCGAGGTTGCCGGTCGGTTCATCGCAGAGCAGGATATCCGGATCGTTAATAAGCGCCCGTGCGACAGCAACCCGCTGCTGCTGGCCTCCCGAAAGTTCGAGTGGGGTGTGG
>Ga0181529_10003112_pt1 | contig 19211 bp, 18 predicted proteins | sample PEATcosm2014_Bin_36_FD_119763 | JGI IMG/M metagenome (GOLD analysis project Ga0181529, IMG submission 119763) | Peatland microbial communities from MTU Mesocosm Facility, Houghton, MI, USA - PEATcosm2014_Bin10_30_metaG | ecosystem: Environmental > Terrestrial > Soil > Wetlands > Peat | place... | reverse complement strand
GCAGACGCGTCGAGGGTTACCACCACCACTTCGCCGGCTCACGCTGCTAAAACCCTCCGGAACGCGCTCGACCTCATCTTTGCTCCCGGCCTGGATGAGCGGATGATGGCTGCCATGCCCGACTTCTGGAAGCTTTATTACCAGGCTGCTGCCGCCAAAACCGACTATCGTCCCAAAGACCCCGCGGTGCTCCGCCAAAACACCGTGGACAAGAAGGCCAAGCTGGTTTCTACATTCGAACCCCCCTCGAACGAGTTTGCCCAGGCCAATGGCGTGGCGGGAATGGCCCTCTACCACACCGTGATCGGACCAGATGGCAAGCCGGGAGAGATTGCCGTGGGCCGACCCATCGGATTCGGACTGGACGAAAACGCCGTGGACGCGATCCGCAAAGCCAGCTTTGAACCTGCCATCAAGGATGGCAAAGCGGTGCCCGTTCTGCTGGATCTGGTGGTGCAGTTCCGCATTTATTCCAAGCGCACCTCGGTGGTGGGCAAGCCGGAGGATCCAACCAAACCGGCAGAGTCGCAACTGCCGGGGCCCTATACCGTGCAGCACATGCCAGCCAAGCCCTAGCCTCGTGTCCCAGAGGTTCATAACAAGATCGAGTTGTCATTCTGAACGAACGGGGCCCCGAACGTATTTCAGCTCCGGGGTCCCCAAAGAGAGGTCTTTGCTCTTTGGGGTGGAGTTCGGGGTGGTGAGCGAAGAATCTGCTTTTCTCTCGCCCTGATTTCTGATGCGAATTTCTGACTCAGGACACTGGCTCGTCTCTCCATTGCGCACGGGCCTATAGCATTTTCGGAATTGGTGTAGACCGAAAGCACGTACTCAAGTGGCTTTTTTCCAAAGAAAAAGCCACCTTGCACGCCCTTCAAAAAGTCTACGTGTATTCCGAAAATGCTCTGGGGGCGTAATGCGTCAAACCCGTCCGTCGGCTTCGATTGGAGAATCGGGCCCTTCCCCTTCATCCCTGAGTGCGGAGCCTCCTGGCTTTCGGCGAGGAACCCTGTCTTACCGCCGTAAGACGCTCGTCTTTCCGAGCGGCACAGCGTCCGGCCCATGTCTTACCGCCGCAAGTCGGCCGTAAGACAGCGCTTCATGCGCGGGAAGTCCGTGTGGCGCTCGGTTGGAGACGATCTGTGGCGCAGCCGCTCAGGACGCGCCTTCGCTCAAAGGCCGCCACAGCTCGATGCGATTGCCCTCCGGGTCCCAGATCCAGCCGAAGCGCCCATACCCGTAATCCTCCTGTTTTGGGTCGATGCGCACCCCGGCAGCCGCCAATTGGGCCAGCAAACCATCCAGATCGTCTACCCGGAAGTTCACCATGCAAGCCTGCTCCCCGTCTCCGAAGTAAGCCGTATCGCGGGGAAAATGCGCAAACACCGTCATACCCGCCGACTCCGGCCCATCGAAGCCCAAGGAACCGCCCCCCTGGTCAGCTATGCCGAGATGCTTTGCATACCAGGCGGAAAGCGCCTTGGGATCGCGCGCCTTCAGAAAGACACCGCCCACACCGACTGCTTTGGCCATCGTTACTCCTCCTGCCGAATGATCTCATCGAGCTTGGGTTTGTGTTTAACCTCGCGGCCGGTGCGTGGCTCGGTCTCAATGACCCGCGCGGGCTTGGGCTGGCCCACGCGTTCGCGGGCGTTGGCTTTCACGGCCTTGGTGGCCGAAAATGGGACTGGCTTGCGTTTCGTCATCACAAAGACGAGTATGGAAGAAAATCAGCCGGAGCGGAAGAGCCCCGGCGTTCCCGGTAACGAGACTTCGACCCCTGATGGAGAACTGGAAGACGATGGAAGAGCGGGAATTTTTCAACGAGACGACGGAACAGCGCACGCACACCCTTACCTGCCCCAAATGCGGCCAGGAGGGCGAGTACAAGGTCACCTGGGTGGTGCGGCGCAAGCGGGCGCAACTGCCCCGTGGAGCCGACGAGCGGGACCGCGCCCGCTTCGCCAAAGCGCAGTCTTACATGGTAAGACGCGACGACAAGTTGTCTTGCGCCAACGTCCGCTGCCGCAAGCCCTTCGAGATCACCGCGCTGCAGTCGCTGGCGTTCCTCTCGGAGTAAGCGGCGCGCCACCGGATCGGCCCTTCCCCTGGAACGCACACCTTGGAGGCAGGCGTGCATCGCCGTGTCATCGAGGTGTCTTCATGCACATTTCTGCCCGTTTCTCCCTCTTGCGGCCGGCTACGCTGTTGGCGCTCGCAGCCCTGCTTTGGGCTGCACCCGCACTCTCCGCGCAGGACCTGAAGCCCATCGAGCTGCCCAAGCCGCAGATCGCCGGCGGCATGCCGTTGATGCAGGCACTCAGCCAGCGGCAGACCACGCGCGCCTTCCTGGACCAGCCGCTGCCTCTGCAAACCCTCTCGAATCTGCTGTGGGCGGCCTTTGGCGTGAACCGGCCGCGGGAGGTGAAGGCCGGACTGGGCCGCACCGCGCCCTCGGCCATGAACAAGCAGGAAGTTGAAATGGACGTAGTGCTGGCCGAAGGCGTCTACGTTTACGAGGCCGAAGCCAACCGTCTGCGCCCGGTTGTGGCTGGCGATGTGCGTGGCAAGATTGGCACCGGCGCGGCGACTCACGCGGCGGTAACTCTGGTCTATGTGGCCGACGCCAAGCTGGACTTTGCCCAGGTGGATACAGGCTTCATCGGCCAGAATGTCTATCTCTTTGCCGCCTCCGAGGGCTTGAACGCCTGGTTCTACGCCTTCCACACGCCGGACACAGGCGCAATGCTGAAGCTGGCCGAAGGCAAGAAAGCGCTCTACGGGCAGTCGGTAGGTTATCCGCCCAAGTAGCGGGAGCTTGAGAGAATGCCCGCCGCGAGCGGCGCCTGAAACGTGCAGTTTTGTGCAAGGAAGAGCCCTTTTGTGACCAAAACAGGCTCAAAACAGGCTCGGAGTTGCAGGTCTCATTTGCCGATCAGATCCATGACGTATTCTCTATCCTATTCATTCTTTGTGGCTTACCTACGCACTCGGGGCGAAAATATCGCTCCGGGCGGGGGAGAGAGCATCGGTTTGGGCAGGCGGGGGAATGGGCGGCACGGGTCCATTGGTACTGCAATTGCCGCATCCCGGCGGCGTGTGTTTGAATCGAAATTGTAAGCGGACCATGGCCCGGAGGCCGAACCGACCGGTCCGCCAGGAGAAACAATGGCAAATCCCCTGCTTCCCCCCGAAGAGCGGCACTTGACCCCCGACCAGGTGGAGGCGCTGGACAAGCGGCGCGACCTGGGCCACACCTTTCTGGTGATCGCCGGGCAGTTCGCGGTGATCGCCTGCATTCTGCTCATGTGGGTGGGCCAGGACCTGAGCTATTCGCCCGGCTGGGCACACCCCATCGCCTACTACTTCGCCATCGCCCTGGTCATCATTGCGGTGATGGGCGTGGCCGGGATCGTGCTGCGCAAGGGGACTCCGCGCCTGGACTGAGGGACCGGCGCGGCCCCGGAGATTGCCGATCAACTCGTCTGGCGTTCCGGCACAGTCAGCGGAGCCCGTATTCCTGAAGAGACCTATTCGTTTCTAGTGCCCTGAATCGACCGTTCGCTAAACAAATATACCGTCATCCAGAGCGAACGGGGCCCCAGACGCTTCACAGTCTGGGGGGGGGTGAGTCGAAGGATCTGCGGCTGCGCTTCGGGATTTATGACAGGACCTTCAGACTCAGGACACTAGAGCATTTTCGGAATACACGTAGACTTTTTGAAGGGCGTGCAAGGTGGCTTTTTTTGAAAAGAGGCCACTTGAGTACGGGCTTTCGGTCTACACCAATTCCGAAAATGCTCTAGAATCGGCGCTACAAACTGAGCACCAACGCACAAAGGCCGCTCCCTTGAGGAAGCGGCCTTTGTGGTTTTGCGCCGAAGGCGCGGCGGCTGCATGCAATGCTAGTCGCCGGCGACCAGATCGGCTTGCTTCTCTTCGGCCGGCTTGGCGGGGGCGATGTCGGTCAAGCTGACCAGGCCCTCGATCGGCTTTTCGCCCAGGATGTGCTCGCGGTAGAGCTTGGCCATGCGGGCATTTTCCTGGTCGCTGTGCTGCTTGGTGTCGCGCGCGCGAATCTTCTCTTCCCGCGCGTTCTTCGCAATGCCCAGCTCGTCCAGCGTGTGGTTGGCCTCGGAGTTGACGTGCGCCATGTTGAGCTGCAAATTGTGGCCCACCTCGCTCATGCCCACCTTCTTGCCGCCGGCGAAGATCTCGTGGCGGCCGTGCTCCTCGTACCACTTGGTCAGCGTGGCCGTCATGTGCATCTTCTCGATGATGTTGCGCCAGCCGATGCCGGTGTTATACGCGCAGAAGCTGATCTCGCCTTCCTGCGTGGCGTAGGGAATGATGCACTGCTCGGTGCGGCGGAAGTCGTAGTTGAACAAGTCCTGGAACCACATGCCGGCGATGAACAGGAAGTTCCAGCGATCGGCGCGGCGCTTCTGGATGTCTTCCAGGGTGCGGTCGCCGGAGACCTTGCCGTAGTTCTTGCCGGTGGCGTTGAAGGTCTTGTCCATCTTCTTCATCATGTCGGTGATCTTGAAGTGGGTGGGCGCCTGGAACGGATCGTAGTTGCGCAGCAGCGACAGCGCGATGCCCAGGATGGACAGGAACTTGCCGCGCGCCGCGTCGTTGATCTTGGCGGTGTCCTTGGCCACCTGGTCCATCTTGAGGAAGGCGGTCACCGGAGCGGCTTCCTTGGTTTCCTTGTCGATCATCAGCGCCATGCCGATGCCGCAGTTGGGATGGCAGCCGCAACTGAGTGCGCCCCAGTCGGCGGCCGGCCCGTGAATCAGATCGGCCCAGTCGGAGAAGGTGCTCATAAAGCTGATGGGGAACCAGTCGCGCTCCGGCTCGCCAAAGCCCATCTGCTTCTTGATGTCGTGGGCCATGTGCGAGAGGGTGTAGCGCTGGGCGTAGCGCCGCTCGTCGGTGATCTCCTCGTCGCGCCCGGTAAAGCTGACCGGCTGGAAGCTGAGGAAGCTGATGGTCTTGGGGTTGTCCAGCGCGAACTGGATGATGCGCCCCACCTGCTCGTTGTTGATGCCGTTGATGATGGTGGTGACGGGAACGATCTCGACGCCGGCCTCGTGCAGGTTGTGGATGGCCTGCAGCTTCACATCGAAGAGGTTGCCCACCTTGCGGTGCGAGTTGGCGGCGTTGCCGATGCCGTCGAACTGGAGATAGACGTAGCGCAGGCCGGCTTCGGCGGCGGCGCGACAGAACTCCTTGCTCTTGGCGAACTCGATGCCGTTGGACGCGGCCTGCACCGAGTTGTAGCCGATCTTGCGCGCGTAGGCGATGGCGTCGAGGAAGTAGGGCGAGAGCGTCGGCTCGCCGCCCGAGAACTGCACGCTCATCTGCCGCTTGGGCTTGAGCGTGGCGGAGTTGTCCAGCACCGTCTTGATCTCTTCCCAGGTGAGTTCGTGCACGAAGCCGACCTGGTTGGCATCCATGAAGCACGGGTCGCACATCATGTTGCAGCGGTTGGTCATGTCGATGGTGAGCACCGCGCCGCGGCCGTGGGTGACGGTCGAGGTGCCGTGGTTGTGCAGCCCCTCGTCGTTGTGAGCGCGGATGTCGCGGCCGGGGAAGGTCTCTTCCAGATGCTTGAAGAAGGCCGTGTCCATGGACATGACATCTTCAAAGTGGCCGTGCTTGGGGCAGTCCTTGACCATCAGGATCTGGCCGTCGCGCTCGATGATCTGGGCCTTGATCTCGCCCACTTTCTCATTGAGCAGCACTTCGTGGGGCAGCTTGCCGTCCAGAATCTGCTTGCGAATCTCGGGGATGCACTTGGGACAGAGCGAATCGGTGGTGCGCGGCCAGCCCAGCGGCGGCTTTTCCTTCTCCCAGCTCTTCTGGAGAGGTTTGTCGCTCCACTTGGGCGTAAACGAGGGGTTGGGGCTGATGCGGTTCAACCGCTCAAACACTACCCAGGCGCCCTTGGCCGCGTAGACGGCGGCTTTTTCGACGTACTTGATCGCTTTGGACATAAATTGCAATCTCCTCAATAAATTAGTCGCCGGCGGAGGGTTCCGCCCCGGACCAACCCGTGGCTCCCGATTTGGAGGGAAACCCAGGGCGCTGAAAATCCAGCACTAGAGTAACCGGCAGTCCCGGTCAACCCAACCACCGTGCAGCGAATGGCGATTTGCGGCAGCGAACGGCAACCAGCCAGCACCGAACGGTGGGCCGCGCGGGGGGCTTCGGGGCGGGACGCGGAGATGCTATTCTTCTGGCGAATCTCCCGATCAACATTTTCCGCTCTCAAAGGCCTTCGGAACCCATTTCTCATGAATATCAAGTTCTTTTCTTCTTTGGTGCCAACCGGCTTCTCGTTTACCCGCTGCGAACCTGAAACGGCTTCCTTGAATCAGCTGCTCCGTGCGGCGGCGCTGATCCTCTTGACCTGCATTTGTCTCCCCACCGTCCAGGCGCAATCCAATGAATGGACATGGATGGGAGGGAGCAGTTCGGTACCCACAAGGTGCACCTCCACGTGCGGACAGCCCGGCGTCTATGGGTCGTTGGGAACACCCTCTCAGAACAGTGTTCCAGGGGGCCGCTACGGGAGTAGTACATGGAGGGATACAGACGGGAACCTCTGGTTTTTTGGGGGCATTGGTATCGATTCCGCCGGGACCTGGGTCGGGTTGGGCGACCTGTGGAAATTTGACGTGGCGAGCGGGCTTTGGACGTGGATGGGAGGAAGCAGCACCTGGGCTGAGGGCGCGGTCTACGGAACGGAAGGCACCCCTTCCGCAGCCAATATCCCGGGCGGTCGTGCAAATTCAAGCCATTGGACGGATGCTTCGGGCAATTTCTGGATCTTCGCCGGCAACTTGGCCTCTCAATCCAGCGATGTTTACAACAGTGAAACCAACGATCTTTGGAAGTACCAACCTTCCACCAACGAGTGGACGTGGGTGGGCGGGGCGAACACCATTCCCCAGGGCATCATCGGCGAATCCGGTGACTACGGTACGCTCGGAGTGTCATCGGCCCGGAACTTTCCCGGCACTCGCGGCGGCGCTTATGACTGCACCGATCCCTCAGGCAACCTCTGGCTGTTTGGGGGAGGGGGGGTAGATTCCGTAGGGAATGCCGGCCTTCTCAATGATTTGTGGGTTTACAGTCCCGCCTCCGGACAATGGACATGGATGGCGGGCAACAACACGGTTCTTCCACCCGGTAACTACGGAGCGACAGCTGGCGGGCCGACTCCCGTTTACGGCACCCAGGGAGTTCCGGCACCCGGAAATACCCCGGGAGGCCGGCATTCCGGATCGTGTTGGTTCGACAGCGGCGGAAACCTCTGGCTGTTTGGCGGCTACGGTCAACATCTCAGTGGGCTGACAGGCCAGTGGAATGACCTGTGGGAGTTTAACCCGACCAACATGCAATGGGCATGGATGGCGGGGAACGATAATATGCCCGACTGCAAGGGCAGCGCGGGAGGGTGCGGTAACTGGGGGGTCTACGGGAGCCTGGGTATTTCTGCGCCGGGAAATACTCCCGGGGCCAGGATCAATGCCAGCACTTGGGCCGACAATCAAGGGAACTTCTGGTTGTTCGGAGGGTCAGGATTCGACAACCAGGGTACAAATGGGTCCCTGAACGATCTGTGGGAATTCTCGCCGATGACCCGCCAATGGATTTGGGAAGGTGGAAGCAGCTCAATTGCTTGCACGCCCTATTGTGGGACGACGGGTTTGTATGGCAAGAAAGGCCAGCCTGACGGCACGACCGCGCCGGGAGGGCGCGACTCTGCAATGGGCTGGACAGACACCGCGGGGAACCTATGGCTGTTTGGCGGCGAGGGAATTGACGGACTCGGCCAATATGGGGATCTCAACGATTTGTGGAGATTTGAGCCAGCCGCGAGCGGGCTGCCGCAAACCTCGCCCCCCGAGTTCAGCCTGGCATCCGGCATATTTGATTCACCGCAGACCGTTTCAATCAGCGAGGCAACGCAGGGTGCCGCCATTTACGTTACAACGGACGGAACGCCGCCCACGCTAAGTTCGCAGACCTACTCGGGGCCTTTGACCTTGACATCTTCCGAGGTCGTTGAGGCGATCGCGATAGCAAACGGCCACTCCATCAGCAAAATCGCAACGGGCGCCTACCTCTTTCCGAAGACTTTTCGGATTTCGCTCTCTTCTGCCGCCGTTCAGCTAAACGCAGGCTCCTCCGGTACGATCACCTTGACCGTGCAGCCGGAGAACGGCTTCAACTCCACCGTCAACTTTTCTGCCTGCTTCGGACTGCCTTCGGGCGTTACCTGCTCTATCAGCCCCGGCACCGTCACGCCCACGTCCGCCAATCCGGTCACCACGCAGGTTACCTTCACGGCCAGTTCCACAGCTTCAGTTCGGCCCAATAGCGCCCGTCCCTGGCTCCCGGCCGTCTCGCTCGCAAGCATGTTCTTCGCATTTCTCCTCCGCCGCAAAGGCACCCTCCAGCGCTGGCTCGTGTTCGTGGCAGCCGCAACTGTCCTCGGCCTGGTCACTGCCTGCGGCGGCGGCTCAGCTGGCGGTTCCGGCGGTGGTGGCGGCGGTGGCACGCCGGAATCGGGCACCGTCACCATCATCACTAGCTCCGGCTCCCTCTCGCAAACCGCCACCATCGCGGTGACGGTTATCTAGAGCGCATTTCTCACAGAGCGCGTCAACGAAATCTGTAGCCTCCCGGCCGGCTGCACAGAGCATCGATCTAGCCGTGAAAATGAAGGTTCGATCCGTCCATTTGCACAGCGCTCCTCGCCCTGCCGGAGAACGCGTTTGTCATCTGCGGTGTGCTCCCCGCCGTCTCCGACTTGGCCACTCGGTTGATGATGCGCTGGATGAGCACCACGCGGACGTGAATGTTGCGGACCACGCCGGGCAGGTACTTTGCCTTCCGCAGGGTGTTTTTCGCGCACCTTGTCGCAAGAAGCCGCTCTTTCGGAACCCATTGCGCCAATCTGCTGCCTATGCGCAAAGCCGCAAAATGCGGTATACCCTAAACATGCCGATGGCTGCTTCTTCCCCTACCGCTTCCCTGGTATCCTCCGTCGCCCGGCTCACCGACCGCCATGGGCGCGTCATCCACGACCTGCGCGTCTCCATCACCGACCGCTGCAACTACAAGTGCGTCTATTGCCGCACGGGCGAGGGCGGGGCACAGTATCCCGAGTTGGGCATCGACGAGTATCTGCGGCTGATCAAACTGTTTGTGGACCTGGGCATCACCAAGGTTCGGCTCACCGGCGGCGAACCGCTGCTGCGCCGCGGGCTGGTGGAGCTGGTAAAGGAACTATCCCGGCTGCGCACGCTATGGAACGAGCCGTTGGAACTGGCGCTGACCACGAACGGCCATCTGCTGAACGAGCTGGCTGCGCCGCTGAAGGCCGCGGGCTTGCGCCGGGTAACGGTGAGCATGGACGCCGTGGAGGCGGAGACCTTCGAGCGCATCACGCGGGTTCCGGGCAGCTACCAAGCGGTGCTGGACGGGGTGCGGGCCGCACTAGCCGCCGGACTGACGCCCCTGAAGATCAACTGCGTGCTGCTGCGCGGCTTCAACGACAACCAGATCGAAGGCTTTGCCCATTTTGCCCGCCGCGAGGGCGTGGTGGTGCGGTTTATCGAGTTCATGCCGCTGGAGGAAGGCCGGCTGTGGACCCCGGAGATCGTGGTGCCGCTGGCCGAGATTGTCGGGCGTATCGGGCGCGTGCTGCCGCTGGTCGAGCTGGCTCCACGCGAGGAGAGCGAAACCGCGCGGCGCTATACCTTTGAAGATGGCTTGGGCGAGATCGGCATTATTGCGCCGGTAAGCCAGGCCTTCTGCGGGGCGTGCAGCCGGGTGCGTCTCACCTCCGACGGCAAGATCCGCACCTGCCTGTTTTCGCAGGTGGAACACGACCTCTATGGGCGCCTGCGCGGCGGAGCCAGCGACAGCGAACTGCGCGAGTACATCTCCAATACGGTGCAGGGCAAGGAAGCGCGCCACCACATCGGCGAACCGGGATTCCTGAAGCCCTCGCGGTCCATGGTGCATATCGGAGGCTGACGGCAACTGCCTAACACCTGCGAGCTTCTTCTTAGCGAAAACAATAGCTCGATTTGGGACGGCTTTTCAACATCCAAGTCATCGCAAGTCGTGGCAGAATGGCTACGACATTTCAAGTGGTGAGTTTTGGATGCCGAACGAGACGGAAACCCGCATCCCTCTCGAAGACTTACTCGTCTTCCACCAACTGGCGCGCTCTCTTAACTCGAGCTTTGAACTGGACACCATTCTGTGCACCATCCTGGAGCACATGGAGCGTTCGGTCGAAGCGGAGTTATGGACGCTGCTGATGCTCGACGAGGAGTCGCAGGAGCTGTACTACGCCATCGCCAGCGGCGGAGAAAAGGCGGCGCTGCGCGATCTGCGGGTGAAAGTGGGCGAGGGCGTGGCCGGCTGGGTGGTGGAGCACGGCGAAACGCTGATCGTCCCGGAAGAGGCAGAAGACCCGCGCTTGCAGCATGCGCCCTCCGGCCAAGCAGGCAAAATGCGCTCGGTGATCGCCATCCCCTTGCGAGGGCGCAAAGGCACCCACGGCGTCATCGAGATATTCAATCCCCGCGCCGAGCAGATGACCGACTACTCCATCGCGTTTCTGCACATCCTTGCGGACCACGCGGCCATCGCCATTGAAAACGCGCACGACGTGGCCTGCATCCAGCAATTGACCATCACCGACGACACTACCGGACTCTACAATGTGCGCCATCTCTACAACGTGCTGGGCAGAGAACTGGAACGCGGCGCGCGTCTGGGGCTGCCGTTGAGCCTGGCGTTTCTCGACCTGGACCACTTCAAACTGGTGAACGACGCGCACGGCCACCTGGTGGGCAGCGAACTGCTGGGCCACGCCGGGCGGCGGCTGCGGGAGCTTTGCCGCCAGCAGGACTGGTGCTTCCGCTACGGCGGCGACGAGTTTGTGATTTTGATGCCGGATACCGGCGCCGAGCAGGCGCGCGCTCTTGCTGCCCAATTGCAACGGCTGCTGGCGGAGACACACTTCCGCATGGAAAGCGGGCTCAAACTGCGCGTGCAGGCCAGCTTGGGCCTGGCCACTGCCCCCGCCGACGGAAACACCGTTCACGCCATCATCGGGGCAGCCGACTCGCGCATGTATCGGGTGAAGACAGACGGCAAGTGAGCGAGAACGCGGATGGGGTCTCCCCTCCGCCGGCGAATTCCCTTCTATTCGTCGTCGGCCAGGTGCTTGGCCGCGGTCTGGTCGCCGGCCAGGCGTTCAAGCTGATTGCGCCAGTCCAGGGACTCGACGAACGCTTTGGACTCGCGCCAGTTGGGCTCGACGATGACCTGGAGTTCGAGATAGACGCGGGTGCCGAGCAGCGATTCGATCTGGCGGCGGGCTTTGGTGCCGATCTCCTTGAGCTTGCAGCCGCCCTTGCCGATCAGGATGGCTTTCTGTCCTTCGCGCTCGCAATAGATGGCCGCGGCGATGCTGGTGAGCGGCGGGCGGGCCGGCACTGCGCCCTTCTTGTGCGGGACAAACGGCTTGGGCTCGTCGAAGCGCTCGATGACTACCGCCGAAGCGTAAGGGACCTCTTCGCCAGTCTCGACGAGAATGCTCTCGCGGATCAGCTCGGCAACCATGAAGCGCTGCGGCTGGTCGGTGTACTGGTCCTTGGGGTAGAAACGCTCGCCGATGGGCAGCGCCTCGACGATCTTCTCCACCAGGAGGTCCATGCCGTCGCGCTTGCGGGCGCTAATCGGGATGATCTGGGCAAAGCTGAACTGCTTGGTGAGCGTGTCGATCAACGGCAGCAAGTTGTCTTTGGGCACCAGGTCGATCTTGGTGAGCAGCAGGAAGACCGGGCAGTCGAGCTTGCGGATCAGGCCGAAGAGGAACTCGTCTTCGCTGGCCCAGTTGGTGCGCTCGTGCTTGGGCGCGACCACCTGCGGTGGGGCCAATGGCTCGCTTTTCGCTCGCTCTGCTTCCTTGCATTCAGGGGTGGGTACCCCCGGTCCCGCTTCTAGGACCGGGGTTTCCATGCCATCCTCGACGGCGGGGGTCTGTTCCGCGGCGGCTTCCAGTTGCACGCGGCGGGTGGCGTCCATCAGCACCAGCACCAGATCGCGGGTCTCCAACGCTTCGTAGACCTCCTGCAACATGCGGCGGTCGAGATGCGATCCGGGCTTGTGGATGCCTGGGGTATCGACAAAGACGATCTGCGCTGCCGGATGCTTGCCCTTTTGCGCCGGAACCTCGACCACCCCGGCGATGCGGTTGCGGGTGGTCTGCGGCTTGGCCGAGACAATGGCTACTTTTTCGCCGGTGAGGGCGTTCAACAGCGTGCTTTTGCCGGCGTTGGGCCGGCCGAGAATGGCGACAAATCCAGATTTCAAAGGGGGTAATGCTCCTGATCAACAGACGACGGTTGGGGGTCCAGTATTCCCACCCTGCCGACAAGTGCAAATACGTCGAGAAGGTGGAGCGCCCTGGGGGATCTCAAGAGGTTTTCAAACTCCTGACTCCTTATTATCGCCGGATTGCGGTTCGGGCGTTGCTACAATCTGCGCATGATCCCGGAAGGCCGAACCAAACGCCTCGTCCTGCGCCCGCTGGAGCTGGCCGACGCACCGCAAATTCAGCGCGAGTTTCCGCACTGGGAGATCGTGCGCTACCTGCTGAACCGCGTGCCCTGGCCCTACCCGCCGGACGGCGCGGAGCACTATTGCCGCGACATTGCCCTGCCCCAGATGGAGCAGGGCGTTGCCTGGCACTGGACGCTGCGCTTGGCCCCCGAGCCGGACCAAGTGATCGGGCTCATCAGCCTGGTGAAGGGCGAGGAGGACAATCGCGGATTCTGGCTGGGGCTGCCCTGGCAGGGCCAGGGGCTGATGGCCGAGGCTTGCGCGTGGGCCAACGACTACTGGTTCGAGACACTGGGATTCAATGTGCTGCGAGTGGCCAAGGCGGCGGCCAATACGGCGTCCCGGCGCATCTCGGAACGGCAGGGGATGCGGCTGGTGGGCATGATCGAGAAGGATTATGTCTCCGGGCGGTTGCCGTCGGAGATCTGGGAGATCACGTCGGGGGAGTGGCGCGCGTGGAAAGAGGATAATCTAACCCGATGAAACATTTATGGATTGGTCTGTTCTCGGTCATTTCAACGGTCCTGTACTCACAGGCACCCACATCTGCCCCTTCAAGAGAAGCGAATGATGTGATGGTTGTGGGAGTCGCCCACGATAGCTCGGTGATGGGAGGCGGCATCAGCAGCAGCAACCTGCTGGCACCAGGAAAAGCCAGCGTTCAGCCCATTGGGTGGCTCACCCCTGCCGGGGAATGGAAGAGGATACGTTGCGATCCAAATCAGCCGAAGGAGTGCAAGCGGTTCGACCGTGAGTACCTGAGCAAGCCCCACTCGTATACCGTGGTCAGCGCCGACGGAAAAGGCGCCGCCGTACAGGTCGAGCGCATGACCCTGGATGACGAATGTTTTGGGTATGGAGGTCAAGGAATCTTCGCGGGCGGCAAGATTCGTTATGCAGCTGTAGCTGCGGAATCCACAGAGATTTTCTCTTCTGGCAGCTCAGCAAAGCGTCTTCCCGATCAGGATGCCGAGCCCATCCGCAAAGCGCTCGCTGCGAAAGTTGAAAACAAGCTCGATTCGACGAAGGAGTTGCGTGTCTATTCCATCGAGTTGGAAGGTCGGTCTTTTGTTTTGATTCAGCGGGCCTACCAAGACTTCGCCTCCAAGCCAAGCTACAAACCCAACGGATCCCCTAATTTCAACTTCATCCTTGCAATCGGAACGATGCACGATGGGCGATTCCAGCTCCTCCATTGGAAAGAGAATACGGGCGACGATAATGAACAGATTCTTGGTCTCATTCACCTTAAAAATGGGCGAGACTTCCTGGTGAACACGACGAGCGATCCTGAGGGATACTTGTTTCGCGTCTATGGCATCCGCGGCGGAAAGCTAGCTTTGATTTTCGAGGGCGGAGGCGGGGGCTGCTGATCGCGCGAAAGCTGCTGCGAAAAGCAGGTCCTTCGACTGCGTTTGGCGCAAAGAACGCGCCAGACTCCGCTCAGGATGACAAGTTCAAAGGAGCCAGAGAGGATTAGGGTTGAAGGGGCTTGATTGAGGTTCGTGGTTTCCCACCCTTTCCGCATTTTCTTCGAAAAGCCGCGAAGAGACAGGGCACCCCGAAATTGTGTGAGGATATGGAGTGAAACAGTTGAAGAAGACTTTTGGCCTTGGAGAAATCGCCATGATTGGAAATGCCCTCGGGTTTCGGAGTTCGGTCGTGCATCGGGGATTCGCCGCGTTGTTACTTGCTTCGCTTGCCGTTTCAGTTGGCGGGCGCGCACAGACGGTCTCCGCGCCGGCTGCTGACGCAGCCCCGCGCCTGGAGTTTGTCTTTGAAGAGGTGGTCACGCTCGACAAAGCGGTGGTTGTAGGCGATACGCCGTTTGGCCATCGTCAGTACATCCCCATCACCGGCGGCACCGTTACCGGCCCCAAGTTCAATGGCAAGGTTCTGCCCGGCGGCTGGGACTGGCAGCTCTTTCTGCCCAACGGCTGCGGCTCTCTGGCACCAACTACATGCTGCAAGCAGAGGACGGCACCATCGTCAACGTTTCCAACAAGGGCGTGTTCTGCAGCGCGACGAGCGGAAAGTCGATCTGGAGTCCGGTATTCGAAGCGCCCAAGGGAGCATATGACTGGATGACGACGGGAACATTTATCGATGTTCTCTCCATGGCCGGTACTCCGGAACATCCCGCCGTGCGCATCCGGTTCTACCAAGTGAAGTAGATACAGTCGGGCTGAGGAAGTCCTCCTCCGCCTCTTTTACTCGGTCCGAGGGGGTTTCTCCTGATCTTCCCCGCCGGCTGGCGGGAAGACGCGCAGGCGCTCGACGCGGCGGTCGGTGGAGGCGATGATTTCCATGCGCAGGCCGGCGGGCTCCAGCAAAACCACTTCGCCGGCCAGGGGGATGCGGCCCTCGATCTCGCTGACCAGGCCGCCGAGGGTGGTGGCCTCGAACTCCTCGCCCAGCTCGATGGTCTCGCCGAAGAGGTCCGCCAGCTGGCCGACGGGAAAGCCGCCGGGCACCAGCCAGACGCCGTTTGGCTCGCGCTGCGGCTCTTCGAGTGGTGTGTCCTTCTCGTGCTCGTCGCGGATGTCGCCGACGATTTCTTCGAGCAGGTCCTCGATGGTGACCAGGCCGGAGACGCCGCCGTACTCGTCGATCACCACCCGCATGTGCTGCTTTTCGCGCTGCATCTCGCGCAGCAGCTCGTAGCCGCGCTTGGTCTCGGGCACAAAGGCGGCCGGATGCTGAATGCTGGCCACGGTGCGGGTGCGGGCCTCTTCGTCGGTGATTTGCAGCAGGTCGTGGGTAAAGGCCAGGCCGGTGATGTTGTCCAGCGAACCCACATAGACCGGCACGCGGGAGTAGTTGTGCTCGCGCAGCAGCACCAGGAACTCCTCCAGCGTGGTGGAGGCGGGGACGGCGAAGACCTTGGGACGCGGAGTCATGACTTCGCGCACCAGCTTGTCGCCAAACTCGACGGCGGAGCGGACCAGGTCGCGGTCGTTCTCTTCGAGAATGCCCTCTTCTTCCCCAGCTTCGAGCAGCGCCTCGACATCCACGGCGGTCTCCTCTTCGGCGGTGGCCGGCTCTTCGGCCAGCGCGGCCACAGAGAAGAAGAAGCGAACAAAAACGGTGATGGGCGTCATCAGCCAGAGCAGCAAACGGATGGGCCAGACCAGGCGGCCCGCCCAGCGGCCTTGAGTGCGGTTGAAGAGCAGCGTCGGCAGAATCTGGTTGCAGAAGACCACCACCAGCACCAGGACGAGCACCGCCTGGGCGATCTCCGCATAGGTGGGGCGGGCAAGAAGCGGGGCGCGGTCGAAGAGCACTGCGCCCAATTCGAGGGCGATGACCCCCAGCGCCAACTGTTGCAGCACGGCCGCGCAGATGGCCGCGTGCTCGCGGGTCAGGCCAAGCTGCGGCTCGACCAGTTCCTCCCAGGCGTCGAGATTCTCTTGCACTTCATGGGAGAGAATCTTGCCGAACTCGGCGTAGACGCGGCTGATGTAAGAGGCCAGCATCTCAATCGCGGCCAGCAGAACGATCATGAGGATGATCGGGGTGCTCATGGGCGCTTCGCCTTGGCCGGGGCCTTGAAAGAGCGGGACTTCACAGGCTGCTGAAAAACTCCTTCTGGAAGGCAAGAAGCGTCAGGGCACGACTTTAGTCGTGCCGCCAGACCGGCGTTTTGATTTCTGGGCTTTAGCCCCTGAGGGACTGCCTTCTTCGCAGAAAACCTTCCCTCGGCGTGTGAAGCCGCGCCCCTTTTTGGCCCCTTTGCGGCACGGCTAATGCCGTGCCCTTTCAAAACTGGGGCCTTTGAAGGAATCTTTTTGGCAGGATTGCGTGTAGCCGGCTCGGGCACTGTGGCCCGCTCAATCAATCCTTGCGGCAATTTCAATTTGCCCCGCAGCAGGCGCTCGCGGCGCGCCATCTGGCCCTCGTCGGCTTCGTGATCGTAACCGGCCAGGTGGAGCAAGCCATGCAGAATCAGCACCTTGATCTCGGTCGCGAGCGGATGGCCCTGCTCGATGGCCTGTTTGAGCGCCGTGGGAACGCTGATGGCCAGGTCGCCTGCTTGCGCTTCCGCGGCTTTGAGGCCGGGAATCGGGTCCGCTGGGAAGGAGAGGACGTCGGTGGCCTTGTTCTTGCCGCGGAACTGGCGATTGAGGCGGCGGATGTTGGCGTCGGTGGTGAGCAGGACCGAGACTTCGCCTTTGAGGCGGACAGCGGCCTGCGCCTCGGCCAGAAAACGGGCCAGGGTGCGGGCCGAAGTAATGCGGTGATTCTTGGGGAGAGCCGGGGCGCCGGACGCAATCGAGGTCTTCGCCGCAGTTGCCGGGGGCGAGGGGTCGGGCTCCAAATCTGGGTCGAGGATGATCATCTTGCTCGGGGCCGCATGGAATACGGAACCGGTAACTCTCATTCTACGCTAAGGTTGGATCAGCGTGGCAAGGGTGCGCATGGGAAGGATAAGGCGCATGGAGTCGGGGAGTTGGAGGAAACCGTGCGCGGCATAGAATTTTGCGGCGCGTTGGTCGATTGCATCCACCACGACCATCGAAGAACCTACGTGATTGGCGCTTTCATAAGCCTTGGCGAGGGCTTTCGCCAATAGGATCGCGCCCAGACCCTGGCCCTGAAACTCCGTGGCGACGGCCAGCCGTCCCAGCAGAGTTGCGCTGACCATTGGATAGCGGGGAATGTGCTTTCGCGCCGCCTCGGGAATGGCTCCGGGAGCAAGGCCGTAGGCGCAGAGGGTGAAATATCCTGCGATCCGGTTGGGCGAGTCTTGCGGAGTCAGCACGAAAACGGCATTTGCCTTGCGGCGCATGTCTTGAGCAGCCTGGGTTTTCAGGTAGAGATCGAGAGAGTTGACCCCGCAGCGGAATACCTCCCGATCATGATGCTTGGCGAGAGGGTCAAGCCGGTAGAGGAGTTCCTCCGCCGCGTCCATCAGACGACGACCCGCTCCATGGCCGAGCGGAAGGCCCGCCGCAGCCGCGCGTTGGGCTTGGGAGCGTGAACGAGTGCGTCAAAAAACGCGGCGCGATCTCGGTCGCTGAGGGGCAGGCTCTCGTGACGTGCAAGGGTGGCGCGGGTAGCCTCGGTGAGTGCGGAGAGGCAGAAATCGGTCAGGCTGCGGCGTTCCAGGGCTGCTGCGCGCTCGACGAGCCGCTTGGTTTCGGCATCGACGCGAAAGCCCAGCCGGGAGGCGCGGGCGCGACGCTCGGCGGGAGATGCGGCGGTTGCGGATTGCGGCATGGGGTCGCTCCTCGTCTCAAGACATTCCAAGTGTACGTCCAATGGGAGAACAATACAATCTTGATCTTTCCGATGAGAAATGAATCCCCCGTCTCAAATACGAGATGCTGGCCATTTTGTTTTGCCGGAGGCCACATCATCCGCATTGAATTCCAACTCGTTTTCATTTGCCCATTTGGGAAGGGCACAATTCTGACACTCCTCGTGGAGCCTACCAAAAGGCTGCCCACAGCGTGGACACTCCCAGGTAAATTGCCACCAACCGAAATATCCCGCCGCGAACATCAAAGCAGCTTCGATAAAAAACGGAAGCATCCCCAGGTGCGTCAGAAATTGAAACGCGCTGAAATGCAGCAGCAAGCCAAAGGTGGGGATCATCACAAAAGGCGCTGCAAGAAACGCAACCAGCGCGTATATCCCGTACCTTGAGTTGCGCCTGTACTCCGCCCACTCCAGCGCGTATTCGTCTTTCATCGCCGTCGATTCATTCACAAAAACTACTGCGGTTTGGGCGCGTGGGCGGGCTGGGCTTGGGTTTCGCCGGTCTGCGCGCCGACCTGAATCGGTTCGCCAAGCGCCAGCGGCAGCTCCTGCTGCTGCGACTTGACCGACTCGTAGGCGCGGACAATGCGCTGCACCAGGGCATGGCGCACCACATCCACATCCTCGAAGTGGCAGAAGCGGATGCCCTCGACGCCTTCGAGCACGTTGATGGCGTCGAGCAGGCCCGACTTGCGCGGGTTGGGCAGGTCGATCTGGGTGATGTCGCCGGTGATGACCGCCTTGGAGTTGTTGCCCATGCGGGTCAGGAACATCTTCATCTGCTCGACGGTGGTGTTCTGGGCCTCGTCCATAATGATGAAGGCGTCGTTGAGGGTGCGGCCGCGCATGAAGGCCAGCGGGGCCACCTCGATGACGTTCTTCTCCAGCATCCGGTCGACCTTTTCGGGTTCCAGCAGGTCGTAGAGGGCGTCGTAAAGGGGCCTGAGGTAGGGATCGACCTTATCTTGCAGGGTGCCGGGGAGGAATCCGAGACGCTCGCCGGCCTCGACCGCCGGGCGGACGAGCACGATGCGGCTTACCTTTTTGGCGTTCATGGCGGCCACGGCCATGGCCACGGCCAGATACGTCTTGCCGGTGCCGGCCGGGCCCACGCCGAAGGTCATGTCGTTCTGCTCGATGGCGTCGATGTACTTGCGCTGGTTGATGGAGCGGGGCTGCACGGTGCGCTTGACGCCCGCCGAACGCTGCTTGCCCGAGTCGGCCAGGGAGCGCAGGGTAGTTCCCGAATCGGCCACCACCAGCTTCAGCATCCCGTTCAACTCGCCGTT
>Ga0181529_10003111_pt1 | contig 19215 bp, 16 predicted proteins | sample PEATcosm2014_Bin_36_FD_119763 | JGI IMG/M metagenome (GOLD analysis project Ga0181529, IMG submission 119763) | Peatland microbial communities from MTU Mesocosm Facility, Houghton, MI, USA - PEATcosm2014_Bin10_30_metaG | ecosystem: Environmental > Terrestrial > Soil > Wetlands > Peat | place... | reverse complement strand
GATCCGGGCAATGCCGATGCGCTTAAGAATCTCGCCAAGCTGTACATGGACAATGGCGACACCAAGAGCGCCATCGAGAACCTCAAGGCCGCTACCGATAAGAGCCCCAGCGACGAAAGTCTGGCTGATCTCGGCGCAGCCTATTCGGATGCGGGGCGGCACAAGGAGGCCATCGACGCATTCCAGCGGGCGCTCGAAATGGCTCCCGACAATGACAAGATCGCCAAGGCGCTGGCCGAAGAGTACCTCAGCCTGAATCCCCCGCGGATCGACCAGTCCATCAAGATTTACGAGCAACTGGCCGGGGCCGATCGCCGGGAGGCCGGATATCCGCTGCGGCTGAGCGAGTTGTATCGCGCGCAGCATGACCTGGTGAAGGCCCGCGAGGCCGCCGATCGCGCCAAGAAACTGGATCCCGACAGCATCCCCGTGCACATGAACGACGCCATGATGCTGGAGGCGGAAGGCAAGCTCGACGACGCCATCGCGGTCTACAAGAGCGTGCTTGACGAAATGGGCCGCGCTCCGGCCAACGACCAGGTCCGCAAGGGAAAACTGGAGATTCTCGGTCTGATGGCCTCCGCCTATGAGAAGGCGAAGCGCTGGCCCGATATGGCGCAAACCCTGGACCAGGCCGAAAAAGTGGCTACCACCAATTCCGAGAAGACCAGCATCTACTTCATGCGCGGCGCCATGCTGGAACGTCAGAAGCAGTACGACGCGTCGGAAAAGCAATTCCGCAAGGTGCTGGAGCTCGACCCCAAGCACGCCGAGGCGATGAATTATTTGGGCTACATGCTGGCCGACCGGAACGTCAAGCTCGAGGAAGCCTCCCAATTGGTCAAGAAGGCGCTCGATATGCAGCCCGACAATGGCGCGTTCTTGGACAGTATGGGCTGGGTGTTTTACCGTCAGGGCAAATACGCCGAGGCCCAGGGATTGATTGAGCGCGCGCTGGAACATCAGCCCGATCCCACGGTCTACGACCACCTCGGCGATATCTTTGCCAAGCTGGGCCGCACCAAGGATGCCATTGTTCAATGGCAGGCGTCCTTGAAGGAAGCGGAGAAGCCGGGACAGACCGATGTAGACCAGGAAGAGATGGCTCGGGTCAATAAGAAGCTGGACGAAGCACAGTCGAAACTAGCCAAGGAAAACCACAAGTAGCTGCTCACTTACCCCCGGAAACTCTGGAGACCGCCCGCGAGCGGTCTCAGCGCGAGTTTTTATACACTCTCCGTAAATTATGTAAGTTGCTTATTTTCATATATTTAACGGTTTTCTGATGGTGCGAAACCTATCGTTTTCGAGACTTCTGTGGGATACTCGAAGGTAGAAACGGTTTTCAAGCCAGAATGTCCCTGTTGGACGACGCAGTCACCAGATACAACAAGCTATTGGAGAATGGTCCGTTCCGCGACCTTGCGTGGGCAGAAGCTCTGCACCAGCGCATGGAAACCTTGAAGCTTTCCGCGGGTGGAAGGCTGATCTGTCCCTTCCTGCGGCCCAATTTCCTGTCCCGCCGCCAGTACGAGTCCCTGGTGCGCGGCGGTGAAGCATTGGTGGCCGCCATCGATCGCATGGAGCAGATGGTGCTGGCCAGTCCGGCACTGCTGGCGCGCCTGGAACTGTTGCCGGCCGAGAAAATGCTGGCTTCCATCGACCCGGGGTATCAGGCTCTCGAAGTAGCCGGCCGCCTGGACACTCATCTGAACAACGGGCACATGCACTTCGTGCAATACAATGCCGATTCACCCACGGGCGCGGGCTATGCCGATGCGCTCTCGGAACTGTTCTACGATTTGCCGCCGGTCAAGGAATTCCGCAAGAAGTACACGCTCTCCAAAGTCGGCAGCCGGAAACATTTATTGCAGGCCCTGTTGAAATCGTACAAGCAGTTTGGCGGCGCCAAGAAACCCAATATCGCCATCGTGGAATTCCGCACCGCGTATCACTCCGGACCCAGCGAATTCGAGTGGTTCCGCGGGTTCTTCCGCGACGAAGGCTACGCGGTGGAAATCGTGTCGCCGGAGCAGCTCGAGTATCGCAACCGCGTGCTGCGCAAGGGCTCGTTTGAAATCGATGTGGTTTACCGCCGCGTGGGAGTGCAGGAGTTTCTGATCCGCTTCGACCTGTCGCACCCCCTGGTGCAGGCCTACCGCGACCGCGCGGTGTGCGTGGTGAACAGTTTCCGCTCGGAATTGGCGCACAAGAAAGCCATGTTCGGCCTGCTCACCGACGAGGCGCTGACCGGCAAGTTCCCGGCGGCCGAGCGCAAGGCGATTCGCGATCATGTGCCGTGGACGCGCCTGGTGGCGGCGTCCAAAACCACCTACGAAGATAAGCCCGTCGATCTGCCGGAGTTTATCGCTGCCAATCGCGAGAAACTGGCCCTCAAGCCCAACGACGACTATAGCGACCTGCACACGTATTTCGGCTGGGAGATGGACGCCGGCGCCTGGGACCGCGCGCTCAAACAGGCCATGCGGGCTCCCTACGTCGTTCAGGAGCGCGTGCAGCCGGAGCGCAGCGTCTTCCCCATGATGAGCTTCGGACAACTGGAATTTCGCGATATGCAGGTCGATGTCCACCCGCATGCCTACCTGGGCAAAGTCCAGGGTTGCTCCACGTGGCTGTCGGCCGGCACCGCCGGCTTCTCCACCGCTTCCGGCATCGTTCCCACCTTCATCCTGGACCCGAAGTAGCCGTTCCTACAGCTTCCGGAAATTCACCGTAGCCCGCAGATTGGCCACTCCGGCCGCATAGCGGCTGTCGGACACGGCAAACGGAACGGCATCCTCCAGCCAGTCGTGCCACACGCCATCGGGATCGTGGGAAGCTACCGTGAGCGTGTATTCCTTCTGCGGACAGAGCTCGCAGCGAAAGGCGAACGTAAGCTCCAGGGTGTCGCCCGCGGCGCATGGACCCAGTTTCAACTGCTGCAACTCGGTGTTGGTGCCGTAGACATTGAGCCCCACGCAGGTGCGGATCATGATGCCGATGACCGGGTCCTCCACCGCGTCGCGGTAGCGTACCGTCACCTTCACGGCGGCCAGTTCTCCGGACCGCCAGACCATAGTGGGCCGTCCGTCTTCGCCGATAGTCTCGATGCGCAGCACTTCGGCGCGTCCATCGCCGCGGCGCACGCGCGGAGCCAGCGCCGGCGCGACCGTCGCGCCCCATTCGCGAAACCGCTGCGCGATATGTTTGCGGTACGCCGAGAGCATCTCCCGTGGGTCGCCGCTCGCGGCCAGCCGCCCGTCTCGCAGCCACCAGATCTCATCGCAAAACTGCAGCAGCAGGTCCTCCTCATGCGACACCAGCAGCGTGGTCGACCCGGCGCGGCGGAAGCGGTCGAGAGCCAGCGCCGCGCGGCTGCGAACCAACGCGTCCTGCCGGGCGAAGGTGTGCTCGATCAGCAGCACCGCGACGGGCGAGAGGTTCAGCGGATCGAGAGGTCCCAGCAGGCGCGCCGCCCCGGGGGCTTCCACCGTGCCACTGTCCGGCCGATCGAGCGCCGCCGCCAGGCGCAGCAACTTGCCTTTGCCTGCCCCGTTTTCGCCGATAATTCCGATGACAAAGCCGTCTGGTGCGACAGCGTCAAACTCGACCAACGGCGCGGCGGTGACACGGCGGAATGCGAGACCCATACGGTGTAGGTTAGCGGATTTCCCTATTTCGGTGACAGGCTACGCAATCACTTAATTCTCGAGTTTCGAGGTTGCGTAGCCTGTCACCGAAATAAAGCAGCCACGTGCGCTGCCGTCGACGGCGCCAGGCCGCTGATTTAATAGGCGCCCTTCCAAAAAAGGCACCCCACAACCAGAAACGGCCCCCGGCGGAGGGTCGTCGCCAAGATTTTGTCCCATCGCATCCATCAGACATGGCGAAACTCTTCGTCGGAAGCGCCCTATTTCGGTGACAGGCTACGCAATCACTTAATTCTCGAATTTCGAGGTTGCGTAGCCTGTCACCGAAATAAGGCGGCCACGTGCGCTGCTGTAGACGACGCCAGGCCGCTGAGATTGTAACCGCCCTCCAGCACCGACACCAGACGTCCGCCTGCGGAGTCGTCGGCAATTTCCATCACCGCTTCCGTCAACGCGGTGAAGTCTTCGTCGGTGAGCGTGAACCGGCCCAGCGGATCGTCGATGCGGGAATCGAATCCCGCCGAGATCAGCACCAGGTCGGGACGGAATTCCCGCGCCGCGGGCTGCAGCGAGTCGCGGACCGCGCCCAGAATCTCGCGCCGGCCAGAACCGGCGGGGAAAGGAAAGTTCATCGTAGTTCCTTCCGCCCGGTCCGCTCCGGTTTCGTCGACGCGGCCGGTTCCGGGATACAGCGGCCACTGGTGCGTGCTGAAGAAAAAGACGCTCCGGTCGGCGTAGAAAATATCCTGCGTGCCGTTGCCATGATGCACGTCCCAGTCGACAATCAACACCCGCTCCAGGCCGTGCGTGCGCTGCGCATAGCGGGCGGCCAGCGCGACGTTATTGAACAGGCAGAAGCCCATGCCGCGCGTGGCATTGGCATGATGGCCGGGGGGACGGACCGCGCAAAATGCGTTGCGCGCGCGGCCCGTGACCACCGCATCCACGGCGTTCAGTACGCCCCCGGCGGCTCGCTCGGCCACCTCCCAGGAATTCGTGGTGATCTCCGTGTCGCCGGTGCTGAGACACCGAGCGCCGGAAGCCACGTCGCGCCGCGCGGTGCGCAGATAGCCGGACGTGTGGCACAACAGCAGTTCGTCGACAGAGGCCGCCCGCGGCTCGAGCGGCGTCAACCGCTCCAGCAGACCCGCGGCGCGCAGCCCTTCCGCCACGGCATCGAACCGCTGCGGACACTCCGGATGCGGCCGCCCGGCCAGATGTTCCCGGCTGATGGGATCGGCCAGCAATGCGGTGCCGCGCGTCATCTTCCACTTTCCAATCGTCTGTTTGCCAAGCGTCTATTTTCCAAACGTCGCCAGCGCCAGCAGCGGAAAGTAGTCACGGTACATGTGGTACGTGAGATAAAAGACGCCGGGAAACCCGGTCCCCGTAGCCAGGGCTTCCGGCCAGGTGCCGTCGGGCCGCTGAATTTCCAGAAGATACTCTACTCCGCGCTGCGCCAGCGGCAGGTCCCGCTTTCCGGCGGCAGCTAGTCCGATCAACGCCCAGGCCGTCTGGCTGGCCGTGGACGCAGCCGACACGAAGTGCTTCTGGTCGTAACTGAGGCAGCTTTCGCCCCAGCCGCCATCGCGGTTCACCACCGACATCAGGAACTCCGCCCCGCGTTCGATTGCCGGATGGCTGGCGGGCAGTCCCGCGGCGCGCAGTCCGCGCGTCGCCAGGAACGTCCCATAAATATAGTTGACGCCCCACCGTCCGAACCACGACCCGTCACGTTCCTGCGACTGCAGCAGAAAGCGCACCCCACGCACGATGGCTTCGTGCGTGGCCGGCAGTCCGCAGCGGCTCAGCGCTTCCAGCACGCGGCCGGTGATGTCCGGACATGCCGGATCCAGCATGGCGTTATGGTCGGCGAACGGAACCTTGTTCAACAGCCGCCAGTTGTTGTCCACGTCGAACGCCGCCCAGCCGCCGTCGCCCGATTGCATGCCCAGCAGCCACGCGATGGCGCGCCGCTCCACCGCGGCCTGCCGCTCCGGCGACGACGCCTTGGCATGCCGCAGCGCCAGCAGCACCATGGCGGTGTCGTCGATATCGGGATACGACTCGTTGGCGAATTCGAAAGCCCATCCGCCGGGTTCCAGATCGGGCCGCTTGATGGACCAATCGCCCTTGCGCCGCACTTCCTTCGCCAGCAGCCAGTCGGCGGCCTTCGCGAGTCCGTCGGCCGGTGCGCCGGCCGGGCCGGGAGCGCCGCTCTCGCCCAGGGCGTACATACAGATCGCGGAATCCCAGACAGGCGAATAACACGGCTGGAATTGCAGCCGGTCGGACGTTTCCGTGGCCAGGTTCTCGAACTTGGCGAGGGCGTCCAGAAAATCGGGATGATCGGTGGCGTAGTTCAGCGAGTCGAGCGCCATGATGAGGTACATCATCGAGGGATAGATGGCGCCCAGACCGTCGGCGTAGCGCGTCCGCTCCAGCATCCAGCGCTCGGCCTCCCGAATGGCGCGCGCGCGGATATTCCGCAGTCCCAGCTTTTCCCAAACCTTGACAGCGCGATCCACCTGATTGAACAGCAGGCCGGCGGCGTCGCGCTTGGGCAGTGACAGGCGCTTCCCGGGGACGAACAGTTCCTCCACCTTGACGTTGCCCGGCGTCGGCCGGCTGTTGCCGATGGCCTGAACAATCGACAGCGGCACGATGATGGCCCGCGTCCAAGACGACATCTCGTACAACAGATCGCCCGGCACCAGCACCAGTTCCGGCGGCACCGACGGCACATATTTGCGCGGATACAGGCCGAAAAGCGAAAAATTGATCTTGGTGTAGCTGTTGCAGGCCTGCAGCCCGCCCAGCGCCAGAATCCGCTGGCGGGCGCGAGCCATATAGTCGCAGCCGGAGTCGTGCCCCGCGATCTTCAGCACCGTGTACGCGCGCACCGTGGCATTCACTTCCGAAGCGCCGCCGGGAAAAATATTCCATCCCCCGTCCGCCTGTTGACGCGCCAGGATGAACCGGCAGGCCTTATCGATCCGCTCCCGCGACGGCGGATCCCACGAGGGCGCTTCCGCACTAGCCGCATGCAGCCAGAGTTGCAGCAGGATGTAGTCGGATTCGAGCGTGGAATCGGCCGTCAGATCGCCGCACCAGTACCCATCGGCATGCTGCTGCCGCCATAGGGCCGAAGCGGATAATTCCACTGCCTGGGCCAGCCGCCGCGACTGCGTCTGGCGCGGTTCCACGACCGGATGGAGGGAAGATCGGCGCGGCCTCTCCTCGGGCATTACCCATTCCGTATTCATGTCTATACTCTTGAGTATAAGCGGCGGTTCGCCGACCGGGACACCCGGTGAACTGCTAGAATAAAACCGTCAGCCGTGGCGAAGTGGCGGAACTGGCAGACGCACCAGACTCAAAATCTGGCGCACTTCACTGTGCGTGAGGGTTCGACCCCCTCCTTCGCCACCACTCCCCCATAATCTACCCCGCCGTTTTGTAGCGCGACGCCAGCAGTCCCGTGGCCGCCTCGAGGTCGATGTCCGCAACCAGCAACCCTTCCTCGCCGTACGATTGGTAGCCCAGTAGCGTCCCGTCCGGCCGCACGATGGCCGACGTAGTCCCGGAACCCGCGCTGGCACAGTTGACGGTGGCAAAATAGCAGGTATTCTCGGCGGCGCGGCACAACGCGGCTTTTTCATGAAACGAGTTTGCGGGGTCGGCGAAACTGGATGGCCGGTAATCGTCCGGCCCGGCTTCGTGAAAATGCGGATGGAATACGATCTGCGCCCCCTGGCGGACGGCCCACCGGACCGTCTCGGGATAGCGCCAGCCCTCATGGCAGATTGCGATCCCGAAGGTCAGTCGGCCAGCCTGAAAAACCCGCCTGCCGGACCCGGGCGCATACAGGCTATCCTCCGAGGGGTCGAGTTGCACCTTGTCCTGGAATCCCTCGATGCTGCCGTCCCGCTGGATCACCAGCGCGGTGATTCGCAGGCCGCCATCGGCGATGCGCTCCGTCCCCAGAATCACCGCCAGATCGGCCTTCCCGGCGGCGGCCGCGAGGCGGCGCCACGCGCGTTCCAGGAAGGCGCCGTCGGGCGGCGGCACGCTCTTCCCCATCCCGCGATAGCCGGGGACGTAGCATTCCGGGAAGCAGAGGACACCCGCGCCTTCAACCGCTGCTTGAGCGATAGCCTGCTCGGCGAGTACTACCGACTCCTCGGGAGTCGACGGGAAACGAATATTGGCGAGGGCGATGCGAAACAGGTTCATCGGTAACAATCTTATCGTCACTGCGGACTCCCCAGGCATTTCACTATCGACCCGTGTTAGGGTGACAGAGAAGTCTTAGGGGAGTCTTATGAACTGTTCCGTTTCTCGTGTGCGCCTGGCCGCCGTATTGCTCCTGCCGACCCTGGCGCTGGCCGCCGACGCCGTCGCTCCCATCGACGCTCGCTTCGCCCAACTGCGCAACGATCCGCCGTCGCTCTACGCCTTCCTGCTGCGCATGCCTAAGGGTGGCGACCTGCACAATCATGTGAGCGGCGCCGTGTACGCCGAAAGCTACCTGCGCGCGGCCGCCACCGATGGCCTCTGTGCCAACCTGAGGACCGGCGCCATCGTGGCTCCCGACGCCAACACCGGCTGCGGCGACAACGTTACGGCGGCGCGCGCCGCGTCCGATAATGCGCTGCGCAACGCCCTTATCGACAGCCTTTCCATGCGCAACTTCGTCCCCGGCCGCGAATCCGGCCACGATCACTTCTTCTCCACCTTCGCCAAGTTCGGACCCTGGAAGGAAGAGCACCACGGCGAGTTTCTGGCCGAGATCACCAGCCGCGCGGCCGACCAGAACGAGTCCTACCTGGAATTGATGGGCATGAACTGTCACGCCGCCAATGGGCTCGGCGATCAGGCCGGCCTCGACGATAATTTCGACGGATCCCGCGATCGCCTGGCCGCCGCCGGCCTCGACGCGGTGGTCGGGCAGATGCGCGCCAAAATCCGCGCCATCGAACAGGAACGCCGCGCCGCCCTCGGCTGTGACGGACATCCCGACTCACCAGCCTGCCGCGTGGTGGTCCGCTACATGCTGGAAGTGCTGCGCGAGTCGCCCAGGCAGCAGGTGTTCGCGCAGGTGATGGCGGGATTCGCTCTGGCGAAACTCGAACCGCTGGTGGTGGGCGTCAACTTCGTGCAAGCCGAGGATGGCGTCATTTCCATGCGCGACTATTCGCTGCAGATGCGCATGGTGGGGTATGCCCGGAAGCTCTATCCCCAGGTGCACGTTTCGCTGCACGCCGGCGAACTGGCTCCCGGACTGGTGCCCCCCGATGCCTTGCGCTTCCACATCCGGGAAGCCGTGGACGTGGCCGGCGCCGAGCGCATCGGCCACGGCGTCGACATCCTGTACGAGACCGATTCCAGCGCTCTTCTGGAGCGCATGCGCCAGCGGCGTATCCTGGTGGAAATCAACTTGAGCAGCAACGATCAGATTCTAGGCGTCCGCGGCGCCGACCATCCGCTGCCCGCCTATCGCCGCGCCGGCGTCCCGGTGGCGCTCTGCACCGACGACGAAGGCGTGGCGCGCAGCCACCTGACCGCCGAATTTCAGCGCGCCGTGCTCACTTACAAACTGAGCTACGCCGACCTGAAAGAAATGGTGCACAACAGCCTGCGCTACGCCTTCGTCGAAGAGCCCGCGAAGGCGCAGTTAGAGAAGGATCTGGATACCCGGTTCCGCGACTTCGAACAATCGGTCCGCTAATGGGTCAGGCCGGATAGGGTGCGCCCTGCACCATGGTCGGAGCCGCGATCTGCTTGGAATACCCGGAGATCTTGACCCAATAGAGGATCCAGCAAACGAATCCGGCCAGCCCGGTGACCAGCCCGACCAGCGGAATCACGCTGGTCAGATTCAACACGGCCATGGCGATCCCCAGGGTCTTTCCAGGCTCGGCTTCCGGCAGCGGAATTTGTCTGCGCAGGAACTCGTTGCGCAGCGAGCTGGAGATCTTGCCGACGAGAAGGAAGATCCAGACGATATTGAACAGCGGGATCAGCAGGAGCCATACTTGCCCCGGTGACGCCGTCCGGCTCTCGGGAGCGCAACGCTGCAGAGCCTTTTGCAGGGAAAGGAGAAACAGTATCGCCGGGATTAATGCGATCAGGAAGAATACGAACATGATCATGATCGCTGCCGACGAGCCAAAGGCGGAACTGAACGAATCCGACATGTGAAAACCCTCCGAACGAATGGTCTACATACAATACAGAAACCTGCCGCCGATAGCAAGCGGTCTTTTTTTCGCGGAGTTACACTGGTGGCTCCTATGCGATTCTCCGCTGTTCCCGCCGCCATTCTGCTGCTGGTAGGCGCGCCGATTCCGCCTGCCTTCGCCGCCGACGCCTGGGCCGTACCCACTTTTGAGAGCCTCGGTCTCTACTTCAACCGCGCGGTGGCGACGTCCGGCTGCGCTGTTTCCTACCGTGCCGCCGGTGCGTCCGCATGGCGGCAGGGATATCCGCTGGTGTACGACGAGCGCGAACACCAATACCGCGGCTCCCTGGTGGGCCTCAAGCCGGACACCGTCTATGACATCCGCCTGGAAGCCGGTGGCACGCCGGTAGAATTCCAGGGACGGACCCTCAGCGACCAGTTCCCCATCGGCAAGACAACGTTCCTCGACACCGGCATTTCCGACACCACGCTGACCATCCGCGAAGGCGGCAGCGAAAGCGGCTGGCACCTGGTGACGCCCGCCGCCGGCAAGAAGTTCGTCAGCGACGTCTTCAATCTCTCCGATTCCAACGTAGTGGTGGAAGCCGACTACGTGATTCTGCGCGGGCTGGAGCTCAAAAACGCCGCCATTCACGGCGTGCTGATCCGCAAGGGAGTCCAGCACGTGGTGGTGGAGGATTGCCACATTACCGGCTGGGGACGCGTCGGCGGCGCGCGCGCCTGGGGCGTCACTACCGGCATGGACAGCGGCATCTATGCCGAGAACGACGCCGGCCACCTGGTGATTCAGCGCAACCTCATCGAGTACCCCCGTAGCGGCAGCAACGACTGGGAGTCCGGCCATCCCGACGGCCCGCAAGGCGTGTCGCTGATCGATTCGCGCGGCGGCAACATCATCCGCTACAACACCATTCGCTCCACCGACGACCACGGCTTCAACGACGGCATCGGCGGCGGCAGCAATTTCAGCTTCAAGGGAAGTCCCAATCGCGATTCCGATACTTACGGCAACATCATCTCCAACTGCTGGGATGACTGCATCGAAAGCGAAGGCGCCAACATGAACGTGCGCATCTGGAGCAACTACATCCACCACTCCTTCGTGGATATCGCCACCGCCGCCACGTCCATGGGGCCGATATATATCTTCCGCAACGTATTCGGCGAAAGCCGCATCTCACACCAGGACCATTCCGGCGGCGCCATGATCAAGACCGGGATGAACTTCATCGAGATCAACGGAGAGCAGGTGAGCACCGGCCTGGGATACCGCTTCATCTTCCACAACACCGCGCTGCAGCCCAATGGCCCGCTCAATGTCTTCAGCGGATCGCAACTGCACAATGCCGTCACCCGCAACAATATTTTCTATTCGTTGGGCCAGACCTATCCGCGCGACGCCGCCTCGTCGCACAACGATTTCAAGAACGATCTGACCGGCAGTTACCTGGGCGGCGGCTTCGTGAAGTCTATGTTCCTGGTGAGTGAGAAGCTGGAATGGTATCTTGCCGCCACCATGAACAAGATCCAGTGGGGCCGCGTGGAGTCCGTGCGCAACGGCAAGACGGTCGCCATCACCGACCCGCTGATGCAGGTGGCCAATCCCGCCATCGACACGGGCGTCCGCCTGCCTGATTTCAACGACGATTTCACGGGAGCGGCTCCCGACATCGGCGCTTTCGAAACCGGCCTGCCGCCGCTGCGATTCGGACGGGAAATGGCTCCCGGTTTCCAGCGCGCGCCCTGGGAAGTGTATTAGTGATATGCGCCGATGCTTCGTCGTCCTCGCGGCCTGGCTCGTCGCCTCCTGCGCCTGGCATCGTTCGCCGCCGAAGCTGTATAGCTGGGACGAAAAATCGGCAACCTTCCGTTGGCAGCAAGGCGAAGTGCGTCTGCCCCCTGGCTACCAATATAAGGTGGGCAGCGGTATCGATTCGTTCGCAGGCAGCTTCACGTCACCCGGCGGAAGCCTCATAGTCCGCCACGACATCGGCTCGATGGCGGGCGCCTACGCGGCCCGCGACGGCGCCCTCTTCTTCGAAGAGAGAACGGTAGCAGGCGCGCGGGTGTGGATCGGCCGGAAGGATGAGACGGCCCCCAACGGCCACACAACCCTGATGGCTGTCACGTTTCCGGATTCCGGGTGCGCCAATTTCTTTCTGTGGCCCGCACGGGCCGAAGATGCCGCGGTGATCGATTCCATTGCGCGTAGTTTCCGCCCCATTGGCAGCGTCCGCTCAGAACCGACGTGCAATCGCTGACGGACCCCGGAAGCTTGCCTCACCAGCCCCGGAATCTGTTACCCTGCCCTGAGGAAGGAATCCTATGCCGACAAAAGCAGCTAAGGCGCCTGTCCGCGCGCGGCGTCCCAAGGCTGAAGTGCAGCGGGAGTTCGACGATATCCAGCAGGAAGTCGACCAGGCGAAAGAGGCGGCCGACACCAAAGGCGACGAAGCTGCCAAGTTGCACGAGACCGAAGTCCGCCAGGCCGTGGAATCAATCACCGTCGATTCCGTGGTGCAGAAGATTTCCGGCCTCGGTCTGGAAGTCGGCAAGGCATTGTCCGATATTTCGACCAAGCTCGCCTTGGAAGTGCAGACGCTGGCTTCCGTCCGCGAAGCCGTCACGCTCGAGCGGGGCGAACTGGAGCGTCTCCACAAGATCGATATCGCCGCCACCGCGCTCGATCAGATGGTCCAGGAGTACGCTCTGGAAAAACTGCGCCTGGAACAGGAGATTTCCGCCCAGCGCGCCGCCTGGGAGGAGGAATCGGCGCGGGTCGAGCGCGACCGCAAAGAACAGGAGGAGGGTCTCAAGAAGCAACGGCAGCGGGAGACCGACGACTATGAGTACAAGAAAACCCTGGAGCGCAAGAAGGCGCAGGACAAGTACGACGAAGAGCAGCGCCTGACCGAGAAGCGCAACCAGGAGCGGCAGGAAGCCCTGGATAAATCCTGGCAACAGCGGGAGACCGCGCTCAAAGAGCGCGAAGCCGAGATGGAGGGCCTGCGCCGCGACGCCGCGGGTTTCCCGGCGCGCATCGAGGCCGAAGTGCGGACCGCGGTCGAGCGCGCCCGGCGCGAAACCGAGGCCCGCTTCGAACAACAGATCCTCGTCATGCAGAAGGACGCCGAAACCGAACGGCGCGTCGCCGAGCTCCGCATCAAGACTCTGGACGAAACCACCGCGCACCTGAACACGCAGATCGCGGCTCTCGAAAAGCAATTGGCGGACGCCAAGCAGCAGGTACAGGATATCGCCATCAAGGCGATCGAAGGCGCATCCGGAGCCAAGGCCCTGTCGCACATCAACCAGATCGCCATGGAGCAGGCCAAGAATCGGCCGCAAGGATGATCGGGCGTCAGGCTACCTCGCCTGCAGCGCGGTCTTCATCGCTTCGTACGATGACTTCGCCTGGTAACCCGGATCGAACAATAAACCGGCTCCCGTTCCAGGATAAGTCCGCGGAATCCAGGAGTATTTGTCGGTGAACCCCCAGATCTGGATGGCCGTGCACTGGGGATATTTCAGGCACAGCGTCGTGATATCGCGATAGACCTCGGCTTGTTTCGCCAGCGCCTCCGCGGTCGCGACGCCCGCCGCATCCACCGGCAATCTCATGTCGAATTCCGTGATTTGCACTTGCAGCCCGAGCTCGCCGATGCGCTTGATGTTGGTCTCCAGGCGGTCCAGTGCGATCCCGCGGGCCGTCAAGTGCATCTGCAGACCGACGCCTGAAATCGGCACTCCGCGCGCCCGAAAATCCTGCACCATCTTGTAAATCGCGTCCGACTTGGCGTTGACCGTTTCGGCGCTGTAATCGTTGTAAAAGAGCAGAGCCTTGGGATCCGCTTCGTGCGCCCAGCGGAAAGCCTGTTCGACGTACGCCGTTCCAGCCAGGCCGATGCCCGGAGTGTCGCGCCAGATGGTGCTGCGCAGCGTGCCGTCGTCGTTGAACGCCTCGTTCACCACATCCCATGCGTACACCTCGCCGGCGTAATGCCCCACCAGCGAACGGATATGCTCCTGCAGCGCGGCCGACAATTGCTCCGGCGTGAACGTGCCGCGCACGATCCACCCCGGATTCTGCTTGTGCCACACCAACGTATGCCCGCGGACCGCCATGTGGTGCGCTTTGGCGAAAGCCACGATAGCGTCGGCCGGACCGTAATTGAAGCCGGTTTCGGTGGGCTGGATGGAGCCGAACTTCATGGCGTTCTCCGGTTCCACCTGGTTGAACTCGCGCGCCAGCGTGGCCGCGTACAGCTCTTCGCTCAAGCGGCCGGGATCCACCGCCGCGCCCACGCGAATGCCGCGCTTGTCGGCCAGTTCGCGCAGCGATTGCGCCGGCGCCACCGCACAGCACATCGCCGCCACAAGAATCACGCTGCCCGAGATTCTCATGACGCTGCCGGCGCCTCGAACGAGACAAACATGGCGCCGCCTTCCACCACCAGTTCAATCCCCGCGTTGCGCGCGGCCTCTTGCAAAGCGGCGTCCAGCATTTCCACCGGATCGCGGCTCACCGCCAGGCGACGCATGAGTCCTTCGCCTTTGCGGCCGCCCGCGGACAGCGTGATCTTCAACCCGCGCCGCTTGCACTTCACCGGCGTCCCGTCTTCCAGCTTCACGTTCATCGGCTTGATGTAGGCGTCCACATAGTGAACTCCGATTCCCGATTTATCTTCCATGTGCGGCGGCAATTTGTCCGCGGCCGCCGGGTTCACGTCACACAGTCTGCTTTTCATTGGGGGACGTCCTTTTCAGATATTCATCCAGCGCCTGACGGAACGCCCGGATATGCTCCGGCGTGCTTCCGCAGCAGCCGCCCACGATGCTCGCGCCGGCTTCCAGCAGCGGCACTACGCCCGCCACCATCTGTTCCGGCGTCTCTTCGTACACCACCTTCATCTGCACCAGCTTGGGCAATCCCGCGTTGGGCTGGGCCATCACCGGCAGATGCGTGGCTGCTTTGTACCGGATCACCGCCTGCCGCGCCCGCTCCATGTCCATGCCGGTGCCGCAATTCAGCGCCACCATGTGCGCGCCGTGCTCCTCCATGAATTTCGCCGCGCGCTCCGGGTTCACGCCCATCATGGTGCGGAACGTCGACCCGTCCAGCGTCACGTCGTACGCCATCGAACCGATGATGCACGGCGCGCCCGCCTTCTTGGCCGCCTCGATGCCCAGCAACAGTTCCTCCAGCGACGTCTGCGTTTCCACGATAATGGCGTCCGCGCCGCCTTCCACCAAGCTGGCCGCCTGCTCGTCCAGCGCCGCGCGGACATCGTCCTCGCGGAAGTCCCCGTACGGTTCCAGTAGGCCGCCGAACGGTCCGATATCGCCCAGCACGTACCCGTCACGCCCGCCGAATGCTTCCCGCGCGATCTCGACCGCGGCGCGGTTGATGGCCGCCGCCTGGCCGGCCGCTCCGTGGCGATTCAGCATGATCCGCGATCCGCCGAACGTATTGGTAATGATGCAATCCGCGCCCGCCTCGGCATACCGCCGCTGAATCGCCAGCACGCGGTCCGGATGCGTCAGGTTCCAGGCTTCGCCGCAGCCGCCCTGCTCCAGTCCGGCAAACATCAGTTGCGTTCCCATGGCGCCGTCCGAAAGCAACGGACGTCGGGCGATGGCCTCCAGTAGTCGTTTCTTCATGATGTCCCGTTGCGCTGTGATAGCGCATAATAAATGGTCTCGAAAACCAGGCCCCATTTGTGATCCCGGCTCTCCCGGTCGCAATAACAGCCCGCCGCGCAGGACTGCCGTTCCCACGCGAGCGCCTCCGCCAGCGGACGGCCGGCCATCGGTTGTTCTCTGGCGATCGCGCCCATCAGATCGTCGCGATCTTCCTGGTAGCGGCACATGTGCGTATGCCCCGTATCGCCCGGAGCCGGCTCGCAGCGCTGCTCCCGGATCGCGTAGCCGTCCCTCGCCGGCCCCAGCGTCACGTAGTAATGAAACGTCAGCGGCCGACCGGTATTGGTGCAAGTGGTCCCGTCGTAACGGAACAACGCCGCGATGCTCCCGTCTTCGCATGGCGTCAGCGATAGCCGCTCGGCCGCCCACCGCTTCAGCGCTCTCACGTTCACGGTATGGCGCGGCGCCGGCTCCGCGGCGACCACCGTAATCAGCCCCGGCGCCGTTCCGTTGCCGTTGGCCGCCGCGTGCAAATAGGGCGTCCGACGGAACTGGCAGCCCTGCATGGAGCAGTTCTCGCACGGGACCAGATCTGTCAGGCGGCGCAGCCGCTCCGTGTGATGCGTCACTCCAAAGACCGCCAGCAGCGACTTCTTCGGCAGCAGCGCGCCCGAGTCCAACACGTCGATGCCCGCCGGCAGTCCCCGCCGCTTCATTAATTCCAGCAGCCGCGGCTGTTCCGCGATATCCCATTCCGGATACCCCGGACTATAATGCGGCAGCACCGCCAGCTTCCGCCCATCCGCCCACGCGCACAACCGCGCCCCCGCCGCCGTGGCCAGGTATTCCACTACCGCCGACCCGTAAGTTTCCAGGAAGAAGTATTCGTCCGGCTTGCCCTCGCGCCACGCCCGCTGCGCTTCCTGTTCCACTTCCGGACCCGCGCTCACCGCTGCCAGCACCGCACTGCGCGCGTCCGCTTCCTCGAGCATCTGGCGAAGCCGCGGACTCGAGAACCACTCGCCCTCGATCGCGAACCCGCCGTAGCCCAGTTCCACGTCCTCCGTCAGGCTGGCGTGCATCCACGGCCGTCCGTGCCGCGCATACCACTCGCACGCCCACGCCGCCAGTTCGGCCGCCCGGTCCGTCACCACCCATCCGCTGGGATATCCCAGCAGCCGATGATACTCCGCCGCCTGCACCGCGATCTCGGGATGCGGTTCGAACAGTTCCGTCATCCCGCCACCTGCTCGGTGGATTCCACCCGCCGGAACTGGCAGCCATCCACGAAGAAATCGAAGAACTGCGGATGCGTCTCCAGCCGGCAATGTTCCACCCGCCGCACCAACGTTTCCAACTCCGCGCGCCGCGATTTCGAAAGCAGGGCAATCGACGCGCCTTCAATCGCCGCATTGCCAATCTGCACAATCTTGGCGTCGCTCAAATTAGGGATCAGGCCGATCCGCCGCGACGCCTCCACTTTCAAATGCCGTCCGAATCCGCCCGCCAGATAAAACACGTCGATGTCGTCGAATTCCAGACCGTAGTTGCTGAACACCACTCTCAGACCGGCCACGTTGGCGCCCTTGGCCTGCGCCAGCTCATTGATATCGCGCTCGTAAAAGAAAATGCCGCGCTCGCGGTCGAGCGCGATACGGTTCGCATCGTCCGTAAACCGGCCCAGTTCGTTCATCCGCCCGGTACGCAGCAACTCGCTCAGCAGGTCCACCAGCCCCGACCCGCAAACGCCCTCCGGCGCCATGCCGCCGATCACCCCCAGGCGGAATCCGCCGTGGCCGTCGGCCGTGACGTCCTCCACCGCCCCGTCCAGCGCTGGCATCCCGCAGCCGATCGCGCCCCCTTCGAACGCCGGCCCCGCCGGGCACGACGCCGCCAGGATGCGGTCCCGGTTGCCGACGATCAATTCCGTATTGGTCCCGATATCCATGATCGCGACGCGCCGCGTTTCCCGTCCCAGGTCTACCGCCAGCATGCACGCCGCCGCATCCGCGCCCACATGGCCGCTGATCACGGGAGCGCCCCACACGCGGGCCTCGGGATGAATCGGCAGCAGCGATCGCCGCCCCGTGGAGGTCAGGCTGGTCGACGTCCGTTTTCCCTCCGCCAGCTCGATTTCCGTGATCGACCGGTACGGGCTCTGCCCGATGGAGTACACGCTGCGCCCAAAGAAAATGTCACGCATGGTGGAATTGCCCACCACCACCATCTCGTAGATGGACTTCGGATCTACCGGGAACTCTTCGATGGCGCGGCTCAGATACCCGGCCAGCGTGCGCATCAACAGCTTGCCCGGGTGCTCCGTATCGTACTGGATGCGGGCCATGATGTCCGACCCGCCGAAGCGCTGCGGATTTTCAAAAGAGGCGTCGGCGATCTGCTCGCCGGTTTCCAGGTTCAGCAGCCGCAGCACGATGGTGGTGGTGCCCAGATCCATGGCCAGGCCGTAGATCGGTCCCGTGGACCGCGCCACTTCTTCGCCCTCGATCAGGATGCGGTCGCCCTGGCGCGTCACCGCCGCGTCCGGCTCGATCTTCCGCCGGCTGCCCGGCAGCTCCACGGCGTGCCGCTCCACCCGCATGGACCCCCGCCGCATGGTGTGGCAGCGGATTTCGCCTTCCGTCGCCGTCACCACCGCCTGGCAGGACAGCCGAAAATCGCCCTTCAGGTGCGCTTCCGCTTCCGTCCGCCTCGCCAGCAGTTCCATTCCCGAGGTAATCTCGACGATGCACTCCTTGCACTTCCCTTGTTTCCGGCAAGATGTCGGAACCTGCACCCCCACCGTTTCCGCGCAGTCGAACAGTGTCGCTCCGATAGCCGCCGGTGCGGTGTGTCCGTTGATGGCAAGTGTTGCGGGCATGGTTCTTCCGTGCGGCAGGTGTGGGGAAGGTTGTCAACCTGCGGCGGGTTGTTAACCCGCCCTTCCGACGAGTCTACAGCTCCCCGGGGCGACAGCCGCACCGCGGCCCGTCCTCTACCAGTCTACCTTCGCTTCCAACTCGGCCTTCACCGCCGCGGCGACTTCATCGGCAGACCCTTCCCGTTCCTCTTCCTCGCTCCATTTGTATTGTGCGAGATAATCGTCGGACTGTTGCAATCCCCGCCGCGCCGCCAGAATGTCGATGCGCTCCAGAAACTTATCGTCCAGCGGCAACGAGACCTCGCCCGAGCCGTCTTCGGCCTGGATCTGCGTGGGAATCTCCTGCCAGTAGAGAATCTTATAGGTAGCCATGACGGTCACGCATGCGTTGCCAGGCGCAGAAACAGGTCCACCGCCGCCGATGCATTGGCCCCGTAGCCATCGGCGCCGATTTCATCGGCAAACATTTGGCTCACCGGCGCGCCTCCCACCGCCATCTTGATGTGGCCCTTACCGGCCGCTTCGAATCCGTCGATGACCGTCTTCATATAGGTCATGGTGGTGGTCAACAGCGCGCTCATGCCGATGATGGTGGGCTGGCACTTCTCCGCCGCCGCCAGAAACTTCTCCACGCTTTGGTCCACTCCGATATCGTGCACTTCAAAACCCGCGCCTTCGGCCATCATCAGCACCAGGTTCTTCCCGATGTCGTGCAGATCGCCGCGCACCGTGCCCATCAGCAGTACGCCGGCGCGCTGCGAGACCCCGTCCTTGGCGCTGAGCAGCGGCTTCAGCACCGCCATGCCGGCCTTCATGGCCCGCGCCGCGATCAGCACTTC
>Ga0181529_10003109_pt1 | contig 19218 bp, 22 predicted proteins | sample PEATcosm2014_Bin_36_FD_119763 | JGI IMG/M metagenome (GOLD analysis project Ga0181529, IMG submission 119763) | Peatland microbial communities from MTU Mesocosm Facility, Houghton, MI, USA - PEATcosm2014_Bin10_30_metaG | ecosystem: Environmental > Terrestrial > Soil > Wetlands > Peat | place... | reverse complement strand
GCCATCTACTTGTCCTGGATCACCAACCACTCGATTATCTGGTGCCTCATTCACGGCTTCCTCGGATGGCTGTACGTCATCTATTGGGTGCTGACCGGCCACCTGAAGTAGACCGCCATGAAGATCAAGCGCCGCCGTATGGATCTCCTGAAGCGCATCAAGGCCAACCAGGAGATTGATCGCTGCCGGAAAATGACGCCGGATCAACTACTTGCATTCCTCCGGGCGAAGTACGAAAAATTTTAGATGTATCTATTGACTTTCGCCCGGAGTTGCGGTATCCTGTAAGCATGAACGGAACAAAGCTGCAAGTCGTAATCATGGACGGCCAGATGGAAATGACCTGGGACGGCGAGACTGTCTACAACGGTTTCTCCGAAGCTGCCGCTGTCTGGAAGTTCCGTGAAGAACTGGTGGACGCATAACATGGCAACGCCTTACTACTATCACGCCGACAAGCCTGACGTGCGGATCAAGGTCACCGCCAAAACGGTGACCTGGGAACGTCTTCAGACCATCAACTTGGACGAAGCAATCAACGGAGCGCCGGAACAAAAGGAATGGCGTTACTACATGCGCAATCCGCTGCCCGTCAACAATGCGGAAGTCCTGCGGACGATGTACAACTTACCGGACGAAGTGGTTGCGAAACTCAAGGGCTAAATACAGTCATGACTAAGACTCTCACCCCGGCTGAAGCACAGGCACTCACCAAAAAGATGAATGCTGAGTTGGCCTACGTCAATTCACAGAAGCACACCGGAATGCCCATGCGGGAAATTTCGATGGTGCTCACGCAGAACGACCTGGACCCAAGCAAAGTGCATGAGCATCTGCATGGCGACGAGGGCCGTCTTCACGTTCAAGTCGGGCCGGAAACGTTCTTGACAATGACGTGGTACCGCATGGAATCTGGCCGGTATGAAGTCGTGGCGTATGCGTCGAGCAACCATGACGATCACCGTGACCCTTACACCACAATCATGGATTCGACTGCCAAGCGCAAGGCCACAAAGAAGCTCAACGGCCTTCTGGAGCCTGTCAACAAGACCCGCTACCCAGGCAAGGCTGCGGCATTCGGCGTCATTCAAGATGCCATCGCTTCGTGCGGCTTCGACTGGCACGAGTTTGAAGATGAAACCGTGGCCGGGAAAGTCAACGGCAACGAGGGCCGGAAACACCTGCCCATCGGCAACGGAATTTTCATCACGGTGACGTGGTACAAAATGGAAGTCACCGGCAACTACGAAATTGTTGCTTACGCATCGTAGTTGACATGATACACCTTTCTTGCTATTCTGAAAGTGGCTGCATTCGGTAAACTGTTGCGACGGATTGTACAGCCGCCGTCAATAGGTGCTCTGGATAGGTTCGATTCCTTCCTTGGCTTGAGGGCCGAATGGGTATAGGTATGCTGTGTACACGGCGTATCGTGAGCTTTGTTACTGAGTGCAGCCACTTGAGGAACTATGACACGACGGACCCTGCATGGTTATCCCTTCGGGAGAAAAAAGAAGCTCCCGAAACGTGCGAAAGAACTGCTTGAATGCCTGACGTGCCATATTGAGGCTTGCTCGAATGGCCCTGTCTCTCTGAATGCCACCGCATTTGGCGTTATAAGCATCCTGGCTGGCTCGTTGAACCTCCACCCTGACGTACACCGGGAATTCGCAGAGGCCGGTTGGATCGCCTCCAGAGCGCAAATAAAGGCACTCGGCACAGCGGTCAAGAAACTCCAGAAAGGACGCCGCAAATGAAGTTCTGCGCCTTAGAACCTGACCATCCGTACCTGAAAATGAATGACGATGTTCGCTCCGTCGAACACTTCTACCACCCGGACGATGCCATGTGGCCGGTCTACGGCATCACGCACATTCGGATGGAGCGAGGATTCCAACTGTCCGTTTTCGTGAAAAGAGCGGAAAATGAATGGTGGGAGACTTGCAATTACTTCAACCTCATCCCTTACGAGCTTGCGCCGATCATACGGGAGTTACTATCATGAGCATTTGCGATCCCAACATGGTAGCCAGAGCACGTCTTGACTGGATTCAGCAGTTAGAATCATCCTTCGCCAAGTTCCGGCAAGACCTCCGTCAAATTCTGGCCGACAATGGCGTCCCATCAAACCCAGGCTGGACTGAGGATGATATCGTCCGGGCCTTCCGGCAACTTCTGGAACTGAAAAGTGGAAAGGGATTATGAAAAGACTCTCGTACAAATGGGCTAAGATCGAGCTTATCATCCTCACCACAGCGTGTCTGGTGTTAGGCGGCGTATTTCTTCATGCTCAGAGCACGAGATTCGCAGACGCTGGGAACAACAAGCTCGTCATCAACCTGGAGCCACTACCAAAAGACTATTGGATTGAGTTCCTGATCGGCAGCGACCCGCCGCATCTCACCAAAGACCAACTCATGCAAGCTATCATCATGTTCCAGGCCAAGCGGCTTCAGTCGGATGAAACTTGCATTCTTACGCAACAGGGCGGCATCCTAAATTATCCGTGTAAGGTCCGCACAGCACCGCCCCGGCCAACAACAACTCATAAGAAGAAATGACCTATGAAAAAAGCCATGAAGGATTTCTACGCATACAGCGTCGGCATCTGCAATGCTAGTGTCTACATGTGCCTCTCTGACGAAGAAGCTATCAAGCGATTGAACGAAGAGCAACCTACCGGCATCAGCAGCCAATGGGTTCTCTCAGACTCACCCACATTCGGAAAGGGTGAACCACATCCAAGCCCATGCGAACACGCCCCGGAGACGCATCGCCACTTACTTTTCCACTGCTAGTTAGTTGTCCTACGTGTAAAGGCACTGGTGGCTATCATCGCACGTCTTTCCAACATCTCGATTGGGTGAAGTGTGGCATGTGCAACGGAAACTGTCAGATCACCTATGAAGACTGGTGCGCCGACATGATGGACCTGTGTCTGCGCTCTATCGCTATTGGTGCCACTGAGCAAGGTACCTAGCGTTCCGGCGAACATCTTCAATCGTGTCTGATCTGAAGACGTAGTAAGATGCCTTGTTAGGATCTCGCTGCATCTTGAAGCCCCGATTGAACACCGTGGTTGTCGTCAGAAAGATGTCTACGTTGTATCCGTAGTTGTGAAACTCTTTCCACTTGTCCATGATGAGTTGCAGCTTCGCCCGGTCATTCGCTAACTGCGGCACATAGAACGCACCTTCGGATTGATTCGTTCGTGTGTTAGTTCGCATCGCCACCAACGTCTCTTTCGTCGGCAGATTGTTGGTTGCGAAATCATGAGACGCAGACCCAGGTTCGATCTTGAACATGATTTGCCCACGCTGCAAAATATCATTGACTTCGTTGGTGCTGATGATGTGCCATTTGGTCTGATTGATCGTGCGTCTGCCGCCGTACTTCATCAACAAATTGCTGTGTAGCTTGATGACCAGAATCTCTTCCCCGGCTGGCAACCTCCCCGGCCTTCCCCAATATGCTTTGAGTTCGTTCTGCTTCTGTGCATCGTCAAAGGCTGTGCCACTGTAAAAGATGGCGTCCCATGAAGTTTGCCGGTACTTCTTTAACAATACCGTTGTCTCTGTGAATGTCTCGTCGGTGAGTTCCAGGGCGCTCAATTCGTCGGTGACGGCGATTTTGATGCCCGTGATTTGCTCGGTTCTGTGCGCCTGGGCGAGAAACCGATAACCATGATTCTCATCCGGGAATCCACTTACAATCAAGTACGCATGAATCATCTCGTGAATCAGCGTCGAATCTACTTCCTGCTCGGATCGCTTGAATCGTGTCGAGAGTTGAATCTTCAATGTCCCTGGCACATACTCTCTGCCTCTGTGTGTGAACGTAGTAAGACCGGCTGCGGCCTTACTCCCACTCTTCAGATTGTCAGTCCAGACAATTGGGCAAGGAGGTATCTGGTTGTCGAATAGGATGGTATTGTAGTGATGGAATTTGTTCTCCAGATTATAGTCGCCAAAATTGATGTAACTCTCTTTCAACGTGAAGGCTAAAAAGGATTGCATAAATCTCCATGCTCGTGCTCGTGTTCTTCGGTAATGTATTGAGTAAATGAGATCACACCAGTATTTAGGAAATCTTCTCGCACTTGTAACCATAGGCATGAGGAAGGCGACCTTTGGATACTGCAATAAAATTTTGAGAGGCAAATCCATTTTGTTTACACCATGAATTCAAATTGTCAATCATAAAGGAGTTACCTTGCGAATCAATGATTCTCCATTCTGAAGCATTCGCCTTAGCTATTGCCTGTTTTCTTTCCTCGCTGCAATGCGTTCCAAGAACAGATTGTCTTATTTTTTCGATGTGTTCTTGAGAACGGACTTTTCCGGTATTGCTACGACTGATCTTGCCCTTGGTTTCTTCTGTGTGATGTCGCCCAAGCATAGGATGAATTTGTCCGTTTTGGTATGCTTGTTTTTTTGATTCACTTACTTTTCGTTTTTCCTCTTCCGTTTTTGGTCTCCGGTTGGCTGCACGAATGCGTTCCAATCCTTCCGGCGATATATTAGGGTTCTTTCCGGCACATGGATGCACATATTCAGGCTCCGACACTCGTTTCCAATAGGCAGCTTTGAGTTTGGCTTTGTGCTCTTCACTAAACTTTTTGCCTTTTGCTGATGGTGGTCGAAGATCTTCACACCGATTGGTAAGAATGCCCAGTGGGTCTATTCCGGTTCTCCCGTACTGGCGAATGAGACTGGCTTTATTGTTATAGGCTTGTTCTTCAGTAAGGTTTTCTATTTCTTTTTTGATAATCGGTTCGCTCCCATCATTTCTGATAGAGTTTATTTTTCGCCACTTGAAGATATTGTCGGTGTTATATTCTGTTTCTTTGAGATGATCGTAACATCGGCGTCCACACCCTTTTCCCACATAGAACGGCTGATTGTTTCTTGGATCGTAATAAATGTAAACGTAGAATTGTTGTTGACTCATGAAACTATATAGACAAGTATAATCTTGGACAAAATAAGACCGGAAGTCGCCCTCCGGTCTTATTTGTAAATTATTGAAAACAAACCACTTATCACTGCAAATTTTTCACTTGGATCAAACGGTAATACGGGTTCGATGTTGCTGTGATTGCGCCAGTTGCATTGGTGTAATATGGGTTTGCGACAAGTCCGTATCTTGTTTTGAAACCGATTTTGGGCTGGAAGTTCATTTCACCAACTGCACGTACCATCTGCAACGGAATGTATGGGCAATAGAAGAAGCCAGCATCATACGGACTTGCGCCCTTATAGCCGACCATCAACAGTTCCGTGTTCAAGTCGCCTGTGTTATTGAAGTAAGGATCAATAAAGACCTTGGTGTTATTCTTCAACACGCCAGCGAATGTGTTGCCGGTATCATCAACGTTCAGGTTAGTTGCCAATGCTGGTGCATAAGACAAGATACCTGTCATTGCGAGAGCCGAAGCTACGTCAGATGAGCAAATGATAAAGTTGCCCTTACCACGTCTCGTCTCACGTGCGATCTGGTTCGCATCTCTTTCCACCTGGAACAACATGCCCTTGAACTTTTCTTCCATCCAGCGGCCATTGCTGTCCGTGTCGAGGTTGAACGTTCCTGGGACCGCAACAGACTTCTGAGCGCCAGTCTTAGCAATGAAATACAGAGTACGGATGATTTCACGATTGATTTCAGCAAGAATTTCTGTGCTGAGAATGTTCGCAAGTTCCGTCTCTGCATCCAAGCCGTGAATAGCCTTCAAGTCTTGTGCGAGTTCCATCATTTATTCTGCCTTCAATGCTCTGCTTTGTGCGGTGACAGTTACTTTGTCAATCGACAATGCCATTTCATTGAACTGGTAGTTAGTACCAGCCTCACCCGGCAGATAGCCCAATGCTTCAGCTTCCGCTGTAGTCATTGCATGGCCTGTCAGATAAGGAGAAGCAAATGGGTTGCTGCCCTGTGCTCCAACTGCTTGTCCAGGAAGTTGGGTGGTCGGGTCCAAACCAGAGAAGCCAGTTGCAGCTTCATTGAAGAATGCTTCGTTCGGGTCTGTACCAGTTCCATCAGGGAACAAGCCAGTGTTAGGATCACGATTGGTCGTTGCCATTGTGCTGTACTTCGAGCGCATAGCAAAGATAAGTCCTGTCGGGCCGGTCATTGGCTGCACGCCGCATACATCATAGGCGATCAGGTTAGGCATAGCACGGCGAACAAGGGAAATCAAGATCGGGTCCCAAGCTCCGATGTTACCTGAACCGTAGTTGTTAGTTGGTGCGGCTTCACGGAGAAGTTGTTCCTTCTCTTCCTTGATTGCCTTTTGCTGATTCTCCAAGATCTGAATTGTCACATCTCTGCGATGTGCATCAGCAATCTTAGGAAGAGCCTCGTGGTCAATCACTTCAGCCCACTTTTTTCTTAATGACTCAGAAATATTCATGTCGTCTCTCTCTCCATTAGTCCATTTTTCGGCTAACTGTGATATTTAGAAAATATCTGTTTTTCAGTTAGTCCTTTTTGTTCAAATATCGTGATGCATTCTCACAGATATCCGAAGAGTCTTTGGCCCAACCGATCATCAAATTGCAATTTCGGCATAAAAGACCACGAACTCTTCCTGATACATGTGAATGATCCACCACAAACTTTTCGGGTAACTCTGTTCGACAGATAGCGCATTTGAAATCTTGCTTTCTTTTCAGTTCTACAACTTGCTCTAGTGTTACCCCGTATTTCCATTTTCGCCAGTTGTCTGAATATCTTTTTGCGTTTTCTTGTCGATATTTTTATAATACTCTTTTCTCGGATCACATGTCGCACATGTCCGTGATGATTCATATCTGATGGACAAGCCGCATTTTACGCATGGCTTGCCATCATAAGTCTTAGTGTTTGGATCTTTTGATCTCATACTCAATTAGTCACGCTTGTTCATCTTTGTTAATGTTTGCGAGTAGAGACTCATCTCGTTGTTCTTTGGCTTCTGTACACTCTCCACAAGCGGCTGCTCTTCCTTCTTCAATGGCTTTGTTGCCGCTGCCTTCGGGAAGTATGCCTCTTTCAGAGAAACCAACTTTGCTGCAAATTCCTTGCGAGTTGTATACTCAACGCCTTCGGCCAGCTTTGCCAGCTTTTCACGCTGCGTATCTGCAAGACCACTCGATACCGCACGGACTACATCTTCCTTGCGATAGGTGTTCAACGAAGAGCGCATCTTGGTGTTCAGTTCGATGGCTTCGTTCAACTTCGATTCCAACTTGCTTACCTTCTTGCCAAGCGTTGCAACCACATCAACCTTGGATTCCGGTACCTCAATGTAGTGCTCCACAAAGAGATTCTTCAGACCGGCGATGAAGCTCTCTGCGAGTTCGGCACGAATGCCCTTCTCTACAGCCAAGCGGTTCTCACCCATCCAGTTTTCGACAACGTAGTTCAAGTAACGATCTACCTGACTCGTAAGATTCTGTTCGTACACAGTCTGCTTCTGCTCGGAACGTGCCTTCAGAATTGCAAACGCTTCCTTCAGTTTCTTCGTTGCGACTTGCTGCACACGTGTCTTCTCTTCGTTTACACGGCGAGTGACAGCGGCCTTGAAAATTGTTGCAGCCTTTGCCTTGGCAGCTTCAGACAGCTTTGTGCCAGCAAATACGGCTTCGATGTCTTCAGCTACATCTGTGTCGTGGGTGCCGAATGCCGGATTTGGAGCCTTTGCGCCAACTGCCGGGGTCACCAACTTGTCAGGGGTTTCCAACTTAGAATCGACATCTGGCAGGGTCTCCGTAGGAGTGCCATTGTCAGCCAAAGAGGTTTCGCCTTCGTCTTCCTTCATGCACTTCTTGCATCCAGGTTTGCCACATTCACACTCAGCTACCTTGATTCCAGGTGCCTGGGCGACGAGCTTTTCTGGTGTTTCCAACTTGGAATCGACATCAGGAAGGGTCTCTTCTGGTGTGCCGAAGTCATCGTCTTTGTCTTTCAGGCTTGTCTCGCCTTCGTCTTCATCGACTTCTTCTTCAGCTAGACGTGCCAACAGAGATGTGAAGGTTTCTTCCAACTTTTCGTCTTCGTCGTCCTTCTCTTCATCATCATCTTTCTTTTCGTCATCTTCGTCTTCATCTTCGTTCATGTCATCTACCACATCAGTGATAGGTTCGTTTTCGTCAGCTTCGTCCTTACCTACTTCACCTACGCCCGGAATTGGGTGCGCCTGTGGGACGTGTGCCTTTTGGATGTTCTTTGCGTAATCCAGCGGTCCCTTTAGGGGAGTACTCGGATCTGGACCACCCAAAATTTCGTACTGAACTTCTTCAGACAGTTCTGTTTTGTTCAGAATGTCTAGGATCTTATCTTCAATTCGTTTTGCCATTTGTGATGACTCCGTGATACAGGGATCTGGTATTATTTAGAAGGTTCTTGTTTTTGAGAGCCTATATTGGTGTTGAAAGAATGACTATATAGGATAGTATGCTCGAAACACATGAAAGGCTCCTTCAAGAATGGAGCACAAAGAATGATAAGCCGCTTGATGCGTACACAAAGTGGAGCCATGCGAAAGTGTGGTGGAAATGCTCAGTATGTTCGCACGAATGGCAAGCTATAATTGGCAATCGCAGAGGCAATAAGAGTGGGTGTCCCGCTTGCCGCAAACTGAAATTCAGGGGCAACAAGAATCCCGCTTGGACTGGTTATGGCGAACTTAGTGGCGGGCGCTGGTGCCAAATAAAAATGGAAGCAACCGAAGCACGCCGGTCCCGCCGATACAAGTCTCACACAGCGTTGCCATTTGAAATCACCATCGAATATGCCTGGAATCTCTTCCTTAAGCAGAACAGAAAATGTGCTTTATCTGGCAAACCTTTGTTGATGTGGGGAAAGATCGACGGCAAATATACAGGTACCGCATCACTTGATCGTATTGACTCATCAAAGGGATATGTGTCCAACAATGTCCAATGGATCGATAAGAAACTACAAAGCGTAAAGACAAAGCTCTCCGACGCTGAATTCATCCAAATCTGCCAAGATATTACTGCTTACCAAATCGAAAAGCTCGGCATCCCGTCGTTCAAGAAGTGGTCTGCTAAGACTAATAGCTAGAACTGTGCATTAGAGATCTGCTTCATGAAGGAGTCGAACGCTTCGATCATGGCTTTCTCTGAGAACTTCTGTTGAACCACATTGCGCTTGATGTCACCGATACGAGCTTCGGTCAACATGCCATTGTCCCAAATCCATTCTTTGCCTTCCATGACTCCACGCACGAAAGCGGACGGAGCGGAAGGATCGGCTACGATGTCGGCGGCTGTGGCGAGGTAGAAGTCATCTTGGACTTCCTGGATGCCACGGCTGTTCTCTTTCAAGCTGCCCATACCACGGCTGGAGACACCTAGTTTGACGCCTTCATCAATCATGTTCTTGACGATCTTGCCCATAGGGGTGTCGAGGATCTTAGCTTTGCCGATGAAGTTGTTGCCTTCCTTGAACAGATCAGTAATCAAGTGGCTGGCTCTTTCGAGGTTGATAGTCGGGCCGTCCGGGTGTCCCAATTCGCCTAGTGCTCTGTTCTGTGCGACATAGGCTTGATTGTAGCGGGTGACTTCTCTTTCGAGGATGTCAAGCGGGTAGACACGACCATTGCGGTTCTGTAGGTTTGCCTGGAGGAAGACACCTTGAATGAAGTATGCCTTGCCCGGTCCTGAACCTTCGGAAACGGCTTCAATGATGATGTTATCGTTCTGTTCTGTGATGAGCTTCAAAAGTTGATTCATGGTTATCTCCTATTTACCTTTCCAATCACCACCAGACTGATATGAAACCTTGTCTTTCGGACTATGGCCTGGGTAGACTTTCTTTAGGTTGTACGCCAGATCGTCTTCTACCGGCCATTCTTCTTCACTGACTGACTTGCTTTTCAGCGCATCCTCACCGACTTCAATTTCCAGATCGAGTGCTTTCTTTTCCGGGCCGCTTGCATCCTTCCATAGCTTACGTGCATTCTCTAATGCAGTCTGAATGTACTTGGCTTGCATGTATTGGAAGTACTGTGCATATTGTTCTCGTGTTGGAATAACTGGATTTCCTTTATGATCTAATTCAACTCTTGGGCGAGGGTCACTACAAAGCAATAATTCTTCAATCAACCAATGACGAAATGTCTTCATGAGATTTCCATTTGTATGCAAAACATTGCAACAAAGGCGTGCCAATTATGTCAAAAAATGCCCCAACTGTTTCTTTGCGACCAGACCGGAGAAATGGTTTGCCTTTACTATGATATTTATTAAATTGCAACTGTGGATGTAGCATCCTTTGAGTTCCCCCGATTCATCTTCATAATCTGCTTCGGACAGTATACTTTCTTGAAGATGTGATAAGTGCTTTCTCAATTTCTCTCCGGTGAAACCAGACTGAAGAGCGGAGTCGCCATCATAGTGCCGCCAGTTGCCATTGTTGCTGAGATGGATTTCGTGACCGGCTTTGTCCGGGTGAGAGTAGTGAACTGTGTCGCCGTGCGATCCACTTTTCTTCCATCCTGACTGACGTAGAATTCCTTCTGGTTCGTTGTCGAGAGCGCCTTCAAATACCGAAGCGATCATTTGCATTTTGGCGGCTTCGATCATCTGGTTTGCCTTCATGATTAGGAGGGATTCAACGGTATGTTCGATGCGATGCTTTTTAATGACACCATTAGCTTTAGTAATGGCAGTTCCGTCGTCATCGCCATTTTCAAGAGCGCCGTTCGCTACATGACACCATTGTCGTTTCTCACGGTCGCTCAGTCCTTTGTTATGTCTTTCTACATCAGTTGGAAGCCAGGGCATGTATCTTTCCTCGCTTATTCAATCGCAAAGTTTCTTCTCATATTATTTAATCGTTGAAAGTTCTTGTTGCATTGCAGTCAACTTCTGTTGCTGCGCCTGTATTTGTGCTCTCATTGCATTCGGATCTTTGGCTGAAGAAGTCTTCGACTGCAATGCCTGGAGCTTGGCTCTTTGTGCGTTGATCTGATCCATCTTTTTCTTGTCTGCGACAGCGGCCTGATTGTTTTTTGGTGCTCCTGTTGTATTGGTGGTGCCGGATGTCTGCGGTGCAGTAGCGGCTGGTTGAATCAGTTCAAACAGTTTTGTAGCGACTCTCTTCTTTTCTTCGGTGAGAGCGGCAGAGAGTTTTTGACGTAGCAGTTCTTCGACTGAGTTAATCATTTACTTTCCTTCCTGTCTGATGTGTTCTGCAAAGCTGTGGATCGGAGATTGACCTTTGTGCATGAAGTAGTCTTTCGGCCACGGCATACGCTCATCGTTCTGCCATGCTCTCTTCTTTGCGACTTTCACTTCTTCCGGCGGCATAGCGGACTTTGCGGCTGGCTTGCTTACTGCATGATGTTCCTTCTCGGCTTCTCTTACGTTATCAGCCTTGTAGTGCGGTTCAGCATACTTGTGCTTTCCGCTGAGTTTTCCGGTCTTCTTGTTGAAATGGAACGCATGATCGTGGACCCAATCCTTGTCGGTCTTGTGCGTAGGAGTGTGATGGTCATCGCTATGTCTCACCCAATCTGGAGTATGTTCTCCGGTATGGCGATGTACGAAAGCAGACAGCACATGCTTGTGTTGTTCTGGTGTCAGTCTTTCGCCAGGAATGAGAACTTCATTGAGCATTTCTTCATTCACGGACTTATCTACTTTCCAAGCGGACGATCTGGACGGAACCGGAAAGTGCTTGTCGAGATGATTTTGAATTTCGGTGTCGCCTGTGTTGGCAGACTTGGTAACGACCTTTCCATTCGGGCCGGTGTGAGTGAAGCTGTGATTGCCATTCAGTGTCGGGAACTTGTGCTTGACTTCATCGCCGGTCTTTGGATGCTCATAGTGGCGGAATCCATTCTTGGTTCCCTTGTACTCGAATCCATGTCTCCTCAGGCGCTCATGCACGCCCGTGTTCTTTTGTGGCTCACGAGCTTCGACAACTTCCTCTTCATTTTTCTGCAAGTCATCAGCGTGCTTCTTCTGCTGTAACAGAATCGAATGCTTTTTGGTTCCAGGCTTGACGGTGTGACCCATTATTTTGACGGCTTCTCTATTCTTTCTTTGTTGCATAGCTTTATGGGTGTCATAAGGAGCGATTTCCCCATAAGCGTCAATATCTTCGTTTCTCTGTAAGTCGTCGGCGTGCTTCTTCTGTTGGAACAGGATCGAATGCTTTTTGGTTCCAGGCTTGACGGTGTGACCCATTATTTTGACGCTCTTCTTTGTCGGCAAACCAAGAGTGCCCGCCAAATCATATGGATCTTCTTTTTTGGAAACTGTGGTTGTTTCGTTTACTTCAGATTCTTTCATTGGTGGTCCATATGTTCCAAGTAACTTTTTAGTTTGTTGTTTACCACTCGGAGTATTGATTACATCTCCGTGTTGATGTACCGTTGTTCTGGTTTTGTGCTTGTCAGCTAATGCTTTCGCTCGATCATGGGCAGCTTTTTCCGTTCTGAACTTCAGGGGCCGATATCCAGCCAAGGTAACTGAATATTTGTATTCAAGAGCAGCTTCGTTCACTTCGGTTTCAGATTCCTTAACCGTTTTCTTCTGGTGCTGCTTCATCAATTCTTCGACGTGCGGCAGCAACAATTGTGCGGCATGGTGACGGGTAACGCCGGAAATCGTCTGGCCGCTCTTTTCGTGGTGTGCCTTGCCGAAGTAAGAAGGCTCGGAATTCTTGATGGCATGAGTCAGACCTTTGACGGCCTTCTCTCTGTCATAGACGCCCTTGTCCTTTTTCTTGGCATAGTTCTTTGCCCAAGTGTGGAGGTCATGCATTGCCCATCCACCATGATGAGCATCGTGGTTGCCAGCATGATATTGGTGATGGTTGTACAGAGCCTTATCCTTGAGTTCTGTTGCCATTGGAACGTCAGGAGTCTTGTCGGCCTTCGGCCATTCAGCTAGTTGAACCTTGTCATTGTAGGCGGCGTCGATCTCAGCATCTTCCTGGACCTTCTGAAAGTCTTCGTTCTGGAAGCTCATACCGAAAGTCTCGGCAGCAACTTGCTTGCGGGTCTCTTCGATAGCCTCTTTCGTTTTTTGTTTCAACAGAGATTCAATCGCAGTTGTGACCGCCAAAGCGCCGTTCTCTTGTTCAGTGAGTTTTCTCATATCTTCCTTACCCTCTTTTACCGATGCGTGATGAAGTCCTTCAGCATTTCTGCCTTCTTTGTATCCACCCTTGCTGCCATACTGCCGCCATACATGTTCTACTTCACCGTTTGCATGTTTCGCTTTTTGCAAAACGATGTGTTCTTTCGGAGCACTTGGATGAGTAAAATGATGTTCCAAGTTTCCGGCAAATCCCTCGCCTGTACCACGATACTGCCAACCATGCTTTTTCAATACGCTATGACCCGGATGGCTTTCAGCATCATCCGAATTATGGACGTTATGAGAGTGGCCGCTAGGCGAGACAAAGTTCATTTACTTATAGTCCTTTTGGTCCGATCCTTCGTGAGAATAAGACGGATCTGTTCTGCACCATCCACACGACTCAGTATGTTGCGGACGTGTGCAGTGCTGTTTGTAGCACGCAACAGCATTGTACTGTCCATGCGCTCTACATCCATCACATTTGTGTGAGTGACGCTTACGAGGAAACGGTCCATCATAAGGATCGGTTCGTTTTCCTTCAGTCAGTTCTTCTTCTTCGGTGTCGTCGTTGTCGCCGTACACAGCCTTAGACACGTCGGCCCGTTGCTCCTTGATGAACTGAAGTGTCTTTTGGTTCAAGACAGATTCAATCATCGAAGTAGCTTTCGATGCGTCTCCCTTTTTGATATAATCGAGAAAAGTTGCCATATTATCTCCGTGCCTTCAATTGATGTTCCAGGCTGTTCAATGCTGATCTGCGCTTGCCACCTGGATCGCCCTTAGTTGCGATCTGCATAGCCAGCATCTTGATCTTTGATTCGAGCGCCGCTGTATTGCCGTACTCTTTCAAAACTTCTTCCTTGACAGGTGGGAAAGGTTTCTTTGCTGGTTTGGCCGGGGCTGCATCTTCATCATCGCCGCCGCTGTCCTCATCTCCAGCATCTTCGTCGTCTCCACCTTCGTCTTTCTTCGGTGGGAACGGACTCTTTTTCTTGGCCGGGAATCCTGCTGGTGCGGAAGGTGCTGTGCCTTGACTCATTTCTTCGTCATCACTTGGTTCAGCTTCTTCGTCGCCACCTTCATCTCCACCTTCAAATCCGCTCTGGTTGTCTACGTCATCACCAAAGTCCTGATCTCCTTCGTCGCCTTGATCTGTGCCTTCATCATCACGAATCTTCAAATCTTGACCTTCAACTGGTGGGAATCCACCTTGTTGTTGATCTTGATCTTGATCCATGTCCTGATCCATTCCGCCTTCTTCGTCGCCGTCATCGCCGCCGCCACTTAGATTGCCGGTGAACATTGCCTTGACGAGCTTGGCTTGATTCTTGAAGAACTTTCTGTTGTCAGTTGCCATCTGTGCTAGTTGCTTCATGGCATCCATCTTTTCTTGACCGTCGATGGCCGGGTCTTTCTTGATAACAGCACGTTCTCTGCGAAGCTGCATCAACATAGTGTTACGCATCTTCTTAATGCGACTCAACTGTTGCTGCACATAGTTGATGAGCTTGCCCAATCCTGGATCTGGCGCAGGAGCTTTCTGCTGCATCATGAGTGCTTCTGCGAGAAACACATCATCTTCAGCATCGTCCAGTCCGAATCCAAAATCTTCGGCCATGCGAATTTCTTTCTTGGCAGCTTGACGATTTGGCTTCTTGGAATCTGCCTTGCGTTCCTTGCGAGACCACGATCTTGCTTTCAGAGATTCACCGAAAGAAGTCTTCTTAGGTGGAACTGAACCGTTGCTATCTTGAGAATCATCGTCTTGATCTTCATCAGAATCTTCGTCGTCTTCGTCGTCTTCGTCAGAGTCGTCATCTCCACTGAAGCCTTGTTCATCGTCGCCGTTATCTTCGTCAGCGGAATCATCATCACCGATCTCTAAATCAGGATCTTGGTCGTCGCCTTGTAAGTCAGCTTCTTGACCAGCGCCGGTAGCTACGTCAGGATCTTCTTCACTTTCTTCGTTGTCAATGTCAGCATCCGGGTCTCCGGTTCCGAAACCTTCGTCGCCTTCATCTGCGCCGTCGCCTTGACCTTCAAAGCCGCCTTCACCAAATTCGTCAGCACCTTCTTCGTCGGTATCTTCGTCATCGCCGCCGCCAGTGTTGAAGTCACTTGCGTCTATTGTATAAGCGTCTTCGTCATCGAATGGATCGTCAGTTTCTTGTTCGTCTCCACCCGGAACGCTTCCGTCTCCATTTCCGGCTTGATCGCCTTCGTCACCAAAAGCTCCCCCTTCATCACCGCCTTCAAGACCTTCGGTATCACCGGCAAGTTCGTCTTGTCCATCTCCACCGAAACCATCTGCTTGCATTCCGTCTTCATCGTCACCGCCCATTCCGCTGCCGTCATCTTCTGGTCCGATTTCCAAATCAGGATCTTGATCTAAGCCGCCACCCATTCCAGGTGCGCCGCTCATTTCGTGTGGTCTACCGCAAGTTGGGCAAGCCGCCTTTCCGGTTCCTTTGCACATCGGGCACATGTCGCCGTTTCCAGCGCCCATGCCTTGATTCATGCCGCCCATGTTGCCAAAGCTGCCGCTGCCGTCCAACTCGCCACCTTCGCCGCCCATTTCATCGGTTGCGAGAGGATCGCCGCCGTATTGATCGCCACCAGCCGGGTCGCCAGCGTAAGTTTGCTGGTTTTGGACGCCATTGAGGGTCGGATCTTGGCCGGATTGGTCCAGGGGAGCCGTTTTATTGATGCTAGGGCCAGCAGGAGCCATCGTTGCCAGGGAAGGATCATTCCCTTGGGCAGTGGTCGGAGAACCGCCTGACGGGGCTGTAGGGGCCATTGGCGGGGTAGCTGGTGAAGGAAGGGCTGTTTGGGTACCCTGTTCCATGCCGCCACCCTGTGCGCCCTGGATTGGGGTCTGTACCGAATCCTGTGCCCGCCAGTTGTGGTCTACGTAATCGAAAAATCTTTGCTTCGTGACTTCATCCTTGAAATCTTCGGGGCCGTTCACGCCGAATTTCTTGAGCGCATTCGCAAAGAATACCGCATATGCGTTGTCGGAGTTGTTCACATAATCTGGTTGTTCGTCGCCACCAAAGTATTCGTCAAGTGTTCCATACGCTTGGCGTGCGACCTTCGATTTCTGTTCAAAAATAGCCGTTCTCAGCTTCTTTGCGAGGGACCGTTCTACATTTTTCACTGCATGAATGGATTGTCCACTTGAGATTAACTCAACTATGTTCTTCGGCATTCTAATTTCTCCGTCCTTCAAGATACTTGGCACCAATCCGACACAATTCAGGATTGTCTTGGAAATTTCCTATCGCTTGATTGCATGGTCTACATAACAATCCACGTACTTCGCCAGTTGAATGATTGTGGTCCACACAAGCTGTGTTATCTCTTGAAGAAGAATCCAATAATCGTGAACAAATGGCACATTTTCTTTCTTGTTCAGAAAGAAGATCATCATATACCGATTGTGTTATCCCATATTTCCATTTTCGCTGATATTGAGCCATATATACTTTGTGGCGGGGCGACAGGCGCACTCTTTCTTGTTCGCATCGAATACATTTTCGATTACTTACCAGTCTAAGAGTCGATCCACACTTTTGGCATGGATTGCCGTTGTATTTTTGTCCAGTTCGCAGCATAGCTCTCCGATATTTAGCGTTTATTACCTTCCGCTTACAAACCTTCTTCCCTACGAAACAATGGACGCTCTTCCGTACATGTGAATGATTGTGCTTTCAACATAATCAACTCCTTCTTGTTCATACCATGCTGCCAAAAGATTAGAAGGAAACGATCCCGATGCCCATAGGCCACCACTTACTACGAATGCATGTCCAGTACATTGATTCAGTACGAGAAACCCTTCAGGATATCCCGTCGCTGCACTTCCAATTGTGCGTTCTGATGTTGTTACACTATAACCAACACCCGGCCCATTTACACCAGGAATCGTGTTGTTCCATGCTGGAATTAGTGTTGGGTCGATCTGGTCAAAACTATCAATCGCACCCAAAGCAAACCATTCACCACCAATGTTCTGAAACACATTCCCATTAGTCGTGTTCAATACCACAAACCCGGCTGGCACTTCACTTGCATCAGAACCAACTACTCGATCTGTCACTCCGATCCGATATCCCATCGTTCCTAATGGGTAGGTACTGTCAGGACTTTTGCCATTAAGTTCGATGGTCTGTGGAGTAATTACAGTTGCAGTGACATTCGATACGCCAGTGTGAGTCTGCGGCGTTCTTGCCTTTACAAACGATGATATGCCTTGGCTTACACGAACGTTCGTCATTGAACTTTACTCCTTGATCGGTGCAGTTACTACTCCTTTGTTTTCCCGCTTTGCCTTCCAATTCTGTACTGGTTTTTCAACAGGCTTTTCGACGGGAGCTTCTATCTTAGGCTCTTCTTCGACTGATGTAACGTGATTTTCGACGCTAATGACAGTCTCTTCGACCACCGGCACAACGATAGCAGGTTGCACGACCTTATTTACAAAGCTGCCATTTGCGCCATGAATTGTAAGTGGTGGTTTTGTTACTACATCTCTCTTTGATTTTGGTACGGGCGGGATGCCGTGTTTGTTAAGCCGCTTCAAGTTTCCGAATAGGTTTATCTTTGTTATCGACGCCATAGTGACTCCTTCAAATATGATTCAACGCTATGCAACAGAATCGGTGATTCTCTTAGTAATCCAATAACAGTGTTGCACCGATTACACAAGAGTCCACGTATTACACCAGATACGTGATTGTGGTCAACCGCTAATGACATATTGCCATAATTCTTTTCGTAGCAAATTCGACACACACCGTTCTGTGCTTCCAATACCTTGTCATATTCTTCTAGTGTAATACCAAATTTATACTCGTGAAAATTAGCGTCGGAACAAAGATTCCACATTCTTGGTTATACGTTCTGTTGGTAAATCGTCTGGATCAATAGGCTCTTCCTCGTCTTCCTCTGGCTCTTCTTCATCGGAGCCAGCGCCAGCTTGTGCTGCTTGAGCTTGTTGTGGCTGTTCTTCGTCATCTTTTTCTTCGCCACCACCTTGCTCTTGGCTTTGATCCGGTTCTTGTTCTGCGCCACCGACACCGGCCATTCCTTCGCTGCCGATGTTTTGATCCATGTTCATGCCGGGTTGTTCTTCTTCATCGGGTTGGCCCATGCCTTGATCCATTCCAGGCTGGCCCATGCCGCCCATCATACCGCCGCCCATAGCTCCAGGCATCATACCGCCGCCTGTCATAGCTTCAAGCTGTTGGTAACGAGGATCGTCCTTTTCCTTGAGCATCTGTGCGTCAAGCTGTTTCATCTGTTCGTCAGTTTGCATCAACAGATTTCTGCGGACCCATTCCCACGAAACGAGCTTGCCAGCGTAGTTCACAAAGCGATCTACTGCGCCGACTCGCATCTGAATGACTTCCAGATTTTTCAATTCGGAGTAATAGGTGTCCTTGAGAAAGCTGTAGAAAATTTTCTGACGAATGACACGCCAATCTTCCTTTGCGATGATGCCCTTCAACATCAACTGTGTCGAAAGCAGCACATCGAACAACTCAGTGAAGCGGTTGCGGAGGCGATAGATGAATTTGCCAAACTTGATTTCTTCACGTGTGATCGCTGCACCTTCGCCAAAACTCATTGTCGATTCTGACTTCAGACGACTGACTGGCACGTTGAGAGCTTGATATAGCTTTTCTTTGAAGTACTCAATGTCAGCCATTTCGCCTAAGTTCTCGCCGCCCGGTAGAGTGGTGATTTCAGTTCCTCTTCCACCTTCTCTACGTGGCAACCAATAGTCTTCCATGAACGAAAGAAACTTCTTATCTTCTCTGATTTCACCAGTCGTAGCATCATAGACCATCTTGTTTCTGTACTTCGACATAATGTCTTTGAGATACTGCTCGGCCTTCTGCTTCGGCAAGTTACCAACGTCAATGTAGAAGATACGACGTTCAGGCGCACGAGAGAGACGATAGATGACACTAGCATCTTCAATCATCGTCAGCATGTTGGACGGCTTCAGAGCTTTGTGAAGGTGTCCAAGGATCATTGTGTTATTCGTTTCTTGGATACCAGAATGAACATAGCAGATAGAATCCCATGCAATCTTCACACCGGTAGTGGCTGTGGT
>Ga0181529_10003107_pt1 | contig 19230 bp, 13 predicted proteins | sample PEATcosm2014_Bin_36_FD_119763 | JGI IMG/M metagenome (GOLD analysis project Ga0181529, IMG submission 119763) | Peatland microbial communities from MTU Mesocosm Facility, Houghton, MI, USA - PEATcosm2014_Bin10_30_metaG | ecosystem: Environmental > Terrestrial > Soil > Wetlands > Peat | place... | reverse complement strand
TGAGAAATCACCACAGGATGAACGGGAGCCGTCCGCCCGCGGGGGAACCGAGAGATCGGTTCCCCCACTACGACATCTTTACACCACCAAATGCCGCTTTCTTAGAGATACAAGGATGACGGCGAAAAACAAACAACGGCGTAAAACAAACAACCGCAGGTCCTTCGACTGCGTTTGGCGCAAATGCGCGCCAAACTCCGCTCAGGATGACACCCTCAACACCACCAGTTCCTTGAACCTCGAACCTTCTACCTTGAACCTCGAACCTTGAACCTTGAACCTCGAACCTTCTACCTTGAACCTCGAACCTTCTACCTTGAACCTCGAACCTCGAACCTAGTAGGTGCGGTGGTAGGTGCGGGTGAGGCGGTCGTGCCAGGTGAGGCGGTCTTCGTCGAAGGCGGCCCAGAGCAGGCCGAGGCCGAGGGGACAGGCGGAGAGGAGGACGGCGAGGTTGCGGCGGCGCATGGTGCGGCGGGTGGGGTTCTCGTCGTCGAAGGTGCAGAGGGCGATGCGGGCGCAACGCATTCCCGGGGTGGACTCGGAGAAGGAGAAGAAGAGCGCCTGATAGAGGAGATAGAGGAGGGCGAGGACGATGACGCTGGAGGCCAGGGCCAGGCCGGGCTGGAGTCCGGTGTGGGCGGTGAACTGGGCGGCCAAGAGAGCCAGGCCGGGGTGTCGATCGAGTGGGAAGGACGCGGCGGAGATGGCCGCGGCTGGTTGCCATAGATTGGAGCGGCCAGCGGCGACGAGGAAGGCGGCGGCGAAGGCAAGGAATCCGGCGAGAAGGACCGAGGTGTCAATTGCGGCGGCCATGAGGCGGCGGGGGATGGAGGCGATCTGAGGCAGAGATGCGGGGCGGGCGGAAAGAGCAGATCTCTCCGTTTCGACTTCGCTCAGGGTGCGGAAGGACAAAGAATCATCGGTGCGGGAGGACAAAGAATCATCGCTGTGGGATGACAACAAAGAAGACGTTGGGGCGGATTCGGCGGGATCGGGGCCGGGTGCGTCGAGCCAGATGGAGGTCCACTGGGGGGCGGGGGCTTCGGCGGGGACTGGGGTGGTGGAGATCTGGGCTGGATCGACCTCGAAGATGCGGAGCTGACTCTCTCCCGGGGCGGGACTGGCGTCGTTGCGCAGCGGACCTTCGGCGTAGTGCGGGCGGGCCTTGCGGGGCGCGACAAGCTGGCGGGGAAACTCGATCAGATTCGTGGGCAGCGGCATGGGCGGACCGGCGGGCTCTTCAAAGACAGGGGACTGGCGAAAGGCAATCTCTTCATCGAGCAGGCGGGCCTCGGCGTCGAGGCGGTCTTGCTGCGAGCGGGATTCAGTGGACCCCACCTTAGGCGACGATGAATCCGTCGCCGAAGATGGGGCACCCGGATTTGTGACGGAGGGGGATTCGATGGACCCCACCTTAGGCGACAATGGAGCCGTCGCCGAAGATGGGGCACCCGGAGTAGGTGGGGTACCCGGAGTAGATGGGGCTTCGTCGTTGAGTGAGTCGAGGAGCTGCTGCTGGGCCTGGGCGACGGCCTGGGCGTTGAGTGCAGCGATCTGGGCCGCGGCAGCAGCCTGCTGGGTGGCGCGCTCGGCCTCGGCGGCCAGGTAGGCGCGATAGCTGGGGGAGTGGGCGTAGCGCTGCGCTACGGCGGCAGCGATGCGACTGACGCGGGAAGGGGCGGCAGGGGCGGGCGAGAGTGCGAGTGCTGGCTGTGCCTGGTTGCGACGGCTGCGATGAGCGGCGAGGCGGTCTGCGACCTGGCGGTGGAGCGCTTCGGTGGCGGCGGACGGCGCAGTGGTGCGGGCCGCGGCGCGGGTGGCCGCGGAGGGGGAGCCGCTGGATGCTTCCGTATCCAACTGGCCGGTATCAAGCAGTGCGGAACCCATATTGCTCAAAACTCAAACTCACTTTCGTGAAATCGTCTAACCTCAAAGAGTGTTGCGTGCGACAGATATTGACGGCCGGGTCAACCTTGCGAAGGTGCTGAGGAGTGTCTGCTTCTTCATAAGTATCACGGGGGGCGTGGCAAGTTTTGCTCAACTTGCGGCACAGGAGGTGACGAGTGCGGCACCTCTGAGTGAAACGGGCGCGGTGGCGGGCGCGGCGGCGAGCGGCAGATGCGTGACGACGACGACGGCAAGTGCGGCGGATGCGCCTGTTGCAGCCGCTGATGCACTGCCCGATGCGCCGGGCGAGGCGGGGACGATGCAGTATCCGGAAGCGGTGCCGATTGCGGCGGCGGCGAAGGACGTGCCGGTGCAACTCGAAGCGGATAGCTGTTCGATATTGGGGAGCGTCACCATTCTGGATGGCCATGCGGTGGTGAACTATGGAGACCGGGTATTGCAGGCGGACCACATTGAATATGACAAGGACTCGGGCGAGGTGAGCCTGACCGGGCACCTGCAGTTGACCGGCGGAGAGAACGACGAGAGCATCCACGCCAGCCACGGGACGATCAATGTGCAGACGCAGGTGGGGCGCTTCTATGATGTGACGGGTTCGGTGGGGATGAGTTTGAGGCCGGCGGCGGGCGCGGCGGCGGTGGGCCAGCGCGCGGTGTATACCAACGGCAATCCATTTCTGTTCAGCGGCAGGCTGGTGGTGAAGACGGGGCCTCGGGAATACCAGATCTACGATGGACGGGTGACGTCTTGCCAGTTGGCGCGCCCGGATTGGCAACTGTCGGCGGCGGAGTTCAGCGTGGATGGGGAGAAGGCGCGGGCGCGGGGCAGCGTCTTCCATGTGAGGAACATGCCGCTGCTGTGGTTGCCGTATGTGACGCATCCGGTGGATGCGAACGACCGGCAGAGCGGGATTCTGATTCCGGAGATTGGGTTCAACTCGGCGAGCAAGGGAGAGACGATCGGGGAGCAGGTTTACTGGGCGATCAACCGCAGCACGGAGTTGACGGTGGGGACGATCTTCTACTCGGCACGCGGCTGGGAACAGTCGGCGAGCTTCCAGTATCGCGGGCTGGGGCAGAACTTTGCGAAGTCTCACTACAGCGGACTACAGGACCGAGGATACTATCCGGGAGGCGGGACGGTTTATGTGAACCAGAGCGGCACGGACCTGGTGTTTTCGGGGCGGCGCGATTTTTTTGTTGGGGACGAGACGGCCGGCAGCGAAGCCGCACGCAGCGGGAGCGGAGATTCGCAGACGAGGGCGGTGGCGGACGTGGAGTACCTGAGTTCGTTTCCGTACCGCGAGGCGTTTTCGTCGAACTTCAACCAGGCAGTGTCGAGCGACGTGGTGTCTACGGTGTACGGCACTCGGGAGTGGGACGGGATGGCGGTGTCGGCGGAAGGCGACCGCTATCAGGGGGAGAAACGGGTGGCGAACACGACGACGGTGCCGCCACAGACGGAGGAGCAGGTGCATATCTTCCATGCGCCGGCGCTGGAGTTTACGACGACCGACCATGGGCTGGGGACGACCGGACTGGAGTGGAGCGTGGACAGTTCGGTGGCGATGTTGAAGCGGATCCAGCCGACCTTTGTGACTGGGGGGATGATCGAGCGAGTAGACGTGAGGCCCGAGCTGGCGTATCCCTTTGGCGCGGGCGGATGGCGGGTGCGGCCTTCGGTGGCGGCGCGGGAGACGTTCTATAGCCGCAGCCGGCTGCCTGCGGTTCCGGGAGCGGCGGAGGTGGAGAGCCTGGCAACACTGAGCCGGTCTGACCTGGAGATGCAGTTGGACCTGCGGCCTCCGGTGGTGGAACGGACGTTCGATTCTGGATTCATGAAGAAGTTATTGCGCCACGATGTGAAACACACCATCGAGCCGGTGCTGACCTATCGCTATGCGAGCGGGATCGATAACTTTGCGAATGTGTTGCGTTTCGACGCGGTGGATGTAGCGAGCAATACCAATGAGATTGAATATGGCGCGACGCAGCGGCTGTTTCTGCGGCGGACGGGGACGGGAGCAGCGCCGTGCCGCGAGGCGGGTGCGGCGGCGGACGCGACCGAGATCCTGGGGGCGGCAGGCGGAGATGCCGATGCCGCCGCGGAGCCCGGTCAGGCTACGGGAAGGACGGACGATAGGGAGCCGGTGTGCGGGAACCGCGAGTGGATCAGTTGGCGGGTGGCGCAGAAGTATTTTTTTGATCCGAGCTTCGGCGGCGCGGTGGTGGATGGGCGGCGGAACATTCTGGGGACAACGCTGGATTTTTCCGGCATTGCGTTTTTGACCGAGCCGCGCAACATCTCGCCGCTGCTGTCGCGGTTGCGCGTGCGGACGTCGGAGAAGACGGACGTGGAGTGGGACTTCGACTACGACACAGGAGCGAAAAAGTTTACGGCGAACAATATCTATGTGGATGTGCATCAGAAGGATTTATTTGCCGGTGTGAGTTATGCGCGGCTGAATGCTCCGGGGCGCTCGTACGTGGAGGGGGTTGCGTCGAGCGTGGCGGACTTCGAACAGATGCGGACGACGGTTGGCTTCGGGAGGCCGACCAAGGCGGGCTTGAGCGCGGCGGCGAGCGCGGGGATCGATCTGGACCTGGGGACGGTGCAGTATGGGGCGATCCAGACCTCGTACAACTGGAACTGCTGCGGGGTGAGCGTGGAGTATCGCAAGTACGAGTTGGGGACGGCACGCAACGACAATGGGTACAGGTTTAATTTCACGCTGGCGAATATTGGGAGCGCGGGGAACCTGCGCCACTCGGACCAGGTGTTTTGAGGGCGTGGGGGCGGCATAGTGCGTGAGATAATCGGTGTTGTGCTGAGTGGTTTCAGGCCATTGCGTTGTCTCGCGTTGATCGCCATGGTGGCGGCGCTGGGCTGTCATGCGCAGACGAGCGCACCGGCTGGCGGAGCGCAAGCGATCCAGTTGGGGGTGAAGCTGACGCCGGAGATGGCGAGGCGGGTCGAGGTGATGATCCGGAGCAAGGCCCAGGTCTCTTTGGAGTACACGATCTCGATCGGCGAGCCCACGCAGGGCGAGGTTCCCGGCTACGACCAGATCATGGTGTCGTTTACAGCAAACGGGAACACGAGCCGGCCTCTGCCGTTCCTGCTGTCGACCGATGGCAAGACGCTGGCACAGCTCAACAAGTTCGATCTGAGCCAGGACCCGAAGGACCTGGTGTCCGCGGCGGGACGGCCGGCGCGCGGCGGTGCCCAGAACGCTCCGGTGGTGGTGGTGGGGTACGACGATCTGGAGTGCCCGTATTGCGCGAAGATGAATGCGGAGCTCTTTCCCGCGCTGCTGGACCGCTACAAGGACCAGGTGCGGGTGGTGTATCGCGACTTTCCGCTGAGCGACATACATCCGTGGTCGGTCCATGCGGCGGTGGATGCTAACTGCCTGGGCGCAGCCAGCACGGCGGGCTACTGGAACTTTATTGACTATGTGCACGCGCACGCCGATGAGATTGCCGGCGCCGAACAGACCGTGGCCAAGGCCGATGCGACACTGGACAAACTGACATTCGACGAGGGCGCGCGGCAGAAGGTGGATGCGAAGGAGCTGGCAGCCTGCGTGCAGAAGCAGGATGCTACGGCCATCAATGCGTCCGTCCTTCAGGCGGAGTCCGATCCGCTGCGTGTCGCCGGGGTCCCGACGCTTTTCATCAACGGGGAAAAGGTTGACCAGCAGGTGCCGATCGAGACGATCTACCGGATTATCGACGGGGCATTGATTGCGGCGGGCAAGACGCCTCCGCCGCCACCACCGCCGGCACCGTCCGTGAACCCGTTGCCGGCGACTCCAGGTGCAGCACCCGCACCAGTTGCGGCCAAGCCAGTTGCGGCCAAGCCTGGGAGCTGACAGAACGATGCGGATGGTAGAAGAAAAATAGACGAAAAAAGTAGCGCGACAGGGACGGGACTAGAATCGGGATAGAGCAATATGAGCAGGAGAGCGAGCATGGGTTTGGCGAAGCAAGCAGGGACTGGGGATGGTTGGCGCACGGTTCGCGGGACGGTCGCGTGCCTGCTTCCGATTGCGCTTCTTCTGGTTGGCGGATGCAACCGCACGCATGGGGCCGATGTGGTAGCCACGGTGAATGGCCACGCCATTATGCGCGCCGACATGGACCGGATGTACGCCGCGCAGTTGGGCCAGGAGGAGGGGCAGCAGCCTTCTCCCGAGGATGCCGATGCACTGCGGCTGAGAGTGGTGCGCGAGCTGATCGATGAAGAGATTGTGGAGCAGCGCGCGGCCAAGATGAACCTGACCGCGACCACGGAAGAGGTGGACGCGAAGCTGGCCGAGATGAAGGCCCCGTACAGCGAGGAGCAGTTCGCCGAACAGTTGAAGGCGTCCAACCGCACGCTGGACGATGTGAAGCACGACCTGCGCCGGTCGTTGACCATCGACAAGCTGCTGAACAAGGAGATCAACTCGAAGGTGACGGTGTCTGACGCGGACATTGCGAGCTACTACGGGGCGCACAAGGCGGAGTTCGACCTGATCGAGACGCAGTACCACCTGGCGGCGATCCGCGTGACCAGCGTGCCCTCGGCGCAACCCGGCAACCTGCAGGGAAGCAAGGCGACGAGCGACGCCGAGGCAAAGAAGAAGATTGAGGCGCTGAAGAACCGGCTGGACAGTGGTGAAGATTTTGGCGCGATCGCGATGAATTTTTCCGAAGACCCGAGTACGGCCTCGAGCGGCGGCGACATGGGTTTCGTTCCGGAGAGCCAGTTGAAGACCGATCCGACGGTGGGGGCGGCGATCCTGAAGCTGAAACCCGGGCAGATGACCGACGTCTTCCCGCTGATCGACGCGCAGAGCAAAAAGCCGGTGGGCTATACGATCTACAAGCTGCTGGAGCGCGAGCCGGCCGGGCAGCGCGAGATCTCCGATCCCGTGGTGCAACAGCACATACGACAGTTGCTGCACGATGGGCGGTCGCAACTGCTGAAGAACGCATTCTTCGAGATGCTGCGCGACCAGGCAAAAGTGGAGAACTTCTTCGCGGAAAAGATCTTCAAGGACGACGCGAAGTAGGGGCTTGCCAGAGCGGGACCTGAATTGCGCGCGCATTGTTGTCCAGCCGACGCGGATTGACTGCCCCGAAGGATGGATTACCAATCAGGCACTGTGCATTCGATAGCGCGATTCCGGCATTGACCCGCGCTTTTCCGCCTCTCCATACTGGAGTGTGGGGAGGTGTCGCCATAGCCAACGACGGTCCCAGGCGCTGGGAGCAGCAGGTACGCGATGCTTCGGTGCGCGTGGAAGATGATCTGCGCCGCGTTGTGGCATACATCAACGATCAGGTAGTGCCGGACATCCGGCGCAATGGATCGCAGGCGCTGCGTGCCGCGGCCGGGGAGTTGCAGAAGCTGGCCCAGCGCATGGACGAACGCCGCGCCGCGGCACACGGACAAAGCCCGCCTGCCCCAGAGCCTGCCGCGCCGGGGAAGGACAAGCCACAGCCTTGAAGCGCATCGCTCACCTCCGCCGCCGCAGTGCCGCCGCGCCTGGCTGTGCGCTGGGCTGGGCGTTTGGCAGAACGCTGGGCTGGGCGCTGCTTGCAGTGCTTGTGCTTGGCCTTGCGGGCTGCCGCCACAAGAACAAGACGGTCCCCTATCAACCTCCGCCGCCGCTGACCTCGGGCTCGACCGCTCGCAGTGCGGGCGCCGCGCGACCAACCCAATCCGGCGCAAGAAGCACGAATGCCGGGAGCCGAGCCACGCCCAGCGCCGCCGAGGGAACGACGCCCAGCGCTGCACAGCCGGCCCTGCCGCATGGCAAGCCGGTGTCCAGCGAGGTTGGGATGGCTAGCTGGTACGGGCCGCCCTACGCCAACCGCACAGGGGCCGACGGCACTGTCTACAACCAGAATGCGACGGCCGCGCACCGGACGCTGCCCATGGGATCGATTGTGCGGGTGACGAACCTCTCGAACGACCAGTCGGTGGTGGTGCGCATCACCGATCGCGGGCCTTTCGTCGGGGACCGAATTATCGACCTCTCGCTGGCTGCGGCCAAGGCCGTGGACATCTATCGCCCAGGCACCGCAAAGGTGAGGGTAGAGGCCTACGCGCCGCCCGTGCATCCGGGCGTCGATCCAGCCGGGAAATGGTGCGTGCAGATCGGCGCATTCCCGGATGAGGCGGACGCAATCAAGCTGAAGAACGACCTTCTCCGGCGCTACTCGACGGCCAAGGTGATCGAGTTCGCAGGGCCTACCGGCCACTGGGTGCGCATCAACCCGCAGAACGCCGACAAGACAACAGCCAGTAAAATTGCGGAGGGCATCCACGTTCCCGCGCCCGGCGCGCTGCCGTATATCGTCCGCCTGAATTAAGGAAGGTCTGAACGAGTCCTCAAGATTCCCTCGGAGGCTAAACAGGCTGCGGAAAAAGGCTTGATTGCTGCTTCTGGCAAAAAGGCCCGGGGCTAAAGCCCGCTGAATTTGTTGGACTTATTCGTGGGGCTGAAGCCCCACGCTCCCTCCGGAAGGCAAAAACGTGAGTTTTTCCGCAGCCTGTAAAGCCGCGTTCAAAAAACAGACGGTTTGCGGCGGGACTAAAGTCCCGCCCTTTCAAAACGTGGACTAGTGCAGAGATTTCCTGGAGCCGCGGACTGAGGCTCACTTTCCGCGTGGCTGCGCAGAGGAGGCTTCGAGCGCGGGGGGCGGGTAGTAGGGCAGCTTCTGCTGCTCCTCGGTGGCGCGCTTCACGCCGATGTCGCCGAAGAGAAGGCTTGGCGCGATGGTGGTGACCGGGACCGCGCCCAGCGTGTTGGAGACATGTTCGTCGTCGCCTGCGGCAACGATCTCCGAGCGCAGGCTGCGATTGTCCAGCTCGTCGAAGACCGCGCCACGCACCAACTGGCGGCTGCCGTCGGGATGCACGAGGTAGAGCAGGCGTGGGGCAAGTTCTCCGCCCAGCGTCTCCACCGCGTATACATCGCGGTCCTGCTCTTTCGCCATCGCAAGCAGGCGCGCATTCATCGCGGAAGCGCTCAACGGCGCATTCGATTTGAAGAGCATCACGCCCTGGCGCGAGCGTGCAGCCTGCCCGAGGGCCGCGCGGCCGTGCCCGTTTGACGCGGGAAAGTCGCGCACCGGCGTTCGTCCGATCAGATAGTTCTCCAGCTTGCCGTTCACAGCAACGTCGACCGCCTGCGCAGGTACGCCCTCGTCGTCCACCGCGTAGGCGCCGACGAGCGCTTGGCCGGCAAAGGCTGTCATGGACGGATCGTCGGTCGCGTTGAGGAAATCGGGCAGCACGCGCGCATGGAAGCTCGACGTATAGATCCCCTGGGTGCGCGCGGTGGTTCCCATCTCTGGCCGGTCGGCCTCGACGTTGGGGATGAAGAGCCGGTCCATCACGTCGGCGGCCGCGTCTCCGCTGAAGAGCACGGGGCCGTGGTAGTCCTCGGCGGAGACGACGGGCGCATTGCGCAGCGCCTCCAGGCTTTTGATGTCGTCGATGACGCGGCGGCGGAACTGCGGCCACGTCTCCATCTCACTGGCGGTGACGGCAGTGGTGCCGTTGTTGCGGGCCAGTTGCATGCCGTCGGCTGCCTGCCCGCCTACACTGATGCTGGCGCTGTAGCCGCCGTATCCCTGGCGCACAACCGTTCCTTCGGTGTTGACCAGGTAGCGGTTTACCGCCTGGCCGTGCAGACTGGCGGATGAATACTGCACATTCGTGGCATTGGCGCGGACCTCCGGATCGCTGGCGTAGAGGCCGCTGGCTTCCACGATGCGCCGTTTCCACTCCTCGCGGTCAATCTCGAGCGGAACCAGAGGGCCGATGGATGTGACTGCCCTGGCCGGAGCAAAATCCTTCTCTGTGGGCGGAGCCTCGAATTGCTTCAGCGCGGCCTGTTTGGTGGAGTAGGCGCGCAGGGCGTTCTTGTACGCCTCGTCGGTCGCGTTCCACAGGCAGGAGCGGATCGCTTCGGGATTGTTGTCCGTCGGCGCCAGTGCCACGGTGCCTTCACCGCGGCTGCTGCTGGAATCCGTTGTGTAGCCGCCGATGCGCACCGTGACACGCACGATCCTTTGGTGGCCTGCCACCTCGCGCACCAACGCGCCGAAGTTGGCTACCGCATCGTAGGAGCTGAAGTCGTCGAGGCGGTACTCGATGAAGTAGGGGCGCTGCATTCCGGGAAGCACTAACTGGGCCTGCTCGCGATCCAGTTCGGACTGCATAGCGCGCAGGATTGGATCATCCTTCGGAAGGTCCTGCGGAGTGGCCGAATATGTAACCAAAGTTGTGCCAAATAGGACACATGAGGCAAAAACCCCTGGAATAACCCGCCTGATTTGTAACCTTGAAAGAAGCATATTCATTAATTTGCTCCCTTTTGCGATCTTAATTCAGATGCCGGAGCGCCCGGCGGAGGCAGAATGGGCGGACGGGCCGAGCCCTGCGCCTGGCGTTGCGTCTCGATTTGGCTGACGAGCATGGCCGGAGCAACCGCGCTGACCGGAATGCTGCCCGACTCCGCGCCGCATATACCGTTGAAGATCTCCTGCTTATCTCCGGTGGCCATAATGCCGTTGAGCGCGGCCTGCGGCGTGCCGACGATACTGACGCCGCGCACCAACTCGTCTGGCCGTCCATCGACGTAGACCCGGTAGACAACCAGCGGGATCACCTGGAAGGCCTGCGGCGAACGGCGCGTGGTGACCGCAAAGCCGGAGGAGATGTCTTCGAAGTAGAGCCCGTAGGCCTTGCCCTGCTTTTTCGCTTCCGCGATGAGCATGTTGCGCAGCTCGCTCTCCGGCACGGATTTCGACGAGGTGACGATGAGGTTTCCCTGGCGGCCGGTGGGCATGTGGCCCGATTCGGCGCGGCCGTGGCCGTTCGACTGCGCAACGCTGGCGATGGGTTGGCGCGACATCAGGAAGGTCTTCAGCACGCCATTCTGGATGAGGTCGACGCGGCGCGCGGCCTGGCCCTCGTCGTCGAAGTCGTAGTGGCCGCTGAGCGAAGTACCCTGGAACGTGGTGAGCGTTGGATCGTCGGCGACGCTGAGGAACTCGGGCAGGATGGGTTTGCCGAGCATCTTGGTGAAGGTCTCTCCCTCCTCGTCGCCGCGCTGCCGCTGGCCTTCGAGGCGATGGCCGAGGACCTCGTGGAAGAAGACGGCCGAGGCGCGTCCGCTGAGGATCGCCGGGCCGCTGAACGGCTCGGTTACTGGAGCCACGCGCAGCGCCTCCAGATTTTTTGCCATCTCGATGGCCTTGTCGGCAATTGTCTTCTGGTCGGGCAGATGCGCGGCGGATTCGGCCTCGAAGGTCTCGACGCGGAAGAGGTCCATGCCGTCGGCGGCGCGTGTCCGCGCCATAATCACCAGTCGCGCCACATGGCTGGGCGTGGCCACGCGCGCACCCTCGGATGAGACAAAGTAGTCGGTCTCGTTCGACGCCTGAAACTCGACCTGGTCTGCAAATACGTCGGGAAACTGCGCGAAGAGTTTGGAGATTTCGCGCAGGCGCTGCTCCCACGCGGCGCGGTCGACGACCAGCGCGGGCGGGGATGGAAGCAGGTCCGTCCGCGGTTGCTCCACGCTGAAGTCCGCCGAGGAGTCTTCCTCTTTGGCGCGCACCTGCTGCTCGGTCTTCACCTTCAGATAGCCGTCGAGCGCGCGGGCATAGCCGCGATTGGTGGCGTACCAGAGCGAGCGCGCGATGGCGTCGCGGTCGTCGGTCAAGGGGAGCGGCAATGTGGTCAGCGCGCTGTTGCGGTGGTCGCCGTGGGTGTTGTCTTCCGCCGGACTGCCCAGTCGGACCTGCACGTCCACCGAACGGACGCGGCCCTGGTTGGAACTGGTGATCGCGCCATACTCCGCCGCGATGCTCACCGACGTTGCATCATCCACGGAATAGCTCAGGAAGTAGGGCTTTGGCTGTTGCGCGGCGGCCCCGTCGGTTCCGAGCGACGACATTGCCCGCTTCAACTCCGCGTCCAGCGCATTGACGAGGAGTGGTTCGCCGGCAACCGGCTTCGTTGCCGCGACCGGGCCCGGGGGCGCGGCGTTGGACGCCGCCAGCGCCGTGCGTTGAGCATCGAGCGCTCCCGCGGCGGCAAACAGCGCCACGAATGCAGTGGCCAAAATCACAACCCGGTTGATGCCGCGAATGCTCTTTCTGTGCTGTGTCATTGGCCTCATCTTTGCTTGGCGAGATGTAAGAACCAGTCTACCGGAATGCGATACCGGGCCTTCGAGTACTGCAGTCGTACTTACTGGAAGTACGACAACGGCCCGGGCCTGAAGGCCCTGCAAATTCGCACTCTTTCCGGGGGCTGAAGCCCCCGGCTCCCTCCGAAAGACAAAAACGGGAGTTTTTCCGCAGCCTGTAAAGCCCCGGCTCCCTCCGGAATCCACGATCTACAACTGTAGTACCAGGCCGCCCATCTTTGCGTCCGGGCGTGCCTCCTGTTCGTTGGACGGACTGATTTTGCGTTTGGCCGCGGCGATGCGGCACACTGGAACACACGCCTCTGGAGTGTAAACCAATGCGCATTCGCAGCGCCCTGTTCCTGCTGGCCACGCTGGCTGCCGGCTTCGCCATCACAATCAGCCGGTTCGCCGCCGAGACTCCCAGCGAGGCCCAGGCCTCGCACTTTGCCGCGCATAACTCGACCGCGTACACGCTGCCTCCTGTGCAGCTACAGAAGGCGGTCGCGCTGAGCCGAACGCGCAGGACGCTGGCGGTCGCGGGCAACGCGTGGACACTGGCGCAACTGCTGCTGATTCTTGTCCTCGGTGTGGCTGCGTGGATGCGCGGCGTTGCGGCCGGCATATCGAAAAACCGCTGGGCGCAGGGCTTCAGCTTCGTTTTCCTGCTGCTGCTTGTCATCCAGGTGCTCAATCTTCCACTGGGCATCTATGGGCATCGGATCGCGCTGGGCTATGGGCTTTCGGTGCAGGGTTGGGGCAGTTGGCTGGGCGACAAAGCCAAGATGTTTGCGCTGGAGTGGCTCTTCGGCGGCCTTACGACGATGCTGATCTTCCTGGTGCTTCGCAAATGGCCGACGCGCTGGTGGTTCTGGTTGTGGGTTCCAGCGGTGATCATCGTGGTGAGTGTCGTGTTCGTCGCGCCATACGTCTTCGATCCGATATTCAACAAGTTTGAGCCGCTGGCACAGTCGAATCCCGCGCTGGTTGAGCGGCTGGAGCAGGTGGTTGCGCGCGGCGGCCTCTCGATCCCGCCCGAACGCATGTACCTGATGCGTGCCAGCGCGAAGTCCACCGAGCTGAACGCCTACGTCACCGGCTTTGGCGCGTCCAAGCGCGTCGTCGTCTGGGACACCACCATCGCCCGCTGCACGCCCGACGAGATCAGCTTCATCTTCGCGCATGAGATGGGCCACTACGCGCTTGGCCACATTGTGCTGGGCGTTGCGCTGAACTGCATCGCGCTGCTTCCTCTGTTCTGGATTGGCTACCACGCAGTGCGCATCCTGCTTGGGCGATACGGCGCCGCGTGGGGCATCCCATCGCAGCAGAACTGGGGCGCGCTGGTCGTGATTTTGCTGGTGCTCTGCGCACTTACGACGCTCTCCGACCCGTTTGCCGACGCCGTCAGCCGGGCCATCGAGCACAATGCCGACGTGTACGGCGAGGAGGCCGAGCATGGCATCGTCGTCAACCCGCAGGCGGTGGGGCGGGAGGCCTTCCAGGTGCTGGGCGAAGATTCGCTCGACGACCCAACGCCGCACCCGCTGTTTGAGTGGTGGTTCGATACGCATCCGGCAACCCGGTTTCGCGCTGCCTTTGCCGAAGCCTACGACCCGTGGGCCGCTGGCCAACACCCAAAGTACTTCGCAAAGTGACCGCGGCGCACGGAGGGGAGAAGGCCTGGCGGTAGAATTCTCAGCAGGTATTTCAACAGGATTTGTGCGAGGTTGTTGTTATGAGTGTCGATTGTCTCTTCTGCAAGATCGTTGCCGGCAGCATTCCGGCCAAGCGCGTGTTCGAGGACGAGCTGTGTATCTGCTTCGCCGACCTGCGCCCGCAGGCCCCGACCCATCTGCTGATCGTTCCCCGGCAGCACATTGCGTCGCTGGCGGAGGCTGAGCCGGCGCAGTCGTCGCTGCTGGGCCACCTGTATATGAAGGCTGCCGAAATTGCGCGCGCCGCCGGGCTCGATGGCGGCTATCGCATCGTCCTCAACACCGGCGAGGACGGAGGGCAGACCGTCGACCACCTGCACCTGCATCTGCTTGGCGGACGACCGATGGGCTGGCCTCCAGGCTAGGGAAGGTCTGAACAAGTCCTCAAGATTCCCTCGGCGGCTAAAGCCACGTTCAAAGCAGGCGGTTTGCGGCGGGACTAAAGTCCCGCCCTTTCAAAACGTGGACTTGTGTAGTGATTTCCTAGATTGTCCGCGAGTTACTAAATAGATTCGTCCGAGAGTCAAGAATAGATAAGGGATAATAGCGTAGGGTTTACCGGAGAGTATCTATCGGTTCTCGTAGCTGGCGACTTACTTCATCGAGCGCCGCTATTTTTCAGTAGATGGTCCGGCCGTTCTCCGGAAGGGGCTGACTGGTGTCTTTGGATCCCGCGCACTCGCAATTCGGCCACACTGATGCGGAAGGCATTGCCTCCGGCCTTGACAGCGCGGAGGCACAGGCGACGGCGTCCGCGCTGGCGAGCGGTGAGCCGCTCTGCGTGGACCTGGATGGCACGCTGGTGAAGAGCGACACGCTGCTGGATTCGGTGGTGGTCCTGGCGCGGCAGAGTTTCCGCTCGCTGCTTCATTTTCCCGCGTGGATTGTTCAGGGAAAGGCTGCGTTCAAGCGCAACGTCACGTCCGTGGTGGCGATTGATGTCGTCCACCTGCCCTACAATCGACCGCTGCTGGAGTATTTGCGGCAGCAACATGCCGCCGGGCGCGAGATCTACCTTGCAACCGGCGCGGACACGCTGCTGGCCGAACGCGTGGCTGAGCATCTGGGAATTTTTGCCGGGGTCCTTGCGTCCGATGGCAGCGTCAACCTCACCGGCCACACTAAGCTCGCGGCCTTCCAGCAGAGGTTCCCGGCGGGCTTCGGCTACATTGGCAACTCGCGCACCGACCTGCCTCTGCTGACGCACTCGGTCCACGCCATGGTGGCCAATCCGGGGCGCGGCCTGTGCGCGGGACTGCGTTCGGCGGGAGTGCAGCCGGAGCGGACCTTTACCGACAAAGCGTCGCCGCTGAAGGCGTGGCTGCGCGCCATACGGCTGCATCAGTGGGCCAAGAACACACTGATCTTCCTGCCATTGCTGCTGGCCCATGTGCGCGCTGCAGGGCCGGTTGCCGCCTCGCTGCTCGCATTTCTCAGCTTCGGACTGGCCGCCTCGGCAACCTACATTTTCAACGATCTGCTGGACCTGGAGGCGGACCGTCACCACCCGCGCAAGCGCAGCCGGCCGTTTGCCGCCGGAGACCTTTCGCCGATCGCGGGCGTGGTTACGGTCGTCCTGTTTCTTGCAGCGTCCCTGGCGCTTGCGCTGCTGCTGCCGCGGGTACTTACGGAGTTGTCCCCACAGTTTCCATGGAACGGCCAGGGAAGATTCATCGAGTGGCTGGTGCTGTATGCCATTGCGACCACCGCGTATTCGTTGCGTCTGAAGCGGATGGTGCTGGTGGATGTGATTGTGCTGGCGTGCCTGTACACCATACGGATTCTGGCGGGATCGGCGGCCGCCGGAGTGATGGTATCGCCGTGGCTGTCCGCCTTCAGCATCTTCTTCTTCCTCTCGCTGGCCTTCGTCAAGCGCTTCTCCGAGCTGGAAAGCGTGAGTCTCGGCAGCGGGGCTTCAAAGCCGCTCGCAGTCAAGGGACGCAACTACCGCGTCTCCGACCTGGAACAACTGCGCAGCTTCGGCACGGCGAGCGGATACGCATCGGTCGTGGTCTTTGCGCTGTACATAGGCAACGTGGTTGCACAGAACCTCTATTCGCACTACGAGCGCCTGTGGCTGCTGGTCCCGGTGCTTCTGCTCTGGCTGAGCCGGTTGTGGCTGAAGGCCTCGCGCGGCGAGTTGGAGGAGGACCCCGTTATCTACGCCATCACCGACCGGCGCAGTTTGCAGCTTGGAGTGGTTGTCCTGGCCATCGTGCTGTCGGCCTTGTAGAGCCGCGATACACTAGAGATACGGACTCGCAGAAATGAAGCAGTGAAAATTGCACGGTCACATGTTTTCTGCCAACAACATTCATGAACGAAACCATCCCCCAACTTCTCAGCTACGACGAACCATCCCTCGACGCCGCCTTCTCCACGCTGGCCGATGAGGTTCGCAGCAAAACTGTCACTCTACAAGATGCAGAAGCCTTCCGCCTGCACTGGCTTGGACGCAAACAGGGCCGCCTGAAGCTCATCAGCGAAGCGTGGCTCAAGAGCGCGCCCGCCGAGGCGCGCAGGCCGCTCGGCATTCGCTTCAACCAGCTTAAGCAGCAGATCGAAGCGGCCCTGGTGGCCGCAGCTGCAGCCCCGCCAGCCGCATCCGCGAAGACGGGAATCGACATATCGCTTCCCGGCAGCGTTCACGCGCCGGGGATTCCGCATCCGCTGCTGAAGACGATGAACGAGATTGTCTCGGTCTTTCATCATCTCGGCTACTCGACCGCGCTGGGCCCGCAGGTGGAGAGCGACTTCTACAACTTCGAGGCGCTGAACTTCCCGCCCAACCACCCGGCGCGCGACACACAGGACACGCTGGTGCTGGCCGATCAGCAGAAGAAGCCATCGCGCGAGCGGCTGCTGATGCGCACGCACACCTCGCCGGTGCAGGTCCGCAGCATGATCGCGCAAGCGCCGCCGATCCGCATCGTCGTTCCCGGCAAGGTGCACCGCAACGACGCCGCGGACGCCACGCACTCGCCCGTGTTTCATCAGGTAGAAGGGTTGTGCGTGGACACGAACATCACGTTTTCCGATCTGAAGGGAACGCTCGACCACGCCATGAAGGCGCTCTTCGGCTCCAGCGTGAAGACGCGCTTTTTCCCCAGCTTCTTTCCGTTCACCGAACCCAGCGCCGACGTGCAGATCAGTTGCATCTTCTGCGCGGGCAAGGGCTGCCGCAAGTGCAAGCAGTCGGGCTGGATCGAGCTGCTGGGCTGCGGCATGGTCGATCCGGCGGTCTTCGCCTCGGTTACCGAGGCACGGCGCAAGATCAACCCCGCGGACGACGCATACAACCCCGCGAAAATCAGCGGCTTCGCCTTCGGCATGGGCGTGGAGCGCATCGCCATGATCCAGCACGGCATCAGTGAGATCGGCCACTTCTACTCGGGCGACATGCGGTTTTTGGAGCAATTCGCATGAGACGGACTGGCGCATTTATATCGAAATCAGCAAAGTTATTTTTTGATTTACTTCACTGACTTCGCAATTAGCAATTAATTGAGATCAGCATCCCTACGCAGCCATATTCTCGGGGGTATTATCTTTCTATGCCGGTGATCCACATCTCGGAGACTGAAGCGGTTCGAGACTTTGCCGCTGTGCTGGCTCATGTCCGCGCAGGCTCTGAGGTCGTCATCGACAGCGAGCACAACGCCGTCGCGCTCCTGGTCCCTCCGGCGGAGGCAACGGTCGCCGACCCCGATCACGATGTGTGGTTTCGTGCGCAGATTCAGCAGGCCTTGGACGATCCACGTCCCGACATCCCCTCGGAAGAGGTTGAAGCTCGTTTTGCCAAGCGTCGAGCCGCGACCCTGCTTAAGATGGCAGGCACAGCCGGGTGAGAGTTACATGGTCTCCGCTAGCGGTCGCTGACCGCATAGACATCTACGAGTTCATCGAAGCGGATAGTCCCCGGTCGGCCATTCTGGTTGACGACAGAATCTGGAATGCGTCGTTGTCGCTCGCTCGTTTTCCTGAGATTGGACGTCCCGGACGCATCGCAGGAACGCGCGAACTGGCCGTCCAGCGCACTCCCTATCTAGTCGCCTACCGCATTCAAGACGACAGGCTGCGAATCCTGCGTATCCTACACGGTGCGCAGAGATGGCCGAAGAGATTGCCGCATCGTTGAGCGATCGCGGCGCAGAACTATTAGACTAAGGCTTATAGACTCATGAATATTCTTTCCAAATGGCTCCGCAGCTATGTCCCCGGCATTACGGTGGACGACCGCCAACTCGCCGAAGACCTCACCCTGCGTGGCATCGCGGTCGAGGGCGTGCATGATCTCGGCACCGCTGCCGACGGCAAGTCCAACGGGCACCTCTTCGAGATGGACATTACCACCAACCGCGTCGATGCGATGAACCACTACGGCATTGCGCGCGAGGCGGCGACGATTTATAACCTGCCGCTGACGCCGCTCGACACGGCGCTGCCTGCCGCGCAGCCCGCCGCGAAGCAGTTCTCTGTCGAAATCGCCGCCGAAGCACAAAACCTTTGCGGTCGCTTCACCGCGCGCGTACTGCGTAACGTCACCATTGCGCCGTCGTCGGGCCATGTGGCGGAGTTCTTCGCTCTGCTGGGACAGAAGCCGATCTCGAATGCAGTCGATGCGTCGAACTTCGTGCTGCAAGGGATGGGCCATCCCACCCACACTTTTGACCTGGACAAGATTGACGGCGGAATCATCATCCGCCTGGCGCACAAGGGCGAGCGGCTGCGGCTACTCGACGGAAGCGAGCGCACGCTGGAGGCCGACGACCTCGTGATCGCCGACCACACGAAGGCGTTGAGCATCGCCGGAGTGATGGGCGGCTGGGACTCGATGATTACCGCGGAGACGAAAAACATTCTGGTTGAGGCCGCGTGGTTCGATCCGGCCAGCGTCCGACGCAGCTCGCGACGCCACGGCCTGCACACCGACGCATCGCACCGCTTCGAGCGCGGCGCGGACCTGAACGGCTGCGCCACAGCCAATGCACTTGTCTCCAAGCTCATTCTCGAATCCGGCGGCGCGCCCGAGGGAAAACTCATCGATGTCGTCATCCCGCCGGTCGCCGCACGCACGGCACTGCGGCCGCCAATCGCGCTATCGCTGAGTCAGGTCCAGCGCCACCTCGGCACCACGTTGGACGACAAGCCGGGCCAATCCGCGATCACCGCAGAGATCGTCCGCCAGTATCTGACCGCGCTGGGATGTGAACTGACGCAGACAAGCTCCGTTGAGCCAACGTTTGCCGTCAAGCTGCCGAGCTGGCGGCTCGACCTGGAACGCGAGATCGACCTGGTGGAAGAGATTGCGCGCGTCTACGGCTACAACCGCTTTGCCAACACGCTGCCCACGGCGCTGCCCGTCATCGCGCACCCGCTTGCCGCCGCGGAGGCCGCAGTGCG